>Ga0207872_100025_pt1:107500-142159 | contig 142159 bp, 128 predicted proteins | sample Passage260B_FD_187372 | JGI IMG/M metagenome (GOLD analysis project Ga0207872, IMG submission 187372) | Cellulose adapted compost microbial communities from Newby Island Compost Facility, Milpitas, CA, USA - Passage2 60B (SPAdes) (version 2) ...
CGGCGAGCGCCGCGGCCGTCGCGGCGCGGGCGCGGCGGGGTGATGAGGCCGACCAGGACGGCATGTAGCCATGCTACACCGCGCCCGTCCGACGGCACCGCAGCGCACCGACGCAGCACGCCTCGGCCAACGGTCGGTTAACGGCCACCGGTCGCGGCTCCAACACGCGGGATGGGGGTAGTGTAATCTCTAACTCGCCTGTACAAAGTCGTGAGCCCGAGGAGGGGCCCTCGGGCGCAGGCGAAGGTAGTCGGGGAGGCGCCACGTTGGTCGAGGGAGCTTGGAGGCACGTCTTCTGTGGAGGCTCCCGTACTCCGTGGCGACCGGGTCCCGAATCCACCCAAGGGAGACGTGAATGAAGAGAAGTATCCTGGCGGTAATCGCTGGTGCGCTGCTAGCCGTCGCTGCGGCGCAGGTCCCGGCGGACACCTACGTCTACATGACGTTCGGCGAGCCGGTGACGCTCGACCCGGCGCGCGCGTACGACACGGGCTCCGGCGGCATCCTCGAGAACATCTACGAGACCCTCTACACCTACGACGGCGAGTCCATCGACGTGCTCGTCCCGTCGCTCGCCGTCGACCACCAGGTCTCGCCCGACGGCCTCACGCATACCTTCAAGCTGCGTGAGGGCGTGAAGTTCCACAGCGGCAACACCATGAGCTGCAAGGACGTCGAGTACTCCTTCCAGTACGGCGCCCTGGTCGCCCACCCCGAAGGCGCGATCGCGTACCTGATGGGCCACTACTGGCTCGGCACGTCGATCGACGGCAGCGACCCGGCGGCGTTCCAGGCCGAGGTCACCTGGGAGATGATCGACAGCATCGTCGAGTGCCCGGACGGCCCCGACGGCCTCACGGTGCAGCTCAACCTGGTGAACCCGACCCCGGCGCTCCTCGCGATCCTCGCCTACCCGGGCTTCAGCATCATCGACAGCCAGTGGGCCATCGAGGGCGGCTCGTGGGACGGCACCGAGGCCACGTGGACCGAGTGGATCGGCCGCGACCTCACGCAGGAGTTCCTGCACCGCAACCCGAGCGGCACCGGCGCCTACCAGCTCGTCGAGTGGACGGAAGACTCGGTCGTCGCCCGCGCGTTCCCCGACTACTGGGGCGGTGAGCCGGCGATCAAGAACGTCGTCTACCAGTACGTCGACGAGCAGTCGACCCGCATCCTCGCGCTCCAGCAGGGCGACGCCGACCGCATCACGATCAACGAGACGAGCGCCCTGGTCCAGCTCGAAGGCGCTCCCGGCGTGAAGATCCACCGCAACCCGAACTGGACCTCGACCTCGGTCACCGCGGTGTTCTTCAACTACGACATCGACACCACGAACAACGAGGACGTCGGCTCCGGCCAGCTCGACGGCAACGGCATCCCGGCGAACTTCTTCGCCGACGTGAACGTCCGCCGCGCCTTCGCGCACCTCTTCGACCAGGAAGCCTTCGTCCAGGAGATCTACGAGGGTGACGGCGTCGTCCTGACGATGCCCATGCCGCCGTCCTTCCTGGGCTACAACGACGACGTCGCGGTCCGCACGCTCGACCTCGAGGCCGCGGAGGAGTACTTCCGCGCCGCGTTCGGCGGCGAGCTGTGGGAGAAGGGCTTCCAGTTCACCGCCCTCTACAACGAAGGCAACACGATCCGCCGGACGGCGCTCGAGATCATCGCCGAGAACCTCGAGTTCATCAACCCGAAGTTCCGCATGAACGTCCGCGGTCTGCAGTGGGCCGACTACCTGTCCCGCACCGCCGAGCGCAAGGCGCCGATGTTCGCCCTCGGCTGGGCCGCCGACTACGCCGACCCGAGCAACTTCATCAACACCTTCCTCGACAACGACGGCTACTACAGCCCGCGCACGGCGATCGACCTGCCCGAGATCCAGGAGCTGATCGACCAGGCCGACACGATCCAGGACCCCGCCGAGCGCGCGTTCCTCTACCGCGAGATCGGCACCCTGACGTTCGACCAGGTGCCGCTCCTGACGGTGCCCATGCAGGGTGTGTTCCTCGTCACCCGGGACAACCTGCAGGGCGTCTACTACAACCCGATGTACTCGGACGAGTTCCTCTGGAAGGACATCTCCAAGAACTGAGTCCGAAGCGTCCGGCCGGCCGGGGTCTTCCCGGCCGGCCGGGCCAGCGCGGGCGCGCCGCCTGGGCGCTTCCGCCGACGACAGAAGAGGCCTATCTTGCTAGTCTTCATCGCTAGACGTCTGCTGCTGCTCCCGGTCGTCTTCATCGGCGTGACCGTGGCGCTGCAGCTCCTCATGCAGCTCCTCACGCCGTACCAGCGCGCCGCCGCGTACGTGCAGTCGGAGCAGCAGATGAACCGGCTCGACGAGATCATCAGGCTGTACCGCCTCGACGACCCCTGGTACCTGCAGTACGGTCGCTGGCTCAACCAGGTGCTCCACGGCAACCTCGGCTACTCGCGCATGAGCCGCCAGCCCGTGATGCAGACGATCGCCGACCGGTTCCCCGCCACGCTCGAGCTGGCGCTGTTCGCGATCGTCCCCGTGATCGGGGTGGGCATCTGGTTGGGGACCGCCGCGGCCCTGAACCGCGACAGGTTCATAGACCAGGTCACACGCGTGATGTCGATCATCGGCTGGTCGCTGCCGACCTTCGTGCTCGGCATCTGGCTGCTCGTTATCTTCTACGGCTGGCTGGGCTGGCTGCAGCCCGGCAGGGTGTCGGTCCGCTACCTGACGGAGCTAGCCGGCAACCCAGAGTTCCGCCACTACACGCGGATGCTCACGGTCGACGCCCTGCTGAACGGGCGCTGGGACATCTTCGTCGACGCGGTGAAGCACCTGATCCTGCCGGTGATCACGCTCTCGGTGGTGCAGAGCGCCCAGATCATGCGCGTGATGCGCTCGTCCCTCCTCGACGCCCTCGGTCAGGACTACGTGCGCACGGCCAAGGCCAAGGGCCTCCCGCAGCGCGTGGTCACCCGCAAGCACGCCCGCCGCAACGCGCTGATCCCGGTGATCACGCTGGCGGGCTTCGTGCTCATCGGCCTGATCAACGGCGTGGTCATCACCGAGACGATCTTCAACTTCCCCGGCCTCGGGCAGTGGGCCGCGCAGGCCGCCACGAACCTCGACTACGCCGCCGTTCTCGGGTTCGCCGTGTTCACGGCGATCATGGTCGTGCTGGCCAACCTCCTCGTCGACGTGCTCTACGGCATCGTCGACCCGCGCATCAGGTACGCGTGATGGCCGAGGCCGAGCTCACCGACACCGTCGCCACCGCCCTCACCAGGCGGTCCGAGAGGCGCGAGGGCTTCTGGCGTTCCAAGGCCGTCCTGCGCTTCCGGCGCAACCCCCTGGCGATCGTCGGGCTCGTCGTCGTGGTCGGCTTCGTGCTGCTGGCGGTGTTCGCCCCGCTCTTCACGGAGCTGGGCCGGAGCTGCCTGCGCGACCTGGGCCTCACCGCCAGCACGCAGTACGACTACCGCAACCCGGCCAAGCCCGCGTTCTGGCGCGCGGTCTTCGCTCCGCCCTCGACCTGCTACCAGATCCCCAGGCAGGGCTTCGGCACGCAGCCGCGCTCGGCGGAGGCCAGCGGCACGCTGCTCGGCACCACCTCCGGCGGCTACGACATCTTCTACGGGCTCGTGTGGGGGACCCGCACCGCGTTCCGCATCGGCGTGATCGTCGTCGGCATCAGCCTGCTCGTGGGCATCGTGCTGGGCAGCCTCTCCGGGTACGTCGGCGGCGTCTTCGACAACATCGCGATGCGCTTCACCGACGTGGTGATATCGCTGCCGAACCTCGTCGTGGCGCTGGTGATCGTGCTGGTGCTGGGCAAGTCGATCGAGAACCTGATGCTGGCGATCGCCATGGTGTCGTGGCCCAGCTACGCCAGGCTGATGCGCGGCGAGGTGCTGCGGGTCAAGGAGCAGGACTACGTGGCCAGCGCGATCGCGCTCGGCCGTCGGCCGCTCGGCGTGATCTTCAGGCACGTCCTGCCCAACGCCATCGGCCCGCTGATCATCGTCGCCAGCCTCGACATCGGGTCCGTGGTCCTCACGGCCGCGGCGCTGTCGTTCCTAGGCCTCGGGGCCGAGGTCGGCTACGCCGACTGGGGGCAGATGATCTCGTTCGCGCGCGACTGGATCCTCGGCACTCCGGGCAACCCGCTGGCCTACTGGTACGTGTCGTTCTGGCCCGGCCTGATCATCGTGCTGTTCGTGCTCGGCTGGAACCTGCTCGGCGACGCCTTCCGCGACGTCCTCGACCCGCGCAGCGTCTGACCCCTGCGCCCGCCTAGCGACCCGCACCGGGGCCCCGGCCGCCGCGCTCGCAAGCCACCGAGGTCCCACGCCGCCGGCGCGGGACCTCCTCGCTACCGGTCGGTCGCGCCCGCCAGGGCCGCGAGCTCGTCCCCGCGCCCGTTCATCGCCAGCAGCAGCGCCGTGAGAGCCCGGTACTCCGCGTCGGAGAGGCGGCCAGGGTCGTAGCGGGGCATGGTCCTGGACAGGTAGTCCTGGAGCGCCTGCGGCGCCGCCACCGAGGCCAGCGCCGTCGGGCGCTCCGGCGTGGGGTGCAGCGGCGGCGGGTCGCCGATCGAGAACATGTCGTTGTCGACGAACGGCCTGTCGAGCGGCTGCACGACCGGGTTCGACGGGCGGTGGCAGCGCGTGCAGCGCCGCTCCTCGGGCGGGAAGCGCAGCCGCGCCTCCTCGATGCCGCCGCCCGTGGGCCCGTGGCAGACGGAGCAGTTGCGGGCGTAGGCGTCCTCGCCTGCGGCGAGCAGGGCCGCGACCGGGTCGTCCGCCGCCCCGCCCGCCTGAGGCTGCGCCGACGCGACCAGCGCCCCGGGCAGCGCCAGCGCCAGCAGCGCCGCGGCCGTCCGCAGCCTCATGACCCTGGGGTCAGGCGCGCTCGTCCTCGTTCGCCTGGTCGCCCGCGGGCTCGGCCTGCGAGGCCGCTGAGGCGTCGTCCGCGGCGGACCCGGGCGCAGCCGTCGCGGACGGGTCGCCGGCCGCCGCGGCGGGGCCGGGCGCGGAGGAGTCGCTGACGGTCGACGGTGGGGTCGCGGGCGTTACGTCGCCGCCGCTCGTCGCGGGCGCCGGGGCCGGCGGCGGCGGGGCCGAGACCGGGGTGCCGGCGGCCGCCGGCCTGGGCTGCCGGTCCTGCGCGGCCTTCACGAGGAAGTACACGAGCCCGCCCGCGATCGCGACCGGGACGATGAACCTGAGCAGTGTCCACAGGAGGCCGGCGACCCACCTCAGGGCCACGCCTCCGAGCGATAGCGCCCAACCCATTAGCCAGAGGAGGCCCGTGCCCACCAGCAGGGCGACGAGGCCGAACACGACGAGCTCCACGTACTCCTGCAGGGAGCGCTTCATGGCGGCAGTATAGAACAGGCCCCATGAGCGCCGGGGACGGCGGCTAGACTGCTCGGATGCGTGCTCAGCAGGAGCTGAGGGTCGAGCGGATGGTCCACGGCGGCGTCGCCGTGGCGCGCCTCCCCACGGGCGAGGTCGTGCTGGTCGAGGGCGCGCTGCCGGGCGAGCTCGTGCGCGTCGAGGCGGGGCGGCGCAAGGGCGTCCTCCGCGGGCGCGTCGTCGAGGTGGTCGAGCCGAGCCCGCACCGCGTGGACCCGCCGGACCATCCCGGCCTCGACTACGGTCACGTCGCCTACGCGCACCAGCTCGAGCTCAAGCGCGGGGTCGTGGAGGACGCGCTGCGGCGCGCCTTCGCGTCGGCGGGGCTCGAGGGCGCGCCGCCGGTGGAGGACGTGGTCCCCGCGCCCTCCGAGTGGCGCTACCGGGCCGTCGTCCAGCCGGCCGTGGTCTGGACGGGCGGGCAGGCCGCGCTCGGCTACCGCCGGCCCGGCTCCGCCGAGGTCGTGCCCCTGGGCAGCGACCCGGTCGCCTCGACCGGCGTCGACGCCGCCTACCGCACCGTGCGGGCCGAGCTCACGCGCGCGGCGGCGGACGGGAGGAGGCCCCGCGTGAGCGAGGTCGTGATCCGCGCGAACGACGAGGGCGAGGCCCTGGTGGCGCTCGTCGGCGTAGGCGAGGCGCGCTCCGCGCTCGACCTCGGGCACCGGCTCGTCGCGGCCGGGCTGGCCGGCGCGTCCTGGGCGCCCGCCGACCCGCGCGGCCGGTTCCGCCGCGGGCACGAGCGCCTCGCCGGCAAGCGGACGGTCCTGCAGCGCTTCGGCGACCTGACCCTGAGCGTGTCCGCCACGTCGTTCGCGCAGCCGAACCCCGCCGGGGCGGCGCGGCTCTACGCGGACCTCGCCGCGTGGGCGGGCGAGGGCGACGAGGCGCTCGAGCTCTACGCCGGCGGCGGCGCGATCGCCTTCCACCTGGCGCCGCGCTACCGCAGCGTCACCGCGCTGGAGGTCGACGCGAGCGCCGTCGCGCGCGGCCGCGCCGACGCCGAGCGGCTGGGCCTGGCGAACGTGCGCTTCGTGAAGGGCGACGCCCGCCGCCTGCTCCCTCCTGAGGGCTTCGACCTCGTCGTCGTGGACCCTCCGCGGGCCGGACTCTCGGCCGAGGTGCGTCGGGCGCTCGTCGCCGGGACCTTCCCGCGCCTCGCGTACGTCTCGTGCGACGCCGCCACCTGGGCGCGCGACGTCGCCGACCTGCACGCCAACGGGCTGCGGCTCGCGCGCGTGCGGCCCTACGACCTCCAGCCGCACACGCACCACGTGGAGCTGCTGTCCGTGCTCGAACGCGCGGCCTAGCCAGGCGCTAAGCTCTGCTGGTGCTGGCCAAGAGGATCATCCCCTGCCTGGACGTCCACGCCGGCCGCGTGACGCGCGGCAAGCAGTTCGGCAGGGCCGAGCTCGGCGAGCTCCTCGACGTCGGGGACCCGGTGGCGCTGGCCGAGGCGTACGACCGGCAGGGCGCCGACGAGCTCGTGTTCTACGACATCACCGCCACGGCCGAGGGGCGCGGCGCGATGCTCGACGTGCTCACGCAGGTCGCCGAGCGCTGCTTCATGCCGATCACCGCCGGCGGCGGGGTGAGGACCCTCGACGACGTCAGGGCCCTGACCCTCGCCGGCGCCGACAAGGTCTCGATCAACTCCGGCGCCCTCGCCGACCCCGACCTCCTGCGCGCCGCCGCCGACAGGTTCGGCTCGCAGGCCGTGGTGCTCAGCGTCGACTTCCGGCGCACCGGGAACGGCTGGGAGGTCTACGCGGCCGGCGGCCGCCGCGGCACCGGCCTGGACCTCCTCGAGTGGGTGGTGCGCGGCCAGGAGCTGGGCGCCGGCGAGGTCGTGCTCAACAGCATCGACGCCGACGGCATGGGCACGGGCTACGACCTCGACGCCGTGCGGGCGGTGGCGGCGGAGGTCGACGTGCCCGTCGTGGCCTCGGGCGGCGCCGGCAGGCCGGAGGACCTCCGCGACGTGCTGCTGCTGGCCGGCGCCGACGCGGCGCTCGCGGCGGGCATCTTCCACCGCGGCGAGACCACGGTGGCCGAGGTGAAGCGCGTCTGCCTGGAGGCCGGCCTGGCGGTGCGGCCCCCGCTGGAGGTGGAGGCGGCGTATGGCCGTTGACGCCCTGGAGGCCGTGCGGTTCGACGAGCGCGGGCTGGTGCCCGTGGTCGCCCAGGACGCCGGCAGCGGCGAGGTGCTGATGCTCGCCTACGCCGACAGGGAGGCCCTCGAGTCGACGCTGGCGACCGGGTACGCGCACTACCGCAGCCGCTCGCGCGGGGCGCTGTGGCGCAAGGGCGAGACGAGCGGCAACGTCCAGCGCGTCCTGTCGGTCGTCGCCGACTGCGACGGCGACGCGGTCCTCTACCGCGTGGACCAGACCGGCCCCGCCTGCCACACCGGGGAGCGGACCTGCTTCCACGCCCCGGTGGGGGTTCCGGCGGGCGCCGCGGCGAGCGAGGCGCCCGACGCCACGCCCGGGGGCCGGACGCCCGCCCCGCGCGGGGCCGTCGAGACGGCGCTCAGGACCCTCGAGGACGTCGTCGCCGACCGCCTGCGGACCCTCCCCGAGGGCTCGTACGTCGCCAGGCTGCACGCGCGCGGCCTGGGGTACGTGGCGCAGAAGGTCGTCGAGGAGGCGGGCGAGACGGTGGTGGCCGCGCTGCAGGGGCAGCGCGAGGAGCTGCGCGGCGAGGCCGCCGACCTGCTCTTCCACCTGGGCGTGCTCCTGGCCGAGGCCGGCGTGACGTGGGACGAGGTGGGGGAGACGCTCCTCTCCCGCCACCGCCCGACGGGCTGAGGCGCGCCGCCCACGTAAGCTCGCCACGCATGCCGATCGCGCCGTACCGCGTCCTACCCGTCCTGCTCGCGCTGCTCCTGGCCGCGTGCGCGCCCCGCGCCGCCTCGCCGGAGGAGCTCGCGCGCGCCGCCTCCCGGCGGGCCAGCCCCCTGCCGACGGAGTCCGGCTACGTGCCCACCGAGGAGGGCGCCGCCGCCCTCAGGCCGCGCCCCGAGGGCACGCCGGACCTGCTGATCATCGCGTTCTCGGGCCACTGCGGCCTGGTGTGCCACACGCGCAACACCTGGTCCTACCTCGACACCGCCAGCGAGCGCACGGGCGGTGTGGCCGTCCTCGACGCGATAAGGGGCGCCTACGAGCGCATGGGCCTGACCGTCGAGGTCTTCAGCGCCTCGTCCTTCGTCACCGCGCACTACAGCGGCATCAGCCGGGAGATGGAGCCCGGCTACCTGCAGGCGCAGGCCTACCTCGACGAGGTGAAGCGCGAGCTGATCCACGGGGTGTCCGACCCCACGCGCGTCGTCCTCGTCGGGCACTCGCACGGCACGGTCTGGGCCTCGCTGCTGGCGCTGAACAACCTCGACGTCACGTTCGACGCCTTCATCTCGCTCGACGCGATCTGCTGGCAGTGGTGGGGCCGGCACAAGGGCTTCATCGCCGAGGCGTTCGTCGACAGCCCCTGGCCGCTGCCGTTCCCCCTCGAGGCCGGCGACCCGTGCGGCACGTTCGAGGTCCCGGGGGTGGGGATGGTCGACGTCAACGACGTCGTGAGCGCGAACGTGATCTTCGGCCTCGAGGCCAGGACGCACATGCGCCTGCTGTCGTTCGACCCCAACGTCCTCGCCGACGACGACCCGAACGTGCGCATCAACGGCACGACGACGAACATCTGGGGCATCAGCGCCAAGGAGGGGCACTCCGACCTGGGCCGCTACTACAACCAGTCGATCGGCTGGGTGGTGGCCATGATCACGGCCCTGGGCCTGCCGGACCACGAGGACTACCCGATGCACGCCTTCGTTCTGCCGCCGGCGCCGGAGGAGTTCGAGTACCAGGACGACGCGCGCTGACGCGAGCACCGCCCTCGGGAGAGCATCATGTGTCCATGGCGCTGACCGAGACACCTTCCGCGGCGAAGATGGACGACTTCGACGCCCGCAGCCTCGCGCTGGAGCGCGCGCTGGTGCTCGACACCGTGCGCGTGACCGAGCAGGCCGCGATCGCGGCCAGCCGCGTGGCCGGCAAGGGCGACCCGGAGCTCGTCGACCAGGCCGGCACCGACGCGATGCGCGCGGTGCTGAACGAGCTGGAGATCGACGGCGAGATCGTGATCGGCGAGGGCGAGCGCGACGAGGCGCCGATGCTCTACATCGGGGAGCGCGTCGGGCGCGGCGGGGACGACGCCTGGCCGGTGGACATCGCGGTGGACCCCGTCGAGGGCACGAGCATCACCGCGCGGATGATCAACAACGCCGTGGCGGTGATCGCCCTCTCCGAGCGCGGGGGGCTGTTCCAGGCGCCCGACACCTACATGGAGAAGCTGATCGTCGGTCCGCCGGCCAAGGGGAAGGTCGACCTGACCTGGCCGGTGGCGGCGAACCTGCGCGGCATCGCCCTGGCGCTGGACCGCGACGTCGACGACCTCACGGTCGTGATCCTCGACCGACCGCGCCACGAGCAGCTCATCCGCGAGGTGCGCGAGGCGGGCGCGCGCGTCAAGCTGATCGGCGACGGCGACGTGATCGCGGCGCTGTCGGCGGCGGTGCGCGGCACCAACGTGCACGCCGTGATGGGCATCGGCGGCGCCCCGGAGGGCGTGCTGGCGGCGGCCGCGCTGAAGTGCCTCGGCGGCGAGATCCACGGGCGCTTCAGGCCGCGCAACGACGAGGAGCGCCGGCGCCTCGAGGAGAAGGGCGGTTCGGTGGACCGCGTCTACCGCACCGAGGACCTGGCCCCGGGTAAGATGATCGTCTTCAGCGCCACCGGCATCACCGACGGCGACCTGCTGCGCGGCGTCAAGTTCTTCAAGAACGGTGCCCGCACGCACTCGATCACGATGGGCTACCAGTCGCGGGTCATCCGGTTCACCGACTCGGTGCACCTGCTCGGCGACGGCGCACGTGTGACGATCCAGGTCTGAGCGCGCGCCCGGGGTCCGCGACGCCGGCGGCGGCCCCGCGACGGACCGCGCGGCCGGCAGCGGCCGCGCCGCCGTTCGGCCCGCTACGAGCGGGGCGGAGCGCCCTCAGACCTCCTCTCGCCTCGGCTCCAGCGCGGCGATCGTCTGCTTGCCCACGGGCGTGCGCGCCCAGTCGAGGAACGCCTTCAGAGCGCGGCCGCGGTGGCTCACGGCCCGCTTCTCGGCCAGCGTCGCCTCGGCGAACGTCTTGCCGAGGTCGCGGCTGAAGAACACCGGGTCGTAGCCGAAGCCGTTCTCGCCGCGCGGGCCGAACGTGACCTCGCCGCGGGCCTCGCCCTCGAACGTCGCGACCTCGCCACCCGGCGTCGCCAGGACGATCACGCAGCGGAAGGTCGCGCCGCGGGCCTTGGGCGGCACGTCCTTGAGCTGGTCGAGGAGGTGCGCCACCCGCTCGCCGTCGGTGAGTCCCTCGCCGCCGAAGCGCGCGCTGAAGACCCCGGGCTTACCGTCGAGGGCGTCGACCTCGATCCCCGAGTCGTCGGCCAGGGCCGGGAGGCCCGAGCGCAGCGCCACGAAGCCCGCCTTGAGGAGCGCGTTCTCCTCGTAGCTCGCCCCGGTCTCCTCGGGCAGCCTGTCGATGCCCACGTCGGCGAGGCCCAGCAGGTCCAGCTCGAGCCGGGAGAGGGCCTCGCGGAACTCCCTCAGCTTGCCCTCGTTCGAGGTGGCGACGACGACCCGAAGACGTTTCGCGCTCACGCCCCCTGCCTCCGGAGCTGCGGTCTCACGACGTCGATGACCCGCTTCGCCCCCTCGATGCCGGTCGCCAGCAGCGCCACGTACAGCTCGGACGCCACGGGCTCGCCCTCGCCGGCGCCCTGCACCTCCACGACCTCGCCGGCGGCCGTCGCCACCACGTTGAGGTCGACGGAGGCCACGGAGTCCTCGGCGTAGTCGAGGTCGAGGCGCTGCTCGCCGCCCACGACGCCCACGCTGACCGCCCCGACCTCGTGGCGCAGCGGCCACTCGTCCAGCGCGCCGGCGAACACGAGCCTGTCGGCGGCCTCGTGCATCGCGGCGTAGGCGGCGACCACGCCGGCGCAGCGCGTGCCGCCGTCGGCGCTGAGGACGTCGACGTCGATGGTGATCGTCTTGCCGCGGAAGAGCGTCAGGTCCACCGTCGAGCGCAGGGCGCGCCCGATGAACCGCTGGATCTCCTGCGTCCGGCCGCCGGCGTAGAGCCGCTCGCGCGGGGTCCTCTCGGCGGTGCTGCGCGGCAGCAGCGAGTACTCGGCGGTGAGCCAGCCGCCCTTGGCGGCCGCGCCGCGCAGGTGCGGCGGCAGCTTGTTCTCGATCGTCACGGCCGCGACCACGCGGGTGCGGCCCCAGGTCACCAGCGCCGAGCCCTCGGCGTGGGGGAGGAAGCCGGTCGTGACCTCGATGTGGCGCAGCTGCGCCGGGAGCCTACCGTTCCTGGTGGGCGCCATCGTCACCTGTCGAGGTCCCCCTCGCACCGCTCGCGGACACGCGGCGAGCTTACCAGGGTCGGGCCAGGGACACGCGCTCCGCCCGCGTTTGGTTACCCTGCGGTCTGGGGGAGATCAGGGGAGACCATGGCGTTCCTGGACGCGGAGCTGAAGGAGCAGGTGAGGCAGGTGCTCTCGCCCCTGCAGGAGGAGGTCGAGCTCGTCGTCTACCGCGGCTCGGGCCTCATCGTGCCGGGGCGCGACCAGCCGGGCGAGGAGCGGGCGATGCTCGAGCTGGCGCGCGAGGTCGCCGAGACCAGCGACAAGGTCAGCGTCGTCGAGAGGTACCTGGCCGGCGACGAGGCCGCGGCCGAGGCGGGCATCACCCTCACGCCGACCACGGTGTTCCGCCGCAAGGGCTCCGACAGCCTCAACGTGCGCTTCGCCGGGCTGATGAGCGGCTACGAGTTCAGCACGATGCTGGAGACGATCCTGCTGGTGGGCGGCGTCCACGAGCTCGAGGGCCTCGACGAGGTCCGGGCGATCGGCGTGCCGCTCAGGCTCCGCACGTTCGTCACCCCGACCTGCCCCTACTGCCCGCGCGCCGTGATCACCGCGTTCCGCTTCGCCCTCAGCAACCCGAGCATCACCGCCGAGGCCATCGAGGCCAACGAGTTCCCGACGCTGTCGTCCAACTACGGCATCTCGGGCGTGCCCGACACGGTCGTCGAGGGCCGGCCCGGGGCCGCGGGCGTCAAGCCCACGCGCGTGCTCGGCGCCCAGCCCGAGCCCGTGTTCGTCGGGGCGCTCAAGGAGGCCGTCGAGCAGGCGCTGCCCGCCGCGAGCTGAGCCTCCTTCGCGGCCGGGCGTGCAGGCGCCGCGACGAGGCCCTCGAGCCCGCGTGAGGGCGCCGTCCCGGCGCGGGGCTCGGGCCGCCCGCTGCGGTCCGAGGCCGAAGAGGAGCGAGGACCCCGGCCGTGAGCCGGGGTCCTTAGGTGGCGGAGAGGGCGGGATTCGAACCCGCGGTACAGGCAGTACCCGTACACATGCTTTCCAGGCATGCTCCTTAAACCACTCGGACACCTCTCCGCGGAGCATGGCTCGGGCCGCGAGGCGGCCGCAGGCGATTCTACCAGACGGGCGCGCCGGCCCCGGCCGCCGGGCTCCGGGCGGACCCTGCCGTCGGTCCGAGCGCACCCGCGCGGCCGCGCCGGCCGCCGGCCCTCAGGACGGGGCGCAGTCGGGGCAGTAGCCGTAGAGCGTCAGCGAGTGGTCGCGGACCCGGAAGCCCCCGGGCAGCGTCGCGCCCTCGAGGACGGCGACGGGGCAGGTGGCGTCGAGCTCGTAGACGCGGCCGCACTCCTCGCAGCTGAAGTGGTGGTGGTGGGCGGCCCGCTTCTTCTCGTAGCGGGTCGTCGTCTCGTTGGGCAGGCGCACCGTGGTCACCGCGCCGGCCTGGGCCAGGGCCCCGAGGTTCCGGTAGACCGTCGCCAGCCCGAGGCCCGGGTGGTGGCGCGAGGCGCTCTCGTGCACCTCCTGCGGGGTCAAGGGCCCCGGTGCCTCTTCCAGCGCCCGCAAGATCGCCTTGCGCTGCGAGGTCTTGTGCACGACAGCACGATACCAGCCCCGGCCGGCCGCCGTCGCAGCGGACGGCTAACTGGGCCACAGGCGCGCCGCCCCCGGGCGGTTTACCATCGCTGCGGAGACGGAGGGATCACCCAGAGGATGCTCAAGGACCGCGTCGTACTGCTCACCACGCCGGAGGAAGTGGACGAGTTCCTCGGCCGCTACCCCACCAGCGTCATCTTCAAGGCCGGGACGTGCCACAAGACCATGCAGGGCTTCGGGTTCGTGCAGGAGCGTCTGGAGCCGCGGGAGGACCTCATGTGCGGGGTCATCCGCGTGGTCGAGGCCAGGCCTGCCAGCAACCACGTCGAGGCGCTGACGCGCATCAAGCACGAGTCGCCCCAGGTGATCCTGTTCAAGGACGGCAAGCCCGTGTTCGACAGGGACAACTGGGAGATCACGCCCGACGCCCTGGCCGAGGGCTTCGCGCTGCTGCCGGAGGGCGAGCCCGTAGCGCGGTCGTCCGGGCCGGCGCGGTCCGACCTCACGCCGTACCTCGAGGTGCTGGAGCGCTACCTCGCCGGCGAGATGGACGACTCCGACTTCGAGTTCACCTACACGCACATGTTCAGGAGCGACGCCACGCTCCGCCCTGGCGACGAGGTCGAGGCGCTCAACTCGATCTTCGGCGACGTCGACCAGCACATCAACATGCACCTGATGATGGCGGGCAAGGCCGACAACAGCCAGCTCAGGGCGCGGGCCGAGGCCGCCTACCGGCGCCTCAAGGAGCTCTCCCAGGCCCAGGCCGCCGCGGGCTGACGCCCCCGGAGGACCCGTCCACGGTCCGGCCCGCCTCGCGGCGGGCCGGACGCTTCCCGTCGGGCCCGCTCCGCGGCCCGGCCGGGCTCAGCGCTCCCCGCGCTCGTGCTCGAGGAAGCGCTCGAAGGCGTCGTCGAGGTTCGGCCGCTGCGTGACCTTCGCCTTCGCGCCGCGGCGGTCGTCCTGCGCGGCGCGCCCGTCCTTGGTCGGCTGCGGGCTGGCGGCGCCCGGCTTGACCCGGGCGGTGACCGTGGTGCGGCCGTAGGCGGGCGCAGCGGCGGCGCCCGTGGTCCCGGCCGCAGGCGCCGTGGACATGCCGGTCGAGGGCCCGCGGCCGGCCCGCCACACCGGGGCCTCCGCGGAGCGGGACAGGGGCACGTAGTCGGGCTCCTGCTCCTCGCGGCGGCGCGGAGAGGCCGCCAGCGACAGCGCCGCCCACACCGTGAGGCACAGCGCGATCACGAACAGGAACCCGATGAGCATGAGCGCGGCGAGCGGGCTCACGGCACCAGGATAACGAGGCGGGCGGCGAGCGGCCTGGGGACGGGAGTCACCCCGCGTCGCCGGCGATGATCGCGCACAGCCTCTCCGGGTCGACGTTGCCGCCGGAGGCGACGACGACCGTGGGCCCCGGCGCGAGCTCCACGCCGTCGGCGCCGGGTTCGCGCAGGAGCCTGAGCAGGCCGGCGAGGCTCAGCGCCCCCGTGGGCTCGACGACGAGCCGGGCCTCGGTGGCGTAGTAGCGGGTCGCCGCGACGATCGCCCGCTCGTCGACGGTGACGACGCCGGCCAGGCGCTCCTTGAGCACGGCCAGGTTCAGCGTGCCGATCGCCTGCGTGCGCACGCCGTCGGCGATCGTGGCCGTGGTGCGCTCTGCGGGCCAGGTGACGACCTCGCCGCGCCTCAGGGACTCCTGCGCGTCGGCCGCGAGCGCGGGCTCGACGCCGATCACGCGGGCCTCGGGGGCCAGGCGCGCCAGCGCCGCGCAGACCCCGGAGGCCAGGCCGCCGCCGCCGACGGGCACCAGCACGTTGGCGACCCGCGGCAGGTCCTCGGCGACCTCGACGCCCACCGTCGACTGGCCCTCGACCACGCGGGCGTCGTCGAAGGGCGGCAGGAGGGTGGCGCCCGTCTCGGCGGCGATGCGCGCCGCTGTCGCCTCGCGGTCGGCCTGCGTGTTGCGGCAGCGCACCACCTTCGCGCCCAGGGCGAGCGTGCGCCGCACCTTCACCTCGGGCGCGCCCTCGGGGATCACGACCGTCGCCGGGACGCCGAACGCCGCCGCCGCGTGCGCGACGCCCTGCGCGTGGTTGCCGGAGGAGTGCGTGACGACGCCGCGCCGGCGCTCCGGCTCCGGCAGCGACGCCAGGAAGTTCGTCGCGCCGCGCACCTTGAACGAGCCGGTGAGCTGGAGGGACTCCGCCTTCACCCACACCTCGCGCCGGCCCGCCTCGGGCAGCGCCAGCGGCAGCAGGGGGGTGCGCCTCACGCGGCCGTGCAGCCGTGCGACGGCCGCGCGGACGTCTACTTGGTCCACGCGCCCCTTCTACCACCGCGGGCGCCCCCGCGTACGAGGCGTCTCGCTCATCGGGGTAAGGGCGCCGGTGCGTCCTACGCGGCGGCCCCCGTCGCGCCCTCAGCCCAGGAAGGCCGCGAGCTCGGCGGCCGTGGGGTAGGAGGGGATCGCGCCGCGGCGCGTCGTCGACAGCGCCGCGTAGGCGCAGGCGCGCTCCAGCGCGGCCCGGGCGGAGGCCTCGTCGTCCCAGGCGTCCGGCGCCCTCAGGGTGGCGTCGAGCAGGGCGCCGGTGAGGGCGTCGCCGGCGCCGGTCGTGTCCACGCTCGCCACCGCCGGCGGGGAGGCGTCCACGGTGAGCCGCCCCGCGTGCGCCGTGGCGCCGCGCGCCCCCCGGCTGACGACCACGAGGCGTGCGCGGCCGCCGAGGAGCCCCTCCACGAACCGGCGCTCCGGCTCGCCCCCCTCCCCCGCGAGGAACGCCGCCTCCTCCTCGCTCGCCTTCACCAGGTCGGCCTCGGAGGCGAAGCGCCGGATCACGTCGCGGGCCTCGCCGAGGTCGGCCCAGAAGCTCTCCCGCAGGTTCACGTCGCAGGAGACCAGGCAGCCCGCGGCGCGCGCCGCCGCGATCGCGGCGGCCGTCGCCGACCTGGCCGGCTCGCGCGCGAGGCAGACGGAGCCGAAGTGCAGGCAGCGCGCGCCCGGCGCCGCGCTCAGGCGACCGACGGCGGCGACGGCCCGCTCCGGGCTCAGGTGGTCGTGCGCGGGGTCCTCGCCGTAGAACATGAAGCCGCGCTCGCCGCCCTCGGCCAGCGCCACGAACGCGACGGCCGTCGGCCGCGGCACGTGCTCCACGCCCTCGACGTCGACGCCGGCGCGCGCGAGCTCGGCCACGAGGGCGCGGCCGAACGGGTCGTCGCCGACGGCGGCCGCGACGGCGCTCGGCGTCCCCAGCCGGGCCGCGGCCACGGCCACGTTCGCCGGGGCGCCGCCGGCGGCCCACAGGTACCGCCGCGCCGACTCGAGGCTGGCCCCCTCTTCCTCGGGCACCATGTCCACGAGCAGCTCGCCCAGGCAGAGGAGCGCGGGCGCGTCCATGGCGCCAGGATACGGGCGTCCCGCCCCTTCCGGCGCCCGTGCCGTCCCGAGGTGCCGGCGCGTCCAGGCGGGCGCGCCGCGGCGCCGGCGGACGGTGCTCCGGAGGTCGGATACCGAACGGAAAACGGCGCACACACGTGTTAGAACGGGACGACATGGCGCCGAACGGCCCTCGCGAGCTCCCACGGGACACCGAGCCCGAGCCTCCACGACACATCGCCAGCGGCAGCCTCGACTACGTCGAGGAGCTCTACCTCCGCTACCTCGCCGACCCGGCGTCGGTGTCGCCGGAGTGGCAGGCGTACTTCGCCAGCCTCGGGCCGGCCGGGCCCGTCTCGCGGCACCTCGAGCCCAGCTTCGCGCCGCGCAGCCTCTTCAACCCGGCGCCCGTCACCGCCGACCAGCTCAGCGAGGTGGGCGCGGCGGCCGCCGTGCTGCAGCAGAAGCTCGACAGGCTGGTGCGCAACTACCGCGTGCGCGGCCACCGGCTGGCGCAGCTCAGCCCGCTCGGCCAGGAGCCGTTCGCGGCGCCCGAGCTCGAGCCCGAGTACTACGGTCTCACGGAGGCCGACATGTCGCGGCCGGTGCTGGGCAACGTGTTGCCCGGCGCCACCACCGTGCGCGAGGTCATCGAGGGCCTCAAGGAGACGTACACGCGCTCCATCGGCGTGCAGTTCATGCACATCGACAGGCTCGAGATGCGGGTGTGGCTGCAGCGCCGCATGGAGACGACGCGCAACCGCATCCAGCTCTCGCGCGAGGAGCAGCTCCGCATCCTCACCAAGCTGACCGACGCCACGACGTTCGAGGAGTTCATCCAGCGCAAGTTCGTCGGGGCCAAGTCGTTCTCGCTCGAGGGCGGCGAGACCCTGATCCCGCTGCTCGACCTCGTGATCGAGAAGGCGGCCGAGCAGGGCGTCGAGGAGATCGTCTTCGGCATGGCCCACCGCGGGCGCCTGAACGTGCTGGCGAACATCCTGGGCAAGCCGCCCGCGGCGATCTTCAGGGAGTTCGAGGACAAGGACCCCGAGAACTACCTCGGCCGCGGCGACGTCAAGTACCACCTCGGCTACTCGAGCGACCACGTCACGTCGCAGGGCAAGCAGGTGCACCTGACGCTGGCGTTCAACCCCTCGCACCTCGAGTTCGTGAACCCCGTGGTCCTGGGCCGCACGCGCGCCAAGCAGGACCGCCGCGGCGACGTGGACCGCGAGCGCGTGATGCCCGTCCTGATCCACGGCGACGCCGCGTTCATCGGCCAGGGGATCGTGCAGGAGACGCTGAACCTCTCGGGCCTCGAGGGCTACCGGGTCGGCGGCACGGTGCACGTGATCGTCAACAACCAGATCGGCTTCACCACGGGGCCGCGTCAGGCGCGCTCGACCACCTACGCCACGGACGTGGCCAAGATGCTGCAGAGCCCGATCTTCCACGTCAACGGCGAGGACCCCGAGGCCGTGGCGCAGGTCGTGCAGCTCGCGCTGGACTTCAGGCGCGAGTTCAAGCGCGACGTCGTCATCGACATGTACTGCTACCGGCGCCTCGGGCACAACGAGACCGACGAGCCGGCCTTCACGCAGCCGGTGATGTACGGGAAGGTCCGCCGGCGCAAGCCCGTGCGCGAGGCCTACCGCGACAAGCTGCTCAGCCTGGGCGAGGTCAGCATGGCCGAGGCCGAGCAGATCGCCGAGGACAGGCGCCAGCGCCTCGAGGCGCACCTGTCCGAGGCGCGCAAGGACGACTTCAAGCTCGTCTACTCCTCGCTCCAGGGCATCTGGCGGGGCTACGTTGGCGGGCCGGACGCCGACGTGCCAGACGTCGACACGTCGGTGCCGCGCGACGAGGCCGCCATGTGGCTCGAGGCGCTCACGCACGTGCCCGAGGGCTTCAACCTGAACCCGAAGCTGAAGCGCGCCCTCGCGGCGCGGCTCGAGATGGCGCGGGGCAACCTGCCGCTCGACTGGGCCGCCGGCGAGGCGCTGGCGTTCGCGAGCCTGGTGGCCGAGGGCCGGCGCGTGAGGCTCACCGGCCAGGACAGCGAGCGCGGCACGTTCAGCCACAGGCACGCCGTGTTCCACGACACCGAGGACGGCCACGAGCACGTCCCGCTGGGCGAGCTCGCCGCCCGGCACGGCGGCGTGTTCGAGGTGCACAACAGCCCCCTCTCGGAGGCCGGCGTGCTCGGCTTCGAGTACGGCTACAGCGTCGACACCCCCGACGGCCTGGTGATGTGGGAGGCGCAGTTCGGCGACTTCGCGAACGGCGCCCAGGTGATCATCGACCAGTTCCTCTCCTCGGCGGAGGAGAAGTGGAACCGCCTCTCCGGACTCGTGATGCTCCTGCCACACGGCTTCGAGGGCCAGGGCCCGGAGCACTCCAGCGCCCGGCTCGAGCGCTACCTGCAGCTCTGCGCCGAGGACAACATGCAGGTCGTCTACCCCACGACGCCCGCGCAGTACTTCCACCTGCTCAGGCGCCAGGTGCTGCGGCCGATCCGCAAGCCCCTGATCGTCATGACGCCGAAGAGCCTGCTGCGGCACCCGCAGGCCGTGAGCGGCCTCGACGAGTTCGTCGCCGGCGGCTTCAAGCGCGTGATCCCCGACGCCCAGGTCGACCCGAAGGGCGTCAGGAAGGTGCTCCTCACGAGCGGGAAGCTCTACTACGAGCTCGCCGCCGCGCGCGAGGAGCGCGGCGCGGACGACGTGGCGATCGTGCGCCTCGAGCAGCTCTACCCGCTGCGCCAGGACGAGGTCGACGCGGCCCTCGCCCCCTACCCGGCCGGGGTGCCCGTCGTCTGGGTCCAGGAGGAGCCCGCCAACATGGGGGCGTGGTGGTACCTGCGGGTACGATGGGGCGGCGAGGTCGCCGGCAGGCCGTTCTCGGGCGTGACGAGGCCGGAGTCGGCGAGCCCCGCCACGGGCTCCAGCGCCGCCCACCGCATCGAGCAGGAGATGCTGGTGACGGAGGCGTTCGCGGGCTGAGCCCCCTGCCACGGGGCCGGGCCCGGCGCCCGCCTAGGAGAGGTCGAGGATGGCTACAGACGTCAAGGTGCCCGCCGCGGGCGAGTCGATCTCCGAGGTCATCATCGGCAGCTGGCTCAAGTCCGTGGGCGACCGCGTGGCCGCCGACGAGCCGATCGTCGAGGTGGAGACCGACAAGGCGACCCTCGAGGTGCCAGCGCCCGTCGCCGGCGTCCTGACCGAGCAGCTCTACGCCCCGGGCGACACCGTGGCCGTGGGCGCCGTCGTCGCGCGCATCGACGAGACGCAGGCCGCGGCCGCCGCGCCCGAGCCCGCGCCGCCCGCCGAGGCGCCGCCCGCCTCCGCCGAGGCCCCGCCGGCCCCCCAGCCACAGGCCCGGACCGCGGCGCCCGAGCGCGCGCCGGCCGAGCGGCCCGAGGTCCAGCCCGCGGCCGCCGCGGTGGCCGAGAAGCCGGTGGGCCAGAAGGCCACGAGCGTGATGCCGGCTGCGCAGCGCCTGCTCGCCGAGCACGGCCTCTCCGCCGACGAGGTCCCGGCCACGGGCCCCGGCGGCAGGCTCCTGAAGGAGGACGTGCTGCGCTACCTCGAGGAGCGCGAGCGCCGCGCGGCGCGGTCGGCCGTCGTCGAAGTGCCCCTGAGCGGCGCCGTCCTCGACGGACCGCGCCAGGAGGAGCGCGTGCGCATGAGCCCGCTCCGGCGCACGATCGCCGAGCGCCTGGTGCGGGCGCAGCAGACGGCCGCGCTGCTCACGACCTTCAACGAGGTCGACATGTCGGCGGTGATCGAGCTGCGCAAGCAGTACCGCGACGCCTTCGAGCAGCGCTACGGCGTGCGGCTCGGGTTCATGTCCTTCTTCGTCAAGGCCGTGATCGACGCGCTGAAGCTGATCCCGCAGCTCAACGCCGAGATCGACGGCGAGGACATCGTCTACAAGAACTACTACGACATCGGCGTGGCGGTGTCGGCCAAGAAGGGCCTCGTCGTGCCGGTGCTCCGCGACGCCGACAGGATGTCGTTCGCGGAGATCGAGAAGGCGATCGCCGACTTCGCCCAGCGCGCCCAGGCGAACAAGCTCACGCCCGAGGAGCTGCAGGGCGGGACCTTCACGATCAGCAACGGCGGCGTGTTCGGCTCGCTGCTGTCGACCCCGATCGTGAACCCGCCGCAGTCGGGCGTGCTCGGCATGCACGCGATCCAGGAGCGGCCCGTGGCCGTCGGGGGCCAGGTGGTGGTGCGCCCGATGATGTACGTCGCCCTCACCTACGACCACCGCATCGTCGACGGCCGCGAGGCGGTCACGTTCCTGAAGCGCGTCAAGGAAGCCGTCGAGAACCCGGCGCGCATGCTCCTGGAGGTCTGAGGTGGCAGAGGGGGCCGCGCGGCGGCACGACGTCGTGATCGTGGGCGCCGGGCCCGGCGGGTACGTGGCCGCGATCCGCGGCGCGCAGCTCGGGTTCGACGTCGGCCTCGTCGAGAAGGAGCCCACCCTGGGCGGCACCTGCGTGCGCGTGGGCTGCATCCCCTCGAAGGCGCTCCTGGAGTCGAGCTTCCTCTACGCCGAGGCGCGCTCCTCGTTCGCGGCGCACGGCCTGACGGCGCAGGTCGAGCTCGACCTGGCGGCGATGCACGCCCGCAAGGAGAAGGTCGTCAAGCAGAACACCGACGGCGTCGCCTTCCTGATGAAGAAGAACGGCGTCACCGTCTACCGCGGCACGGGGCGGCTCACCGCCGACCGCGAGGTGGTCGTGGAGGGCGACGAGCCCGTCACGCTCGCGGCCGACCACGTCGTGCTCGCCACCGGCTCGGTGCCGGCCGGCCTGCCCGGCGTGGAGGTCGACGGCGAGGTCGTGGTCACCAGCACCGAGGCGCTGTCGTTCCCCGCGGTGCCGCCGCGTCTGGTCGTGATCGGCGCCGGGTACATCGGGCTCGAGCTCGGCTCCGTCTGGGCGCGCCTCGGCTCGCAGGTCACCGTCCTCGAGTACCTCGACAGGGTGCTGCCCGGCATGGACCTGGAGACGGCCAAGGAGGCGCAGAAGGCGCTGCAGAAGCAGGGCCTGACCTTCCGGCTGGGGGCCAAGGTCACCGGCGTGGAGGTCCAGGGCGGGGTCGCCAGGGTCCTCGTCGAGGGCTCGGAGCCGGTCGAGGCCGACAGGGTGCTGGTCTGCGTCGGGCGCAAGCCGAACACCGCCGGGCTGGGCCTCGAGGAGGCCGGGGTCGAGCTGGACGAGCGGGGGCGGGTCAAGGTCGACATCGGCTTCCGCACGTCGGTGCCCGGCGTCTACGCGATCGGCGACCTCGTCCCCGGCCCGATGCTCGCGCACAAGGCCGAGGAGGACGGCGTGGCGCTGATGGAGCAGCTCGCCGGCATCCCCTCCGAGGTGCACTACGACCTCGTGCCCGGCGTCGTCTACACCGAGCCCGAGGTCGCGACCGTGGGCGCCAGCGAGGAGACGCTGAAGGAGCGCGGCGTGCCGTACAAGAAGGGCGTGTTCCCCTTCGGCGCCAACGGCAGGGCGCGCGCCATGGGCCACACCGAGGGCCGCGTGAAGGTGCTCGCCCACGCCGAGACCGACAGGGTCCTGGGCGTGCACGTCATCGGCCCGCGCGCCGGCGAGCTGATCGCCCAGGCCGTGCTGGCCATGAGCTTCGGCGCCTCCAGCGAGGACGTCGCGCGCACCGTGTTCGCGCACCCCACGCTCTCCGAGGTCGTGAAGGAGGCGGCGCTGGCGGTCGACGGGAGGGCGATCCACTCGTGACGCCCCTCGCGCGGGCCGCCGTCGGGCGCGCCGCGCCGCGCGCCGGCGAGGCGCCCTGCGCGCGGGCGGGAGGCCGGTCGTGAGCGCCCTGCCGGCCGCGGCCGTCACGCCCATCGAGGCCGAGGGCTTCCGCAGCCGCGACGAGGCCCTGATGCGCGTGGCCGACAAGGTGCTCTCGGGCCGCCGCCTGACGCTCGAGGACGGCGTCGCCCTCTACCGCACGCGCGACCTTCCCGGCCTGATGCGCCTGGCCGACCACGTCAGGCGCCGGCAGGTCGGCGACAAGGCCTACTACGTCCACTCGCTGAGGCTCTCGCAGACGAACATCTGCTACGTCGGCTGCACGTTCTGCGGCTTCCAGCGGCGCTTCGGCGAGGAGGGGGCCTGGGACTGGGACCTCGAGCAGGTCTGGGAGTTCGTCGACAGGCACTACCACCCCGACCTGACGGAGATCCACATCTCGTCCGGCCACCACCCGAAGCGGCCCTGGCAGTACTACCTCGACCTCGTCAAGGGCCTCACCGAGCGCTACCCGGGCGTGCAGGTGAAGGCCTGGACGGCGGCGGAGGTCCACCACTTCACGCGCATCACCCGCCCGCGGCTCAGCTACCGCGAGGTCCTGCAGCAGCTCAAGGACCACGGCCTGGTGGCGCTGCCCGGCGGTGGCGCGGAGATCTTCGCCGAGCGGGTGCGGAAGCAGATCGCCCGCGCCAAGGTCACGGCCGAGCAGTGGCTGGAGGTCCACCGCACCGCGCACGAGCTCGGCCTGCCCACCAACGCGACGATGCTCTACGGGCACATCGAGACGCTCGAGGAGCGCGTCGACCACATGCTGCGCCTGCGCGCGCTGCAGGACGAGACGGGCGGCTTCTTCTCGTTCGTGCCGCTGGCGCTGCAGCCCGACAACAACGAGCTCTCGAAGCAGCTCGGCACGCGCTTCACGACCGGCGTCGACGACCTGCGCAACCTGGCCGTAGCGCGGCTCGTGCTCGACAACTTCCCTCACATCAAGGGCTACTGGATCATGATCACCCCGGAGCTGACGCAGGTCTCGCTCTCGGCCGGCGTCTCCGACATCGACGGCACGATCAAGGCCGAGAGGATCGCCCACGCCGCCGGCGCCGTGACGGCGGAGGGCATGGACGAGGAGGAGCTCAGGCGGCTGATACGCGGCGCCGGCCGCGTGCCCGTCCTGCGCGACGCCCTCTACAACGAGCTGAAGGTCTTCGCTTGATGGGCGCCGAGACCGCCGCCGCGGCCGCCACCGGCGCGCTAGGCATCGTCGCGTACGCGAACGTCGCGCCGCTGCACCACACCCTCCAGCCGTGGCCGGGGGTGCGCTTCGTCCGCGGGGTGCCGGCGGAGCTGAACGAGGCCCTGCGCCGCGGGGAGATCGACCTCACGCTGGTCTCCTCGGTCGAGCTCGTGCGGCACCGCCACGAGTACCGCGCCCTGGCCGACTTCTCGATCGCCACGCTGGGGCCGGTCTACAGCGTGATGCTCTTCTCGCGCCGCCCCTGGGAGGAGCTGGGAGGCGCGCGCGTGGCGGTGACGCCCGCGTCGGCGACGAGCGTCGAGCTGCTGCGCGTGCTGCTCGCGGCCGAGGGCAGGGTCGCCGAGATGGTCAAGACCCCTGGGGCCCTCGACGAGATGCTCGAGGCTGCCGACGCCGCGCTGCTGATCGGCGACGCCGCCCTCGTCGAGGCGGTGCGGCACCTGGGCCCGCGCGAGGGCGGCCCCGTGGCGAGGGGCGCCAGCGGGCGCAGCGTCGTCAGGCCCGACGTGCTGGTCTACGACCTGGGAGAGGCCTGGTACCGGCTCACGCGGCTGCCCTTCACGTTCGCCGTCTGGGCCTCGCGCGCCGACAGGCCGCCCTCGCCCGAGCTCCTCAGGCGCTTCCGCGACGCCCGCGCCGAGGGGCTGGGCCGCCTGGCCGAGGTCGCGGCCGTGGAGGCGCGCCGGCTCGAGCTGCCGCCGCGCGTGGTACAGCGCTACCTCGAGAACTTCCGCTACTACCTCGAGCCGCCCGACCTCGACGGGCTCGAGGAGTTCGCCGCGCGCGTCGACCCGACCTTCAGGCGCGGCGAGCTGAGGTTCTGGGACCACTGAGGCCCGACCGCCCGGGCGGCCGGTGGCAGACTATGGCCATGACACCGCCGTCCCGCCGGCCCGCCAGGGCGCTCCTCGTCACGCTGGCCCTCGCGGCGCTGGCCGCCGCGGCCGCCCAGCCGGAGGGGCTCGGGGGCGAGCTGCGCACGCTCGTGCACGACGGGCTGGAGCGCGAGTACTACCTCTACCTGCCGCCCGACCTCCCGCCCGGGGCGCCGCTCGTGGTGGTGCTGCACGGCCGCGGCGGCACGGCCGAGGGCATGGCGCGGCTCACCGGCTACGACGAAGTGGCCGCGCGGCACGGCTTCGCCGTGGTCTACCCGCAGGGGGTCGACGACCAGTGGAACTACGTGGCCGGGATCGAGGGCTACGACCTCGCGGCCGACGACATCGGCTTCCTGCGCGCGCTGGTGGCTGAGCTCGTCTCCGCCCACGGCCTCGACCCCGGGCGCGTGTACGCCGTCGGCTTCTCGAACGGCGGCTTCATGGCCCAGCGGCTGGCCTGCGCGGCGCGCGACGTGTTCGCCGCGTTCGCCAGCGTGAGCGCCGCGGGCTACGCGGGCCTGCCCGAGGTGTGCGGCCCCGGCGCGCCGGTGTCGCTGCTGTTCATCCACGGCACCGACGACACCGTCGTGCCCTTCGGCGGCATGGCCGCCGACACCCCGAGCGGGCCCGTACTGATCCTCGCCTCCGTGCAGCAGACGGTGTCGTACTGGGCGGCGTTCGCCGGCTGCGAGCCGCACGTGACCAGCCGCACCGTGCCGCCGAGCGGCCTCTCGCCCGGCACCGAGGTCGTCGTGTACTCGGTCGCGGGCTGCCAGGACGGCCACGAGCTCGAGCTCGTCGTGGTGTTCGGCGGCGGCCACGCCTGGCCCGGCAGGCCCGGGCTCCTCCCTGAGGACGTCGCCGGCCGCGTGAACCGCGACATCGACGCGAGCGGCTACGTCTGGGAGTTCTTCGCGCGCCAGCCCCCCTTGGCGGAGTGAGGGCCCCGACTCAGAGGATGTAGCGGCTCAGGTCCTCGTCCTCGACGACGTCCTCGAGCTTCGAGCGCACCAGCTCGGCGTCGACCACGACCTCGCCCAGGTCGGTGCCGAACGCCGCGTCCTCGAGCACCGTCTCGAGGATCGTGTGGAGGCGCCTGGCGCCGATGTCCTCGACCTCGCGGTTGACCCTCTCGGCGTACTCGGCGATCGCGTCGATCCCGCTCTCGTCGAACACGAGCCTCGTGCCGTCGACGGCGAGCAGCGCCTGGTACTGCTTCGTCAGCGCGTGCTCCGGCTCGGTGAGGATGCGCCTCAGGTCGGCCTGGGACAGCTCCTCGAGCTCGACGCGGATCGGGAAGCGGCCCTGCAGCTCCGGGATCAGGTCGCTGGGCTTCGAGACGCTGAAGGCGCCGGCGGCGATGAACAGCACGTGGTCGGTCCGGACGGGCCCGTGCCGCGTGTTCACCTGGGTGCCCTCGACGATCGGCAGGAGGTCGCGCTGCACGCCCTCGCCGCTGACGTCGGCGCCGCCCTGACGTTCGCCGCCGGTGATCTTGTCGATCTCGTCGATGAAGACGATGCCCATCTCCTCGGCGCGCCTGACGGCCTCGCTGGCGACGGCGTCCTTGTCGATCAGCGCCGAGGCCTCCTCGTCCTCGAGGATCCGCCGCGCCTCCCTCACCGTCACGCGCCGTCGGACGCGCCGGTCCGGCATGAAGCGACGGAACATCTCCTGCAGGTTCATGCCGGCCTCCTCCATGCCGGGCATGGGGATCGTCACGGTCGGCTCGTCCCTGACCTCGATCTCGACGACGCGCTCCTCCAGCTCGCCGTCCTTCAGCAGGCGGCGCATGCGCTCGCGCCCCTCGGCGCTGCCGCCCGGCAGCAGCACGTCGAGGAGCCGCTCCTCGGCAGCGGCGGCGGCGCGGTCACGCACCTCGGCGCGCTTCTCCTCCTCGACCATCACCTCGGCGGCCCGCACGAGGTCGCGGACGATCGAGTCGACGTCGCGGCCTACGTACCCGACCTCGGTGAACTTCGTCGCCTCGACCTTCACGAAGGGCGCGCGGGCGAGCTTCGCGAGCCGCCTCGCGATCTCGGTCTTGCCGACGCCCGTGGGGCCGATGAGCATGATGTTCTTGGGCGTGACCTCGGCCTGCAGCTCGGGCGGCAGCATGCGCCGCCGGTAGTGGTTGCGCAGCGCGATCGCGACGGCCCGCTTGGCCCTCGTCTGGCCGACGATGTGGCGGTCGAGCTCGGCGACGATCTCGGCGGGCGTGAGGCCGGCCGCCTTCCTGACGAGCTCGAACGTGGAGCCGTCGGGCGCCACGGCGTAGTGCGCGCGCGGCGGTCCGGGGTCGAAGGGGTCCATCAGGCCTCGCCCTCCTCGGCGACGGGGTCGTCGCCGTCCTCCTGCCTCGTCACCCCGTCGGCGGTGACCGTCAGGACCGTCGCGTTGCCGCTGGTGAACACGTCGATCTCGGCGGCGATCGCGAGGGCGGCGCGGCCGATCTCCTCGGCGCTCATGTCGGTGTGCCGCAGCAGGGCCGTGGCCGCGGCCTGCGCGTACGGGCCCCCCGACCCCACCGCCGCCACGGGCTCGTCCGGGGCGATCACGTCGCCGGCGCCCGACAGGGTGAGGATCTGCTGGTGGTCGGCGACGATCAGCATCGCCTCGAGGTTCCGGAGGGCCCTGTCGGTGCGCCACTCCTTCACGGTCTCCACGGCCGCCCTGGTCAGGTTGCCGCGGTAGGTCTCGAGGTAGCCCTCGAACTTGTCGAGGAGCGTGAAGGCGTCCGACACCGCCCCGGCGAAGCCGGCGACGACCTTGCCGTCGGCCAGCGAGCGGACCTTCACGGCCCCGCGCTTGACGATCGTGTCGCCCAGGCTCACCTGGCCGTCGCCGACGAGCGCCGTGACGCCGCCCCTGTTCACCGCGACGATCGTCGTCCCGTGGAAACGCTTCATCGCCAGGAGGTTATCACCGGCCCCCCGCCGCCGCGGGCCGCGGCAGGACGAGGCACGGGCGGCGGCGCCGGCAGCGCGCCGGCGGTGGCCCCGCCGTAGGAGATGATGGGGGGCGTCGCCGCGGGCGCCCGGGGGCGGGGGCGCGGCGAGGAGGGAGCAGGCGCATGGCGAAGGTCGAGGCGAGGCCGTTCCTGATGTACGAGAAGGGCTGCCGCCAGGCGGCCGAGTTCTACGCGTCCGTCTTCCCGGACGGCAAGGTGCTGACGGGACCCGACCTCCCCGGCGTCTCGTTCGAGGTCGGCGGGCAGCGCTTCGACGCCTACGACGGCGGCGAGTACTTCCGGTTCTCCGAGGCGTTCTCGATCCAGGTCAGGTGCGAGACGCAGGAGGAGGTCGACTACTACTGGGAGCGCCTGGTCGAGGGCGGCGGCGAGCACTCCCAGTGCGGCTGGCTGAAGGACCGCTGGGGCCTCTCCTGGCAGGTCGTCCCCAACGCGTACTACCGCCTCATCACCGACCCCGACCCGGAGCGGGTGAGGCGCACGATGGAGGCGATGCTGAGGATGGAGAAGCTCGACATCGCGCCGCTCGAGGCCGCGGCCGACGGGCGCACGGCCTAGGCGAGGGCCGCGCCGGCCGGGCCGGCCGACGGGCGGTACCATGGGCCGGTGCTGGGCCACCCCTTCTCCAGCGGCTGGATCGAGGTCATCGCCGGCCCGATGTTCTCGGGCAAGAGCGAGGAGCTGATCAGGCGCGTCACGCGCGCGCTGATCGCCAAGCAGCCGGTGCAGGTGTTCAAGCCGGCGATCGACGACCGCTACGACGCCGTGGCCGTCGCGTCCCACATGGGCCGCACGCTGGAGGCGCAGCCCGTGGGCAGCGTCGCCGAGCTCGAGGCCGCGCTGCGCGACGAGACGCAGGTCGTGGCCATCGACGAGGCGCAGTTCTTCGACCACGCCCTCGTCGACCTCGCCGACAGGCTGGCGAGCCGGGGCGTGCGGGTGATCCTCGCCGGCCTCGACCTCGACTTCCGCGGCGAGCCCTTCGGCCCCATGCCGCAGCTCCTGGCCCGCGCCGAGGTCGTCGAGAAGCTCACCGCGATCTGCCGCTGCGGCCGGGCCGCGACGCGCACGCAGCGCCTCATCGCCGGCCAGCCGGCCCACGCCGACGACCCGGTCGTGCTCGTGGGCGCCTCCGAGAGCTACGAGCCGCGCTGCCGCACCTGCCACGTGGTGGTCCGCTCGGGCAGGCCCACGCCGCTGTTCCCTGACCCGGAGCGCTGACCGCCGGCGGCCAGGGTGGTCGCGGTCGCGGCGCCTGCCGGGGCCGCTGCCGAGGACCCCCGGTCCGGTGCATCCGATCCGCCTCCGCCCGCGTAAGAGGGGGCGGAAGGGGACGACATGGCAGAAGGGAGACCGCAGAGCTGCACCCAGGTCATCTCCCGGCTCGCCGCGCCGCTGGCCGCGCTGGTCCTCGTGACCGCGCTGGCGGCGGCGTTCGCGCAGCGCTACGGCGACGAGGGAGGACCGCCGGCCGCGGGGCAGGCGGGGGTCTCGTCCGGGGTGTTCACGGCCGAGCAGGCCGAGCGCGGAGCCCAGGTGTTCGCGCAGCGCTGCTCCGGCTGCCACGGGGCCCAGCTCCAGGGCGGCATGGGGCCGCGGCTCGCGCCCCTGAGCGCGTCGTGGGAGGGGATGAGCCTCGCCGCCCTCTACCGTTTCGTCAGCAGGAACATGCCGTACGACGCGCCCGGCAGCCTCGAGCCGCAGCAGTACGCCGACGTGCTGGCGCACGTGCTGGCCAGCAACGGTCACCCGCCGGGCGACGCCGAGCTGCCCGCCGACGCCGAGGCGCTCGAGGCCTTCGTCATCGACTCTCCGCCGGGCCGGTGACAGCGGCCCCAGCCATGGGAGGTAGGACCGTGAAGAGGATGGTGCTCAGGACCGCCGTCTCGCTCGCCCTGGTACTGGGGGCGGGCTACGTCTCTTCCCAGATGGTCGAGGCGCCCTCGGGCGCGCTCGCCGCGCAGCTCCAGACAGCCATACAGCACGCCGGCTTCAGCGCCAGCGCCGAGGACCTGGCGATGGCCTCGCGCCACCTCGGGCACGTCCTCAACTGCATCGTGGGCGAGGGCGGCGAGGGCTTCAACGCCGACTGGGGCCACCCGTGCGGCGGCCAGGGCGCGGGCATCATGAACGACCTCTCCTCGCACCCGCAGGCGGCCGACCTCCAGGCGCTCGTCGAGACCGCCAGGCAGCTCGCCGCCCAGGGCGTGACCCAGGAGTCGCTGCTCGCGGTGCAGGCGGCCGCGGCCGGCGTCGGCGCGCTGCTGCAGGTGATCGCGGGCGGCTAGCCCGCGTGGCCTGGTCCGCCCCCGGCTTAGCGCACGGGCCGGGGGCGGGAGTTCCCTCCAGCGGGGGCGACCGCAGGTACCCGGGTCGCCCCCTTCCGCCGTCCAATCGGCGGCGGGCGGCGAAGCTCTAACATCGGACAGCCATGCGCCTTCCACTGACGCTTCGCCGGCTCGTGACGGCGGCCGTCGCGCTCGGCCTCGCGTTCCCGCACGCGACGATCGCGGTGGCCCAGTCACCTTCCCCCACGGCCGAGACGCGCGCTGCTCGAGCGCGTGGCGGCCCTGCTCGACCCGACCGAGCACGACCTGGACGCCCTGGGGCTGGAGCTCGCGTTCGAGGAGCCCGCGGGCATCGCCGCGTGGGTGGCCGAGAACGTCGCCTACGAGGCGTACGTCGGCGTGCTCAGGGGCGCCGAGGGCACGCTGGTCGCGCGGGCCGGCAACGCCCTCGACCAAGCCCTGCTGCTCGCCCGCCTGCTCACCGACGCCGGCTACGACGCCAGGATCGCTCTCGGCGCCTTGGGCGACGCCGACGCCCTGGAGCTGGTCATGGGCATGTTCGCGCCGCGCGCGCAGCCGCGGGCCACGGCCGACGCGGCGGGGCTGGCGGAGTCGCTCGGCGTCGACGCGTCCGCGGCGGCGGCGCTGGCGGCGGAGGTCGGCGCCTTCGACCTGACCGCCACGCGGCTCTACCGCGAGGCCGAGGCCGCGGCGAGGCAGCTCGCCGCCGCGCTGGGCCCCGCCCGACCGGAGGCGGAGGTGACGGCCGAGCTCGTGGCCGAGGCCCGGCGGTACGCCTGGGTCGAGTACCGCCTCTCGCCGAGCGAGCCCTGGACCGCCCTGCACCAGCTGTTCGCGGGGCGCGGCGCGGCGCCGGCGGTCGCGGCGGAGACCTACCTCGAGGGCGAGGTCCCGGCGGAGCTGACGCACCGCCTGCGCATCGAGATGAGCATCGAGCGCAAGCGCGGCGACGTCTTCGAGACGGTCGCGATCATGACGCCGTGGGAGCGCCCCGTGGCCGACCTCCTGGGCGTCCCCATCGCGGTGGGCAACACCGCCCTGGGCGACGTGCCCGGGACGACGATGGACGAGAGGGCCGCGCAGCTCGCGGAGGCGGCCTTCTTCGCGCCGGTGCTCGGCGGCGGCCTCGCCCCCAGCGCGCAGGCGTTCGACCTGAACGGGAACCTGGTGCCGCCCTCCGTGGGCGCCAACCGCATGGCCGCGTTCTTCCAGGCCACCGCCGGGGCGCTCGAGGGGGCGATGGGCGCCTTGGGCCAGCTCGGCGGCGACGAGGCGCCCACCGAGGCGTTCGCGCTCGTCGCGCAGTACCTCGACATCGTGCTCATCGCTCCCGGGGGCGAGGAGACGACCCACCGCCGCGTCCTCTTCGACAGGCGGCCGGCCGAGGCGCGGGAGTCGGGCTCCGGCGACCTGCTCGAGGAGCGCGTGGTGCTCGACGGCGTGATGTCGAGCTACGTCCTGCTCGTGACCGGGGGCGCGCTCTCCGCCGGTTTCGTGGCGGCCGAGGCGATCGCGCTGGCGGAGAGGCACCTGGACATCCTCGACGCCCTGGCGGCGATGTCCGATGACGGCGTCGACCAAGGGGTGGCCCTGCTCGACGCCGCCGCCGACCTGGTGCCGACCGACCACCTCCGGCTGATCGCCGCCTCCGACGCCGTGCACCCGGTGCTCGGCGGCCTCGCCTACCGGGCCGAGCCGACCGTGGTCGCGCTGTACGGCGCCCTGGGCCTGAACCCGGGCAGCCCTGCCGTCACCGGGGTCGACATCGTGTCGAACGCGAAGCGCGTGCTGGCCCCCAGCGGAGGCGGGGTGCGCGAGCTGCGCGAGGAGGCCGCGCTCGTCGGGGCGTGGGACACGGTCGTCGAGCGGGCGTTCCTCGAGTCCTACGGCCTCGACGCGAGCGCGTCCGTGCCGACGGGGGACCTGACCGTGGTGTCGGCCGCGGGCGCCGCCGAGCTGGCGCGGCTCGGGGTGCCGCCTCGGGCCCGCGCCGCGGTGCTGGCGGAGCTCGGCCGCGGCGCTGCGGTCGCGTTCGGCGCCGACCCTGCCGGGCCGGCCTGGGCGCACTGGCGGCTGGACGCGGGGACGGGCACCGCGCTCGGCGTCGACGCGCGCGGCAGGGGCAACGCTGCGACCGAGTACGAGATGCTCGTCGTCACGATCGTGCAGACGGTGGCGCTCTCGGCCCCGGGGCTCGCCGTCTGCGCCGCACGGGGCTCCTCGTGGACGTGCTACTGCGACAACGTCGTGACGGCCGTCGGCCTCGCGGCGCTCGGGTTCGGCATCGCCAAGGTGTTCGGGGAGACGGCGGGCGCCCTGTGGGCGATCCTCGACGTCGGCGTGTTCCCGGGGGCCGGGATCCTATGGACGCCGCCCGTGTGCTCGGGGCTCGCCCGCCTGGCCGCGGAGGGGCCGGACGCGCCGTCCGCGGGCTGGTGCGCCGCGGCGTGAGCCCGCAGGGCCGCGGCGGGGGGCGCGCGGGAACGGTTAGGCTGGCGCCATGGAGAGCATCGTCGAGCAGGCGCGTGCGCTGCAGCCCAAGACCGTCGCCACGCGCCGGGACCTGCACATGCACCCCGAGATCGCCTTCGAGGAGCGCCGCACGATGGGCGTGGTCGCGAGCCGCCTGAAGGAGCTCGGCCTCGAGCCCAGGACGGGGGTGGGCGGCACCGGAGTCGTGGCCGTCCTCGACACCGGCCGCCCCGGCCCCACGGTGCTGGCGCGGGCCGACATGGACGCCCTGCCGGTCGAGGACGAGAAGGACGTGCCGTACAAGAGCACGGTCCCGGGCAAGCACCACGCCTGCGGGCACGACGGCCACACCAGCGTCCTCCTGAGCGTGGCGGAGGTCCTAGTCAGCAGGCGCGACACCCTGCCCGGCCGCGTCGTGTTCGTGTTCCAGCCCGCCGAGGAGATCGTGCAGGGGGCGAAGGCGATGCTCGCCGACGGGGCGCTCGACGGCATCCAGGTCGACCACGTGATCGGCCTGCACCTCTCGAGCACGGACAGGCTGGGGACGGTCTCGGTGCGCTCCGGCCCGGCGATGGCCGCGGCCGACGCCTTCCGCCTGGTGATCAAGGGCAAGGGCGGCCACGCCGCCTACCCGCACGACGTGATCGACCCGATCGTGGCCGCCTCGTACGTGGTCACCGCGCTGCAGACGGTCGTCAGCCGCGAGACGGAGCCGGCCGACCAGTCGGTCGTGAGCGTCACGAGCTTCCACGCGGGGACCGCGTTCAACATCGTCCCCGACGAGGTCGAGCTGAAGGGCACGCTGCGCACCTTCGACGCCGCGACCCGTACCCGCCTCACCGCGCGCGTGCTCGAGGTCGCCGAGACGGTGGCCCGTGCCCACCGCTGCGGCTTCGAGAGCGAGTGGATCGAGGGCTCGCCCGCGGTGGTGAACGACCCGGCGGCGGTCGATCGGCTGCGGCGCGTCGCCGCCGGCATCGTCGGCGAGGAGAACGTCGTGGAGCAGCGGCTGGTCATGGGCGGCGACGACATGGCGCTGTGGCTGCAGCAGGCCAAGGGCGTCTACTTCTTCGTCGGCACGCGCTCCGGCGAGGACACGGCGCACCCGCACCACAGCCCCCGCTTCGACATCGACGAGCGCGGCCTCGAGGTCGCCGTCAGCGTGCTGGCCTCGGGCATCGTGGACCTGCTGGCGGCCGACTGAGGGGTCGCCGCGCCCCGGCCCGGCCGGACCTGGCCGGGGGCCGAGGACGTGAAGGCGCCGCCGGCGCCGGTCATCGAGACCACGACCTCGCCGGTGATGATGTCCGTCGCCCTGACGTCGACCTCGCCGTCGGCGCGGGTCTCGCCCAGCGTCACGCCGAGGATGCTGGCGCCGGGCCTGGCGATCGTGCCGCGCGTCACGGTACCGGTGACCACGTAGCCGGCGCCGGCGGCCCTCGCGAGCTCGACGGGGTCCATGGACTCGAGGCCCTGCTGCTCCATGATCCTGACGAGCTCGCTGCGCTCCACGACCACGTAGCAGCCGGAGGCCTTCATCAGGGTGATCAGGCGCGCGGTGGCCGCCTCCTCGACGCCCACGATCGTCGTGCCGTGGGCCGCCGTCGTGTTCGCGAAGTCGACGATCGCGACCGTGGGCGGCGGGTCGCTGGCGCAGGGAGCGTCGAGCGCCGCCGCGCCGACCCGCTCGCCGGCGCCGGTCGTCGCGGTGGGCGCGCAGGCCGCGGCCAGGAGCGTGATCGCCGCGAGGGCGAGCGGGGCGAGGCGGGTGTGTCTCATGCGTCCCCTGCCGAAGAGAGCTCGCCCGACTGTAGCAGGGAGGGTAAGCGCGGCGTGGGGCGCGCTTCGCCGGCTGCCGCCTCGGCGGCTGGCGCCGTCAGGGCGTGAGGCGCTGCGCGTCGCGGGGGAAGGCGCGCGCGAAGCGGACGTTCGCGATCCCGAGGAGCAGCGCCGTGATGCGCTCGGCGCCGATCGCGAAGCCGCCGTGCGGCGGCATGCCGTGCTTGAAGACCTCGAGGTAGTCGGCGAAGTCGGCCGGGTCCATGTTGCGCTTCCTCAGCTCCTCGACGAGCACGTCGTAGCGGTGGGCGCGCTGGCCGCCGGAGGTGATCTCGACCCCGCGGAACAGCAGGTCGAGCCCGCGCGTGAGACCGCCCTCCTCCGGGTATGTATAGAACGGTCTAGCCGCCTGGGGGAACCTCGTCACG
>Ga0207872_100027_pt1 | contig 141105 bp, 120 predicted proteins | sample Passage260B_FD_187372 | JGI IMG/M metagenome (GOLD analysis project Ga0207872, IMG submission 187372) | Cellulose adapted compost microbial communities from Newby Island Compost Facility, Milpitas, CA, USA - Passage2 60B (SPAdes) (version 2) ...
GGCAGCGGGGACGGCCGCTGCTGGCGGTGGCGAACCTGATCACCTGGTAGCCGCGGCGCCCTAACTCACACCAGGCGTTAAAGCCGCCGGGCTGACAAGGGGTAAGCCCACTGAAGGGGCTATGATGGCTGCACCCAGGCGGATCCAATCCGGCATCCTGCTGGGCTCCCGTCCCAGCCCCTTCAGTGGGCTTCGCTTGTCAGCCCGGTGGCTTTAGCCCCGGGCACGCACCGACCGGCGGACACCGTATCACCGGGATCTGATCCCATTTCCCCCAGCGGGCTTCAGCCGGCTTTTCCTTGTCAGCCCGGGGATAATCCCCGGGCACCAACCGCCGCACGGAGACCCGATCAGCACACCATACACGATGGGGCGGCCACGGCGGCGAGCCTACTCCTCTTCCTCGGCGAGGCGTGCGGTGTAGGTCTTGCCCAGCCCGGCGTACTGGTCGGCGGCGATGTGGTGGAGTAGCGGGGAGTCGGCGTCGATCAGCCAGCGGTCGGAGAAGAGTTCGTCGAGGGCGGAGACCGCGAGCACCTCACCGATGAAGAGGTCGTGGTCGGCAAGGGTCAGGCGCTCGACCAGCCCGCACTCAATGTGCGCCACGCACTCGTCGACCAGCGGCGCCTCGACCTCGGCCGCGTCCGTGGGCGTCAGGCCCGCCCTGAGGAACTTGTCCCCATCGCGCCCGGATTCGATGCCGCAGCGGTGGACGGCGTTGAGCAGGTCGATCGTCGGGACGCTGAGGGCGAACGCCTCGCTGCGGCTGATGAACTCGTGGGTGAGCCGGCTCGGGTGGATGGCGACGCCGATTCGGGGCGGGTCGAATCCCAGCGGCAGCAGCCAGCCGGCGGTCATGACGTTGTGCTGAGCGCGGTAGAGCGAGGTGACCAACACCAGCGGCCCCGGCTCCAGGATACGTGCCGCCAGCCGCGGCTCCAGCGCGCGCTTCTCTGCCACCGTCTCACCCTCCCTCCCCATTCGACTGTCAGGAGCGCCGCTAGCGCGGCACGCGCTCGATGCCCTCGGTGTCCGGCACCCGCTCCCAGACCTGGCCGTCGCGACCAACCGGCAGCAGCGACCGGTAGAGCCGGTAGTATCGCTCGGCGATCGCCCGCTGGGTGAAGTGGTCCAGCACCCGCTGGCGCGCGCGACGGCCCAGCGCCAGGCGCTTCTCCTCGTTGCTCAGGAGGTCGTCGAGCGCCGCCGCCAGCGCCGCTGCGTCCCCCTCCGGCACGACCACGCCGGCGTCGCCGATCGTGCCGGGGATTTCGCCGGAGTTCGAGCCGACCACCGGCACCTGGCACGCCATCGCCTCGATGATGACGCGGCCGAACTGCTCCTTCCAGTTCCGGCGCGTGCGGGACGGGATCACCAGCACATCGAGTTCTGCCAGCACCTGGGGCATGTCGGCCGCCGGGACGGCGCCGCGGAACAGCACGCGGTCGCGCACGCCCAGCGCCCCCGCCTGCATCTCCAGGCGGGTCCGCTCGGTGCCGCTGCCGATGATATGGAGCTGCGCGCGGTTGTGCAGCCGGGCGAAGGCCTCGATCAGCACGTCGACGCCCTTCTCCGGCACCAGCCGGCCGGCGTAGCCGATCTGCGGCAGGTCACGAGGGCGCGGGTCCGGCCGCGGCTGGAACAGATCCGGGTCGACGCCGAACTGCGGGATGACCTCGAGTCGTCCGCGATACCCCTTGCGGCGCAATACCTCCGCGGCGTCGTTGATGCCTGCCACCGCCGCGGCGGCCAGGCGGTAGTTGGCCAGCTCGAAGAGGCGGAATGGCGGCGGGTAGCGGCGGTAAAGGTTCTGCCAGGTGAAGAAGACCACGCGCGCGCCGACCGAGCGGCCGAGCAGCGTGGCGTGGAAGGTCACCGTGTTGTACGGCTCCTCGTCGACGTGGAAGATGTCGGGGCGGAAGTCGCGCACGATCCGGCCGAGACGGGGGTAGAAATGGATGTGGTGCCGGCCGTTGAAGACCATCGGCAGCTCGACCAGGCGGTAGCCCTCGGTGTAGCGGCGCTCCAGGCGCAGGACGCCGACCCGCTCCTCGTGCCAGTAGGGCGGCACCACCGCCATGAGCTCCACGCCGGGGAGCCGGGCCAACTCTTCCAGCTTCTTCTGGTAGACGCCGGTCACCAGCGCCTTCGACAGCATGAGGATCTTCACCGTGGCCATCCTCTAGGCGAGAGCCGGCGTCGCGCTCGCCAGCACCGATCGGTAGACGGCTCGGGTCAGCTCAGCCGTTCGCTGCCATGAGAACGTCTCAGCCTGCTCCAGGGCGCGCCGCGCGAGGCTGCGGCGCAGGCGCTCGTCTCGCATGACCGACACCATCGCCGCCGCCAGCCGCTCCGGCGTCGGGTCGACCAGCAGCCCGCCCTGGCCGACCACCTCGGGCAGGCTGGAACGATTCGCCGCGATCACCGGCGTGCCGCAGGCCATCGCCTCCAGCGGCGACAGGCCAAATCCCTCATAGAGGGACGGGAAGACGTAGAGATCGGCCAGGTTGTAGAGCGCGACTTTCTCCTCGTCGGTGATCGATCCGGTCAGGACGACCCGCTCCTCGACACCGAGCCGGCGAATCACCGGCTCCAGCGGCGGGTAGAGCCGCTGGTTCCCGGAGTGCGCCCGCCCGGCGATGACCAGGCGCGTCTCCGGCGGCAACTCGGGCAGGGCCTGGGCAAAGGCCTCGATCAGCACGGGGACGTTCTTCCGCGCATCAAGCCCACCCACATTGAAGATCACCGGCCCCGGCAGGCCGTAACGAGCGCGTAGCGCGGCCGCCGTCTCCGGGTCGTCGCTCGGGCGAATCGCCGGGTCAACCGCGAGCGGGATGACGTGGATCCGCTCCGACGGGATCCCGAGCCAGGCGGTGATGTCGCGCCGCGAGCAGTCGGAGTCGGTGATGATGGCATCGGCGCGGCGCGCGACGGCACTGACCAGCCGGAGATACAGGCGCATCAGACGGCCCCCGCCGTACTCGGGGAAGATGAACGGGATGACATCGTGCACGGTGATCACCAGTGGAAGCCGGGTAAATCGCGGACCGGCGAAGTAGGGGACGTGTAGCAGCCGCGCCCCGGCCTGCCGCGCGCCGCGCACCAACCCGCGCTGCTCCCACCAGAGTTTCTCGACCTTGTCATGCCGCATCCACGACGGAATCGGCACGCGGATCGTGTCGGTCGCTCCCGCAGCGTTACCACCGAGCAGCGGGTCGACCGGCATCGGCCGATCCGGCCGGATCAGCACCGTAGTCGGCTCATCCGCAGTCGCGGCGAGCGCCTGCCACAAGTGCAAGGAATATTGACCACTTCCTGTGGTAGGCTGTTGGAGAAACCGGCCGTCGAGGGCCACCCGGCAGTGCGCGACGTCCATGTCGGGTCGGATTATACCAGAGCCTTCCGCGGCCGAAAGCGCCCGCGGAGCCGGGCTACTGGCCACGCTGGTGGTGGAATAGTTGGCCGTCCACCGCACGTTCTCATACCTAGACCCACGCGCTGGTGGGCACCCTGTGACGGAGGAGTTTCGCGCATGTCTAAGCCCGTAACGGTCAGCGATGCCACGTTCGATCAGGAAGTACTCAAGTCCGACGTGCCCGTCCTGGTCGACTTCTGGGCCGTGTGGTGCGGACCGTGCCGCATGGTTGCACCGATCCTCGACGAAATCGCCGAAGAGAAGGCCGGCTCGCTGAAGATCGCCAAGGTCAACGTCGATGAGAACGCGCGCGTGGCCGCCCAGTTGGGCATTACCAGCATCCCGACGCTGATCCTGTACAAGGACGGTCAGCCGGTCGAGCGGATCGTCGGCGCCCAACCGAAGCAGCGCCTGCTGCAGCAGATCGAAAAGCACCTGAGCTAGCCGGATTCCCGGCAAACCAGCAGGACCACAGGCGGTGGGCCGCCGAGCCCGCCGCCTCGGCTTGGCCTACCCGCGTTCCTGATCCAGCGGCTAGGCGCCAGCGGGGCGAGCCGTGCGCAGGACCGTGGCGAACCCCTCGGCATTCGGCACGCCGCTGCGCAGCGTCGCCTCAATCGCCGCATCCACGTCGTACGCCACCCGGCGGAACTCGACCGACCAGCCGTCAACCCCGCTGGTGAAGACGGCGTAGCCCGCGCGCTGGTCCCCATCGAACGGCAGGCCGACCGTGCCGACCGCCGCGATGAGCCGGCCGTCGAGACGCCGCTGGTACTGGACATGGATGTGCCCATAGCCGACCGCGGCGGTCCCGGCGGCATCCAGCACCCGCGCGACGAGTTCCTCCGGCGCGTCCGGCGACAGCACATCGTGGCTGCTCCAGGGCGTCGCGTGGACCACGGTGAGGGCTTCGCCGCGCTCGTCGGGGACCGTCAACGAGAGCGGGAGGCCGGCCAGGTACTCCACCTGCTCGGCCGTGAGGCGATCAGCCACCCAGCGGTCGATCGCGGTCTGGGCCGGCCCGTGCCGCTGGGCCTCCGTCGCGCCCGACGGTCGCGCACCATCGGTCGCCACCTCGACGATGAACTCGTCCGTGTTGCCACGCACCGCGCGGTAGCCGCGCTCGCGGATGCGTTCCACACACTCGGCCGGGAACGGCCCGCCGAAGGCGAAGTCGCCCGCCATGATGACCTCATCGAACGGCCCGGTCGCGTCGATGTCGGCCAGCACGGCATCGAGCGCGTACAGGTTGCCGTGGGTATCCGAGATCACCGCCACCCGCATGGTGTACCTCCGTGTTGCATGTTGCGTCATACGTCAAGCGTCACTCGTCACCCGTACTGCGTATCTCTCCCCTCTCCCCTGGTGGTCTCCGTCCGAGAGGGGCCGGGGGTGAGGGGGACGGATGACGCATGACGTATGATGCCGCTCATCGCGTCCCGACCGCACGCCGCACGGCCGAGGCGCGGGCCGCGGACTCGACGGTGTCGTCGAGCGGGGACAGGGTGACGTCCCCGTAGCGGCGGCGCAGCGCCGCGGCGATCAGGAAGTCGGCGATCGCCGGGTTCTTCGGCAGGAGCGCGCCGTGCAGGTAGCAGCCGATGGCGTTCCGGTGACGGCAGCCCTCGGTGCCGTCCTCCCCGTTGTTCCCCCGGCCGACGCGCACGCGGCCGAGCGGCCGCGCTCCCGGGCCGAGATAGGTCCGGCCGCTGTGGTTCTCGAAACCCACCACCTCGCCGAACTCGTCACTATCGACCACGATGTTGCCGATGAAGCGCTCGTGCCCGGCGATAGTCCAGGCATCGAACAGGCCGATCCCCGGCAACTCCGGCCCGTCGTGCGGCCGGTAGAACCGGCCGAGGAGCTGGTACCCGCCGCAGACCGCCAGGAGCGGGGCGCCCGCCTCGACCTCGGCCCGCAACACCTCGCCCTTCGGCCCGCTGATATCGGCCGCGACGGCCACCTGCTCCCGGTCCTGCCCGCCGCCCCAGAAGAAGAGGTCGTAGCGACCGGCCTCCAGCGGTTCACCCACGCCGAGCGTGACCACTTCGGCCTCAATACCCCGCCAGCGGCAGCGCTGCGCCAGGGCCAGCACGTTGCCGCGGTCGCCGTAGATGTTCATGGTGCTGCCGTAGAGCCAGCAGATCGTGAGCTTCATGGCTGCTCCGTAGGACGTAGTGCGTATCGCGTATTGCGTGTTCCGTGTTGCGTTTGAAACCCGCTGCTGTTGCCTACGCCTCGCGCATTACGCAATACGCATCACGGAACACGCATCACGTACCACGCCTCACTCCTCCCAGAACGCCTGCACCACGCCGCGTGCCGCGAGGAGCTCGCGCAGGCGCAGCATGGCGGTGTAGGTCGGCAGGATGAAGCCGGTGCCGTCAGCCGGGAGGTCGTCCACAAAGGAGTCCAGCGCGTCCGGCAGGTCGCCCAGCGGCACCAGCCGCTCCTCGGGGATCCCGGCGTACTTCAGGCGCAGCGCCATGTCGTCCCCGCGGATTCCGCCGGTGTAGAGCGGCACGGGCACATCCAGCAGCCGCTCGGCGTCGACGTCCCACAGCCAGGAGACGTCGCGCCCATCGGCGTCCAGATCGTTGATCAGGATCAGCGTTGGGGCCGCGCCGCCCATCTCCAACATGCGCAGAACCTCGTTGAAGCCGACCGGGTTCTTGACCAGCACGATCACCAGCTTCCGGCCGCGGTAGGTGACCCGCTCGATCCGCCCGAAGGCGGAACGGAAGCGCGCCAGTCCCTCGGTGACCGCCTCGGGTCGCACGCCGAGAGTGAGCGCAGCGGCGGCGGCAGCCAGCGCGTTGTACGCGTTGTACAGTCCCGGCACCCCGGCGCTGACCGCAATCGGGCCGTCCGCGGTGTGGAGCGTGAGCGCAAGCCCCTCCAGCCCACAGAGCTGCACGTCGCGCGCCGCGACGTCGAGCGCCGGCCGCTGGTAGCCGCAGGCATCACAGGCGTAGTCGCCCAGGTGCGAGAGGAAGAGCCGCTCGTAACGGAGCGGCGCGCCGCAGCGGCGGCAGACGGCGGCGTCGGCCGCGTGCGGCAGGTCGTCGAGCTGGTAGCGGCCGTCGGTCAGACCGAAGGTGCGGCGTGCCGCCGTCAGCCCTTCGGTGAGCGTCGCCAGCGCCGGGTCGTCGGCGTTCACGACGACGGTCGCGTCCGGCGGCAGGGACCGCAACGTCTCGCCCCACCGGGCGGCGATGGTGTCCAGCTCGCCGTAGCGGTCCAGTTGGTCGCGGAAGAGGTTCAGCAGGAGCACCAGGCGCGGGCGGGTACGGCGCACCACCTCGGGGAACGCCGCCTCGTCGGACTCGATCACCGCCACATCGCCGCGCGGACGGCCGGTGACGGTTGACTGCTCGGCGAACGCGGCGGTGATACCGCGCACCAGATTCGAGCCGGAGCGGTTGTGGATCACCCGCCGCCCGGACTGCGTGAGGATGCCGGCCAGCATGCGCGACGTGGTGGTCTTGCCGTTCGTGCCGGCCACCACGACGCAGCCCCCATCGACCTGCCGCGCCAGCTTGTCGAGCACCGCCGGGTCGATCGTGCTGGCGACGACACCGGGTGCGGCGGTCCCGCCGCCTCGACCCAGCCGGCGAATGAGGAACGCGCTTGCCTTCCCGGCCATGACCGCCAGCACGAGTCGCGGGTCCATTTCTGTCCGTCCTTGTGTCATGACGGGCCTACTGCCCGTCGGCGGTGCCGAGGATCACCGTCAGGGTGCTGAGCTGGCTGTAGTCGAGCATCGGGGCAAGGTCGGCGCTGACAGTGTCGGCCTGCACGTTCCGGTGGACCTGCGTCACCCGGCCGATCACCAGCCCCGCCGGGACACGCGCCGTCTGTCCGGAGGTGACCACCAGGTCCCCCTCAGCCACGTCGGCGGCCGGGTCCAGGTAGCGCAGGGTCATGTGACCGCCCGACTGCCAGCGGCCGTAGACGATGCCGTCGGCTCCGCTCCGCTGGATCAGCCCGCCGACCTGATACGAGGAATCGATCGCCAACGTCACCCGGGCGCGATCCGGTGCCACCTCGGTGACCTGGCCGACGAAGAAGTTCGGGCTGACGACGGCCATGCCGACCTGAACGCCGTCGTTGCTCCCCCGGTCGATCACCACGTACTGCCGCGAACCCTCGGGGTCGCGACCGATGACGGTTGCCGGGAGTGTGCGCAACTCGGCGTGCTGCGTCTGGAAGCCGAGCTGTTCGCGGAGCTGCACCACCTCTTGCTCGAGCTGGCGCAGCCGCACGTTCTCGGCCAGGAGTTGATCGCGCTCGGCGGTGACCGCGGCGAGCTGGCGGGCAAGCTCGGAATCGTCCGTACCGAGGTTGCCGACGGCGCGGCCAAGGCGGTTGAAGCTGTCATTGAGGGGGCCGACGACGTGCTCGGCGCCGGTGCGGATCGGGTCGAGCCGGTTGCGCTGATCGAGCAGGATCAGGCCGCTGCTGGTCACGACGAAGAGCAAGATGAGGATAGCCGTCTGGCGGAGTGTCAGCGACAACATAGGCTGCGTCTCTCGCGGCACACGCGCCGGGAAGGCCCGGCGTGCCCGCTCCCCTCCCTATTCCGCCCGACGGACCGAACCCGAACGCCTACCGGCTCGGCCGGCGCAACTCCTGCCCGCCCGCGAGCGCCCGCTGGTAGAGATGGAGCGCCTCGGCTACGCGGCCGGTCCCCCGCGCCACGCAGGTCAGCGGGTCGTCGGCGCGGTAGACCGGCATCCGCAACTCGGCTTGCAAACGCTTGTCGAGGCCCATCAGCAGCGCCCCGCCGCCCGCCAGCACGATGCCACGCTCCATGATGTCCGCGATCAACTCGGGCGGCGTCTCCTCGACGCAGGTCTTGATCAGGTCGATGATCGTATTGACCGGGCCGGAGATGGCATCGCGGATCTCAACGCTGCTGACCTCGACCGCCTTCGGCAGGCCGGTAAGCAGGTCGCGCCCGCGCAGCGTGACGCGCCGCTCTTCTTCCAGGGGATAGGCTGAACCGGCAGCGATCTTGGCGTTCTCCGCCGTCCGCTCGCCGATTACCAGGTTGTGGTCTCGTCGGGCAAACTGAATGATCGCGTCGTCGATTTCGTCCCCCGCGACGCGAATCGAGTAGTTGACGACGATGCCACCGAGCGAGATGATCGCGACCTCGGTCGTGCCACCGCCGATGTCGACGATCATGCTGCCGACCGCCTCGTTGATCGGCAGGCCGGCCCCGATGGCGGCCGCCATCGGCTCCTCGATGGTGTACGCCTCGCGCGCACCCGCGCTCAGCGCCGCGTCTTTCGCGGCGCGCTTCTCAACCTCGGTGACGCCGCTGGGGATACCGATGACAACTCGCGGATGGGGGGCCATAAAACGCTGCACGTGCACCTTGCGGATGAAGTAGTGCAGCATCATCTCGACGGTGTCGAAGTCGGCGATGACCCCGTCCTTTAGCGGGCGGACGGCCACGATGGTCTCCGGCGTCTTGCCGACCATCGCCTTCGCCTCGACCCCGACGGCCAGCGCGCGCCGCGTCTTCTTATCGACGGCGACGACCGACGGCTCGGAGATGACGATGCCCTTCCCGCGCACGTAGACGAGGGTATTGGCTGTCCCGAGATCGATCCCGAGATCGCGGCTGAACAGGCCGAACAGCGCGCTGAGCGGTCGGATCATGCCGGATGGGACCTCCTACCCCCCTGTACCTTGGCAGCCGCCCCCGGCAGGGGCGCTCCCCCGTCGTCGCGCCCGGCACCGACGGTCCGCCGACCGTCCCCATCCGCGCCAGTACCGAGGCGGCCGGATTATACCATACGGTCGCTGGCAGCCCGGCACCACGCCCTAGTGGAGGTACAGCGCTGGATCCTGAAAGACCCCGTCGAGCTCGATGATGAAGTGTACGTGCGGCCCTGTCGAGTAGCCGGTGCTGCCCATCGGGCCGATATAATCCCCCTGCGCCACCGGCTGCCCAACCGACACCGCGGGCTCCTCGGCCATGTGGCCGTACCAGGTTACGAAGCCGTTGCCGTGGTCGATGCTGACGGCGTAGCCCAGGCCGTAGTCATTCCAGCCCGCGAAGGTGACGACGCCGCCGTCGGCCGCGTAGAGCGGCGTGTAGAAGTCGTTGGCGATATCCCACCCGCTGTGGGCCTCGTGGAAGTACTGGGTGATGACGCCGTCGGCCGGCCAGATGAACGACCCGGTGGCGACGCCAGGCTCCGGTGCCGCCGGTGCCTCCGGCGCGGGCGTTCCGGGCTCGACCGGCGACGGCCCCTCCGGTGCGATGGCGACCCGCGTCGGGATGGGCGGCGGCTCGGGCCGCGTCCCGCCTGGGATCATGACATCGCGCCCGACCACCAGCGGCGCCCCGGCGCTCAACCCGTTGGGTTGATAGTCGCGGATGGCGGACGGTTCCACCCCGTACGTCGCGGCCAGCGATTCAACGGTGTCGCCCTCGACGACCGTGTGCAGAATGCCGTCGACCGGCGGCACCCGCAGCGACGTCCCGGCCGGCAGCGCGCTCTCAGCATCCATCAGATTGTTGGCGGCCAGCAGCGTTTCGACTGTGCGGCCGGTCTCCCGCGCCACATCGGCCACCGTCTGCCCCTCGACCGTCACGTAGGTGGCGATCTCAAGTTGCGGCACCGTGACCGAGACCCCCGCCGCGCTCAGGTAGCCGCTCAGGCCGATCCCGCCGAAGGCCGGGATGGCGAAGTCCGGACCCCCCGCGCCCACAGCCGAGGCGTGCCGGATCACATCGCTGCCGCCCGGCTGGCTCGGCACCGGGGCGCGGTTCCAGAACCCGCCTCCGGCCACTACCGCGACCGCGACGGCGAGCACCACCGCGTGGGTCAGCCGTGTGCTCAGCCGCGACCGGCGCGGCGTCACCTCGGGCGTGGAACTGTCCGGCGATTCATCCGTGAACGCAGGGAGCGGTGATGCGGGGGCGAGCCGAGGAGACTCCGGCGCTGCGGCCGTCTCCGGCGATGTGGGTGGCGATGCGGCGGGGCGAGCGTCCCCGCTAATGCCGGCGTCCTCCCACGGACGCCAGCCGAATCTCACAGCGTCATGCGACCCGGCGAGCGTCGACCCAGCATCAAGCACCGGGTCGCGTCGCTGGTCGTCCCAGCGATCCCGCACCCTTCCCGATTCCTCCCCCGATGTCGCGCGCGGTCGCCTGCGCCGGCATTTCCCCCGAGCCGGCACGTCCCCCATAATGCGACCGCACCATCGCGGGGCCAGGATAACAGCCGCTCTCCACGGCTGTCAACCCAGAAACCCGCGTACGTGCGCACCCTTCTGGCGATGCGGTACAGTGTCACCGGTCGCGGCCGGCGGGGGATCCGGCCGATTCGACGCGGATTCCGTGGGTCGGGAACAGGCGAGGGAGAGACGACGGTGGCAGGGAACTACGTCATCCACGACGTGGCGATCTTCGATGGCGAGCAGCTCCTGGACGGCCGCCACACGGTGGTCATCGACGCGGGGCGCATCGCGGACATCCTGCCGGCGGGCGCGGTGCCGGCCAGTCTCCTCGAGGAGGCACGAAGCAGCGGGCGGCTGGTCGCGGGAGAGGGGCGCACGCTGCTCCCCGGGCTGATCGACCTGCACGTGCACCTGACCTGGAGCGCCGGCGCCGACCCGGTCGCGACCCTGGCGCTGGAGACGCCGGAGCAGACCTTGCTCCGGAGCGTGGGCCACGGTCTGGCGCAACGCGACGCCGGCATTACCACCGTGCGCGACCTGGGCTCGCCGCACGACCTGGCGATCCGTCTCTCGGAGGCGGTCGCCGCGGGGTGGGTGCCCGGCCCGCGCATCATCGCCTCGGGCCGCACCCTGATCATGACCGGCGGCCACGATCCCTTCTGGGGCCTCATGGTCGACGGCCCAGCCGAGGCGCTGAAGGGCGTCCGCACCCAGCTCTTCGCCGGGGCGCAGGTCATCAAGGTCTCCGCGACCGGCGGGGTCTACGGTCGCGCGGCCGGCGAGGCGGTCGACGACGTGGAGCTGCTGCCGGAGGAGCTGGCGATCATCACCCAGCAGGCCCACCGGCGCGGGGTGAAGGTCGCGGCGCACGCCATCGGCGAGGAGGGAATCACCAACTGCCTCGACGCCGGGATCGACACCATCGAGCACGGCCACTTCCTGACTCGCGAGCAGGCCAAGCGCATGGCCGACGCGGGCACCATCCTGGTTCCGACGCTCTTCGTCTACCAGCAGGTCGCGGGCGCGGATGGCGTGCCTGAGTACGCCAGCGCCAAGGCCCGGGCCATCGTCGAGCGACACCGGGAAGCGGTTGCCATCGCGCGCGACGCCGGGGTGCGCATCGGCGCGGGGTCGGACGCCGGCTCACCGGGCACGCCGCACCCATCGCTGCTGAAGGAGATCGAGTGCCTGGTCGGGGCAGGGCTGCCGCCGACAGAAGCGCTCGCGGCGGCCACCAGCATCGCAGCCGAGGCCCTAGGTCTGGAGGGCGAAATCGGCCGGGTGTGCGCCGGGCTGGCGGCCGACCTGATCCTGGTCGAGGGCGACCCCACCGCCAGCGTCGCCGCCCTGCGGCACGTCACCCATGTCTGGCAGCAAGGGCGCCTCACCGTGCGGCCCATGTAGAGACGACCGGCCGGGCGCCGGGGAGGTCAACGTCGCACCGTGTTCCTGTTCCAGCGTGGCGGTGTGACGGATTCCGCGCTCGGCAGGTGCCCGGGGCTAAAGCCGCCGGGCTGACAAGCAAAGCCCACTGAAGGGGCTGGGGATGCGATGTCCGTCGGGGTGCCGGATTGGATCTGCCCGGATGTGGTCATCGTAGCCCCTTCAGTGGGCTTACCAAACTATCAGCCCGACGGCTTTAGCCCCGGGCACGCGCCGCAACGCGGGGTCCATCATGCCGAGGCGCCGGCTCTGCATCACCCCAGCCGGCTTCAGCCGGCTTTCCTTGTGAGCCCGGGGCTTGAGCCCCGGGCACAGGCCGACCAGCGTGCACCGTCAGCGACCCAGCCCCCGCCTCTTCCGCAGGATGGGGCATTCCCGATATACTCAGCCCGCGTCATCCACCCGTCTCGAACGTGCGAGTAGGGGCGGGTTCGGAGCCCGCTCGATCCGACCCGCGCCGATGTTGAAGGCGCCCGACTACGAGCCGGGCGGCAGGCGCTTGCTGCCATCGCACACTCGAACACACGAGGGAGCTGGATGATCCAGGAGGTCGACGCCATCATCAACCCTGCCTCGGGGAACGGCCGCACCCGGCGGGTCTGGCCGAGCGTGGCAGCGCGCCTCCGCGCTCGGGGCATCACGGTCCGGGAACACCTGACCAGCGCCCCAGGCGACGCGTCCCGTCTGGCTCGGGACGCCGTCCTCGGCGGCGCGCGCGAGATCCTGGTGGCCGGCGGCGACGGGACGCTGAACGAGGTGGTCAACGGCCTCTTTGATGACGGCCGGCCGCTCGCGCCCGACGTCGTCCTCTCCGTCGTCCCGTGCGGCACGGGACGCGACTTCTCCCGCTCCCTCGGCATCCGCAACACCGACCATGCTCTGACGATCCTGACCGATGGGAAGGTCTACTCGGTGGACGTCGGGAGGATCACCTATCAGGAAGACGGCGCCACGCACGACCGCTACTTCCTGAATGTGGCCGACGTCGGCCTGGGCGCGGAGACCGCCGCGCTGCTCAACCGCTCGTCCAAGGCGCTCGGCCCATTTCTGGCTTACTTCCTAGGCGCGGCGCGGACGATCCTCACCTTCCGCGGCCACGTCGCCCGCGTCGTGGTTGACGGCGAGACGATCTTCCACGGGCCGATCGGGATGGTGGTGCTGGCCAACGGCCGCTATCACGCGGGCGGCATGGACATGGCCCCGATGGCCTCGCTGACGGACGGGCTGTTCGAGGTGCTGGTGCTGCGGGAGGTCCCCCGCCGGGTCCTGCTCGGGTCGCTCCTGCCGCGGGTCTACCGCGGACGGCACATCGGGCACGCGGCGGTGCTCCACCGGTCCGGCCGGGAGGTCGTGGTCGAGGCGGAGGGCACGTTGCTCTTCGAGTGCGACGGTGAGCAACCAGGGGCGACCGATATTCGCGCGGTCGTCCTACCCCGTTCTCTCCGCGTACGAGCCGCAAACGACCTGAGCGTGCCGGTTGCGAGAACTTCGCGCCGTTGACCCGCGGCGCGGTATCTGCAAGAATCCCAGCGGGCGCCACGATCGCGGCGCTGGTATGTCGCTCGTGGCGGACCCAATCCAGCCCGCGAGTGCAGGAAGTTGGTGGCGATATCATGACTGTCGAAACGGGGTACGCGATTCTGGACGCCAACCAGGCAGCCGCACAGGATTTCTCCCTGATCGGCGAGCTGCGGACCGAGACTCAGCGCTGGTTCGCCGAAGGGCTGAAGCGGGAACTGCTCCGCCGGGGCCACACCTACCACGAAAAGCCGGTCCCGGATATCCGGCTCGTGCTCAACGTCGTCGACCCGGACAACCCGCAGCCCTACCGGCGGAAGGCGCAGGCGACGTTCGTCACGGCCATCGTCGATCTTGACTACTACCCCGAGGACTTCATCCGGACCGGCTACCCCTACCTGGTTCGGGCACTCTCCAATCTCGGCATCCTCCTGGCACGGGGCGAGAACGGGCTGGAGGCCCACTTCCTGACCATGGAGCAGGGCCACTACGTCGTCACGTACACCCCGGGGGAGGATGATGAGTTCTTCGCCCGCATCTACGACCGCATCCAGCCGCTGGCCTCGTCGCAACTGGTGATCAACAACGTCTTCAAGACCGACCTGGAAGAGGAGCTCTGGAACGGCGACGAGATCACGCAGCAGCTCACCCGGGCCGGGCAGAAGCTGGACGCCATGAACCTCTTGCCGGCCCCGTTCCCGATCCATGAGATCCTCGGCCCGCGTGACCTGCGCCACGTGATGCGCCTCTACGGTATCGGCGGGCTCAGCTACGGCAACCTCAGCGCCCGCAAGGACGAGAAGCGCTTCTGGATGAGCGCCAGCGGCGTCGACAAGAGCAAGCTGGAGGTCATCGGGCGGGATATCCTGCTCGTCTCCGACTTCGACCCGAAGACGCCGGCCATGATCCTGAGCGTGCCACCCAACGTGCAGCCGCGCCGGGTCTCCGTCGACGCCATCGAGCACTGGATGATCTACCGCGAGCATCCGGAGGTCGGGGCGATCGTGCACGTCCACGCCTGGATGGACGGCATCCGCTCGACCGAGATCAACTACCCGTGCGGCACGATCCAGCTCGCGACCGCCGTGGCCGAGCTGGTGCGACAGGAGCCGGACCCGAGCCGCGCCGTGATCGGGCTCAAGAACCACGGGGTGACGATCACCGGCCACAGCCTCGACGAGATCTTCGAGCGCATCGAGGGCAAGATTATCCCCCAGGTGCCGATGTCGTAGCCGTCGAGCGGCACGGCTGCCCGTAAGGCGTGGTGAGTACCAGTTCGCCGGCCACGGGACATGCAGGTCCACTGATTGCGCGAACACGGAACGGGCCGCCCCAATTGGGCGGCCCGTCATCATGCTGGAGCACCCGGCAGGGCTAGTGGATCGCCCGCTCCGCGTTGACCCGGCCGTTGCCGTAGAAGGGGTCGTTCCCCGGCTGGCCTAGATCGTCCGCCGCATGGCGCAGCTCGCGCTCCACATGCGGCGGCTTCATCGAGCCACCGTTCTGGCTGATGATCAGCGCCGCAACGCCGGAGACGTGCGGTGCGGCCATGCTGGTCCCGGCAGCCCAGCCGTAGCCGCCATCCTCAACCGTGCTGAAGACCAGATCGAACGCCCAGCACGGGGACAGGACACCGGAGACGAAACACCACAGGCCGGACTCTTCGAGCTCGACGTCGACGTTGCCGCCGGGAGCGGCGAAGTCGATCGCCGAGCGGCCGTAGTTGGTGTAGATCGCGGGGACGTCGAGGTCGGTCGACGGGTCGAGCGCCCAGCCGAGCGGCCCGGTGGCCGAGATCGAGAGGACATGCGGGGCATCCGCCGGCACATGGAGGCCGTCCTTGTCCTTGTCGCCGTTGATGGCGTCGTTACCGGCCGAGGCGATGATCGTGGTGCCATGCTGGTAGGCGTAGGTGGTGGCGCGTCCGAGCGCGGCCATCAACTCCGCCACCTCGCGGGCGCTGACGCAGCCCTCCTCATCGCAGTAGCCGCTGCGGGCGAGCACGGCGCCGAGGCTCATGTTGATGATGTCGGCGTCGATGTTGGCGGCGTAAACGATCCCGGCGATGACCGCCTCGAAGGTGCCGGACCCTTCCGCATCCGACAGGACCTTCACCCCGACCAGCTCCGCCTCGGGAGCGATCCCAACCGCACCTTGCCCGTCGGCCGCGGCGGCGATCGTGCCGGCGACGTGGGTCCCGTGGCTGAAGCCGGTGCCCGGGGTATAGGTCCAGTCCTCATCCGGCACGAACGAGATGCTCAAATCCCGGTTGATCTGGCCGGCGAGGTCGGGGTGGGAGGCGTCGATGCCGGTGTCGAGCACCGCAACCCGGACTCCGGCGCCCCGCACGCCCTTGGCCCACGCCTCCTGAGCCTTGACCGCCGTATGGCCCCACTGCAGCGCGAGGAACGGGTCGGTCACACCGTCGCCTTTAACCGCGGCCGCCTCGGCGGCACTTAGGGTGACCGGGGCCACCGGCTGCGTCCATTGAAGCTTCACGTTCGGGACGACCGACCGCACGCCTCCGAGGCGCGCCGCCTTGGCAGCGAACTCGGCATCGGCGCTCTGGGCCACGAGGACGCCTACCTCCGGGATCGCACGGGTGACGGTACCCCCCTGGGCCTCCACCTGTTTCGCGATCCCGGGCGGAAGGGTGTTCCCCTGCGTGAGGATCAAGTAGGAGCGCGTCGGGCTCGCGGCGCCGGCCGGCAACGCGAGCTGGCTCAGCGCGAGCGCGAGCAACACAGCGAGCGTGAGCATGCGTCGCATCGTGGGATCCTCCCCCTTCACCAGGCAGCAGCCCCCGGCTCACGGTGGGGCGCCGCGACCTGAAGACCTGACCAACGGCACCACGGCAAGGCGATAGGCAACGCCTGATCCGTCGGCCGCTCCCCCAATGGCTGGTCTCCGGACACACCTCCTCTCTCGACCCACGGCACACCGCGCGACCGATCGGCTGCCGGCGCTTCTCCCTGCCGCAGCCCCGTGCGGCTTCACACGTCACCACGACCATGTGCGGGAGATCCCCCGTTCTCGTCCCTTGGCTACCCTGAGCGGTTCCGGGCGGGCTTGATGAACGTTGACGGATGAATCTCGTCCCCCGTTCCCGCGCTGTCATCCTGAGCGGAGCAGTCCGCAGCGAGAGCCGCGGGCGGCGGCTCCGTCCGAGCCGAAGGATCTCGCGTCGGCTCAGCGACGCAGCGGAGGAATCCTTCGCTACACCGGGGCCGGCTGGCCGCCGCCCCCGGCTGCACTCGGGATGACAGCGATCGAGCGACAGTGGCGACTCCGGTGGATCACGGTAATTCCTCAAACTCCATCCAGCCGGCCCCGCCGGGCGTGGAAGTGGTGCCGACGCGAGATCCAGTGATTCGAAGGGAGCCGGCTACGGGGCGATCGACGGCTCCACTCAGGATGACCGGGACACAAACATCTAGCCAAATCGGTGACACTCGCATCACGCGAGTATCGCATCTTTCATTCCATGTTTCGATGTTGCGTTGTAGTCGTATCCGCCCGTTCGGGCGAAGTGGCACGAGGCACCTCAGTCAGAGGCTTGCCAACGCTGCGACGTCGCACGGCGGGATGAGGTGGACTTGATAGTTCGATGGGGTTTTGTGTGCTGCGTGTCCCGTGCTCCGTGCACCCGGAGGATGAGGGACGCCACGCGGAACACGGGAGCCGGGACACGCAGGAGGCTTCAGTCGAACGCGAACACGGCCTTGATCACGCCACTTCGGCCCTTGCGGGTGACGGTGTCCAGCGCCTCGCGGTAGTTCTCGAGGCGGAAGCGGTGAGTGACAAGCGGCGCCAGGTCGAGCTTCCCCTCGGCCATCAGCCGCACTGTCAGCGCCATGGTCGAGATGCGCTCGCCGTCGATCTCTTCGATCGCGTAGCAGTAGGTGCCGCGGACGGTGATCTCCTTCAGCCAGATGGTGGACCAGTCCACCCCGCTCGGCACCGCCGCCAGCCCGACCAGCACCAGCCTGCCGCCGGGACCGGTCAGGCGCAGGCCGTCGTCAAGCGTCTCATCCGACCCCACACAGTCGAAGACCAGGTCGGCGCCGCCGCGCACGATGTGCTTGCCGATCACCGGCTTGTGCACGTCGCCGCCCGTCTCGCGGGCGACCGCGCGGTAGAGATCGACACCGCGCGTCTCGCGCAGGACCACGTCAGCCCCGTAGCGTTTGGCCATCTCTCGCTGGAGCGGGTGGCGCGCCGCGACGATGATCCGCGCGCGCGAGCCGACGGCGCGGATCGCGGCAATGGTGCAGAGGCCGAGCACTCCGGCACCCAGCACTAGCACGGTCTGATCGTCCTCCGGTCGGTTGCGCAGGACGGCATGCAGCGCCCCGGCGAACGGTTCGGCCATCAGCGCATTCTCGTCGGAGACGTTGTCCGGCACCGGGACAAGCTGCGACCGGTGGGCGACGAAGCTGGGGCTCCAGCTCCCGCCGGTGTCACGGCAGAAGCCGGTGAGCATCCCGGGGGCGATGGTCCCCTCGCGGAAGCGCAGGCAGAGGTTCCGGTCGCCCCGCGCGCAGGCCGGGCACAGGTCGCGGAAGCCGCGCACCTCGCAGCCAAGGACCGGATCGACCACGACCCGCTGGCCGACGGTGAACCCCTCAACGGCGCTCCCGACCTCCTCGATCGTGCCCACGTTCTCGTGGCCGAGCGTGAAGGGGAAGGAGACGAAGGGGGTGGTGGAAGTGCTGGTGTGGAGGAGAATCGTCCCCAGGTCGCTGCCGCAGATGCCGCCGTAGCGCGTCTTGATGCGCACCCATTCGGGGGTCGGCAGGCGGGGCGGCGGGACATCCCGCAACTGCAAGCAGGCGAGGTCGCTCCAGAACACCTTCCGATAGCCCCGACCGACGACCTTGGACAGCACATAGCGAGGAATGTTGTCGCTGAACTGCAGCGCCTGCACCGCACCCTCCTCTCCGGACGTACCGGAGTGCCATCGCTCCAGCTCGGCTCAGTGTACGGGCATCCCACCGTCCCGGCCAAGATCGTGTGCGTCACGCCGTCTCCCGCTGCTGTGCCATGCGAGGCGGAGGCGCGACGCTGCAACCGTTCGCCGGATTGTTCCACCAGCGCTGGATGCGGTGCCGGATCAGCGTGCCCTGCCGCGCTGCGGCACGGAATCTGCGCTCCATGGCTACCGGTTGGCCGAATTCGTTCCCGCAGCGCCACCAGGTGGCGCCGGCCACTGGTGGTGCCGAGAAAGAAGATCCATGATGACGACAGCGGAGATCCTGACGGAGTGCTTGCAGGCCCGGGGCGGCGATACCGTCACCCTCAGCGATGGTGCCGACAGCGTGCAGATCGTCGCCGGCCGGCCTGGATCGGTCTGCTTCACGCTCCAGCGGGAAGTCTCTCCGGGCGTCAGCTTCACCCTCGCCGAGGGGTTCACCCTTGGCGGCGCGGTCCACTATACCCAGCGAGCGCTCCCGGAGGGGCGAATCGCGGAGATTATCGCGCGCCTCGCGGAGAGCATCATTGCCCCGCGCCTGCACCCCACCGGAACCGACCTGCTGCAGGCCACGGGCGGCGCCTGATCCCGCCTGCCTGGAACCGTATCTGCTATGCTGGAGGAGCCGGGAGCGACGCCTCGGCTCCTCTGCTGTACCCCCATCCTGACAGGAGACCGATATGGCCAACCGACTCCAGCACGAGACCAGCCCGTACCTGCTGCAACACGCGCACAACCCGGTCGACTGGTACCCGTGGGGCGAGGAGGCACTGGAGGCAGCTCGCGCCCAGGACAAGCCGATCCTCCTCAGCATCGGCTACGCCGCCTGCCACTGGTGCCACGTCATGGAGCGCGAGTCGTTCGAGAACCCGGACATCGCCGCCCTGATGAACCAGCACTTCATCAACATCAAGGTGGACCGCGAGGAGCGCCCGGACCTGGACGCCGTCTACATGGCGGCGGCGCAGATGATGACCGGCCAGGGTGGCTGGCCGCTGACGATCTTCCTCACGCCCGACGGCAAGCCGTTCTACGCCGGCACCTACTTCCCGCCGGATGACCGCGGCGGCATACCCGGCTTCCCCCGGGTCCTGCTGGCCGTGGCCGACGCCTACCGGAACCGCCGCGACGACTTGGAGCAGGCGGCTAATGACATCCAGGGTCACCTCACCGAGCACTTCCGTTGGTCGCTCCCAGAGACGGCGATCACCCCGGCCCTGCTCAATGAGGCGGCCAGCGGGCTCGCGCGCCAGTTCGACGAGGCGAACGGCGGCTTCGGCGGGGCGCCCAAATTCCCACCGCCGATGGCGCTCGAGTTCCTGCTCCGCTATCGCCTCCGCACCGGGTCCGACACCGCCCTGCGCATCGTCGAGCTGACCTTGGAGCGGATGGCTCGGGGCGGCATCCACGACCAGATCGGCGGCGGCTTCCACCGCTACGCCGTCGACGCAACCTGGCTGGTGCCCCACTTCGAGAAGATGCTCTATGACAACGCCCTCCTGGCGCGCCTCTACACGCTCACCTACCAGGCGACCGGCCAACCCTTCTACGCCGCCACCGCCCTGGACACGATCGAGTACGTCCTGCGCGAGATGACCTCGCCCGACGGGGGTTTCTACTCTACCCAGGACGCCGACAGCGAGGGCGAGGAGGGCAAGTTCTACGTCTGGACGCCCGAGGAACTGGAGGCGGTGCTCGGCCCGGAGCAAGCGACGATCGTCGCCCGCTACTACGGTGTGCACCCCGGCGGCAACTTCGAGGGCAAGAGCATCCTGCACGTGCCGGAAGCGCCGGAGTCTGTCGCCGCGGCCTTCGGCCTGACGCTCAACGAGCTGGTCGGGATTATCGGCCCGGCGCGGGAGAAGCTCTACGCGGCGCGCGCCCAGCGCGTCTGGCCCGGCCGCGACGAGAAGGTCCTGACCGACTGGAACGGCCTGATGCTCCGCGCGCTCGCCCAGGCGGCCATCGCCCTCGGCCGCGCGGACCTGCGCGACGCCGCCGTGCGCAACGCCACCTTCCTGCGCACGCACCTCTACCGCGACGGCCGCCTCCTCCACTCCTACAAGGACGGCCAGGCGAAGATCACCGGCTACCTGGCGGACTACGCGTCCCTCATCGCCGGACTGGTCGCGCTCTACGAGGCGACCTTCGACGCCCGCTGGATCGCCTGGGCACGCGATCTGACCGACCGCGCCATCGCCGACTTCTGGGACGACGAGGGCGGCGCATTCTTCGACACCGCGGCGGACGAGGCGCCGCTCGTGGCCCGGCCCAAGGACGCGTTCGACTCGGCGACCCCGAGCGGCAACGCGCTGATGGCCGAGTCCCTGCTGCGGCTCGGGCTGCTCCTGGGCGAAGACGAGTACCGCCGGCGCGCCATGACGGTGCTGGAGCGCTTCGCCGCGCTGGCGGCCAAGGCACCGACCGGCTTCGGCCAGCTCCTCTGCGCGGCCGACCTGGCACTCGCCGAGGCGCACGAGATCGCGCTCGTGGGCGATCCCCAGGCGCCGGCCATGGCCGAGATGCTGGCCGTGGTGCAGCAGCCCTACCTCCCGCATCAGGTCGTGGCCCTGCGCCACCCCGACCGGGACGGCGAGGACAAGGTCATCCCGCTGCTCGCCGGCCGTACCGCGCACGACGGCCAGCCGACCGCCTACGTCTGCCGCAACTACGCCTGCCGCCAACCGGTCACCACCGCCCACGACCTCGCCGCCGAACTGGGCATGGTGGTGGAGTGACGGCCCCTGACTCCCTCGCCCAACCCTGGGCGAGGGGGAACATCTGCGTGGCTCGTGCCCATCACCCCCTCTCCCCTGGTGGGAGAGGGGGCCGGGGGTAAGGGGGATACATCACGCACCACATCCCCCACACACCCGCCCCTTAACACGAGGAAGCGGCCGCCGCCAACGGCCGCTTCCTCGCTGAGGAGGAGAGGAATAGAACGGGGTTTGCGAAAATCGGTGCCGGCCGGCGGTGGCACGTCGGAGCGAGGATGCCGCCGGACCGGCTGGGCCGGTCGCTGCCTGGCCCGGACGCTACGTCGATGCGCCGGCCCCACGGATTCAAACGCATGTTCCATGCCCGGATCGGCCCTCTTGGCACCCCCCTTTGGTAGTGTTATTGTCCCCCGAGCGGAACCAAATGAGAACGGGGGCGGGGCGGGCGCCATACCGCCCCCAGGCGGACGGAGGGACGTCATGGCGGACCGTGAAGAACTGCGCCGGAAGGTGATCGAGGCCATCGATCAGCACCGCGACCGGATCCTGGAGGTCGCCGAGACGATCCGGGTAAACCCGGAGATCGGCTATCAGGAGTACAAGGCATCCGCGCTCCTTGCCTCCAGCATCCGGGAGTTCGGCTACGAGGTGGAGAAGCCCGCGGGCGGCCTGGAGACCGCCTTCGTCGCGGCGCGCCACGGCCGGGGCGACGGGCCGGTCATCGCCGTGCTGGCCGAATACGACGCACTCCCCGGCATCGGCCATGGCTGCGGCCACAACCTGATCGCGGCCTCGGGGCTGGCGGCCGCCATCGGCCTCGGCGCCGTCATGGACCACCTCAACGGGATCTTCGAGGTGATCGGCACCCCGGCTGAAGAGGGCGGGGCCGGAAAGGTCCGCCTGGCCCAAGCCGGCATCTTCAACGATGTCGACGCGTCCCTCATGGTCCACCACGGCGGCGACCGCACCGACGCGCCGGTCGAGTGGCCGGAGGGCACCTGCCTGGCCGTCGCTCACGTCGACTTCGAGTACTTCGGCAAGCCCGCCCACGCCGCAGCGGACCCCTACAACGGCGCCAACGCCCTGAACGGCGTGATCAAGCTCTTCACCGGCATCGACGCCCTGCGCCAGCACATCCACATGGAGTCCCGCATCCACGGGATCATCACCCACGGCGGCGATGCCGCGAACGTGGTGCCCAAGTACGCGGCCGCCAAGTTCTACGTCCGCGCCGCCTCGCGCGCCTACCTGGAGGAACTGCTCGACAAGGTGAAGAAGATCGCCGAAGGCGCCGCGCTGATGACCGGCACCGAGGTGAAGATCACCGAGCACGAGATCTGCTACGACATGCGCCCCAGCTACGTGATCGGCAAGCGCTACCGGGAGAACATGGAGGCCGTGGGGATGGAGATCAGCCCGCGCGATCCCGGCCGCGGCATGTACTCCACCGACTTCGGCAATATCAGCTACCTGATGCCGGCCGTCACCGGCAGCTTCGCCATCAGCCATGAGCCGATCCCGGGCCACTCCCAGCAGGTGGTCGACGCCTCCGGCTCCGAGTTCGGCTTGGAGCAGTTGATCAAGGTCTCCAAGGCCATGGCGCTGACCGCGCTTGATCTCTTCCTCGAGCCCGAGCTGCTGGCGGCGGCCAAGGAGGAGCATCGCAACTGGGACAAGCTCGCCGCCCAGTAGACCACCGACCGGCGGGAAGACCGCCGCGCCGACGCCTGGTCGTTCCGCCCGGCCCTGGCCTGCACGGGGCCGGGCGCCCCTTGGCAGACACCCACGCTCAAGGAGCGCCGGCATCTCGCCGGCTCCCGCCGCGAGGCCGCATTCGGGAGTGCGCACCCCGCGACGGGCGCCCGTGCGTGGTCGCCCCTCCCCTACCCGGCCGACCTCACCCATCAGTCCTGATATCCGGGTGCGTGCCCGTCCCGGTCTTGTCCCGTTGTCAGCGCGCGGCATAGGATGGAATCTGGAGGATGATCCTTCCTATTACCGGAGACACCGTGTCCATTCGCGGTGTCCGGTGTCGAGGTGGGGAAGGTCGAGGCGACATGGCAGAGGTCCTCATCGGCCGGCAACCGATCTACGACCGCGATCTCCGCGTGTTCGGCTATGAGCTGCTCTTCCGCTCGGCCGGAGCCGATCAGGCGGCCATCGTCGATGGCGAGCGCGCCACCTCCGACGTCGTGCTCAACGCCTTGGTTGAGATCGGCCTGGACCGCCTGGTGGGCGACGCCCACGCCTTCATCAACCTGACGCACAGCTTCGTCCTCAGCGGCTACCCCACGGCCCTCCCGCCCGACCGGGTCGTGCTGGAGATCCTGGAGAGCGCGCCGGCGGATGACGAACTGGTAGGGGCCGTGCGCGGGCTGCGTGAGGCCGGGTACACCGTGGCGCTCGACGACTTCAACTTCCGGGACAGCCTCCGCCCGCTGGTTGAAACAGCAACCATCGTCAAGCTGGACCTCCAGGCACTCGGCCGGTCCGGGGTGGAGGCCAACGTGCGGCGCCTGCGGGGATACAACGTGCGCCTGCTGGCGGAGAAGGTCGAGACGCACGACGACCTGGCGTTCTGCCGCGATCTCGGCTTCGACTACTACCAGGGCTACTTCTTCTGCAAGCCGGACCTCGTCCGCGAGCGGCGGGTCCCGGGCAACCGGCTCGCGCTCCTGATGCTGCTTGCCAAGCTGCAAGACCCGGACGTCGACTTTTCCGAGCTGGAGGCCCTGATCGCACAGGACGTCTCGCTCAGCTACAAGGTGCTGCGGCTGATCAACTCGGCCTTCTACGCCCGCCCGACGAAGGTCGAGTCGATCCGCCAGGCGCTCATCCTCCTCGGTACCCGGCTCGTCGCCACCTGGGTGACGATGATCGCGATGGCGAGCGTGGACGACAAGCCGACGGAGTTGATGACCACCGCCATGGTCCGCGGGCGCATGTGCGAGATGCTGGCCCGCGCGCAGCGCGTCCCCAACAAGGACATGTACTTCACCGCCGGGCTCTTATCGGTGCTCGACGCGCTGCTCGACGCCCCGATGGCCGAAGTGCTGGAGCGGCTGCCGCTGTCGGAGGAGTTGGAGCAGGCCCTGCTGGAGGGCACCGGGCCGCTGGGGGCCACCCTGCGAGCGGTCCTGGCGTACGAGCGCGCCGAGTGGGACGCCATCGACCTGCCCGGCGTCGAGCCCCACGTCCTCGCGGCAGCCTACCTCGACGCCATCGCCTGGGCCCACGACATCCTCGCCGCAATCGCGGCCTGATCGCCTCCTGCCCCCACCTGTCCAAAAGGTTGTTGCACGCGGCCCGATTCTCGCGTTAGACACAAGCAGAGACGGTGCGTCTGTCGCACCGGCAGCGGATGCGTTATGCTTCAAACTATCACCGGTGTCGGCTGCGCGCCATACGTGACCGGAGCGAGCAGGAGCACGACCATCGAAGAGCTGATTCTCACCTACGGCATCGTGATCATGGCGCTCATCGTCTTCCTGGGCGAGCTTGGCATGCCGACCGGGGTGCCGATCGAGGTCGGCCTGCTCCTCGCCGGGGCGCTTGCGGTGCACAGCGTGCCGGAACTCATCTTCGCCATCCTGCTGGTCACCGCGGCCGATGTCTTCGGTGGCGCCACACTCTATCTCGTCGCCCGCACCGGCGGGATTCGGCTGCTCGACCGCATCCTGCGCCGCTTCGGCCGGCGCGGTGAGGAAACGGTCGCCCGCTGGCGGCAACGGCTGGGCGGGCACGACGTGGGTGTCGTCGCCATCGGCCGCTCGCTGCCGCTGGTGCGGATGTACGTCTCGATCGGGTCGGGGCTGCTGCGGTTCCGTCCCCGGGATTTCCTCATCGGTGGGATTCCCGGCGGCGCGATCTGGAGCGGCATCCCGATCGCGCTCGGGTACATCTTCCGATCCGACGTCCACCGGCTCGTGACCGAGTACGCCAAGGTCTCGACGTGGGCCTTCGCGTCGATGCCGGCGCTCAGCGCGACGATCGCGCTGGTGTGGTGGATCCGCCGGGGCCACAGCACCTGGGTGCGGCTGCAGCGGGGGCGGATGGTCCTGAGCCTGGTCATCGCCGGGCTGGCGGCGGTGTTCCTCGTCCGCACCATTGCCTTGCACGGTGCGGCGCTCGGCGCGGGGATGGCCGCGATCGGCCGGCCGTTGCTGACGCCGTGGGTGCTCCTCCTCGCAGGCTTCGCCGCCGCGCTGGTCAACGTCGCGCTGACCGACCTGATGGCGACCCTGCGCCGGCGCGAGGCACATGCCCCCTTCGTCCGCCCGGTCACCGCCGAACTGGCCACCACCGTGCTCTGGGCCTCGCTCGTCCTCGCCGTCGGGGCGATCATGTTCGGTATGCAGCTTCACTACCCGGTGCTGTAGACCACCAGGGCACGGAATATCCTGGCATGCTCCACCGTTACCAATTAGGTAAGACCCGATGCGCAGTTCGCGTGCAGCGAAGCATGGCCGCGACGCGGCTTCGGGGTATGGTTGTCGGTGGACACCGTTATTCGGAGTGGGAGGGTTCAAGAGCTATGCCGGTTTCGAAAGAGCGGTTCGCCCAGGGCCTCACGGCCGACGAGTTTCAGGCCAGGATGACCCGGAACCAGGAACGCTATGAGGCCAACCTCGCCGCGGCGGCCGCCATCATCACCGACGACGATCGCCGGGCTTTCGGGGCGCGCCCGCTCTCGATCGTCGCGATCGCCGAGGACTGGTGCACCGATGTGATCCACTTCCTCCCGGTCGTCGTCGCGCTCACCCGCGAGGTCCCCTCAATCAACCTGCGGATCTTCCTCCGCGACGAGAACCCGGACCTGATCGACCAGTACCTCAACCAGGGCAAGTACCGCTCGATCCCCGTCTTCGTCCTCTACGACGCCGATTGGAACGAGCTGGGACACTTCATCGAGCGGCCCGCTGCGATGACCGAGGCGATGGCACGCGAGTCACGGCGCTTCGCCATGGAGCATCCGGAACTGCCGGGCATCAACCGCAGCTACGAGAACATGCCCGAGGAAACGCGCAACGCGGTGCGCGCGAACAGCTCCCGCTGGCGCTGGGAGACGATGGATCAGTGGAACCGCGTGTTCCTCGACGAACTGCGCGCCATCGTCGAGGGCAACGCCAGCGCCGAAGCGGCAGGCGAGTAGCACCGGCATACGGCCGGTGCTCCGCTGGCATCCCACCCCTGAGCTGGCCACACCGGAAACCACAAGCGACGCCCTGACCAGCGCCGCCCGGTTCTGCGCGCCCAAGGGGCCGTTGATGCGGCCCATGGCTCGCGCGGAGTCGGGCGGCATGGTACAAGGAGCAGCGGCATCGTGCCGACCCCGGTCGGGACGCCACGGGAGAGGTGCCTGCGGCCGCCGCACGCCGCATGGCCGCGGCACACCACGAAGGGATGGGAGACGATGTCGATCGGGACGATACCGCGCTTTCCGTTGGCGACGCTCCCCACGCCGTTGCATGAAGCCCACCGGCTCCGCGAGGCCCTGGGCGGACCCGAGCGCTGCCCACGCATCCTCATCAAGCGCGACGACCTGACCGGCCTCGCGCTCGGCGGCAACAAGGCGCGGAAGCTGGAGTTTCTGATCGCCGACGCCCTGCGCAAGGGGGCGACGGCCGTGATCACCACCGGCGCGGTCCAGTCGAACCACGCGCGCATGACCGCCGCCGCGGCGCGGCTGGCCGGGCTACGCTGCAGCCTGGTGCTGACCACCAGCGTGGAGGACCCGCCGATCCAGGGCAACCTCCTCCTCGACCACCTGCTGCAGGCCGACGTGCACCTGGTTCCCGCTCCGCCGGATAAATCCCTCGCGGTCGACGCCGCCGTGGACGAGACGATCGCCCGCGTCGCGGCCGATCTGGAGTCGCGCGGCGAACGGCCCTACGTGATCCCGGTCGGCGGCTCCAGTGGCGTCGGCGCGCTTGGCTACGTCGCGGGCACGCTGGAACTGGTGGGACAACTGGCCAACGCCGGGGAAGCTCCGACCCGCCTCTACTACGCCAGCGGGTCACGCGGGACGCAGGCCGGCCTGGTGCTGGGCGCCAAGATCTACAGCGCGCCCTATCAGGTGTACGGCATCGCCGTCAGCGGCGGCGGGGCGGACAAGGACGCGCGCGCCCTCGAGAACGTGGCCGAAGCCGCGGCGATGCTGGGCGTCCCGCCCCAGGTGACCGAGTCGGATCTAATCACGGACGAGGGGTACATCGGCGAGGGCTACGGCATCCCCACGCCGGAGTGCCTGGAAGCCATCCGGCTGCTCGCTCAGACCGAGGCGATCTTCCTCGACCCCTCCTACACCGGCAAGGCGATGGCGGGGCTGATCGACCACGTGCGGCGGGGCGTCATCGGGCCCGACGAGACCGTCGTCTTCCTCCATACCGGCGGCGTCCCGGCGATCTTCGCGCACGGCACGCGGTTGTTGGAGTGAGGGGAACGGCCCTCACCCCCTGCCCCCCCTCTCCCAACTTTGGGAGAGGGGGAACAAAGGCCGCGAGTGTCTCCCCTCTCCCAACCCTGGGAGAGAGGACGGGGGTGAGGGCCGTCTTCACGCTACACCGCAGGCGGCAGGTTCACGCGCGCGATGCGGGCGTCGATCGCGTCACGGTGCTGCCAGTAGAAGTAGAGCGCGGCCAGGACCGACTCCTCCGGCACCTCGTAGTCCTCCGCCAGGTCCTCGATGCTGTCACCCGAGGGATCCATACCGGCGACCAGCCACCAGACAGCCAGGCCGGAGTCCCGCAGTCGAGCGTATTCCGGTCCGAACGCCGTCGTCTCCGGGTCGATGTGCCGCGCGATCAGCGCCTGGATGACACCGATGTCGACTGAATGCGCGCTATTGCCCGTGGCTTCTCCGTAAGCCCACTCCACGCTGCTTCCCTTCCCACCCCGTCTCAGTCGTCGCGGCGCCCTGTGGCGCCGCCAGCGGCGAAGTTTACGTCAACTTTCTCCCGGCGTCCACGACCATACCAACGCCGGTCCGCCCAGGATACGCCGAACCCGCCGAACCGTGAAGCCCGGGGGCGAAACCAAGCTCCACCGGTCACGCCGTGGCATCAGGTCCGCTCCCGCCGAGGGCGATCCGTTCCAGGCGATCGCGTCCCGCCCCAAGGTATCGTCGGAAGCGAGCTATGGTATCGTAGCCGCGCGGGCGGGGTGCCCGCCTATCCCGATGGGTGGCTGGATCGAGCGAGACACGCTCCGCGTGGGGAGCGAAGGGAAACGTATGCGCCGCGTCTCGGACCTGGGGACATGGTACCGGCGGAACCGCATCCTGATCTGGGTCTGTGCGGTGATCGCGGTCAATCAACTCGGCTTCGGCAGTATCGTGCCGGTGGTGCCCCTCTATGCCGAGTCGTTCGGCGTGTCACACGGCCTGATCGGGCTGACCATCGCGGTCTACGGGCTGGCGCGCTTCCTGGCCGCGGTGCCGGCCGGACGGATCGCGGACGGACCGGGACGGCGCTGGACCCTGGCGCTCGGCGGCGCCATCACCGTTGCCGGCAACCTGCTCTGCGCGCTGGCGCCGACCTACGCCTTCTTCCTGGCCGCGCGCTTCATCGCCGGGGCGGGCGCCGCCATGGTCCTCACCGGCGGGCAGATCATCCTCGCCGACGTCACCACCCCGGAGACGCGCGGCCGCACCATGGCCATCTACCAGTCGGTGTTCCTCTTCGCCGTGGGGGTCGGACCACTTCCGGGCGGGATGCTGGCTGAGTACGGCGGGCTCGACTTCCCCTTCTACGCCTACTCCGTAGTCGGGGGAGCCGTGGCCCTGCTGGCCCTGGCGCGCGTGCCGGAGACGAAGTCCCTGCGATCAGGTACGGTGGCGGGAAGCGCGGCGCGCCCGCCGTTCGCCCAGCAGGTTCGCCTCCTGGGGGCCACGCCCGCCTTCCTGCTCGTGAGTCTGGTGGGCTTCGGCAACGCCTTCGCCCGTACCGGCGCGCTCTTCAACCTGGTCCCCACGCTGGCACAGACCCGCATGGGCCTGTCGGAGACAGAGATCGGCGTCGGCCTGTCGCTGGTCAGCATCGTCGGATTGGTTATGGCGTACCCATCCGGCATGCTGGTGGATCGCTTCGGGCGGAAGGTGGTGATTGTCCCGGCGACGCTGCTGAGCGCCTCGGCGCTCACGCTCTTCTCGGTGTCGTCAAACTTTGCCTGGTATCTCGTGAGCAGCAGCGTCTGGGCGCTGGCGAGCGGCGTCAGCGGCGCTGCGCCCGCGGCCTATGCCGCCGATGTGGCCCCGGCGGGAATGAACGCCGCAGCGATGGGTGCGTTCCGCATGCTTGCCGATGCCGGCTACGTCATCGGGCCGGCGCTGCTCGGCTGGACAGCCGACCTGTTCGGCCCCAACACTTCCCTGTACGGTACCAGCTTCCTCCTGGCCGCCTGCGGCCTCAGCTTCGCCCGCTTCGCCCCCGAGACCTACACCCGCCGCGCCGCAGCACGCGGCGCCCGCGCCGGGACGTAGCGGATCGCTCCGCGGTACGTGGACGGGGCATGGCCCTCACCCCCAACCCCTCTCCCAACTTTGGGAGAGGGGGGCATTTGGGCACAGGCCGAGCGGCGGGACACAACGCCGCGACGTGAGACGTGCCCACCCCCGAGACGGCTTCAGCCGGCTTTCCTTATCAGCCCGGCGGCTTGAGCCCCGGGCGCGGGCCACGACGCGGGACTCTACACACCACCCATCCCGGGCATGCATCACCATCCCGCGCCAAACTAATGCGGCGGCCGGAGCCGCCGCGGTTCAAGGCCATTCCAGGCGCGTTCCAGCCCTGGGTGCCGGATGACCCGGCTACTCCTCCTCGATGGGCTCGGCACCCTCGGATAGGGCGGCGGGCTGGTCGCCCAGTTCCTCGGCGAGCGCCTCCTCGGCCTCCGGCTCGACAGCCGCAGGCACGACCGGCGCCGCTACCTGCACGACCACTTCGTCGCCGGGCGTCAGGATCTCGCAGCCCGGCGGGACCTGGAGATCCGACACGTGGATCGAACGATGCTCGTCGTCCAGCCCGGAGATGTCGACCTCGATCTGCGAGGGGATGTTCTCCGGCAGCGCCCGGATCTCAACGTCCTGTCGCCCGTAGGTGAGCACGCCGTCCACCGACGCGGGCAACTCACCCACGACGTTGATCGCCACGCTGACGACGGTCGGCTCGTTCAGATTGGGCGCGTAGAAGTCGACGTGCAGCAACTCCTTGCCCAGGGAGTCCCGATCGACCCCACGGATGAAGACCGTATGGGTCGTGCCGTCCACTTGGAGGTCGACCAGCGTGGTTGCGCCGACGTGCCGGTACAACCGGTCGAACTCCTTCCCGTCGACGGCGACAGGGCGAGGCACTTCCACCGCGGGCCCATAGACGACACCCGGCAGCAAGCCCTGACGCCGGAGTTGTCTCACCTTCTTACCGAGCACGGCTCGCTGCTGTGCCTGTAGCTGAGGATGTGTTGCCACAACTGCTCTCCCTACTTCGCAACGTGCAGCACCGGCCACACATTTCGCCACGATCCGGCGCTTCTTGCTCCTGCGCATGTAGCCTAGCACTCAACACCGGTCCGGGCAAAGCCACCTCACCCCGTAGGCAATCTCAGCCCAAGACTAGACAAACACGCACGAATGTCAGAGAATACGGCTAGGGCATCGAAAGGCTCCAGGCAAAGATTGGTGGCGGTCTGCTGGGCCTATCGGTCACGGACTGATCACCCTGTACGGTCAGAACCTGTTGCCGATAGCCTAGTAGTAAACAACACTGCTATACTGGGAATTGGTATCTACGCGAGAGGTTGAGGGGGTTTATCAACCTCAGTGGAGCGCTTGCCACGGGAGAACTGAACCGGGGCGCGCGTCCCGGCAGTTACGTATGGCAGGAAGGGACAAGGGACACTATGAGCATGCCGGTCTTGACGGACGGTGGGCACACCGAGGAGGAGAGCGACGACCTGGTAGAGCTTCTCCGCAGGACGCTCGCACAGTTGCAGCCGGGCCCGGAGCGCCTAGCGACGGACTGGCCGAACCTGACGATGCAGCAACTCCGCGTGCTGCGCATTTTGTACGCTGAAGGACCGACTCGCGTCTCAGTGCTGGCCCGGCGGCTACGAGTGTCGACGCCGACCGTCACCGGCATCCTCGACCGGCTCGTGCGCCAGCGGCTGGCCTACCGCACCGATGACCCGCGCGACCGCCGTGTGGTCCTCAACGCCCTCACCCCCGAGGGCGAGGAGGTTATCGCGAGCCTTCACCCGCTTGAGAAGGAACGACTCCGAGCAGCGGTGGCAACGCTGGACCCGGCCACCCGCCGGACGCTGGCGAACAGCCTGATGAGCCTGCTCGAGGGGATGACCGCGCGCACCTAGCCGGTCATGACTGGGCGCGCGGCGATGCCGCGCGCCAGCTCTCCACGGTCGCACCGCCCGCGTAGATCCACCCCCTCTACGACCCAGAGAGCCGCCCGTCGCACCGGTCGCGTCGACGCATGCCCCGCATGCCGCTGTCCCGAGTAGCAGAGCGGGGAAACGCGCTCGCGTGCCCTGCGTTTGGCACCTCGCTTGCGTTCACGCCCGGACAACGATGCGTGCGTCGCACTCGACGAGGCGGAGGATACCGTGCAGTGTCCCCACTCACGGCAGCCGATCCGCGGCCCGTCCCCTGATCTGGCAGCGGCCGAAGCGCTCTTACAGCATCACGCGCGGACCTTTGCCTTCGCCGCCCGCTTCCTGCGACCCGAGCGGCGTCAGTCGGTTGTCGTGCTCTATGCCTTCTCGCGGACGTTGGATGACCTGGTGGACGAGCGGGACGGGAGGACGGCCGTCGCGCCGGTGGAGGCCGAGCTCGATGCCTGGCGGGACTGGTTGCTGGCGGGGCGGACAGGCCGGGCACCGCGCGAGCCCCTCGGGCGACTCCTGGCCGAGGTGATCGACACGCATCGCATTCCGGTCCCCTACCTCACCGACCTCGTCGACGGGCTTGCCTCGGATTTGACGCCCCGTGCGTTCACGTCCTTTTCCCAACTCCACCATTACTGCTTCCAGGTGGCCTCGACCGTCGGGCTCGCGATGGCCCATGTGCTCGACGCGACCCGGCCCGAAGCGCTCGCGGCCGCGGCGGACTTGGGAGTGGCCATGCAGTTGACCAACATCCTCCGCGACATCGGCGCCGACCTCGGCCGCGGTCGTGTGTACCTGCCGCTCGACGAACTCCGCGCGGCCGGCTCCTCGCCTGAGGCGCTCGCCCGGCTCGTCGTCGCCGGGTGTGGCCCCGACGAACCGCTGCGCCGGGTGATCCGGCAGCAGATCGACCGCGCCCGCGACTACTACGCCCGCGGGCTGGCCGGCGTCTGGCTCTTACCGCCGGACTGCCGCCTCCCGATCCTCATCGCCGGACGGCTCTACCGGCGTATCCTCGACGTCATCGAGCGGAACGACTACGACACACTGCGGCAGCGCGCCGTGACGACGCGCCTGGAGAAGCTGCGCGAGGCCGCCATCGCCATCATGCTCGTGCGGCTGTGGCGGGATGGGGAGAACGTGCTGCCCCAACCAGGAGAGCCGACCAGTGCGCTGGTTCGACGCTGAGGAGCACCAGCCGTTCCACTTGGAGGCAGGGACGGCCGGGGCGCTGCTGATCCACGGTTTCATGGGCACCCCGGCGGAGATGCGCCCACTCGGGCACGCCCTGGCCGAGGCCGGCATCTCCGCGTATGGCGTGCTCCTGCCCGGTTTCGGCCCCGATATCGAGCGGCTGGAAGCGATGCGTGCCCGCGACTGGCTTCAGACCGCGGCTGGCGCCTGGGAGGACGTGCGCGCGACGCACAGCCCGGCGACGCTCATCGGCTTCTCGATGGGCGGTGCCGTCGCCCTCCACCTCGCCGCGGAGAACCCGCCCGACCGGCTGGTGCTCCTTGCGCCGCTGTGGCGGCTCCTCTCCGGAGACTGGCGGGTGCACCTGCTGCCGCTGGCCCGGTTCGTCATGCGGCCGATGCGTCCCTTCGAGGCCGCCGACTTCGAGAACCCGGAGGTGCGCGCGTTCTTCGCCGAGGCCCTGCCGGGCGTTGACCTGGACGACCCCGCGGTGCAGCACGCCCTGCGCAACGAGGTCCGCCTCTCGCCGGTAACCCTCGATGAACTGCGCCGGGTTGCCAGCGGTGCCGGACGCGCCGCCGAGCGCGTCACCGCACCCGCGCTGGTGATCCAGGGCACCGACGACCGCACCGTCCTCCCGGCGGACACCCGGCAGCTCGCGGCGCGCCTGGGCGGGAGCACCGCACTGCGGGAGGTGCCGGCCGGCCATCAGATCGTGCGGCCGGAGGAGAAGGCGTGGCCCACCGTTCGGGATCTCGTCGTCCGATTCGCGCTCGGCGGTGCGCCATGACCGCCCGGCGGCTGTGGGCGCTGCTCACCCTGGGGCAGGCGGCGCTCGGCGCCCGTGTCCTGCTGCGCCTCCTCGCCACTGCTGGAGGGCGCCGCGTGGCGCCGAATCCGCGCCCGACCACGGCGCCGGGCAGCGTGGCTGTGGTCGTACCGGTGCTGAACGAAGTGGCGCGCCTCGGGCCTTGCCTGGACGGTCTGATCGCCCAGGGGCCAGCGGTGGCCGAGATTGTTGTCGTCGACGGCGGCTCGACCGACGGCACCCAGGCGCTGGTCGCCACCTACGCCGCGCGCGACAGCCGGGTGCGGTTGGTCGACGCCGGACCGATCCCGCCCGGCTGGAACGGCAAGGCGTGGGGGCTCGAGGTCGGAGCCAAGGAAGCCGACCCCGCGGCGCCGTGGCTGCTCACCATCGACGCCGACGTGCGCCCGGCGCCCGGGCTGGTAGCCGCGCTCCTGGGCCACGCCGCCAGCGAGGAGGTCACAGCCCTCAGCGTCGCCACGCGGCAGGAACTGTCTGGTCCCACGGAGGGGCTGATCCACCCGTCGCTCCTGGCGACGCTCGTCTACCGCTTCGGCATCCCCGGCCACGCAACCGATCGCGTCGACCGCGTGCAGGCGAACGGCCAGTGCTTCCTCATGCGGCGCGATCTCCTGGCCTGCGCTGGGGGCTTCGCCATCGTCCGGGACTCTCGCTGCGAAGATGTGACGCTCGCCCGCGCGCTGGCGGCCTCCGGCACAGCGGTCGGCTTCTACGAAGCAGGCGACGTGGCACGGGTGCAGATGTACGCCAGCGCCGCTGAGGCCTGGCGCAACTGGCCACGGTCGCTGCCGCTACGTGACCGCTTCTCCGGCTGGGGCGCCACGCTGCTCGGGCTTGCCGAGGTCACCCTGGTCCAGGCCCTGCCGCTGCCCTTGCTCACGCTGCGCCTGCTCACCCGTCAACGCGGCCCGGCAACCGCGGTGAACGCTGCGCTGGCCGCAGCCCGGATCGGCGTGCTGGTCGGCATGGCACGCGCCTACCGGTGCCCACCCTGGACCTACTGGTTCTCACCCGTGAGCGACCTGCCGGTAGCTCTCCGGCTCTGGGTCAGCGCATTGCAGCGCCGGCACGTCTGGCGCGGTCGCCCGCTCGTCGATGGAGGAGGCTGACGTGACGGCAGCACGGACCCTGTTCTTCGCTCACCTCGGGGCGCTCAGCTTCGCCCTGGGCGGCCTCCTGATCGCCCTGCCGCATCCCGAGCTGTGGGCCGGCAGCGCCCAAGCCGCGAAGGTCTTCGCCTTCGGGATGCGCCACGGCGGCCCGCTCCACATCGTGCTCGGCGCTGCCGCCATGCTCACCTTCGGTCTCCGCTACCTCGGCGCCCGTCGCACGCTCACGTTCTTCGCGCTCGCCACCACGCTCTCCCTCGGGATGGAGCTGCTCGGCACCGGCACAGGCTGGCCCTTCGGCGCCTACAGCTATACCAGCGGGCTGGGAACCAAGGTGTTGGGACGGGTGCCCTACACTATCCCCCTCTCCTGGTTCTTCGTCGGCATGGCTGCCTACCTGCTCGCCAGCGCCATCGTGGCCCGGCTCGGCATCCGCCGCTCAGCGCTCGGCGCGGTGCTCCTCGGCGTCTGGTTCCTGACGGTCTGGGATCTGGTGCTCGACCCGGCCATGGCCCACCCGGCGCTCCCGACGCAGTTCTGGGTCTGGCACGCAACCGGTCCCTATTTCGGAATGCCGCTGCAAAACTTCGTGGGCTGGTCGGTGACCGGCTTCCTCTTTATGGGGCTCAGCCGCCTGCTCTGGCGGCGCAACGCCGGCCCTGACGAATTCCCGGCCTGGCTCCCCTTCGGGATCTACACCGCCAACATCGTCTTCGCCCTGGCGCTGAGCCTGAGCGTCGGGCTGTGGCAGCCGGCCATCGCGGCCGTCTTCCTGGGCGTGCTCCCGGCCACGCTGGCGCTGGGGCGGACGACGTCTCCAGCCGCGACCGCAATGCGCCTCGGCAGCCGCGCCATCGCCGGGCGGCGACTCCAGCTCACCGTCGAGGGCCTGGAGCACGTGCCGACCAGCGGCCCGGCCCTGATCGCCGCGCGGCACTACCACCACCTCTACGACGGCTGTGCCCTCATCGCCACGCTGCCCCGCCCGGTCCACATCCTGGTCGCGCTCGACTGGGTGGACCGCCCCATCGTCCGCCGGGTGATGGAGCGGGCCTGCGCCGCGGCGCGCTGGCCGATCGTGCTCCGTGGCGACGCCATGTCCCGCCCCGGCGCCCGCACCGCCTACAGTCCGGCCGAGCGCCGTCGCTACCTGCACCGCGCGGTGACCGAGACGGTCGACCTGCTGCGCGCGGGCGAGGTCGTGGTGGTCTTCCCCGAGGCCTACCCCAACGTCGACCCGACCTACACGCCCAAGACGGCCGACGGCTTCCTCCCCTTCCGCCCCGGCTTCGCCGCGCTCGCGGCCCTGGCCGAGCGGGACGGCCACCCACCGGTCCCGATCATCCCGGCGGGGCTGGGGTACCAGCCCGGTGACCGCTGGGAGGTGACGCTTCGCTTCGGCCCGCCCCTCTTCGTTGAGGATTGGCCCGACCGGGCGGCGCTGGTCGACGCCGTGGAGCAGCAGGTGCGCGACCTGTCGCGCCCGGCCCCGGCGTACCGTCCGGCCGTCGCGGGCGAGGTCTTGCAGCCATGAGCGACCCGCGTGCGGCGCGCGTCGTCGTCATCGGCGGCGGCTTCGGCGGCCTGGCCGCCGCGATCCGCCTGCAATGCGCCGGGTACGCCGTGACCCTGGTCGAGGCACGCGCCCGGCTCGGCGGCCGCGCCTCCCAGCATCGCGAGGCGGGCTTCACCTTCGACATGGGCCCCACCCTCATCACCGCCCCGGAGCTCCTCGACGACCTCTGGGCGGCTGCCGGCCGCTCTCGCGCGGCCGACCTGCCCCTGGTGCCGCTCCGCCCCTTCTACCGACTCCTCTTCCCGGACGGCAGCCGGTTCGACTACGGGGCCGGGCCGGAAGCGGACGAGGAGCAGATCGCCCGCTTCGACCCGCGCGACGTGGCCGGCTACGGGAGCTTCCTCGCCGCATCCGAGCGCATCTACGCCCGCGCCTTCGCCGACCTGGCCGGCGAGCCGTTCCTGACGCCCGGCGCCTTCGCCCGCGTCGTCCCGGAGCTGCTCCGCCTCGGCGCGGCCCAGAGCGTCTACCGCTTCACCTCGCGTCACTTCCACGACCCGCGCCTGCGCGCCGTCTTCTCCTTCCACCCGCTCTTCATCGGTGGCAACCCGTTCCGCGCCAGCGCCATCTACGGCATCGTCCCCTACCTGGAGCGCCAGCAAGGGGTCCACTTCGCCATGGGCGGGATGTACACGCTGGTCGAGGCGATGGAGCGGCTGTTGTGCGACCTCGGCGCCGAGGTGCGCTGCGGCACGCCGGTGGAGGAGATCATCGTCAAGGACGGCCGCGCCGCCGGGGTCCGGCTTGCCGACGGCGAGATCATCCCCGCGGCCGCCGTGGTCGCCAACAGCGATGTCGCCACCACCTACCGGGAGCTGATCCCGGCCGCCCACCGACCCCCGCGCACCCTCGCCCGCCTGGCGCGCTACCGCTACTCGATGAGCTGCTTCCTCCTCTACCTCGGCCTAAACCGCACCTACCCGCAGCTCCACCACCACACCGTCCTCATGCCCGCCCGCTACCGCGAGCACATCCACGCCATCTTCGACGGCCACGGCCTCCCCGACGACCTGGCCCTCTACATGCACACACCCACGCGCACCGACCCGACCATGGCCCCACCCGGCTGCGAGAGCCTCTACGCTCTGGCGCCCGTCCCGCATCTGGGCCGCGGCATCGACTGGAACCACGCCGGCGACGTGCTCCGCGCCCGGATCATCCAGGCGCTGGAAGAGCAGGTCGGGCTGGACGACCTGGAATCGAGCATCGTCGTCGAGCGGCGCTTCACCCCGGTCGATTTCGCGACGGACCTCCGCAGCCACCTCGGCGCTGCCTTCTCGATCGAACCGACCCTGCTCCAATCGGCCTACTTCCGCCCGCACAACCGCTCGCGGGACCTCCCCGGCCTCTACCTCGTCGGCGCCGGCACCCACCCCGGCGCCGGCCTCACCGGCGTCCTCCTCTCCGCCAAGATCACCAGCCGGCTGGTGCAGGAGGATCTCCGTGCAGTGAGGGCGCGTGTGTACAGCACCGCCGTCTGACGGGCGTGCGGAGTTTGTCTTAGGCGCGGTCACCGTGTGTGCATGCAGCCGGGGCAGGCTGCTGCGAGGATCTCCGGCAGTCGGCACGTGCCCGGGGCTAAAGCCGCCGGGCTGAAAACAGGGTAAGCCCACTAAAGGGGCTGCGATACTCACATCCAGGCGTATCCGATTCGGCCTCCTACCGGGCGCCGCGTTCCCCAGCCCCTTCAGTGGGCTTTCTATATTCAGCCCGGGGGTAAACCCCCGGGCACCAACCGGGCGGTGGACACCTCCCACCTGGGTGTCACCCCTGGTCTGCCCCAGCCCGCTTTAGCGGGCTTTTCCCTGTCAGCCCGGCGCCTTTAGGCCCGGGCACGCGCCACAACACGCGGACCTTCACGCCACCCTTCCCGAACACGCGCCTATTGCGGCGGGTACATGCAGTCCCTGCTGGACCCGTACACCACGCGCGTTCCGTCCAAACGCACAGGAACCGGTAGGCTGCCGGCGCTCCTCTTGAACCTCGCCGGCTGCCACCTCGTCTCTGTCGGTGAGAGTGGCCTGTCGCCGCGGCGGACGACGAAGGAAGTACGCAATGGAAATCGTGATTGAGGAACTCAGCAAGCACTACGGCAGTGTGCGGGCGCTGGATGGGGTGTCGCTGCGGGTGCCGGGCGGGATGTTCGGCCTGCTGGGACCCAACGGCGCCGGGAAGACGACGCTGATGCGCATCCTGGTCACGCTGCTGGCGCCGACCTCCGGCCGGGTGACCATCGGCGGGATCGATGTGATGCGCGACCCGGCGAAGGTGCGCGCGCGGCTGGGCTACATCCCGCAGGAGTTCGGCTTCTATCGCAGCCTCAACGCCTACGAGATGCTCGACTACATCGGCACGATGAAGCGCATCCCGCCGCGCGAGCGGAAGCGCCAGGTGGAGGCGGTGCTGGAGGAGGTGAACCTGACGGCCGACGCCAAGCGCCGGGTCGGCACCTACTCCGGCGGGATGAAGCAGCGGCTGGGGATCGCTCAGGCGCTGCTGGGTGACCCGGACCTGCTGGTAGTGGACGAGCCGACGGCGGGGCTGGATCCGGAGGAGCGTATCCGCTTCCGGAACCTGCTGGTTCGGATCTCCGGACGGCGCACGGTGCTCCTCTCGACCCACATCGTGGCCGACGTCGAGGCGAGCTGCACGGGGCTGGCGGTACTGCGCCAGGGGCGGCTGGCCTTTGCCGGAACGCCGGAGGAGCTGGTCGAGCGGGCGCGAGGCCGCGTGTGGCTGGTGGAGGTTGAGCCGGGCGAGTGGGACGAGGTCGCGTCGCGGGTGCAGGTCGTGTCGAGCCGCACGGTCGGCGGCCGGGTGCAGCTCCGGGTAGTGGCGGACGAGAACCCGCTGGGTCGGGGTGTGCCGGTCGAGCCCGGGCTGGAGGATGGGTACCTGGCGGTTAGCGGTAGCGCCCAGCGTGAGGAGTGGCTGGTCCATGTCTGATCTCCTCCGCCGCTTGCTCACCGCCTGGCGGATGGAGCTGCGGCTGGTGGTGCCCCACTGGTCGTACCCGCTGATGCTCCTGGGGTGGTGGGCGCTGGTCGCCTACGTCTTCAGCATTCAATCCCTCATCTCGCCCGAGGCGGCGTTGAAGGGAAACCCGGGCGCGTTTAGCGTCGGACTCTCCGCGCTGGCGGCCCTCCTGCTCGGGGCGTTCGTGGCCGGGCGTAGCCAGCGGGTCCGCTTCGCGGCCCTGGAGGAGACCTTTCCGACGGGTGCCGAGGTGCTGCTCGGTCGATGGCTGGCCTGCCTTGTGGCGCTGCTGCCGACGCAGGTAGCGGCCGTGGTCCTCGCCAGCCGGATCGGGCCGGCAACGTCACTGTGGCGCGGGCTGCCGACGTTCGTACTGGAGGCTGGGATCACGCTGGCGTTCGCCGTTTCGGTCGGGTGGCTGTTCGTCACCTGGCTCGGGCCGCGGCGCTGGGTCTACCTGCTGCTCGCCGGCGGTTGGCTCTCCAGCCTGGGGTGGGACGTCTTCTTCGGCGGGCAGGGACCGAGCATCCCCGGTAGTGACCTGCTCGATGTCTTACGCACCGCGAGCATCCGATACGAAGAGCTTTGGGGCCGGCTGATGGAAGGGGAGCGGCCGGTCTGGTTCAACCTCTTCTACGCCGGTCTGGCCGCGCTCTTTGTTGCCCTGGTCGTCGCCCGCGTCACGGCGAGGCGCAACCGGCGGGCGCCGCTGATCCCGGCCGCGTTCGCGCTGGCGGCGCTGATGCTGACGGCATCGGCAGCGACCGCCTACGTGCGGCAGGCGCAGGCATGGGCCTCGCAGGCCATTACCGTCGAATCGATCCAGCCGCCCGAGCCAGCGGCGACGGTGACGTCCCCGGTGGTGGTCGATGCCTGGGAGATCGCGGCCGATCTAACCGACCCGGCCTCCCCCCGCTTCGACGCCCGACTCACCCTGCGCGCCGCGGGGAACGAGCCGATCTCCACAGTGACGCTGACGCTCCATCACGACCTGGAGATCACGTCGTCGAGCGTGCCCCACGAGCGGGACGGCGACGTGCTGACGTTGGCGCTGCCCGAGCCACTCGCACCGGGAGCAACACAGGATCTGCATCTGACCTACGGCGGGGAACTCTGGACCCTGGTCCAGGCCTTCCGCCCGCTGCCGGACCCGCTCGTCTTCACCACCGAGCGTGGCGTGCGCCTGCCGTTCTTCGCCGGCTGGTATCCCGTTCCGGGCGAGGAACTCGGTGGCCCCGATACGTCCGGCGTCCTGCACCCGCCGGGACGATTTGTCCTCACCGTGTCGGTCCCGCGCGGCTGGGGCGTCTGTACGAACCTGCCGGCAACGGGTGAGACGACCTTCGCCAGTGACCGGGCCACCTGGGCCGTGCTCTACGCCTCGCCGCGACTGCGAACCGAGCGGGTGGGGGCCAGCACGATCATCGCGCCGGAGGCGATCCTGCCCACTGCGCGAGCCGTCATCCCCAACTACGAAGCGCTCCTGGCTGAGTACGCCTCGTTCTTCCCGATCGCGGCACCGGACGGGGTGACGCTGGCCGTGCTCGATAGCTTCGCGGGGATGGCCGACCATACGCCTCCGGCCGGGGACCAGCCGCTCGTGGTCATCAGCCAGAACACGCCGGAGGATCTGATGGAGAGCACCGGCGGCCACCGCTACTTCATCAGCGACGCGCTGGCGGCGGATCTCTGGGTCCTGGCCGGTGGCGACACCGGCGCGACCACCCCGCGAGCCGGCATCAGCGAATACCTCTGGATCCGACACCGCGTCGGCACCGACCCGGCGCAGTTCGAGCAAGCGCTACTCGCGAACGGCGGGTCCTACACGGCTCCGATCGCCCGGGCGCTCTTGGCGATTGAAAACCAGCGCGGCGTGGAAGGCGTCCGCGAGGTCATCGCCCGGATGATCGCCGAGGGAGCGTCGTTGCAAGATCTCGAGCCGGACCAGATCGCCGGGTGGATCGAGGAGGTCGGCGGTGCGCGCTAGGGGCATCGTCTGGTACGAGGCGCGTGTCGTCTTCGGCCTCTCTTCGGCGCTAGCGGCGCTTATCCCGCCCCTCTTCGCCCTGTTTCAGTGGATCGTCTGGACCCAGCGGCTAGAGCCCGCCTACGAGTGGGAGATCACCCGCGCCCTGGCGCTCACCGTCTGCTTGGCCGGCGGGCTCGGCGCGGCGCACCTGATGGGAGTCGAGCGGCAGGAAGGGTTCGACGAGCTACGCCGCACCTACCCGGAGTCTCCCTGGCGCCTGCCGCTGCTGCGCACCGCCGGGGCGGTGGCGGCCACGGCGCTGCCGCTCCTGCTGGCCGCCGTCATCTTCCGGATCGGCTACGGACCGTACGACCTGGGCGCGACGGTGCTGCCAGCGTTGGCCCCCGCGGTCTTCCTGCTGGGACTGGGACTGTTGCTCGGCAACCTGACCGGGAGCTACTGGGCAGCCGGTGGGGGCGTGCTCGCCTACTGGTTCTTCGAAGTCTTCACCCGCGCCGACCCGATGACCGGTCCACTCTACCTCTTCCACCCGATCTACCCGGTGGCAGGAGTCAGCGACAACCTGAACCGCGCCCTCGTGACGGGGCTCGGATTGGCGATGCTGGCAGCCAATGCGCTCTGGACCGCCCGCCGCACCAACCTCGGTATGGGCCGACACTGGGGGCGCCCGGCCCATGCCGGATACGCGAGGGACGCCGACGCCCGGGAGGGACGCGGCGATGACTGACCTGGCGCGCCGCGTCGTCCGGGCCTGGCGCACGGAGTTGCGGCTGCTCTGCTTCCACTGGACCTTCCCGGTGCTGCACCTGCTCTGGGCAGCGCTGCTGCTCTACACGTTCCGCGCCTGGGTCGGTGCGACCGCCGAGGCGGCACTGAGCGGCGAGCTGGGCAACCTGACGATCGGCGCCGTCTCGCTGGTGTCGCTCATCGTCGGCGCGGTGAGCGCTTCGCGCAGTGCCCGGACTCGGTTCGACGATCTGGAGCAGACCTATCCGACCGGCGCCGAAGTGCTGGTCGCCCGCTGGCTGGCGACCGTCACGGCGCTCCTCACCACGCTGATCGTGCCGCTGGCGCTCGCCCTCCGCGTCGGCCCGGTGGACTCCTTCACGCGGACTGTTCCGCGCTACCTCCTGGCGGCAACGATCACGTACGCCTTCGCCGGCGCGATCGGCTGGTGCGCGGTCGTCTGGCTCGGGAACCGGCGCTGGATCTACCCCGTGCTCGCCGCCGGCTGGGTCGCGGTGTCGCCCATCAGCCGAATCATGACGGGCGGCCGGGGGATCTCGTCCCTGCTCGACTTCACCCGGATGAACGACGCCGAGTACCAGGAACTGTGGGGACGCTTCCTCGCCGGGGACCTGCCGGCCTTGTTCAACCGCTTCTATGCGGGCCTGGCGCTCGGCGTGCTCGCGCTGGCCGTCCTGCTAACCCAGCAGCGCCGGACGCGGCGCCTGCCAGTGTTGGCAGGCACGCTGGTCCTCGCCGGGCTCGCGTTCGCGCTAACCGGAGGCATGCGCTACCACAGCCTGCTCACCGAATGGGGCGCCGAGGCGGTGGCGATGGATTTCAGCGGCCGGGAGCGGGCCGAGGTCGCGACCGACCGCGAGGTAATCGACGCCTGGGCAATCGACGCCGACCTGCGCGATCTCGCACGGCCGCGCTTCGACGCCCGGCTCGTGCTTCGCAACGCTGGCAGCGAACCCATCTCCGACGCCACGCTGACGCTCTATCACGATCTGGTCGTAGTCGACAGCAGCCTGCCCGTGACCCGCGACGGCGACCAGCTCACGCTCGCCCTGCCGGAGCCGCTCGCGCCCGGCGCGACGACCGAAGTCCGCCTTACCTACGAAGGTGCCTTCGCGGTCTACGTACGCTACCAGCAGGGAAAGCCCCAACTGACCTACTTCGCCGGACCGGGCGGGGTGCGCCTGCTGCCCGCGGTCGGCTGGTACCCGCTGGCAGGTGTGCGCGGGCTTGGCGACCTGAACCGGTTCGAGTCGCAGGCCCACGCACCGGCGGTCTTCCGCCTGACGGTGCACGTACCGGCCGGATACGGCGTGACGTCGAACCTGCCGCCGGTGGGCGACGGGGTCTTCGCCGCCGACCGAGCAACCTGGGCCTACCTGATCGCCGCGCCGCGCCTGCGGACGGCACAGGTCGGCAGGGTCACCGTCGCCGCGCCGGACTCGCTGCTGCCGCGAGCCCGTGCCTACGCCGCCCGCTTTGACGCGACCCTCGACCGGCTCACCCCCTTCTTCCCGACCGTGCAGATCGACGGGCTGACCTTCGCCCTCCTCGATGGGATGCCCGGCTACGTGCCGGAGACCCCAGCAGCGGATCAGCAGATCCTGATCGTGTTCGACCCAGATCAGATCGACATCCTGGATCTCTCGTTGGAGATGGACGCCCAGTACTTCGGCAGTCGGGTACTCAACAGCCTGTGGACCGCCGCCATCGGCGCGCCGGTCGATCCCGACGCGGAGCGATGGTTCGCACCCTGGACGCTCGACCTGTTCCTCTGGGCCTACGCGCGGGAGGAGGGCGACCCCGACAAGATCGCGGCCACCATCGATGCCTATGGCCGCTCGTTGCCCGGAGGTGACAACGGGTCGAAACTCCCTGCCCGAGCGCTGCTTGACATCTACCGCCAGCGCGGGAACGCGGGAATTCAGGCGGTGATTGACCGGCTCCTCTCCAACCCGGCGTCGCTCGACGGGGTGACGTCCGACGAGGCGATCGCCGCCTGGTACCGGGAGGTCGCCGGTGTGCGCTAGCGCACGATTGAGCGCCATGTATGATCGCCGTCGCGTTCCACAGGCGGCCGTCTCCGGCAGGCGGCTGCCCTATTTCCCAGGTTCCGTGCTCACCAACGGCATGTGGGGTCGTATCGCGCAGACCGTCTACCTGCTCGGGGTCGTGCTCGTGCTCGGGAACGTAATCGGCAGCTACCGGATCGCAGCCGGGGCCGTGGTAGGGTACTGGTGGGTGGAGATGATCGTGGGCCGCGAGGCAAGCGGCTTGCTCGATCTCTTCCAGCACAGCCGCCCGGCCGAGGGCATCCACGCCGGGTGGAACCGCGTCGCGCCGGCGGCGGTCGGTGCGGGGCCGATGATCTTGAATCCGAATCTCGCCGCACGGCGACCGTGGAGATGGCGATGAGCGACCCGCGACACCACAGCATCGACACCTCCGATGAGGCGCTCTACCGTCGCCTGCTGGCCGGCGATGTCGCCGCGCTGGAGGCACTGGTGCCGCGCTACCACGGTCCGCTGCTTGCCTTCCTCTACCGCCTGACCGGCGACCGCCAGCAGGCGGAGGATCTGGTGCAGGAGACCTTTACCCGGATCGTCACCTACCGCGGTGAGCCGCCGAGCCGTTTCCGCCCGTGGGCCTTCACCGTCGCCCGCAACATCGCGCTCGACCACCTGCGCACTGCCGCGCGGCGGCAGTCGATCGCCCCCCGGGTGACACCATCGGCGGACGACGATCCGTTCATCACGGTGCCGGACCCGGACCCCGGCGCGCTCGATCTGGTGCTGCGCGACGACGACCGGCGCATGGTGGCAGCGGCGCTCCAGCAACTGCCGCCGCACCAGCGGGAGACGGTCGTGCTCCGCTTCTACCACGACCTCTCGCTGAACGAGATCGCTGAGGTGACCGGTGTCGCCGTGGGCACGGTCAAGAGCCGGCTGTTCCACGGCCTGCGACGACTGAAGACCCTGCTCATCGACGAGTACCCAGCCCCGAACGGCGCGGCACCACCGCCCTCACCCGGCACCCCGCGCCCGCAGCAAGCAAAGCACGCGGAAGGAGGGATGGCCCATGACACGGCAGCGCCGGTCAGACCCGGCCAGCGGTCTCTCGCCTGAGGCGCGCGCGGCGCTGGGCGACCTCGACCCGCTGGCAGCCCGCCTCGCCGCCTACGACGCGCCGGAGCCGAACCCGGCCGACACCGAGGCGCTGATCAACCGGCTGGCGCCGCTGGTGGCCGCCCGCACCGCGCCGGAGTCCGATCTGGTGTGGGATGAAAGCCCGGCACCCGGCATCCACCACTGGCTGGCGCTGGCACGTTCCCAGATCGCGCTGATTGACCATGCCGTCCTCTGGGCCGGGGGGCTGGTCCTGGCCCTGGGCTTGATCATCGCCGGGGTCGGGTACAGCGGGCTCCTCTCGCTCGGCGTCACCCTGATCGCGCCGGTGCTCGCCGCGGCCGGCGTCGCCTTTGCCTTCCGCCCCGCCGGGCAGACGCTGGCGGAGATCGAGCGGATCAGCCCGGTGACGCCGCTGGAGCTGCTCTACGTCCGGCTCGGGCTGGTGCTGGCCGGGAACCTCGCGCTGGCCCTGGCGCTCCTCGGACTGGTCTGGATCGAAGGGCCACGGCTGGTCCTCTGGCGGGTGGTGCTCCTCTGGCTCGGGCCGATGCTCGGGCTCGCGGGTATGGCCCTCTACACCTCGGCACGCTGGGGCACCATCGCCGGGCTGACCGCCCCGCTCGGCGCCTGGGGCACGCTCGTCCTCCTTGCGTGGCAGGGGGTGATCGAGCCCGCCGACCCGCGAGTGTTTGGGCCCACGGACATCCTCGTCCACCTGAGCCAGGCGCCCGGCGTGCTGGCGGCCACACTGCTGCTACTCGCCGCGGGCGTGCTGCTGCTCTGGCAGGGCACGCGGCTCGTCGGCCGGGAGACCGCCGCGTGGAACTGATCGCCGAGGGGCTGACCAAACGCTACGGCGACGTCCCGGCCCTGACCGGCGTCTCCCTCCGCGCCGGGCCGGGCGTGCTCGCCGTGCTCGGCCCGAACGGCTCAGGCAAGACGACGCTGCTGCGCATCCTCGCGACGGCGCTGCGGCCCGATGCGGGCCGGGCCTCCTTCGCCGGTCGCGACTACGCGGCCGATCCCCGCCCGCTGCGCCGCCGCATCGGCTACCTGCCGCAGGAGATCGACCTGCCGGGCCATCTCACGCCGCGCGGGTTCCTCCATTACGTAGCCCGGCTCAAGGGCCTCCCACCCGAGCCACAAACGGACATGCTCCTCCGGCAGCTCGGCCTCGAGGACCTGGCCGACCGCCCGCTCCGGACCCTCTCCGGCGGTCAGGCGCGGCTGGTTGCTCTGGCCCAGGCACTGCTCGGCCGCCCGCGCCTGCTGATCCTCGACGAGCCGCTCACCGGCCTCGACACCACCGAGCGCGCCCGCGCCCTGCGCATCATCGCCGGTCCCCCCGGCGAGCGGGTGGTGGTCATGAGCAGCCACGTCCCGGCCGATGTCGAGGCCGGCGCCGCGGCCGTGTTGATCCTTCAGCAGGGCACCGTCCGCGCCCAGGGGAGCATCGACGCGATCCGCGCCCTCGCCGCCGGCCAGGTCCACGAGGTGACCGTCCCCACCGCCGACCTCGAGCGCACCCTCCGCACCTGCCAGGTCAGCCAGATGACCCTCCACGCCGACCACGCCCTCCTCCGCGTCGTCGGCCCCCTCCCACCCGGTCTCACCGGGGTGCCGGTCACACCGACGCTGGAGGATGCGTATTTGTGGGTGCAGGGCGTTCCCCCTCACCCCCAGCCCCTCGCCCACCAGGGGAGAGGGGAACAAGACGGGGAACGGCTGGCGACTGACGCGTGACGCATCACGCACGACATCCCCTCTCCCAAAGTTGGGAGAGGGGGTCCGGGGGTGAGGGCCATCCCCCTCTCCCCTTGTGGGAGAGGGGGTAGGGGGGTGAGGGGCACCATCAGTCGGCGACGACGCCGTTGGGTGCGAGGTCGGCGAGGATCGTCTCGAACTCCTCCAGCGCCGCGCGCAGGTCCTCCACGATGTCGGCCGCGATCTCGTCCGGATCACCCAGGTTCTCCCCGTCCTCCAGGCTCTCGTCCTTGAGCCAGAAGATGTCGAGGTTCACCTTGTCCCGCTGGATCAACTCGTCATAGCTGAAGGCTCGCCAGCGGCCATCCGGGTTCTCCTCCGACCAGGTCGGCGTCCGTTGATGTCGGTTCTCGGGGTTGAAGCACGCGACGAACTCGTCGAGGTCCGATCGCTGGAGCGGCTTGGTCTTCAGCGTGAAGTGCTTGTTGGTGCGCAGGTCGTAGATCCAGAGTTGGGACGTCCAGGGCTGCTCGCGCGGTGGCTTGCGGTCGAAGAAGAGGACGTTCGCCTTGACGCCCTGCGCGTAGAAGATCCCGGTCGGTAGGCGCAGCAGGGTGTGGACATCGCACTCCTGCAGGAGCTTGCGCCGGATCGTCTCCCCAGCGCCACCCTCGAAGAGGACGTTGTCGGGCACCACGACCGCGGCCCGGCCGTGGATCTTCAGGAGCGACTTCACGTGCTGCACGAAGTTGAGCTGCTTGTTGCTCGTCGTGGCCCAGAAGTCCTCGCGGACGACTGTCAGTGCCTCCCGCTCCTGCTGTCCTTCCTCGTTCACCACCAGCACGCTCGACTTGCGGCCGAAGGGCGGGTTGGTCAGCACGATGTCGAAGTGGTCGCTCGGCGCCGAGTTCAGACTATCGCCGGTGCGCACCGGCGGCTCGATGTCGGCCTCGGCCGGCCCCGGCCCGACACCGTGGAGCAGCAGATTCATCGCGCAGAGGCGGGTCACGCTGTCCACGATTTCGACGCCGCGCAGCGCATGGAGCTTCAGGTGCTTGCGCTGCTCCGGGTCAAGGTGGGGGTACCGCTCGACGATGGAGTTGTGCGCGGCCAGCAGGAAGCCGCCCGTGCCGCAGGCCGGGTCACAGATCGTCTCTCCCGGCTGCGGGCGCATCACATCGACGATCGCCTGGATCAGCGGTCGGGGGGTGAAGTACTGCCCGGCACCGCCCTTCACGTCCCGAGCGTTCTTCTCCAGCAGCCCCTCGTAGGTGGCACCCTTGACATCGGTGCCCAGTACCATCCATTGCTCGCGGTCGATCAGGTCGACGATTAGCCGACGCAGCTTGGCCGGATCCTGGATCTTGTTCTGCGCCTTGTGGAAGATCAGCCCGAGCATCCCCGGCTGCCGACCCAGTTCCTCCAGTAGGTGGCGGTAGTGGGTTTCCAACTCGTCGCCGTCGCGGGCGAGCAGACTGGGCCAATCATATCCTTCCGGCACCGGTGAGGGCCGGTTCCACGGCTCCTGCGTCTGCTCGTGCGCCATCTTGAGGAAAAGGAGATACGTCAACTGCTCCACGTAGTCGCCGTAGGACAGCCCGTCGTCGCGCAGAACGTTGCAGTAGCTCCAGAGCCTCTGGACGATCTGCTGCGCGTGGTTCGTCGCGCTCACCGGTCCACCCCCGCCTCGATCAGCGGCAGCGTCTGAGCTGCCGGCTCCGACCGCGTCCCGTTCTTGCTCGTTCGGCGGCTGCGGCGCCGCTTCGGCTCCCCCGCCGCGGCGGCCGCGCGCTCGGCGCGGATACGGTCCAGCAACACGCTGGCCGGCTCGTCGTTGGGGTCCTGCGGCACGAGCTTGCCCGCGAAGGCGCGTCTCAGAATCGCCTGGCGCAGTCGCGCGGCCCGCTTGAGACTTGCCTCAACCTGCCGCTCCAGCTCCTCCACCACCGACAGCCGCCGCTCCACCTCGGCCACGATACGCTGCTGCTCGGCGAGGGGTGGGAGGGGGAATCCGATCGTCTTAAACCGCGCAAGGCTCACCTTAGGTTGCGCAACACCCTTCGTGATTCGGAGAATCTGGGAACGTACGACCAAAGAATTGGTTGCGAACACGAAGAAACTCGGGGTTGGGATGTCGCGGCGGAGGCGCAGCTTGATGCAGTCAGCGGTGATGATGCCAACTGGCTGGTTGCTCGGATAGATGCAGGCGTCTCCAGGAGGATCGCCCATCTTCGTTACCAGGATATCTCCTGGTGCCACCCAGTGCGGCCGGAGTTGGGTCGCCTTTGCCTCAGTCACGTAGCGCGTGGCTTCTCCTCCGAATACTCCACTTCGGATATTCCTGACGAATATTAACGGCACTCCGCTGTCAACGTAGTCGCTTACCTTGAGGTTGCTTCCGAAGGGTCCGATGGCGAGAGAATACTCCTCCTCTGAGGAAAGCTGATCGGGACTAGCCCACACCCACCCCTCGGGCAACTCGGGCAGGTCGCTGGTGTCGGGCGCGGCAGGCTCCTTGTACTTCGCCTTCCAGCGGTCGTCCTTGGGCTCCTTGCCCTTAGCCCGCAGCTTGGCGAGCTCCTCCGCCTCCCACTTCGCGCGGCGCTCCTGGAGGATGCGCTGGAGGAGCTGCTCGCCCGTCTCGTAGTCCCGGCCCTCGGCGCGGGCGAGCTCCGCCTCGGTCGGGACGAGTCGCCCCTCGCAGGCGGCCTTGAGCACGGCCGCCCGGTAGCGCTTCAGGTTGGCGCGCGCCCGCTCCAGCGCCGCCACCGCCGCGTCGAGCCGTGTGAAGTGCTTCTCAATCTCCGCCACGATGCGCCGCTGCTCGGCGAGGGGCGGCAGTTTTACTCGTATTTGGGCATAGTCGTCGCGACGCAGGCCCGGAATCGTAGTCGACCGATCGAGATGCCCCAGACCCAAATCACGCAGGAGATAAGCGTAGAACGGAAGGAAAAGGCTTGGAGTTGCCTCGACGAAATAGGTGGTGTCTATGGGCCAACAAGGTACGGGCGAGTAATGGACTGCACCAACGGAACCCTTGCGACCTATCACGAGGGCAGGTCCGCGAGTCAACGCTTCTGAGTGACTACCTACACGCCCGCTTGACCCGTATACGGGGACATCCCCTTTGGCAGACCTGTGTCTTTTGGGAAGAGCCTTACCGTAGTTAAGTGGCAGAATATCGCCCAAGCATGCTTCTACCCAGCCGGACCGCAACGACGGTAATTGTCCGCTCACGCCGCTAGCACCTCGTTCAACTCATCCAACAGGGTGCGCCAGTCGGAGCCGAAGAGCTGGTAGAAGCGCCCCAAGCCGCCGTGCTGCGCGAAGGGAGCATAGTCGAAGGCGTCGAGTTCGATGGTATAGCTCGCCACGATGTGGTCGCGGATCCACTCCAGCCAGCGGCGCTGCTCCTCGGTGAACGTCCGCCCGAGCGATTCCTGCTGCGCCAGCCACGCCTCGAAACGCTGGTCTACCTGCTCCTTGAACGGTACCAGCTCCTCCTCCTGGTGCAGCGCGAAGCGCACCAGCGAGACAATGTCGGTCAGCATGCGCGTGCCGGAGCCGCGGACGCGCGACTTGTCCAGCGTCTCGTACGCCTGCCAGAGACGATCCGTCGTCCACTGGCGAGGCGGCGCCTGGATCGCGTCGGCCAACGCCTTGATGTCGGCAAAGCGCAGCCGCTGGCCATAGGGCCGGCTGTAGAGGATCTGGAGAGCGGTGATCTCATCCGTGTGCTCGATGATGAACTGCTCGAATGAAGTCGTCAGCTCACGCGCCCGCTCTCGAGCCTGGGCGTCGAAACCGGCCTCCAGCAGCGTGTCCTTGCTGACTACGTCGATCGTCTGCTCGTAGTGCCGGCGTAAGGACACGAGCTGCTCGCGCAGAGCCGGGTTAGTCGCGATCGGCGCGGCAGCTTGTCGCAACAGCTCCCGGGTGGCGTGCTCGAGCTGCTCCGGCGTCGGATCTTCTCCCGGGGGTAGCCCGAACATCGTGCGGGCCGCCTCGACCTGCCGATCGGGGTCGAGGGCATCGATGATCCCGCGGGCAATGTCCTGGAGGGTGTGCCCGCCCGCGCACTCGGCCAACCGTGCCTTGTCGGGTGCGCCCAGCTGGCGGTCAAGCCGGGCCAGACGACTGGCGAGCGAGGAGAGGAGGTCACGGTCGAGGCTGCCGAAAGCGACCCGCTGCAGCAGCGTCTCGAAGGACACGGTCGGCGCGCGCTCGAGCGGAGGGCTGTCGCTCAGCATCCGCTCCGTTACGCCGACGCAGTCGATCAGTACGAAGCGCGTCTTGCGCTCGGCGTCGGGAGTGACCGCCTTGAATTCGGTCTCGTCGATGACCCGCACGCCGCGCCCCTTCATCTGCTCGAAGAAGGTGCGGCTCTTGACCGCACGCATGAACATGACGATCTCGATCGGCTTAATGTCGGTGCCGGTGGCGATCATGTCGACGGTGACAGCGATGCGCGGATTGTAGCTGATGCGGAACGACTGGATCAGATCCTCGGGCCGGACACCGGTCGTCTTGTAGGTGATCTTCTGGCAGAAGTCGTTGCCCTTGCCAAACTCTTCGCGAACGATCTGGACGATCTCCTCGGCGTGGGCGTCGTCTTTGGCGTAGATGAGTGTCTTCGGCACGTGGCTGCGACCGGGGAAGATCTCGGTGAAAAGCCGGTCGCGGAAGGTGCGGATCACGGTGCGGATCTGATCGGGCGCCACCACCGCGCGGTCGAGGTCGGCCGCATCGTAGGTGAGATCCTCGTCAAGCTGCTCCCAGCGAGCTGCGCGGGTGAGGCGGTCACGCTTCTCGACGTACAGGCCGGCCTCGATGGTCGAGCCGGATTCGGTGATACGCGTGCGGATGCGGTAGATGTCGTGGTCGACGTTGACCCCATCGGCCACCGCCTGCGGGTAGCTGTACTCCATGACCAGGTTCTGATTGAAGAACCCGAAGGTCTGCTTCGACGGCGTGGCGGTCAACCCGATCAGGTAGGCATCGAAATACTCGAGCACCTGGCGCCAGAGGTTGTAGATCGAGCGGTGGCACTCGTCGATGACGATGAAATCGAACGTCTCGATCGGGACGTCTGGGTTGTAGACGACCGGAACAGGCTCAGGCACCAGCCCGGAGGCGGTGTCGAAGTGGGAGCCCTCCTCCAGCGACGGATCGAGCTCCGGCTCGCCCTTGAGGATCGAGTAGAGCCGCTGAATAGTGGTAATGACGACACGGGCGGTCGGATCGATCCGGTTCGTCCGCAGGTGCTGGACGTTGTAGAGCTGAGTGAAGGTACGGCGGTCGTCCGGGGGGACGTAGGCATCAAACTCCTTCTTGGCCTGTGTCCCGAGGTTGGCGCGATCAACCAAGAAGAGGATGCGCTGGGCGTCCGCGTACTTGATCAGCCGGTAGATCGCCGTGATCGCGGTGTAGGTCTTGCCGCTGCCCATGGTCATCTGGATCAATGCCCGGGGCCGGTCATCCGCGAGGGAGCGCTCCAGATTGCACACTGCCTGCTCCTGGGCGGGCCAAAGTCCGCGCGAGTCGAGGGGCGGCATGTGCCGCAGGCGGGCGCGGAGCGTGGTCACTGCCTGGTAGCGCGCCGGATCCTCCGCCGCCCGAAGGATCGGCGAGGCGACCGCGGCTTGTGCCGGCGGGGTGCCGCTGATCCAGGCGGCGAGCGTCTCCGGCCGGTGGAAGGAGAAGACACGGCGACTGCGCGGCTCGGGGTCGAGCGCGTTCGTGAAGCGCGTCTCGATGCTCGTACTCTGATAGAGGAAAGGCAGCGGCTTGACCAGCGTGTCGAGGTAATCGGGTAAGCCCGCGCCGTACTTCGCGGTCTGCGGCTCGACGCCGGTCAACGTCGCACCCACGCGCTTGGCCTCAATGACGCCGACCGCCAAACCGTCGACGAAGAGGAGATAATCTGCAACGCCATGACCAGGCTTGAGCGGCACCTCGCGCACCGCCACCCCGCGGGCCGCGGCTAGGTTCACGGCGTACCGATCCTGCACTGCCCAGCCCGCCTTATCTAAGGCCGCGTCGATGTCAGCACGAGCGCGCGTCTCCGGCGTCGGCATGTCAGCTCTGTACTCCACTGTTGCAGCGATGCTCACGCCGGGATCACCATAGTGCCGCGAACCCGGCGTTATGACTAGTTGGCCGCTAGTATGCCAGCCTGGTGTACGTTCAGGCAAGGGATACGCGGTGCGGCGATAGAGCTCTGTAAGAATACCTGATCGACACGTCCAAGTGGCATCTAGAAGCACCCCTCACCTCCGGCCCCTCTCCCACAAGGGGAGAGGGGAGCACTACGGGTGACGTGTAACGACTGACGCGTGACGCATCATGCATAACATCCCCCCCTCTCCCAACGTTGGGAGAGGGGGTCCGGGGGTGAGGGCCATCCCCCTCTCCCCTTGTGGGAGAGGGGGCAGGGGGGTGAGGGGGACGTATGACGTATGACGCATGACGCAACATCCCTCACTTCCCCATCCACCGGTCGAACCACGCCACGAGGCGCTGCAGGAGGTCACGCTGGAAGGCGCGCTCGTGGAAGGCGTGGCCTTGACGGGGGTAGGTGATGAAGTCGGTCGGCACACCGGCGGCGCGCAGGCCCAGGTAGAGCTCCATACCCTGCTCGGGCGGGACCCGCACGTCGGCCTCGCCGTGGACCACCAGCGTCGGCGTGGTGATCCGCCCCAGATAGCGGATCGGCGAGCGCTCCCAATAGGCGTCGGGCGCCTCGTGGAGCGGGCCGGGGAAGCGGGCCTCGTTGTAGGGCCGGATGTCGGTCGTGCCGACCTTGCTCGGCCAGTTGGTCACCGCGGCCCCGGCTACGGCGGCTTTGAAGCGGTCGGTGTGGGTGACGGCCCAGGCGGTGAGGAACCCGCCGTAGCTCCAGCCGGCGATGCCGTGGCGGTCCGGATCGGCGATCCCCTGCTCGATGGCCCAGTCGACCCCACGCATCACATCGTCGAAGTCCATCCCGCCGAGGTCGCCGCGATTGGAGGCGGTGAATGAGGCGCCCCGGCCGGTGCTGCCGCGCGGGTTCGGCAGGAGCACGGCGTAGCCCGCGGCGGCGAAGATCTGCCCCCAGTCATGCCAGGTGCCGTGGAAGGTCGGACCCCAGCGGGAGGTCGGCCCGCCGTGGACCTGGACGATGAGTGGCAGGCGCTTCCCCGGCTCCGCGCCAGGCGGACGGAGCAGCCAGCCCTGAATCGTCAGCCCGTCGCTGGCGGTCCACTCGACCGGCTCCATCGGGGCAATCGCCACATCGTCGAGCTGGGGGTTCAGGTGGGTCAGGCAGCGCAGCTCGCCGTCGATCGGCCCGGCCCAGACCTCGGGCGGCCCCGCCGGGTGCGTGCGGATGCAGGCGAGGGTCCGGCCGTCGGCGCTGACGCTGAGTGGCGCCTGCGCCCCGCCGCCGGGCGGGAGGGGGTCGAGCTGCTGCCGGGTATCGTCGCTGAGGTTGACCAAGTCGATCCGGTTGTACAGCCCCTCCTCGGCCAGCGTGAGCAGGCGCGGCTCCTGGCCCGGCAGCCAGCCGGCCCAGAGCGGGGTCGTCGCACCCGCCTCCAGCGTGTCGATCGCGCCGGACTCGGGGTCGATGAGCAGCACGCGGGTGTCGTCGGCGCTCCCCGGGACGTTGGCCACTGCCACGAGCCGGCTGCCGTCGGGGGACCACTGGAGCGTCACCGGGAGGGTGTCGAGCGTGGTGAGGACGCGCTCGGCGCGGGTGACCGGGTCGATCACGAGCAGGCGGACGCCCCGCGCGGGCTCGTCCAGCCCGTTGCCGGGCGTGGTCAGCGCGGCGACACGCCGGCCGTCGGCGCTCCAGGCGTAGGCCCAGACATGCCCCTCGGCTGGACCGAGCACCCGCACCGTGCCGCCTTCCACCGGCACGCGCACGATCACCCGCGGGCGCGCGTCCGCGCTGGCGACCCGCACCTCAGTGGCGGGCTTGTCTTCCCCGGCCAGCGCGCGCCGGTCCGCCGTCGCCGTCAGCGACCGGCCGTCGGGCGCCCAGGCGAGCAGATCCAGCCCCTTGGGGACGCTCGTGAGCGGGCGCGCTTCCCCACCCTCCAGGTCGATCAGGTGGATCTGGTGCGCGCCACGCTCCGTCCGGTCGGAGAGGAACGCGAGGGTGCGGCCGTTGGGCGACCAGCGCGGCATCTTGTCCTCATGCCCCACGACCGCGCCCATGGTGAACTCCCGCGCCTCGCCGTTCTCGACCGGCGCCAGCCAAATGGCCGAGGTGGGCTTCGTCTCCTTGTGGCCGATGGGCGCGACGGTGAAGGCTACGTGCCGCCCGTCCGGCGCCACCTGCACGTCGCTCGCGATGCGGAGGTTCACCGCGTGGTCCGGGGTATAGCGTTGCTTGCTCGTCATCGTGTGCGTCACTCGCTCTTCGTCTTGCACTCTGGACAGGGGAGCAGGACTCCCGAAGCACATGATACGGCAGGGGGGAGCGGGCGGATACGGCCCTCACCCCCTAACCCCCTCTCCCAACCTTGGGAGAGGGGGAATGTCACGCCTCATGCGTCATACGTCATGCTCCCCTCTCCCAAAGTTGGGAGAGGGGCCGGGGGTGAGGGCCGCCCATCCAGCCCTAAAGTCTTATGTCGCGACACTGAGCGACGTTGACCTGATGCGTCGAAGTGACTAGGATCGAAGTAGCCCACTCCGGGTGATCCGGTCTGCGCGGGAAGGGGACATCCCGAATGCATCGACCGCGACTGATCCTGGGCAGCCTCGACGCAATCGAGGCGGCGCTGGGGGATGAACTGCGCCGCTGGAAGGCCGTTGATCCGCTCGCCCCGCCGCTGCTGCTGGTCGGCGATGTGCTGATCGGCAACTACCTGCGCCGCCGCCTGGCCCGCCTGGCAGGGGGCCATGTCAACCTGCCGGTCATGACGCCGGGGCATCTCGCCCGGTTGCTCGGCGAGCCGGCTCTGCTCGCCAAGGGACGCACGCCGCTCCCAGCCGGCGGGCAGCACCTGCTGGCGGAAGAGATCGCGCTCGGCGCCGGGGGCTACTTCGCCCCGGTGCGACAGGCGCCCGGCTTTGCCCAGGCGCTCGGGCGCCTCTTCCGGGAACTGCGCGAGGCAGGGGTCGACCCGGAGGGGCTGCGGGCGGCGGTGTCCCGGGCTGAGGTCAACCAGGAGAAGTGCACGGCGCTGGCCGACCTCTACGCGCGCTACGCCGAGCGGCGGCGCGGCTTCTACGATGGGCTCGATACCTACGCCGTAGCCGACCCGTCGCGGCTCGATGCGCCCGCCGTGCTGGTCTACGGCATCGCGCAGCCGTCGGGGCTGCTGCGCAGCCTGCTGGAGCGGCTGATGGAGTCCCGCCCGGTCACGGTGTTCCTCCCGCGCTCTGTCCCCGAGGCCGACCGGGTCCACCGCGAGATGATCGACTGGCTCACCGGCCTGGGAGCCGAAGAGGAGCACGCGCCGGAGCCGGTGCCCGACCGGGAGCCGACGGCGCTCGACCACCTGCGCGCGACGCTCTTCCACCCGGCCGGGGGCACGGAGCCGGACGGCACGGTGCGGCTCGTCTCGGCGCCCGATCCGGCGCGCGAGGTGCGGGAGGCGGCCCGCGCCTGCCTCGCCTGGGCAGCCGAGGGGATCCCCTTCCACGAGATGGCCGTGGTGTTCCGGCACGACGAGCCGTATCGGGCGCTGGTGGACGAGATTTTCCGCGAGGCAGGCATCCCGGTCTACCTGTACGGCGGGCGTCCGCTGGCCGAGCACCCCCAGGGCCGTCGACTGCTGGCACTGCTCGCCCTGGCCGGCTCGTCCTTGCGCCGCGCCGCGGTCATGGAGTTCATCACCGAGACCCACCTGCCGGACGCCACCGCCGAGCGCTACGGCCCGGTCGAGCCGGCCCTCTGGGACGCCCTCTCCCGCGAAGCCGGGATCGTCGAGGGGCGCGAGCAGTGGGTCTCCCGGCTCAGCCTGCTGCACCAAGCCAAGCGGCGCGCCGCCCTCGGCGAGGAGCAGGAAGACCCGGAGCGCATCGAGGCCCGGCTCAAGATGGAACTGGAAGCGATCGAGCGCCTGTCGGCCTTCATCGACGACTTCGCCGACCGGCTGGAGGCGCGGCCCGAGCACGCCTCCTGGCAGGCACACCTCGACTACCTGCGCGACCTGGCCGTGACCTACATCGACCGCGCCGAGTCGTTGCTCGACCTCCTGGCGCCGCTGGCGCGGCTCGACGCCCTCGTGCCCAACGTGAGCTTCGTCCGCTTCCAGCGCACCGTGCGTCGCGTGCTGGAGCGCGCCGACGCCGGCACGGTGCTGGGGCCGGACGACGTGCCGCCCAACGGGCGCTTCGGCCGTGACGGGGTCGCGGTGCTGGATGTCTTCTCCCTGCGGTTCCTGCGGTTCCGCGCCGTGGCGGTGCTCGGGCTGGCTGAGCGCTCGTTCCCGGCCCCGCCGCGGCAGGACGCGCTGCTGCTCGACCGCGAGCGCCTCCGGCTCAGCGCCGTGGGCGGCTGGGAGATCCCGCCCCGCGCCGCCGGGGCGGACCCAGAGCCGCTGCTGTTCGCGCTGGCCGTCGCCGCGGCCGGGGAGCGCCTGCTGCTGAGCTACCCGCGCTCCGGTGGCGACGGGCGGACGATCCTGCCGTCCCACTTCTTCCGCGCCGCCGCGGAGGCGTTGACCGGCCGCCGGGTCGGTGTCGAGGACATCGACAGCCTCCCACGCGAACTCTTCACCCGCGTGCCGGCCGGGCGCTTCGGTGCCGCCACCCCCGAGGAGGCCCTGACCGCCGGGGAGTACGACCGCACGCTGCTGGCGCTCATGCCCGAGCAAGGGGCGGAGTGCCTGGCGCGGCTCCACCCGCCCTTCGCCCGAGCGCGCGCCGCCTGGGAAGCACGCTGGCGCCGCAGCGAACTCACCGCCTACGACGGGGTACTGGGGGACGTTGCGGCCGCGGCGGTGGCGCGACGGGCCGGGCTGCGCCGCCCGATCTCGCCCAGCCGCCTGGAGACCTACGCCACCTGCCCCTTCCGCTTCTTCCTGGCCTACCTGCTGCGGCTGGAGCCGGTCGAGGAGCCGGACCTGCTGGAGCGGATCGAGGCGCTCGAGCGCGGCGCGCTCGTCCACGACGTGCTCCAGCGGTTTCTGACCGAGTGCGGCACGGGCGACCCGCCCTCACGGGCGCGCCGGGAGGCGCATCTGGCCCGGCTGCGCGCCATCGCCGAGGAGGAGTGCGCCGACCGCGAGCAGCGCGGGCTGGTCGGTTACCCGCTCCTCTGGCAAGTGGACCGCCGGGCGATCATGGAAGACCTCACCACCTGGTACGACCGGGAGGTGGCTGAGCGCGACGACGCCCTGCGCCCCGGCGCCTTCGAGCTGCGCTTTGGCCCTAAATGGACCCACGACCGGGAGGACAGCCCGCTCTCGACTGACGACCCCGTGCCACTCCAGGCCGACGGGCTGACGCTCCGCTTCCAGGGGCGGATCGACCGGATCGACTGGTCGCCCAATCGCAGCGCCTTCCGCGTGGTGGACTACAAGACCGGGCGGCGCCCCAGCCACCACAAGGACGACTGCCTCTCCGGCGGACGCGCGTTGCAGTTGCCGATCTACCTGCTGGCGGCGTCGCACGTCCTCGGCATCCCCTGGGAACAGGGCGAAGCCGAGTACTTCTACGTCACTCGCCGCGGCGAGTTCAAACGGGTGCGCTTCAGCGGAGCGACGCTGCGCGACCGCTGGGAGGAGTTCACCGCGCTGTTGCAGGGGCTCGCCGAGGGTATCGCCGCCGGCCGGTTCCACCCCGTGCCCGGCCCGAGCAGAGAGCACTGCACCTACTGCGACTACAGCACCGTCTGCGACATCCGCATCGCCCGCCTTGCGGAGCGCAAAGCGGCCGACCCGCGCGCCGAAGACTTCGCCCGGCTGGGGGAGGTGATGTAGCGTGGACTACCGGCCGATCGACCAGGCAACCCGCGAGGCGATCCGCACCGCGCTCGACCGCAACTTCTTCGTCGAGGCCGGTGCCGGGACCGGCAAGACGACCGTCCTGGTCGACCGCATCGTCGCCATCCTCCGCGACGGCTATGCGACGGTGGATGAGCTGGTGGTCATCACCTTCACCCGGCTGGCCGCGGCCGAGCTGGCGACACGGGTCCGCGAGCGGCTTGAGGATGCGCGCGATAACGCCACGTCGGAGGAGGAGCGCGCCCGGCTGGAAGAGGCGCTCTATGCGCTCCCCCGCGCCCGGATCGAGACGATCCACGCCTTCGCCGCGGGGCTGCTGCGAGAGCGGCCGGTCGAGGCGGGGCTTGACCCCGGCTTCGAGGAGATGGACGACCTGAGCGCCTCGCTCGCCTTCGACGAGGCGTACCACGAGTGGCTCGCCGGACTCCTGAACCCTGAGGACGGGGAGCGTCCCGAGGCGGTCTGGCGCGCGCTCAACAGGGGGCTGGATCTGCGGCACCTGCGCGAGGTCGTGGAGCAGGTGCACCACCACCGGAGCCTGCTGCCGCTGGTCCATGACGACGTGCCGGCACCCGACATCGCCGGGTTCCTGGAGCGGTTCGAGCAGGACGTGGACGAGCTGGAGGATCTCCTCCGCGGCTGCCGCAACCCCGACGACCCCGGTGCCCAGCAGATCCGCGTGCTCATCGCCCAGCGCGACGACCTGCGCGCGATGCGCCATGACCCCGACGCCCTAGAGCGTGCCGTCCTCCTCTTGCCGAAGATCGGCAAGAAGGGGACCCGGACCAACTGGGCCGATCCGGCGGACTGCGACCGGCAGAAGGAGATCTGCGAGGAACTAAGCGAGGCGGTCGAGGAGATCAAGCGTGCGCTGCGCGCCGAGGCGATCGCCGGGCTGCTGCCGCTGGCCGAGGAGTTCGTGCGGGACTACACGGAGCAGCGCCGCCGCACCGGCCGAGCCGAGTTCGAAGACCTGCTCGTCTGGGCGCGCGACCTGCTGCGCGACCGGCCGGAGGTCCGCCGCTACTTCCGCGAGCGCTTCCGCTGCATCCTGGTGGACGAGTTCCAGGACACCGACCCGCTCCAGGTCGAGATCCTGCTCTACCTCTGCGGCGAGGAGCCGGACGGCACCGCCGCGCGTGACTGGCGCGAGCTGCGCCCGGCGCCGGGACGCCTCTTCCTCGTCGGCGACCCGAAGCAGTCGATCTACCGCTTCCGCCGCGCCGATATCAGCATCTACGAGTGGGTCAAGCGGCATGTCCTGCCGGGCGATCTCTGCACCATCACCCAGAACTTCCGCTCGCTCAGCGGCGTCATCGACTGGGTGAACGGCTGCTTCCAGCACATCATCGCCCCACACGACGGCGTCCAGGCCGGCTACGTCCCACTCGCCCCCTGGCCGCAGGCCCGGCTCGACCTGCCCCGCGCCCCGGTCGTAGTCGTCCACCACGAGATGGACGGCTCGGCCGATGACGTGCGCCGGCAAGAGGCGACCACGCTGGCGGCACTGCTGCGGAAAGCGGTGGAGGTCGAGAGCTGGCCGGTGCGCGACCCGGAGACGGGCGAAGTCCGCCCCGCCCGCTGGCGCGATGTCGCGATCCTCGTCCCCAGCCGGACCGGCATCGAGATCTACGAGGAGGCGCTGGCCGAGGCCGGCATCCCCTACCGCCACGAGGGCGGCCGCAGCTTCTTCCAGCGGCAGGAGGTGCGGGAGCTGATCAACTGCCTGCGCGCCATCGACGACCCGGGCGACCGGCTGTCGATGGTCGCAGCCCTGCGCTCCGGCGCCTTCGGCTGCTCCGATGAGGAAATCTTCCTGGCCGCCAACGCCATGGGCGCGGATTTCGACTACCGCCGCGAGCCGCCGCCCGGCCACGCCGCCGTGGCCGACGGGATGCACGCACTCCGCACGCTCCACACGCTGCGCCACCGCCTGCCTTTGCCGGAGCTGGTGCGCCGCGTGATCGACGCGACCCGGCTGATCGAGTACGCCCTGACCCTGCCGCAGGGGGACCAGGCCGCCGCCAACCTGCTCAAGGTCGTCGACCAGGCCCGCGCCTTTGCCGCCGCGCGCGGCGGGGGACTCCGCGCCTTCGTCCGCTGGCTCGATACGGCCACCAGCAGGAGCACCGAGGAGGAGGACGCGGACGTGGCCGAGGCAGGGGACGACGTGGTCCGCCTGCTCACGATCCACGCCGCCAAGGGGCTGGAGTTCCCCATCGTCGCGCTCGCCAACCTCCAGGGCCGCGACGCCAGGGTCAACAACGTCATCCCCGACCACGCCGCCCACCGGCTGCACCTGCGCGTGGGCAGCCAGAGCCTGGGCTATTTCGAGACACCCGGCTACGCCGCCGCCGCAGAGATCGAGCAGCAGCACGCCGCGGCCGAGCGGGACCGACTCCTCTACGTGGCCGCCACCCGCGCCCGCGATCACCTGATCCTCCCGGTGATCCTCGGGAAGAATGCCAGGGAGAAGGAGCGCAAGCCGAAGGGGATGCTCGCCCGGCTGGTTCCCCACCTGCCAGCGCCGCCGCCCGACCCCTCGCCCAACGGCTCGGACATCGACGGTTGCCACGTCCTCCTCGCCGCGCATCTCCAGGTGGGTGACAACGGATTCCGGGAATCGTCGCCGCCCGCCGCGGCTGTGGGGGTCGACGCCGCCCTGGTCGCCCGTGAGCGGTGGGTCGCCGAGCGCGCCGCACTGCTGGAGCGGGCCGGTGCCGGGCTTCGGGTCACCACCGCCAGCAGCGTCGAGGCATGGGACCAGGAGCCGGCGGACAACGCCGAGGCGACGCCGGGTGCCCTGCCACGCGAGGCCACGCTGGCCGTCGGCACCGCCCTCCACGCCACCATGGAGGCGCTCGACCTGACGGGCGACGGCGAGGTCGAGTCGATGGCCCGCGCCAAGGCCGCCGAGGCGGGTGTGCCCGGCCATGCGGACGAAGTCGCCGCGCTCGCCCGCGCCTGCCTGGCCTCCGGCGTGGTGCAGCGCGCCCGCGCGGCCGAGCGCGCCGCGCGCGAGGTGGCCTTCACCCTCCCCGTGGGCGACGGGTTCGTCGAGGGCCGGGTCGACCTCCTCTTCCGCGAGCCCGACGGCCTCGTCATCGCCGACTACAAGACCGACCGGGTGACGCCGGAGCAGGTGGACGCGCGCCTCGCCGTCTACCGCAACCAGGCGGCGGTCTACGCCTTCGCCGTGGCCGAAGCCACCGGCCTGCCGGTGAAAGAGGTCGTCTTCGTCTTCGCCCGCGCCGGGGTCGAGCGCGCCATCCCGGTCGACGACGGCCTCCTCGCGCTCGGCCGGAACCTGGCGACCGCCAGCGCGACGCTCACCGACGCCGCCGTCGCGGCGGGGTGTGCATGACGCGCGGATGGATCCCACAGCATCCCGGCCTATGGAGTGTGACGAATTCCCGAGATACACCCGAGCCAACCCCGTCGCCCGGTCGCTGTCATCCTGAGCGGAGCCGGGGGCGGCGGCCAGCCGCACACGGCGCAGCGAAGGATCTCTCCGGTTCGCGGCGGGGCAGACGCGAGATCCTTCGCTCCGCCGCCCGGCGCTCCGCGCCGGCCGGCTCCCCTCAGGATGACAGCAAACGGGCACCGCAGAGGTGCGGCGCGGTCGCGTTGCCCGGTGACGGCACGGTGGCTCATACTTGGCACCGGGGCGCGTCGTCTGATGCCTCGGGAGGGAGAACGGATATGACCGGGACGCGGGTTCGGGTGCGCTTCGCGCCCAGCCCCACGGGCGACCTCCATGTTGGGGGCGCTCGTTCCGCACTCTTCACCTGGCTCTTTGCCCGTCACCACGGCGGCGACTTCATCCTCCGCATTGAGGACACCGACCGCCGCCGCTACGTCGAGGGCAGCGTCGAGGGGATCGTCGAGTCGCTCAAGTGGCTCGGGCTCGAATGGGACGAGGGGCCGATCTTCCAGAGCCAGCGACTGGAGATCTACCGAGAGCACGCCGAACGTCTCGTCGCGCAGGGCGACGCCTACCCGTGCTACTGCACCCCCGAGCGGCTGGAACAGGTGCGCGCCGAGCAGCGCGCGCGGGGCGAGCCGCCCGGCTACGACCGCCGCTGCCGGAATCTCACGCCCGCCGAGCGCGCGGAGTTCGAGGCCCAGGGGATCACCCCGGTCATCCGCTTCAAGATGCCCGAGGCGGGCACGACCGTGGTGCCGGACCTCCTGCGCGGCAACATCACCTTCGAGAACCGCCTGCTGGAAGACGCGGTGATCCTCAAGTCGGACGGCTTCCCGACCTACCACCTCGCGGCCATGGTCGACGACCACCTCATGGGCATCACCCACGTCACCCGCGGCGAGGAGTGGCTGCCCTCGGCGCCGCTGCACGTCCGCATCATCCAGGCGTTCGGGTGGGAACTGCCCACCTTCGTCCACCTGCCCGTCATCCTGCGCCCCGACGGCAAGGGGAAGCTCTCCAAGCGGGACGGCGCCGTCGGCGTGCTCGAGTACCAGCGGGCCGGCTACCTACCCGAGGCAGTCATCAACTACCTGGCGCTGCTCGGCTGGTCGTACGGCGACCAGGAGATCTTCACCCGCGAGGAGTTGATTCAGCTCTTCGATCTGAAAGAGATCAACCCCAGCCCGGCGCGCTTCAGCTTCGACAAGCTCGCCTGGATGAACCAGTACTACATCAACCACATCATCTCGCTGGAGGACCTGACCGTCCGCTGCATCCCCTACCTGCGGGAGGCCGGGCTGGTCCCGGCTGCGGCCGAAGACCCGACCACGCCGGAGCACGTCTACGTGCGCGAAGTCGTCGCCCTGCTGAAGGATCGCCTCAAGACGCTGGCCGAAGTGGTCGAGTTGACCAGCTTCTTCTTCACCGAGGGAACCGAGGAGTACCCGGCGGACCTGCTCGTGCCGCGCAAGACCGAGCCCGCAAGCGTGCTGGAGGGACTCGATCGCACGCGGGAGATCCTGGCCGGCGCCGACTTCGAGGATGAAGCGGGGATGGAGGCGGCCCTCCGCGCCCTGGCGGACGAGCTCGGGCTCAAGGCAGGCCAGCTCTTCATGCCGATCCGCGTCGCCGCGACCGGGCGAACCGTCTCCCCCGGGCTATTCGAAACGCTGCGGGTGCTTGGCAAGGAGCGGACGCTGGCGCGCCTCGACGTGGCCCGCGACAAGCTCCGCGCCTACGTCGCCGAGCAGTCGTCCGCCGCCGGGTAACACCGGCCCCCCGGCTGACCACGAGCGAAAAACGGGCGCCCGACGGGCGCCCGTATTGCTTTCTAAAGCTCGTCCTCATCCTCGTCCAGTTCGTCCTCCTCATCCCACTCCTCGTCCCACTCGTCCACGTCGGGGTACTGCTGCGGCGCCTCCCCGTGTTTGGCGACGATTCGCGGGTAGTCGGCGTCTGGATCCACGGTGTCGCTCGTCCGCTGGAGCTGGACACCGAAGTGCCACTCGTCGCCGAAGTCGTAGATGTAGAGGAACTCCTTCTTACCCGCGGCGCCCGGCAGCGGCAACTCGCGGATCGCGACCTCATCGACTTCCGGATCGTCGATGTTGTAGGCCCCCTCCTGGTCCCACGCCTTGCCGGTCAGGTAGAAGGCCCACATGTGGTCCAGATCGAAATCGAACGCGAGCGGGATCGCATCCCCCAGCTCGGCGATTACCTGGTTGGCCGCGATCTCGATGTCGCGCCAGATCTCCTGCGGGTTCGGTGGCGCGTAGCCGCCGCCGAGCATGCGGACGCGGAAGGTATAGATCGGCGCCTCGTAGGGAGCGGGTGTCGTCGACATCGGGGTCTCCCTCCGCTGATTCGGCCGGTGCCGGGCTGCCGCCCCCGGCGCCGGCGTGCCCACGGCGCCGGGGGCTCCGACCATGCACCGGACCCATGGGACGCGCGCATGGGCAACACCACAGCACACATTCCCACTGCATGAAGAACGCCAACGCTGCACCGCCGGCAGCCGGGCGATGGAAAGCTTCCTTGACATCGCGCCGCAGCTCGGCTATCCTGGGGATGGAAAGCGAACTTTACATCGCGGAGGATGGTGGTGCGGAACCGAGTGCGCGAGGCGCGGCAGGAGCAAGGCTGGACACAGGACGACCTGGGTCGGCGCGTCGGCGTGTCGCGGCAGACGATCAACGCAATCGAGAACGGCCGCTACGATCCGTCGCTGCCGCTGGCCTTCAAGCTTGCCCGTGTGTTCAGGACCACCATCGAGGATTTGTTCTTTCCGGATGAAGCGCCCGTGACGTGAGAGGAGCAAATCGAAGTGGCAGCGGTACGGAACCAGGTTGCGGGCTTCCTGGCACTGGCCGCAGTCGCGGTCGTGCAATACCTGATCGTGCGGAGCCGCGACGTCACGGATAGCTGGTTCTACCTGTTCGCGGCCGGGCTGTTCGGCGTCTTGGCCGTGGCCTCGGTCCTCCAGGTTATGCTGCGCGGTGAGGACACGATCGTCCGGGCGATGGACGAACGCGCCGCCTGGCTGCAAGCGAAGGCGATGCGGTACGCCTACAGCGCGGCCATCCTCGCCACCTACTTCGTCGCCTTCCAGCAGGCCCTGGCCACCGGTGAGGTCTACAACCCGGTCACCTACCTGTTCGGCTTCATGGGCGCCGCCTGGAGCGTGGCCTGGCTCGCCGTCCAGTGGCGCTACCGCTGAAGGCCACACGCCGCGTCGCGCCGCGCGTGGCATGATGTCATGGGCTGCAGCACCGAACCAGTCCGGTGAGCCGCGCCCGGAAAGCTGCTGAGGACGAAAGGAGACTGGATGACGGCATCCGCAACGCCGATGGTCGCGGTCGAGCAGCTTGCCAAACACTACGGCAGCGTGCGCGCGGTCGACGGGATCAGCTTCAGCGTGGCGGCGGGCGAGGTCTTCGGCCTGCTCGGCCACAACGGCGCCGGCAAGACCACCACCATCCGCATGCTGACCGGCCGCACCCGGCCGACCGCCGGGCAGGCCACCGTGGCGGGCTACGACATCGTCTCCGAGCGGGACAAGATCAAGCCGCTCATCAACCTCGTCTTCGAAGACCAGAACCTGTACGAGCGCCTGAGCGGGCGAGAAACCCTGCATTTCTTCGCGGACCTCTACCAGGCGCCCCGCTCCCGCGCCGACGACCTCCTGGAGCTGGTCGGGCTCACCGAGGCGGCCGACCGCAAGGTGAAGACCTACTCCACAGGGATGAAGCAGCGGCTGCTCGTCGCCCGCGCGCTGATCAACGAACCACGCGTCCTCTTTCTCGATGAGCCGACCCGCGGCCTCGACCCGTCCTCTGCTCGCGACCTCCGCGATCTGGTCAAGAACCTGAGCGCGCAGGGTACGACCATCGTCCTCACGACCCACTACATGGAAGAGGCCGACGAACTGTGCGACCGCGTCGCCTTCCTCAGCCAGGGAAAGATCGTCGCCCTCGACACGCCGCGCGAGTTGAAGCTCCGCTACGGTCAGCGCTCGGCCACCGTGCTCCTCGACGACCGCAGCGAGCACACCGTGCGGCTCGACGACCCCGCCGACGCCGACCGGCTCGCGGCCTGGATGCGCGACGGCCGCGTCCTCACCATCCACTCCCAGGAGGGGACGCTGGAGGACGTCTTCATCGCCCTCGCCGGGCGACCGCTGTGAGGAGGAGCGGAGCATGCGTTTCAATCTGATGTTGCCGATCTTCCGCAAGGATCTGCGCGACGCGATCCGGGACGCGCGTGTGCTGGTCGCCGTCATCGTCCCGCTCGGCCTGGGGATCCTCTACGGCCAGATCTTCAGCGACGAGGCACCGACCTTGGAGGTCGACATCGCTTACACCGCCGCGGGCCAGACGCAACTGCTCGACACCCTGCAGACGGCAGCCGGCCCGGCGGTCAAGCTCAACTTCAGCGCCTATGACGACGAGGCGGCCGTCCGCGAGCACGTCGCCGACGAGGATGCGGACCTCGGCCTCGTCATCCCGGCCGGGTTCGACGAAGCTGTCGCAGAGGGTAGCTCCCCACCGCTGACGGTGATCCGCGCCCAGACCAGCAGCGACGCCGACCTCATCACCGCCATCCTGGACGGGGCGCTGCGCACAATGGCCGGGCAACAACCTCCGGCGACGATCCAGCAGGAGATCATCGACGAGCCGCCGAGTGCCGCCCAGGCGATCGTTGAGGAGCTGGGGCTGCGCCGCTATTTCGTGGTCGCGGTGGCCGTGATGCTGGTCGCCATGATCGGCATGCTGGCCGTGCCGGTCATCCTGGCCGAGGAGGCGGAGAAGAAGACGCTGGACGCGCTGGTGATGGCGGTGTCCTACAGCGACGTGATCGTCGCCAAGGCGTTGGTCGGGCTGGTCTACGTCGTCATCTCTGTGGGGCTGCTCCTGGGACTCACCGGCGTCGCGCCCGAGCAACCGGCGCTTTTCATCGGGGCGCTCCTGACCCTCAGCCTAGCGCTGATCGGCTTCGGCCTGCTGCTCGGTGGGGTGTTCAAGAACGCGAACCAGCTCAACACCTGGTCGGGCTTCATCCTCCTCCCGGTGATCGCCCCGGCGTTCATTGCCGGCTTGCCCATGCCCGACGTGGTCGAGGTCCTGCTCAAGCTGCTCCCGACCAGCCAGGCCGTCCAGCTCATGATCAACGGGCTGAGCGGCCGTGCCTACTACTCCGACACGTGGCTCGGCTTCGTCGTGATCCTGGCCTGGACCGCCCTTGCCTACCTGCTGCTCCTGCGCACCCTGCAGCGCCGCGAGGCGTAGCGGTCCGGCCACACCGGTGACGGGGAGCGGTGGATAAGGGCAGACACCCCGGCGTGGGGAGTCCGCCGCCCGGCCTGTGCCCGGGGGTGGGTAGCGTGAAGGATCCCACGCCGAGGCACGTGCCCGGGGCTAAAGCCGCCGGGCTGCATATGAAAAGCCCACTGAAGGGGCTCCCCTGGCCCACACCTCGGCGAATCCGATCCGGCGGCCCGTCGAGTACCGCGGCCCTAACCCCTTCAGTGGGCTTCGCCTTCTCAGCCCGGCGGCTTTAGCCCCGGGCACGCACCGAGCGGTGGGATCTTCGCGCCACCCGCGGGGATCCAACCCTGGGGCAAGTCGTGCAGGTGTGGTCTACGACCAGGATGGAGGCGGCCGCGCTCAGACGGAGGCGCGCTCTTCGGTGCGGGCGCGGTCCTTCGCCGGTTGGCGTGCCGGGATGAGCACCGTCACCGTAGCCAGGACCAGGAAGAGCGCCAGGCACCAGAAGACCAGCATCGGCTCGCCGCGGTTGAGCACTCCACCAAGGATGGGCGGGGCGATGATGCCGCCGACGCTGAAGCCGACGGACACAAAGGCGAAGCTCTGCCCGGCGGCACCTTCCGGCGAGGACTCGCGCACCAGCTTGTCCCGGCTCGGCATGATGATCCCCTGCAGCCCACCCGCCAGGGCGAACACCGGCAGCAACAGCCAGACCGGGATCGGCACCGCAGCGACCAGGAGCATCAGGAGCGTGCTCGCGGTGAAGCTGGCGGCGATGACCCGCCCGTAGCTGCGGATGCGATCCGCCAGCACACCGCCGGCCAGCACCCCGATGGCGAGCGTGACCAGGAAGGCGGTGAGCATTCCGTTGGCCGTCTCGAGCGAGACGCCGTACCGCTCGGTCAGCGTGGACGGGAGGAACGACTGCAACCCCGCGGTGAACATCGAGGTGAACACGAAGAAGCCGAACAGGAGGAGGAACGGCCGGCTCAGCATGAAGCTGAAGCTTGCTCCCTTACGGGACGCTCCCTCCGCCTTTGGGGACGGCGCCGGCCGAACCGGCGCAGGAACCCGGAGCTGGAAGGCGACCGCCGCCGCGATGATGATGCCGAGCAGCCCGGCGACGGCCAGCGCCACCTGCCAGTTAAAGACCGCAGTGATCCCGGCAATGACGAGCGGCGCGGCCGCGCTCCCGGCGAACCCGGTGAAGGTGTGCAGGCTGTAGGGCTTCCCCGCGCGCTCGGCGCTGAAGAGCGCGGAGAGGATGGCGTAGTCAGCCGGGTGGAAGACGGCCTGCCCCACCCCGGCGCAGAGTGCCAGCACGAGGAGAACGCCGTAGTTCGGCGCCAGCGCCGAGAGGCCGATGGCGGCACCGTTTACCAGCAGGCCAAAGACGAGGATCGGCTTCGGGCCATGCCGATCGGCCAGGTAGCCGAATGGGACCTGGAAGATCGCGCTCGTGACGCTGTAGAGCGTCATCAGGAAGCCGAGTTGCAGATAGTCGACCTGGAAGACCCCCGCGAGGACTGTGAACAGGGACGGCCAGGTGATCAACCAAAAGTGGCTCATGAAATGCCCGGCGCTGATCAGCAACAGCGCCGTCCCCGCGCGGGAGTCCGCGGGGTGGGCGATCTGGCTGGACATCGGTCGCTGCCTCTCCGTCCGGCCGCGGCCCGCGCCGCCGGCCGAGCTGCACCGACCGAGTGTACGCCATTCTCCCCGAATGCGTGAAGAGATACCGGAACCTGCCCCTGGCTCCGCGACCCCTAGAGACAGCCACGCCGGGCTGGAACGCGGGCGTCCACGTTCCCGGCATGAACGTCAGGCGCCGGTACGGTATTCGTAGTGCGTCTGGCAGCGCAGGCAGCGCGTGGCGGTGGGGAGCGCCTTGAGCCGGGCCGGATCGATCATTTCACCGCAATCGATGCACACGCCGTAGGTCCCACGCTCCAGCCGATCCAGCGCCGCGTCGACCTCCGCCAGTTCCGCGTCGATCCGGGAGAGGGCGCCGACGGTGGTCTGGGCCTCTAGCAAGTCGGAGGCGGCATCGGCGATGTGCGTGGCGATGGTGCCTTCGTCCTCCTGGCTGACGGTCATCGCCGCCAGCGTCTCCTCCACCTCGGCGCGATGGCGTAGCAAGTCCTCGCGCAGCCGCATCAACCGGCCGCGTGCTGTGGTCATCACCTCACGGTATGCGCCGCTTCTGGTCATCACAGCAACCGCCCTCCCTCCAATGCCGTCCCGTCGGTCAGGGAACGTCGCTCCGCCCTTTCACGTACCGCAATTGTCTGCGGGGAAGCGGGGAGGGCTCGCAACAGATCATCAGGTGTCGCGACAATGTCGTGACAATGCGGAGGGAGGGGCGGTCGAGACGGTCCACGGACCGTCTCGACCGCGAGGAACGCGCTGCTACTTGGCGAGCGCGGTCAGGTAAGCGCAGTAGGCGCGGCGGCCGCGGCGCATGCTCTCCAGCCGCATCGACTCGTTTGGCGCGTGGACGTTGCCGTCCGGCGTGCCGAAGGCGAAGAAGACCATGTCGGCGCCCAGCTCGCGCTGGAAGATCTCGGCGACCGGGATCGTCCCGCCCTGGCGGGCGACGACCGGCGGCTTGCCGAAGATCTGCTCCAGCACCCCCATCGCCGTCTTGAGCGCCGGGTGATCCCGGCGGATGCCGAACGGGCGGGCGGAACCGGGGAAGCGCTCGACGGTCGCCGTGGCCCAGGGCGGGCAGTGCTTCTCGACGTGCCGCTCGATCAGCGTCAGGATCTCCTCCGGGTTCTGATCGGCGACCAGGCGGCAGGTGATCTTGAAATGGCCCTCGGCCGGGGTGACCGTCTTGACGCCCGCGCCCTGGAAGCCGCTCCAGATGCCGTTGATGTCGAGCGTGGGGCGGGCCGCCACGCGCTCACCCGGGCTGTAGCCGGGCTCACCCCAGAGGGCGGGCGCGCCCACCTTCTCCCAGTAGGGGCCGGCGCTCGCCTGCGCGGCCGCCAACTCCGCACGCTCCTCCTCGCTCAACTCCCGCACCCGGTCGTAGAAGCCCTCAACCGCGACGCGCCCGTCGGGCGTGTGGAACGACGCGGCCAGATGGGCGGTGACCTGTGCCGCGTTGGGCACGGCAGCGCCGAACATCCCGGAGTGCAGGTCCGTCGCGGCGGTGCGCACATTCACCTGGCAGGCCGCGATCCCCTTGGCGGTGAGCGTCACCCCCGGCTGATCGAGCGAGGGCTGCCCACCGTCGGCGCTGATGATGAAGTCGCAGGCGAGCTTCTCGCGGTGGTTGGGCATGAAGGCGGGCAGGCTGGGGCTGCCGATCTCCTCCTCGCCCTCGAAGAAGAATTTCAGGTTGATCGGCGGGCGGCCCTGGGTGCGCACCAGCGCCTCCACACCCTGCAGCGCCACCATGACGTTGCCCTTGTCGTCCGAGGCGCCACGGGCGTAGAGCTTGCCGTCGCGCAACTGCGGCTCGAACGGCGGCGAGGTCCAGAGGTCGAGCGGGTCGGGCGGCTGGACGTCGTAGTGGCCGTAGATCATCGCGGTCGGCTGGGCGTCATCGACGTGCCAGGCGCCGAAGACGACCGGGTTCCGCTCGGTCGGCAGCAACTCCACCTCCGGCACGCCGATGCGGCGCAGGTAGTCCGCCAGCCACTCGGCGGCACGCCGCACGTCGCCCTGGTGCTCCGGGAGAGCGCTGACACTCGGGATCCGCAGGAACTCCTGGATCGCTTCCAGGTGCTCCTGCTCGCGCTCCTCCAGATAACGGTCGCACTCGGAAAGAGACATCGGGTCTCCTTTCATGTTGCGTGAGCCCTCACCCCCGGCCCCTCTCCCAACGTTGGGAGAGGGGGAAGGGGTAAGGGCGGCTACTCAATCACTCCCAGCGCCACCAGCCGGCTGCGCAACTCCGCCGTCTCCTCGGCCGTGAGCGCGGGGATGGGCCGGGTCATATGCGGGCCACAGATACCCTTCAGGGCGAGCGCGGCCTTGTACGCAGCCGGGAAGACCCCGATGCGGCAGGCATCGGTGACGGCCGCGACCAGCCCCTGCAACGACTGCGCGGTGGCAAAGTCCCCCTCGCGCATCGCCTTGAAGATCCCCGCCTCGGCCTCCGGCACGACGTTCACCGTGGCGCCGATGATCCCATCGCCGCCCGCGAACAACGCGCTGGCCAGGAGGTTGTCGGAGCCGGTCAGCACCGTGAAGTCGGGGTGGTTCGCCACCGCCCGGACCACCGCGGTGAAGTAGCCGAAATCACCGCTGCTGTCCTTGATGCCGATGATGTTCGGGTGCTCGGCCAGCCGCGCGACCGCATCCACCGCGATCGGCACCTTGGTGAGCCGCGGGATGTTGTAGAGGATGATCGGGATTGGGCTCGCTTCGGCGACGTACTGGAAGTAGTCGATCACCGCGGCGGTGTTGAGCGGGAAGTAGAACGGGGGCGGCACCAGTGCGCCGACCGCGCCGCTGCCCTCCGTGGCCTTCAGGTCGGCCACGATGTCGTCCACCACCGTGCCGGCCGCACCGGTAAAGATGGTCCCGCGGCCTCCTGCCGCCTCCATCACCGTGGCCAGCACCTCCTGCCGCTGCGCGCGGGTCAGGCCGTTGCACTCGCCCGTCGACCCCAGGATCGACAGCCCATCGATCCCGGCATCGAGCAGGGCGGTCACCAGGCGGCCCACACCGTCGCGGTCCACCTGCCCGTCCGGCGTCAGCGGCGTCGCCATTGCCGCGTAGACGCCGGGGTAGCGTGCCGTCCGCTCACTCATCGGTACCGTGCTCCCTCGTATCCAGCTTGTCGGGGGCAACCCCGCCTTGCTACCGTGGCGGCATCGTAGCACAGTAGGCGCCAACTCGGAGCACGAGCCTGGAGAACGTGTAGAATCGGGCATCCTGAGAGACGCCCGTCGGTGCGGAGAGCGGATGGAGCAGGAAGATGACAGCGGGAGTGCAGGGGAGCGGCGCGACGCCCGCAGGGGATGCGGGCGCTGAGGCGCCGGTGGTGACGGAGCGGCGTCAGACGCTCACGGTCGCGATGCGCCGGGAAATCCTCGGCGATCTTGCGCGGGAAATCGGCGCCGGCGCGACGGTCGAAGGCGACCGGCTGATGCTGGACGCCGGGCAGGGCGTCGCCCTCGAAGGGCACGTCGAGCCGGACGGCACGATCGCCCTCACCTGGTGGATGACCGCCACCGCGCCGCAGGGGCATCCCCGCTGGCGGGACGTGGCGGCCGAGATCACCCGCGAGGGCGAGGCGATCTACACCTCGGCACTGGGCGGCGGCTTCCTCGTCGAGGTCACGCAGCAGAGCGCGACTGCCCGCGAGGCGGCCCGGCTGGCCCGCAGCCCCAAGCCGGTCGAGCGCGTCCGCGAGCTCATCGCCACCTTCCCCGAGCGCGTCGCCGCGCTCCCACCCGAGCCGGTGCCGGAGTACCTGCTGCCGGAGGAGCAGGGGTAGCGGTTGGCGCATGCCCAGGGGTAACCCCGGGCCAACAATGAAGAAAAGCCGCTGTTAGCCGGCTGGGGGATCAAACACGCCGCCGCACGAAACGGTGTCCGCGGGCAGCTGAGTGCCCGAGACTAAGGCCACCCGGCCAGGAAGCGGAGCCAGCTGAAAGAACTTAGGGTATCGACAGCTCCGCGCCCTATTGAATCGGCCAGGAAGGTATTGCCGCGTCGATCTCATTCATTAGGCGGATCGTTTCACTCAGCGCCACGATCACGCGCTGATAGTGGATCAAGTCGTCGTAGGTGAGCCTCCGCCCACGCCGATCTTTGAGCCACCGCTCGCACACTTGATAACCCCCGACCTGGAACTCCCAGACTTCGGTCGGCACTCCCTCGAAGTATTGATCACGGTTGATATAGACGCGTCCAGATTCCGGCGCATCTGCCGACGCCACGAACTTGGGATACTCCCTCCCAACCTCGTTGCTGCCAGTAACGGGATAGCGCGTGATGGGCTGCGCGAACGGCGACGGTTGCCCGGCACGCGTCCACGACGCCGCCGGATAGTTGTCCTCCAGTAGATGCACTGCTGCCAGATCCGCGCCGAGATGACAGAGAGTGCGGAACAGGTCACGGTTCGATGTCAAAGGAATACGTGGGAAGTCTCGGTTCAAGAGCTCCCGGTAGCGTGTCCGGTAAGAAGGAGCGTGGAACACGGAGTACACGTAGTGAAAGGCATCTTCGGGACCAAACGAGAGCTCTAGATCACCTCTGCCATCACCTACGTAGGTGAGGCCAACACGCTGCGCGAGATCAGCGACGAACCGAGGATCAAAATTGGGCAGACGCGAGTACCGTTCACCAGGATAGAGTTTTCCCACAAGCTCGCGGATCTCGCCTTCGAGGCGATCACGGCCTGCGTCAACAGGTGACAAGGACGCCCGTTTAAGGGACTCGCTTCGGACAATCGCAGGTGATACAAAGTCATTTCCGTCCTCCGGATACAGGTAGAGCGGGAAGAAGTAACTTCCGTCGTATCGTGCGGTAATCTTATGTTGACCACAAACGAGTCTTGTTGCTAACGCCGCGAAAGGCTCTTTTGTCTGACGCGTAGTAACTAACGAAATGTTGTCCTTAAGCATGTGTCGGTTGACGTCGAATCTTCCTCTATCAATTACGGCCCGGTGGTAGAACAGGAACCGCTCATCGAAAGGACGGTACAGACACTTTATGATCGATCTAGACCGTGACGGATCTTGCTGCAATGCCCTTCGCGCTTCCCCGAGCGACAAAGAGTCTTGGGGTCGCAGGTGCCGCTGCTTGATCTCTTCGTCCGAGAAACGTGGATCCGCCAACTCATCGATGCGCCGCTGAAGTACGGCGACGTCAAAATCGATGACGAGAGCATCTCGATGCGTGTTCATTCCGATAGAGTTGACTAGGAACGCCTCGTTCAGTGGCCATCCTTGCCTCCACTCGGATTCCGCATCGATGTCGATGGGCACGAACTCGTAATCAGGTGGTCGTGCGTCAACAGAAGTCCAACAAGTCGTCGAAACGTCGTGGGACTCCAACCATGAATACTTCACACTACGGGTTCCCCAGAGATCGGCATGGTAGACCCGCGCTCCACCAGTCCGACTACCGTCCCGGACAAAGAAAGCGATCGAAACTCCTTGCTGAATATCGAACACATTCTCGTCCGGAGTTCCATCGGGGGACAGTTCCTGCTTCCGACTCCCTCCGTGGAGATCAAGCACATAGATATCGCTGAAGGCGCTGATCAACTGGTGACGCATACCGCGGAATGTGGGGTTCCGCAAGAAGCCATGGTCGGTGATGAATGCAAGAATGCCAGAGCCTGTTTGCTGTATTCGCCACTGCGCGAAACGAATGAACTTAACGTAGTCATTCTGGAGCCACTTGGTATTTCGCTCGCCCAACGGCCGTCCATCGACCGTATAGTAGTCGCGTAGCAACTGCGAAATCCATGAACCTTTGTTGGCCGAGTGCCCCGAATAAGGCGGGTTCCCGAGTATGACCAGTACAGGCAAGATACTCTTGACCTTCGAGGCGGCCTGAGCCTCGTCGGCGATGTAGCGGCCCAAGAGCGCGGCCTGCTGGAATCCGGCTGTCCCTGGCTCCAGCGCATTAGTCAGATACACTCCCAGGCGTTCGTCCCCTGCGAAGTCGTACGCCCAGATTGCCCGCTGTTCCTCGGGGAGATCGGCCCCCGCCAACTGCATGCCGAGCTTCAGGTGAGCGACCGCATAGGGAGCCATCAGCAGCTCGAAACCGAAGAGCCGCGGCAGCAGGTGCTCGCGAACATAGCCGGACCAGAGTCCTGCGTTCCCCCGCACCATGAATTGGTGCCGAACCTGGTCGATCACCGCGTACAAGAACGTTCCGGTCCCACACGCCGGGTCGAGCACCAGCACCTTGTGGGACTCCTTCTCGACCATGGTCGGGCCGTCGGACCCTTGTATCTCCGCTCGGTACTTGACCTTTGAGGCGTCCGCTAGCCCATCTGGGCAGCCGAAGCGCTCGCGGAGCAGGTGGTCGACCGAGCGCACGATGTAGCTCACCACCGGCATCGGGGTGTAGTAGACACCGCGCTGTTCTCGGAGTTTAGGGTCGTAGGCAGCCAGGAACGTTTCGTAGAAGTGGACGACCGGGTCTTCCTGCCGCGTACGCTTGCCGAAGTCCGCGAGGATAGCAGCCATGTCCGCGTTCGCTAGGAGATAGGTCAGGTCATCGACGAAACCGGCAAACGGCTCGTCGTCGAGTCTCACACCGGTGATCGTGTCAAAGAGCTGGCGCAAGAACGGATTGGTCTTCGGGATATCGCGAGCCGCGCCGACGCGCTCGAATGGGTCCGGTCCCTGGTGGTTGATACGCGCGGCGAAGAGCCCATAGGCCAACGTCTGGGCGAACATATCGGCGAAGTCATTCAGGGTGAGGTCAGGGATCAGTACATCTTCGAAAGCCTTCCGCAGATCGCGCAGCGTGTCAGACGCCTGCTGCGTCTGGAAAGCCTCCACGATGATGTCGCGGATCAAGTGGGTCAACCGAGCCATGCGCCGGGCCAGATCTTCCGGACTACGAATCGGCTCGGGTCGATGCGACAGGAAGGACCGCACCAGGACTTCAAGGTCAGTCCCTGCCCCAGGAATCGAGCGCAGCTTGCCGGCGCTCAGATATGCAACCCTGACCTCCTTCCGGAGTTGGCCGTCGACATACCAGCGGAACTCAAGCTGGTCCGTCAAAATCAAGTTAGGGAGCGAGCGGAGATAGCGCTGGAACTGTTCGGTCCGCTCGGCCTCGCTCAGGTTGGTACCTATATCTTTGGCTTCCACATAGCCGATCGTTGGCCCTGCGCGCCGAGCCACCGAGATGTCCGGCGCACCGCAGTCCACCCGGCGCTGTGGCTCGTTCGTGGCAATGACATTCGGGTCCATAGCTTCGATGACCGCCTTGAGCGCAGGGCGAAAGCTATGCTCGGTGGTATTGCCCTGCTCATACTCCCGACGAAGGCTCGAGAGATATTCAGAGATCGGCCCTGGCATTCCGGCGAACCTCCCAAGCGGCGCACGAGGGAAGAACCAGCGGCGAAGACGCAAGAAAATCGATGCAGAGATACTGTCACGCCCTATGATAGCAGAGTGTTACGTTCGGATCGCTTGAACAGGAACCGATTGGAAAGGGAAGAGCGTACTCTAAGGGACATCAGCTCCCGGTCTTCCACCAGCGGACGCCGCCCCTCATCCGTTACAGCGCCACCGCCTCGCGTTCGATGCGCTCGGTGAGCGCGGAGGGGCGGCGGATTTTGTAGACGTCGACATCGCGGCCGAGGGCCTCTTGGAGATCGAGGATGAGCTCGCTCAGGTCCAACACGGAGCGGCCCGGCTCGAACTTGACCAGGAAGTCGATGTCGCTGTCAGGACCGCCCTCCCCACGTGCAACCGAGCCGAAGACGCGGACGTCATACGCACCATGCCGCGCTGCGATCCGCAGGATCTCAGCCCGCCGCGCCCGCAGCTCCTCCAGCGTCACCACGCGCTCAGCGCTCCTCATCTGGCTTCCACGCTCCTCGCGATCGGCAACGTTCAACGGCCATTTTACTGTTCTTGCGAAACGACTCCGCACGCGCCGTCACGGTTTGCGTGCTATCGCCGCTGGTGGTCATCCGGCGCTCGCGCGATGGACAAATGCGTCGCTACGAGTGGCAGCTGATGCGCTGCCCCGGCTACGTCCCGCGCTTCCAGCGCTGGTGCTCGATGGCGGTGCAGCGGTCGACGATGACGGTCAGGCCGCCTTGCTCGGCGATGGCGATCGCCTCGGGGTTGATGATGTCGAGCTGGAGCCAGAACACTTTGGCTCCGACGGCGACGGCGTCGCGGGCGATGTCCGGCGTCACCTCTGGACGGCGGAAGACGTCGACCACGTCGATCGGCTCCGGGACATCCAACAGCGAGGGATAGGCCCGCTCACCCAGCACCTCCTGCTCGGCCGGGTTCACGGGGATGATCCGGTAGCCCTGGCGCTGCAGGTAGGCGGCCACGCCGTAGCTCGGCCGGTTCGGCTTTGACGAGAGCCCGACGATCGCGATCGTGCGCGCCGTGCGCAGGATCTCGTCGATCGTCGCGGGGTCCTGGTAGCGGCTGAGATCGACCGCTTCCTCATAGGTCATACGTTTGCGCGCTCCTCTCCGAGCCGTCGTCGGCTCCTGGAACATGCTAGCAGGCCCCACCCCAGCGGGAAAGGCGGGGCCCATCTCGCCTGCCAGTCACACCTATGGCGTAGAATAGTGCGTACGTTCGCGCAATTGGGGTTGGCAGGGCTTGCATCGATACGCTATAATTGTCACGGAATCGAACATCAGTTCTGATTCAGCGCAACCGTAGGGGGCTCATCATTGCCACGGACCAAAAACGCAGAGACAGGCCGGGGAGCGGATATGGCTGAGGCGAAGACGACACGACGCACACGCGCGGGGACGGCGCAGGCCGCGGCGCCCGCCGCAGTGGCGGAGCGTGAGGAGCGCGCCGAGCGTGGCTACACCGGCGCGGATATCCGCGTGCTGGAAGGAATCGAGGCGATCCGCACCCGCCCCGGCATGTACATCGGCTCCACCGGCACGACTGGGCTGCACCACCTGATCTGGGAGGCGCTCGACAACGCCACCGACGAGGCCATCGCCGGGTACGGCAAGAACATCTGGGTCGAGATCGACCGGGACGGCTGGGTCACGGTGCGGGACGAGGCGCGCGGCATGCCGTTCGACCTGAAGGAGGTCAACGGCAAGACGCTCCCGACGGCCACGGTGATCATGACCGTGCCCCACTCCGGCGGCAAGTTCGACCAGGGGGCGTACAAGACCGCTGGCGGCTTGCACGGCGTCGGTGCCACCGTCATCAACGCGCTGTCGGAGCGGCTGGAGCTCACCATCTGGCGCGACGGCCAGCAGTTCTTCCAGACCTTCACCCGCGGCGTGCCGGGCAAGCACACCATCACCCCCTGCGACCCGAAACGCACCGGCACCCAGCTCCGCTGGCTGTTCGACCGCGAGATCTTCGCCGACCCGGCCGTGGGCTACCAGCGGGACGTAGTCGAGAGCCGCCTGCGCGCCGCCGCCTACCTCAACCGCGGCATCGCCTACCACCTGCGTATCTGGGACGATGACGCCGGGGAGATGGTCGAGCAGACCTTCCACTCCGAGCGGGGCCTCGTCGATTACGTCGAGGAACTCCGCCCGCGCGACAAGGAGAGCCAGCCGCTCTTCAAGGAGGTCGTGGCCATCGCCGAGACGCGCGATGACGTCGTGATCGAGGTGGCAGTGCAGCCGAACCGGGGCGAGCGCACTCGGGTGGTCTCCTTCGCCAACGGTGTGCGCACCGTCGAGGGCGGCACGCACGAGAGCGGCTTCCAGGCGGCGCTGACCAAGGTGCTCAACGACCAGGCGATCCGGCTTGGCGTCACCAAGAAGCGGGAATTCGACGCCGACCTGATCCGCGAGGGCCTGGTCGCGATCGTCTCCGTCAAGCTGACCAACCCGCAGTTCGAGGGGCAGACGAAGAACCGGCTGACCAACAGCGGAGTCGACGGGATCGTCCGCTCGGTCGTGGGCGACGCGCTGACCCGCTGGATGGAGGCGAACGAATCCGCGGCGCGGGAGTGGGTGCGTACGCTGGAGCAGCGGCGCAAGGCACGCGACGCGGCCAAGGCGGCGGCCCGCCTCGTCATGACCGGCAAGAGCCGTCGCAACGGCGCGCTGCTGGACGCGACGATCTCCGACAAGTTCATCCCGTGCAACACCAAGGACCCGGAGCGCGCAGAGCTGTACCTCGTCGAGGGTGACAGCGCGGGCGGCTCGGCCAGCCAGGGGCGCTTCTCCGATTTCCAGGCGATACTGAAGCTCAGCGGCAAGCCGCTGAACGTGGCGCGCGCCAACATCGAGCGGGTCGCCAAGAACGAGGAGATCCGGACCCTCTTGCAGGTGATCGGCACCGGCTCGCGGCAGGCGTTCGACATCTCCCGGCTGCGGTTCCACAAGATCATCATCATGACCGATGCCGACGTGGACGGCATGCACATCCAGGCGCTGCTGCTGACGCTCTTCCTCCAGGAACTGCCGCAGTTGATCGAGCGCGGGCACATCTATCTGGCGGCGCCGCCGCTCTACTCGGTGCGCCAGAACGGCAAGGTGACCTGGCTGCGCGACGACGAGGCGCTGCGCGAGTGGATGAAGGGCCGCAAGGGTCCATTCGAGCTCAAGCGCTACAAGGGCCTGGGCGAGATGAACCCCCGGGAGCTGCGCGAGACGACGATGGACCCGGAGCGCCGCCGCCTGCGCCGGGTCACGCTGGAGGACGCCGCCCTGGCCGAGCGCATGGTCTACGAACTGATGGAGGACACCAACGCCGAGGGGCGCCGCACCTTCCTGGCGCAGCGCGCACGGAAGTACCAGGAGATTGATGTGTAGGCGCGGTGGGAGAGGTGCGGGTCCGCGATCTCTTACCAGCGCGGGTGGCGACGGGTCTGAAGCGGTGGCATGTGCCCGGGGCTAAAGCCGCCGGGCTGACACGGCGAAGCCCACTGAAGGGGCTGGGGTTCGCGCGCTTCGCGCCGTGGCCGACGGGGCAAGCATCGCTGATCGCGAAAGGGACTAGGTAGTGTCGCGCTGGCGTTTGTTCTATCACCTCGTCTGGACCACCAGGGATCGCCAGCCGTTCATCACGCCCGAGTGGGAAGCGCGCGTGCACGCACGATTGCGGGAGGCGGCCGAGCGTCACGGGATTATGGTTCACGCAGTCGGCGGCACTGACGATCACGTTCACCTCGCGGTTTCGATTCCGCCGACCCTGCCGGTAGCCACGGCAATCCAGCGGATCAAGGGAGCGAGTTCGCGGATGATCAACGAGGAGTTCGGTGACGGGTTCGGGTGGCAGGCCGAATACAGCGTCGATTCGTTCGCGGAGCGGCACCTCCCGCGTGTCGTCTCGTACATCGTGGATCAACGCCGCCATCACGCAGAGGGAACGCTGTGGCCCGCTATCGAGGAGCTACCAGGACCACAGATCCTCAACGCCAGTGGCGGACACCGGTAACCCCAGCCCCTTCAGTGGGCTTCGCCTTGTCAGCCCGGCGGCTTTAGCCCCGGGCACGCGCCACGGCGCCGGATCCGTTGGCCACCCGGCAGATGCGCCATATGCGGGTCTCAAACGCGGCACTGGCCCCTGTCGCCGCGGGCGACGAACCTGAACACCGATTGCGGCGCCGGCCCCTCACGCGGCTCGATCGGCTGGCCGAGGGGCACCGCGGGACCGGATGAGTCCCCGGCAGCCGCCCGCGGCCCGGCGCACGCGCGATCTGCCGGGGCACCGGCCAGGAGCCGAACCACGTGAGCGACATCGACCGTAGGACCGAAGGACACGACCGAATGGCAACGACTGTCTACACCAACGGGCATGAGGAGACGATCGAGACCGAAGAGTTCTCGACCCTGTTCGAGGACGCCTTCGTCCAGTACGCCCTGGCGGTCGTCACCAGCCGCGCCCTGCCGGACGCCCGCGACGGGCTCAAGCCGGTGCAGCGGCGCATCCTCTGGTGCATGTACGAGAACGGGCACCGCTCCAACCGCCCGACCGTCAAGAGCGCGTCGGTCGTGGGTGACGTGCTGAAGTCGTACCACCCCCACGGCGACAGCGCCGTCTACGATGCAGCCGTGCGCATGGCACAGGACTTCACCATGCGCTACCCGCTGATCGAGGGGCAAGGCAACTTCGGCTCGATCGACGGCGACGCCGCCGCGGCCTACCGCTACACCGAGATGCGTCTCTCGCCGGTCGGTGAGCTGCTGCTGCGCGACATCGAGCAGGAGACGGTCCCCTTCGAGCAGACCTACCTGCAGATGCCGAACGTGGTGCAGCCGGTCTACCTGCCGGCGCGCATCCCGCCGATCTGCAATCCCTCTTCTGGCATCGCGGTCGGCCTCTCCACCGACATCCCGCCGCACAACTTGCGGGAGGCAATCCGCGCCGCGATCGCGCTGCTCGACAACCCGGAGATGACCGTCGATGAGTTGATGAAGATCCTCCCGGGACCCGACTTCCCGACCGGCGGCCGGATCATCGGCACCGACGGCATTCGCGCCTACCTCGAGAGCGGCAAGGGGCGACTGGTCATCCGGGGCGAGGTGCGCCTGGAGGAGGAGCTGCGCCAGCGGAATCTGGTCGTGACCGAGATCCCGCCCATCTCCCGGTCGCGGCTGGTGCGGTCGATCATCAACGCCGTCAACGACGGCAAGGTGACCGGCGTGATCGACGTGCGCAACGAGTCGGACGACGAGAAGGGCACGCGCATCGTCATCGAGTTGGAGCGGAGCGCGACCCCGGAGGTCGTACTCAACCAGCTCTACCGCTTCACCGACCTGGAGACGGCCGTCAACGTCAACATGGTCTTCCTCTTCGGCGATCCGGGCCAGCCGGCCCGCCAGCCGCGGCGCACCGGCATGCTCGACCTGCTGCGCTACTGGAACCGCCACCAGATCGACGTCATCACCCGGCGGGCCGAGTATCAACTCCGCAAGGCGCAGGAGCGGCTGCACGTCGTCGAGGGGCTGATCATCGGCGCCGCGCACGCCGACGAGATCGTTCGGATCTTCCAGCAGGCGCGCGACCGGAACGTCGCCAAGGAAAAGATCAAGGTCAAGTACAACCTGACCGACATCCAGGCGGACGTGATCGCGAACATGACGCTGGCGCAGGTCACCCGGCTCGACGCGGCCAAGTACGCCGAGGAGAAGAAGGAGCTCACCAAGCGCATCAAGGAGCTCCAGGCGCTGTTGGCCAGCGAGGCGAAGAAGGTGGCGCTGCTCAAGGAGGAGTTGACCGCCATCGCCCAGGAGCACGGCGACGACCGCCGCACCCGCATCGACCGCGAGGGACAGGAGGAGATCGCCTCCGTCGCCAGCCTGATCGAGGAGCGGCCGATCCTGATCGTCGCCAGCCAGAGCGGGCGGGTCAAGGCGCTGCCGGAGAACGCGTTCAAGCGGGCGCGCGCCGGGCGGACGGCGAAGGGCGAGGGGCTGGCCGCCATCGTCCCGGCCTCGACGCTCGACTACCTGCTGGTGCTGACGCGCGGCGGGCGGGTCTACCTCAGCCGCGGGCACGAGGTGCCGGCGGGCACGCGGGCATCGAGTGGTGAGCCGGCGCAGAAGGTCTTCGGCCTCAAGCCGGACGAGGCACTCGCGACGATCCTCCCGGTGGACGAGCTCACCGAGGACCGCTACGTGGTCTGGTTCACCGCAAACGGCAAGGTGAAGAAGACATCGCTCGCTGAGTACCGGACCATCACCAGCGCCGGGCTCAACGACCTGCGCCTGCTGGGTGACGACCGTGTCGTCGCCGCGACGCTCGCCGAGAAAGGCGGCGAGTACCTGGTGATCGCCAGCAACGGGCAGGCGCTCCGCTTCGCCGACGACGAGGTACGCGCCACCGGCCGCGACGGCCAGGGGGTGAACGCCATCGCGCTCAAGGCCGGGGCCGAGGTCGTGACCGCGTTGGCGATCCCGCCCAAGAGCGACGGCGACGTGCTGGTCGTCACGGCGCAGGGCATGGGCAAGCGGACGGCGCTCAAGGACTTCCCGGCCAAGCGCCGGGCGACGTCCGGCGTGGCGGCGATCGCCCTGGCGAAGGGCGATCGGATCGCCGGAGCGGCGCTGGTGACCCCAGACGACGACGTAGTGCTCGGTGCGGCCGGGGGTCAGGCCCTCCAGGTGACGGTGAAGGACTTGCGGCGCCAGGGCCGGGCGACCAAGGGCTCGCGACTGATCGAGGTCGACAAGAACGACCACGTCGCGACCATCGCCCGGGTCGGATAGCGGTTCACACGGCGGGTGCGAACCACCCGCCGCTGTGTATCGCGCGCGGCGTGAGCACGCGGGGGACACAGACTGATGTCCGAGTGGTTCCAGGCGCAGAACGCGGTGGTCCAGGCGATCCTGGGCGGCGGGCTCACCTGGTTCATCACCGCGCTCGGCGCCAGCCTCGTCTTCTTCACGCGGCGCATGTCCCAGCCGCTGCTCGATGCGATGCTGGGCTTCGCCGCCGGGGTCATGATCGCGGCCAGCGTGTGGTCACTCCTGTTGCCCGCGATCGAGCTGGCCGAGGAGACGGGTCGACCCGGTTGGGCGCCGGCGGCGATCGGCTTCCTCCTCGGCGCGGCCTTCCTCCGCCTGGCCGACTTCCTCTTGCCGCACCTCCACCTGGACCAGCCGGAGAGCAAGGCCGAGGGCTTCCACACCACCTGGCGGCGCACCACGCTCCTGGTGCTGGCGATCACGCTGCACAACATCCCGGAGGGGCTGGCGGTCGGCGTCGCCTTCGGTGCAGCGGCCGAGGCCATGATCACCGGAGATGTCGGACCGACCCTGGCGTCCGCCATCGCACTGACCATCGGCATCGCACTGCAGAACCTGCCGGAAGGCATCGCGGTCGCTATGCCCCTGCGCCGGGAGGGGATCCGGCCGCTGAAAGCCTTCTGGTACGGGCAACTGTCGGCCGCCGTCGAGCCGATCGCCGCCGCGATCGGGGCCGCGGCGGTGATCGTGATCACGCCGATTCTCCCCTACGCCCTGGCCTTCGCGGCGGGCGCCATGATCTTCGTGGTGGTGGAGGAGCTGATTCCCGAGTCACAGCGCGGCAGCCACGCCGACCTGGCTACCAGCGGCACCATCGTCGGCTTCATCATCATGATGATCCTCGACGTCGCGCTCGGGTAGACACGACGCGGGAGCACGGGCGTCTTTGGAGAGCGGCGGTTGTGGCCGCCGCTCTCCTACGCGGCGGTCGCAACCGCCGGTCCCGACCGAAAGGGACGACAATCGCGCTCGCGGCCGGGGATCCGGACCTGAGAGTGCCATCCTGTAAGGCCACGTTTACGTGGACGACGGCAACCATGTCATCCTGAGCGGAGCCGTCCGCGGCTCCCGCCGCGGACGGCGGAGTCGAAGGATCTCTCTAGTACGTGGTGGCTCCGACGCGAGATCCTTCGCTTCGCTCAGGATGGCAGGATTGGCAACACCGGATCGTCCGCTCTTACACGGAGATGACGCACCGGCCACAGCCAGCGAGGGACCGCTGGCTGCGGCCGTCGGGCGCGGACCTCACACCTACGGCAAGGGGATGAAGCGAGGCTGGCGGCGCTCGAAGGTGGTGAGGTGGGTGAAACCGGCGGCGCGGGCGAGCGCGACGGCCTCATCCAAGGCGTAGCCGATATGCTCGGCACGGTGGCCGTCGGAGCCGATGGTCAGGATCTCGCCCCCCATCTCGCGGTACCAGCGCAGCGCCTCCGGTCCTGGCGAGGGCACCCCGGCTCGGCGGGTCGTGCCGGTGTTGATCTCAATGCCGATGCCGCGCTCGATGCAGGCGCGCAGGACGGCGCGGATCTCCTCCTCGTGCTCCCGCTCGTCGAACGGCCCGTGAACGGCGACGCCGTAGCGCTTCGGGACGTCCAGATGCCCCAGCACGTCGAAGTCGCCAGTCTTCGCCAGTTCCAGCAGCTCGGCGAAGTAGGCGGTGTACGCCTCCCGGGCGGGGCGGTCCTCGAGGTAGCGGCGGGTCATGACGAACTCGTCGCCCACGTAGTGGAGCGAGCCGATCACGAAGTCGAAGGGGTGGCCGTTGAGGAGCTGGGCGACCTCGGCCGGGTAGCGGTGCGCCTCACCGATCTCGACCCCGGCGCGGAGCGTCAGCCGGCCGTCGTACCGCTCCCGGCAGCGCTCCAGCTCGGCGAAGAACGCATCGGGTTGGAAGTAGCCGCAGCCGTCGTCACTGGGGACGAAGTCGGCGTGGTCGGTGGTGCACACCTCCGGGATGCCGCGCGCGATGGCTTCCTCGCAGACTGTGCTCAGCGGCAGGCGGCCGTCGAACGAGAAGAGCGTGTGGACATGGTAGTCATGTGGAATCGCGGCGCGTGCCACCGCAGCCTCCCTTACCCTCAGTGATCGTCCGGTGGTCTCGCCAGCGGTCCCAGCCGGCCACCGTCCGCCCCGACAGCCACGCGATTCCCGGCACCCTGCGCGGGGTCGACGACGCAGGATACCAGGGATGGCTCGAGCACGCAGCTTGGCGTCCGCCGGCGCTCCGTGTCCACCCATCCCGTTGACTCTACCATGCGACAGGTCCAGCTCGGCCAATGGACACCTGCCCGCCTGTCCGGTGAGACAGGGCTGGCGGGGAGAGCCAGACAGTGTAGAGCAGCAGGTTCCGCCCGTATCGTTTGCCCCGTTGATGCCGGTAACGTGGAGCGAGGTACCGGAGGGAACCTGACAATGAGCGAGCTGACACAGCGGACGTATGAGCGTCGGTGGTGGACGCTGGCGGTCCTCTCGCTGGCACTCGCGGTCATCAGCCTCGACAACATGATCCTGAACGTCGCGCTGCCGACGCTGGTGCGCGACCTGAACGCGACTTCCAGCCAATTGCAGTGGATCGTCGACTCCTACGTCCTGGTCTTCGCCGGGTTGCTGCTGACGGCAGGGGCGCTGGGTGACCGCTTCGGCCGGAAGCTGGCATTGATGGTCGGCCTCGGCGTCTTCGGAGTCTTCTCGGCGCTGGCCGCGATGAGCGGCACGGCGAACCAGTTGATCGCCACGCGGGCGCTGATGGGCATCGGCGGCGCGCTGATTATGCCGTCGACGCTGTCGATCCTGACCAACGTCTTCCCGCCGGCCGAGCGGGCAAAGGCGATCGGCATCTGGGCCGCGGTCAACGGCCTGTCGATCCCGTTGGGGCCGGTGCTCGGCGGCTGGCTGCTGGAGCACTACTCATGGGGATCGATCTTCCTGATCAATATCCCGGTCGTGGTCGTTAGCCTGATCGCGGCAGCGATCCTGGTGCCGGAGTCGCGGGACGAGAAGGCGCTGCCGCTCGACCCGGTGGGCGCGGTGCTGTCGATCGCCGGGCTGGCCGCCCTGCTCTACGCGATCATCGAAGCACCGTCGGCGGGCTGGACCAGCGGCACGACCATCGGCTGGTTCGCTGTGGCCGCAGTGACGCTGGGCGCCTTCGTCCTCTGGGAGCGGCGCGTGCCCTACCCAATGTTCGACACCGCGCTGTTCAAGAACCGTCGCTTCAGCGCGGCCAGCCTGTCGGTCACAATGGTCTTCTTCGGGCTGTTCGGCGCGACCTTCTTCCTAACCCAGCACATGCAGTTCGTGCTCGGGTTCGACACGCTGGAGACGGGCGTCCGGATGATCCCGATCGCCGTTGGGGTCGGCATCGCGGCGCCGCTTAGCGCGCGCTTGACCGCCCGCTTCGGCTCCAAGGTCATGGTCGCCGCCGGGCTCACCGTCGTGGCGCTCGGGCTCGGCCTGATGTCGACCGCGACTATCGACAGCGGCTACGGCCTGGTGGCGACGTGCATGATCATAGCCGGCGCCGGGATGGGGCTGGCGATGACCCCGGCGACCGACTCCGTCATGGGCGCGGTGCCGAAGGACAACGCCGGGGTCGGCTCGGCGGTGAACGACACCACCCGGCAGGTGGGCGGCGCGCTGGGCGTGGCGGTGCTCGGTAGCCTGCTGGCGACGAACTACAGCGACGGCATGCGCGGCCCGGCCAGCACCCTGCCGCCAGAGGTCGCCGCCGTGACCCGCGACTCGGTCGGCGCCGCGCTGGAGGTCGCTGCCCGGCTCCCCGACCCGGCCGCAGCGCTGGCCCTGGTGAACGCAGCGCGGACTGCCTTCATCGACGCCATGGACACGACGCTCCTGATCGGCATGGGCGTGACACTCGTCGGCGCGGCGATCGCCCTCCTCTTCCTCCCGGCACGGGCGGCGAACGAAGAGGTGACGCCGGAGCTGGCCGAAGCTGCGGACGAGGTCGAGGCGCCTGAGGAAGAGCCAGTCCTCACCCTTTAGCCACGCACCCATCCACTCCTCCCCCACTCCTCCCCCACTCCTCCCCGGTCCCCTCCCCCGGAGCCGAACGCTCTCGGGGGAGGGGCTCCCTTGTTTAGGGCGAAGGAGCTCCGGCATCTGGTTCGGGTCAGCATTGTGCGAGGTCGTACCCGGCATCGAAAGGGGAGGCCCCACATGCCGATCGCTCAGTCCGCCAACCTCGCGCTGCGCTTCTTGCTGGAGGTATGCGCGCTGGCTGCACTGGCCCACTGGGGCTTCCAGGCCGGCGAGGGGACGATCGCCCGGTGGACACTCGGCATCGGCGCGCCCCTGCTCGCAGCCATCGTCTGGGGCACGTTCGTCGCCCCCAAAGCGACCGTGGTGGTGAGCAGCCCGGTCCGCTTTGGCCTGGAGCTGCTGGTCTTCGGCGCGGCCGTCGCCGCCCTCTTCGCCGCCGGCCGCCCCGGCCTCGCGATCGCGCTCGGCGTGGTCTACGCCATCAACCGGGTGCTGGTGGCCGTCTGGGGACAGCAGACGCGGTAGCGTCCCCCGGGCAGGCCTACTCCGCCGGGGCCAGGGGCGCGGCATCAAGCGACACGGCCGGGACCGGCATTGGCTTCGGCGGGTCACTGCTCAGGGCTTCGGCGACCACGTGTCGAATCTCCGCGATCGTGCGCGCGGCGTGCTGGTTGTAGTGGGCGGCGAAGGGGACCACCGTGTCGTCGTCCCGCACCTGCCAGAAGCCCTGCCCCACGCCCATGAGGAAGTAGGTCGGCTCCTCAGCGTCGGGCACCGGAGCGTGCACGAACAGCAATACCCGGTCACCCACCGCCATCGGAACCGTGTCCCCGCTTTCCTGCGTGCAGCCGTCGATCGTCCCGTCCACCTGCCGTACCCGGACGCGCTCCACGGGCGTGCCGCGCAGCCGCTGCTCGACCTGCACGACGTAGTCGGTGTAGATGGGGCGGTGGTTGCTGTACCCAGGGTTGAGGACGGCACCCCAGACCGGCGGGAGGATCTCGACGACTGTGCCGACCACGATCTGGTGAGACGCCCAGGCCAGCTCGTCGAGCGTCCCAAGCTGGACGATGGCTCCCCCACTGCTGACGTTGCAGCTCTCAGCCAGGTCGACGGTCGGTGTCGGCTCAGCCGCCACCGGGCTAGGGATCGAGTCGACGGTTGGGGTCGGGTGAGCCGTCACCGGGCTCGACATCGGGTTGCCTGCCTGTGTCGGTGGCTGGGTCGACGCGGTGCCCGTGACCTCACCACACCCGCCAAGGAGGGCGGCCGCCAGCAGCACCACGGCGCAGCGCCTGGACATTGAGGGCCTCGGGGAGCGCGCGCCGTCGAGGAGAGCCGCGAGGATTCCGGGCATGTCCCGCATCATGGGCACCCCCCTCATGCGCAGCCTCATCGCGCGTACATTGGGCATCTCACTCCTAATGTACGTAGTGTGAGGGAAGCGTCAACGTTACACGACTCGTCATGTTGCGCGGACGACCGCCTGTGCCGGTCGCCGGTTAGCCCAGCGGCGCCCGGGCTTCGGCAAGGAGCTCCCGCTGGCGCTGTCGGTCGGTGCCGGAGAGTCGGGCGACGAGGTGGGTGGCGCGGACGGCGTACTCCATGAAGCGCTCGGCTGCTTCGCTCGGGGTGCCGACGACCGGGACGGCCGCGGCGCGCTCGGGGGTGAATCCGTAACCCCCACGAGGTCGCGGGCGATTTCCTCTTTGGACGGCCCCGACGCCCGCCTCGACGGATCGGGCTTGCTATGATGGGCCGCGATGTGCCGATCGACGCTATCGCCGGGTGGGAACCCCTCGGTAAAAGGAGACGAGGCGATGACCGTGGACGATCTCCGGCTCTCACAGATCCCGGCCGTGAAGGCAGGGATGCTGATTCGCAGGCCGCCCGGCGAGGTGTTCCAGGCCTTTGCCGACCCGGCCGGCACGACCCGGTTCTGGTTTACCAAGAGCACCGGCGCGATGCGGCCCGGAGCGGTCCTGCGCTGGGAGTGGGAGATGTTCGGCGTCGGAACCGAGGTCCGGGTCCTGGAGGTCGAGGAGGACCGCCGGATACGCTTCACCTGGGGTGAGGAGAACCCCACGACGGTCGAGTTCCGCTTCGTCCCCTGGCGGGAGGACGCCACCTACGTGCAGGTCACGGAGAGCGGGATCAGCGGGAGCGGGGATGAGGTCGTGGCGCGCATCGCGGACGCCACCGGCGGCTTCTACCAGGTCCTGTGCGCGGCCAAGGCCCTGCTCGAGCACGGCGCGATCCTGAACGTGGTGCTGGACCACGTCCCGCCGGACGGGCTGGCACTCTGAAGGACGTGGCCATGGGTAGCGGATGCATGAGCCGGGGAAGTGGCGGCGCGCGGCAGTTGTTCCCCGGCGCAAGTGAGATCTGCGTCGTGCTGCCACGGGACGGCGCGGCGCTGGGTCCGGACGGCGAGCGAGCGCTCGCGGGGTTCCGCGAGCTCCTCTACCGGGAGCGAGCCGAGATCGAGGCCGAGTGCGGCGTGCCCGCGCGGTTCGTGGACACCGACCCGGGGGACGGGCCACGCTGGCTGATCGGCCCCGCCGCCTGGAACCCGGCCATCAACCGCTATCCCCGCCGCGGCGAAGGGCAGGCAGGGGTCTGGTTCGACCGCGAGCGGCAGGTGCTGATCACGGACGCACCCGACCTGTTCGGCGTCATCGAGGCGATCTCGCTGATCCGCACCCTCATCATGACCGGGCAGGACGCGGTCTTCGTCAGCGAGTGCCGGGACCTCGACGAGGCCATCGAGCGGATTACCCGCGAGGTCGGTTGGACCTACCCGTCGTTCGCGCTGCGCGGCCTCGACTGGGACGCGATCTGTGCGCGCCACCGCGAGCGGGTGGCGCAGGCCGCCGACCCGCTGGCGGCGATCCATACCTGGCTCGCCGAGCTGCAGGATGCGCACACCTGGGTCAAGCCGAGCCCGGCGCCGGTGCCGCTGCCTTACCAGGTGTGGGTCGAGGGCGACACCGCCGTCTTCACCCGAGTGCCGCAGGGCACCGCCGCCTGGGATGCCGGGGTGCGCCCGGGCGATGTGCTGCTCGACGTGGACACGGCGGGCTGGTGGGCGCGGACCGGGTCCACGCCGCACGCCAAGCCCCTAATGACGGGCTACCGGCTCCTCTCGACGCCGGTCGGGGTCGAGCGGACGCTGGCGGCGCGGCGGGCCGACGGGCGGCGCGTGGAGTGGCGGGAAGTCGGCAGCATCGACCCGCCGTATCCGCTGGTGACCTGGACCCGCCTACCATCCGGCAGCGGCTACCTGCGGATCGAGGCGTGGCGGGCGGACCGGGACGTGGACGCAGCCATCGACGCCGCCTTCGCCGACCTCGCCGGCACGGACCGGCTGATCGTCGATCTCCGCGGCAACGGCGGCGGCAACCTCGCGCTCGCGCTCTCGTTCCGCGACCGCTTCCTGCACGAGCCGACCGTGCTCGGCTCGATCCGCTTCTCAACAGGGCCGGGCGAACTCTCCCCGCCGGCGCCGATCACCGGCGAGCCGGCCGACGAGCGCCGCCGCTGGCACGGCGCGGTGCGCTTCCTGACCGACCCGATGACCTATTCGGCCAGCGAGGACGCCCTCCTGGGGCTCCAGGGCCTGCCGCACGTCCGCGTCGTCGGCGAGCCGAGTGGCGGGGGCAGCGGGCGTCCACGGACGCTGCGACTGCTCCCCGGGATGACCCTGACGGTGAGCACCGCGCTCACCTACGACCGGCACGGCCGCTGCATCGAAGGCACCGGCATCCCGGTCGACCATTATGTCGTGCCCGAACGGTTCTCCCACGGTGCGGAGGACACGGTGCTCCGGGCCGCCGACCGGACGTGGTGAGCCGGGCTCCCGGCTCCCCTCGAGCCTCACGCGGCGGCCGTGGCCTCGATCTCCACGAGCATCTCCGGGTACGCCAGGCGCTGGACACCGAGCAGCGTCATGGCCGTGCGACAGCCGGCCTGGTTCAGGCGGCCGACGACTTCATCCCACACGCTGAACAACCCGTCCATGTCGGTCGTGTACAGGGTGAGCCGGACGACGTCGGCCAGCGTGAAGCCCGCCTGGCCGAGGACGACCTCCAGGTTGTCGAGTGCCTGCCGAACCTGCGCCCGGATATCGCCCTCATGCAGCGTGCGACCCGACTCATCCGCGGCCCCCTGCCCGGCGCAGATGAGCCAGCGCTGCGGGGCGCGGATCTCATTGGCCTGCACGAAGCCGAACGCATCCTGCCAGGTCCACGGATTGATGACCCGCCGGTCCATGGTCACGCCTCCCTCGGTCAGCCTGTCGGCAGCTATGGACGAGGCACATCGGTTTGCGGCATGGGCCGAAAACGACGGCAGTATCATCCGAATCGCAAGTGGCTCGCCGCGGGCACAAGTGGCTCGCCGCGGGCAATGGGACAGCGACGGCTTCCGAGCACACGGGGCGCGACTCGCGCGCACGGGCGGAGCGCCGCCACGGCGTCGTCGTCGAGGTGAGCCGGGACAACGATGTGTGCCGGGCCGTCGCGCGGGGTGGGAGGTGGCGTGCCACCCGCCGGAGCTAGGGGTAGGCGGCGTGGCCGGAACCTGCCAGCGCGTCCAGCGCCTGTTCGACGGCCTGGACATCGGTGACCGCGCCGAGTCGCCGGAAGATGACCAGGGCTTGCCCCAGCCGTGCGCTCGCCTGCTCAGGCTCGGCCCGGAGCGTGTGCAGCCGGCCGTGCTCCTGGAGGAGGAGCGCTTCGTCGTAGGGGAGCCCGAGCTCTTGCGCGATGGACACTCCCTGCTCCAGGGCATCGACCGCGCTCTCCCACCGCCGCTCATGGGCCGCCAGCCGTGCCTCGTGGAGTAGGACGGCGGGGAGGCGGGCGCGAGAGCGGGACGCGGTGGCCTGCTGCCGGGCGGCAGCCAGCACCTCCGCAGCACGCGTCGTGTCCCCCAGCTCCAGGAGCGCCCAGGCGTAGACGAGCGGTGCCCGGACGCTCTCGGCAGCACGCGCGTGTTCGAGGGCCGGTTCCAGGCGCGCGACGGCCTCCGCCGGCCGCCCGTCGCGCATCGCCTGCCAGGCCAGCGTCTGGCGCGCCTCGACGATGCCCGGCAGGTGCTCGTAGCGGGTCGCCATCGCCAGCGCTTCGTGCACATGCCGGAGGCCGGCGTCACGCTCCCCCTGCAGGAGCAGGATGCGACCCAATGCGTGCAGGGGGTAGAAGCTCCCGGGCCGCGGGCCGAGGAAGCGGTTGTCCATCTCCGCGCGCTCCGCTTCCGCCCGCGCCTCCACCCAGCGGCCGCGAGTGACGAGCAGGGCGCTCAACCGGACGCGCGCGAAGGTGGCCAGCGCGATGAGCTCAGCGTCCTCGGCGATGTCCAGGGCCCGGCGCAGATGCCGCTCACCCTGGTCGAAGTCATCCGCCGAGAGCAGCGCGACCCCCTGGTGGTAGACGGCAAGGGCGCGCAGGAACGGATCGCCCAGCCGCTCCGCCAGCGCCGCCGCATGCTCGAAGGACTGACGTTCCTCGTCGACGCGGTCGCCTCGGCCGAGCGCGATGCCGTGACCGATCGTCGCGATGATGAGCGCCGGGAGATTCCCGGACGCGCGAGCATGCGCCATGGCGGAGGCCGCCGCGTCCAGCGCGTCGCCCAGGCGCCCGGTGTGGAAGTAGAGTGCGCAGAGCGCATTGGAGAGATCGGCCAGGATCCCCGACGGCGGCGCCTCGGGGTGAGTCGCGTCGAGCGAGCGCCACACCGGCAGCAGCCGGTCGAGCCCCTCCGCCGCGCGCCCGCCGAACGCGTAGGCCTGGCCGCTCCGGGCGAGCAGCGCGATGGAACGCTCCCGATCGCCGAGACGCGCCGCGATCTCGCCGGCCCACTCCAGCGGTTCCACGGCGGCCCGAAATCGCCCGAGGCGGTACAGCACCTGGCCGAGCTTGTCCAGCGCCTCGAGCTCCGCCTGTTCGTCGCCGATCTCCCGTGCAAGGTCCGCTGCGGTCCGGTACTGCAGCTCGGCGTTGGCATGGGCGAACAGCGCGGCCGCCCGATCGCCCGCGCGGAGCGACCAGATCACGGCCCGCTCCAGATCGCCGCCCTGCAGAAAGTGCTGGGCGACCTCCGCTGGACCGCTCGCATGCTGCCACTCGGGGAGGTGCTCCAGGGCCTCGGCGATGCGGCGGTGCAGGAGGCGGCGCCGCGCGGCCGAGAGTTCTTGCTCGATCGTGTCGCGGATCAGGTCGTGGGAGAAGCGGTAGCCGCCGTCCGCATCTTCCTCCAGAAGGCGGGCGGCAGCCGCGGTCTCGAGCGCCTCGATCACCGTCTCTTCGGATTGCCCGGAGACGCGAACGAGCAGCGCAGGGACGACCGTTCGGCCCACGACCGCGACCACCGTGAGCAACTCCCGCGCCGGTTCGGGCAGCGCCAGGACGCGCTGGCGGATCACCTGCGCCACGGTCCACGGCAGCTCCAGGCTGGGCACCGGCTCGTCTCGCCCCAGCACATCCTCGACGTAGCTGACCAGGTAGAAGGGCACGCCGCCCGCGCGCCGCACGATCGCCGGCACCAGGGCGTGCCGCCGCGCGTCCTCCGCGGGGATCAACTGCGTCACAAGCTGCGTGGCCTCCGCCTCCGCGAGCGGATCGAGCGTCAGCACGCGGACCAGTGAGGCTCGGGCGAGGTCGGCAATGACGGCGCCGAGCGGCGCGTCCGCCGGCGTCTCGGTGTCGCGGTAGGCACCGATGATCCGGAGCGTCGCGCTATCGGCGGTGAAGGCGAGCGACCGCAGCAGGTCGAGCGCGTCGGGGGCGGCCCAATGCAGGTCGTCGAGGATGAGGAGGGTGCCGCATTCACCGGCCACGGCGTGGAGGTAATCGGTGACGGCCCGGAAGAGGAGGTGACGCGCCGACTCGGGCCGGAGTTGGGCGGCGTCCTGGCCGTTGCCGGCGGGCGATCCGGCATCGTCGTCGCCAAACGCCGATAAGAGACGGCCGAGCCGCTCGGCGTGAAGCCGCACCGCAGGTCGGTCTGGCGGCACCGGCTGCCCCAGGGACGTCATGAGTGCGTCGGTGAGCGGGGCAAACGGATCGAGCGTGCGGGGCTGGCAACCACCACGAACGACGTACCAGCCGGCCTCAGCGGCCAGCGCCTCGGCTTCGTCCAGCAGGCGGGTCTTCCCGATACCGGGCTCACCGACGAGGAGAAGAACCGAGGGACCAGGCCCCGCCAGCAGCCGCCGCAACTCGGCCTGTTCGCGCTCGCGTCCGGCCAGCGGGCGGGTCACCGTCTCCGGCTCGTCGGGATGTCCGCGCGCTCCCCGCAGCGCCGCGATCTCCGCCTCACCAAGGCCGAGGGCCTCGGCCAGGCGATCGAGCGCCGCCGCGGCAAGACGGCGTTGCCCGCGCTCGAGCTTGCTGATGTAGTCGACACTGTAGTTGGTTCGCTCGGCGAGCGCTTCCTGGGTGAGCCCGGCCAGCCGGCGATAGCGCCGCAGCAACTCCCCGCGGGTCGGACGCCCTGCTCTGGTGCCTTGTGTCTGCTCGCTTGCGTACACGACCCGGCGTGTCCCCCGCTGCCGTCCCCAGCGCGCCGGCGAACCACCATCGAGGCGGCGATACGTTGGTATCGCGTAATTCGTTGCGTACCATAGCCTGACTCACAATGTCAAGTGTCGCCTTCGGTCATTCCCGACATGCGCGACTGCTCGTTTTCGTGACGCTCCTCTGTCATCTGCCATCCTGAGCGGAGCCGCCCGTCGTGGGGGTGACAGGCGGCTCAGTCGAAGGAAGGCTCGGCTGTGATGCAGCCGGGATGGGCGATCCTTCGACTCAGCCGGGCTTGGTAGACGACGGAGCGGAGGAGGCCCGGCTCCGCTCAGGACGGCAGATGCACGAGCGTCTACCCGATGTGGGTACGCATCGGACGATCCAGGCGAGGCGCTACCGGCGGATCGGCCAGCCGACTGCCACCCCACCTGGCACGACGGGCAGCCGCCGGAACAGCGCCTGCACCAGGCGAGCCACCAGACCCACGACGTCGTTCCGCGCCGTCGGCAGAAGATGGCCGTCGCACGTGCTTCCATGAGCGTCGCTGTTGGTCCCGTCCGGGCAGGTGGTATTGCCCCAGTGCACCCCGGTCAGGCGTGCCGCACCCAGCAGCGCCCCCGACAGATCGGCATCAGTGAGATCGGCGCCGCGCAGGTCGGCTCCGGCCAGATCGGCGCGCACCAGGCGAGCCCCGCGCAGGTTGGCCCCTGCCAGGTTGGCCAGCCGCAGCGAGACGCCGGTTAAATCCACCCCCACTAACGTGGCCCCCGGGAGTTGAGCCTTCTGCAGATTAAGCATCCCCTGACTGTTCCGGTATGCACTGAGGTCGGTGTTGACGTACTGGGTCAGGGCGGCTGACGTGCTGGCGGCGACGTTGGCGTCACCCGAGTAGGCGGCGGTGATAACGTGCGTTCCCGCGGCGAGGCTGGCGGTGGTCAGGGTGGCGGTGGCCACGCCGGCATTCGAGGTCAGCGTCACCGTGCCCAGCGGCGTCGCACCGGCGAAGAAGGTGACCGTGCCGGTCGGCACCCCGGCGCCGGGCGGCAGCACCGTCACCGTGGCGGTGAGCGTCACCGGCTCCCCGGCGGTCACCACGGGGCGGTCCGTCACGCGACTGACCTGCGAGGCCGCCTGCTGCACGGTGTGGGTGAACGCGGGCGCCTCACTCGGCGCATAGGTGGCATCGCCGCTGTAGGCGGCGCGGATCGTGTGCTCCCCGGCGCTCAGCGCCGCGGTCGTACAGGTCGCCGTCAGCGTGGTCGGATCCAGCGGGCGGCTCTCGCACCCGGGGATACTCGCCCCACCCGCGGTGAAGCCAATCGTCCCGCTCGGCGCGGTGGCACCCGGTAGGGTGGTCGACAGGGTGGCGGTGAAGGTGACCTTCTGCCCCCAGACCGAGGGGCTCGGCTGCGCCGCCAGCCCGAGGCTGGTGGCGATCTTGTCCACCCGCTGCGTCACCGTGCCGGAGCTTCCGTCGTAGAAGTCGTGCCCGCTGTACGACGCCGTGATGCTGTGCTCGCCGAGGCTCAGCCCCGCCGTCGTGCACGTCGCCGTCCCGTCCGTCGCTAGCGCCAGGGCATCGCAGCCGGGGATGATCGTATTCCCGTCCGTAAAGGTGACCGTCCCGCCGGTGGGTACCGGCGACACCGTGGCGGTGTAGGTGACCGGCTGGCCCGCCACCGAGGGGTTGGGGTCGGCAGTGACCGACGTTGTCGTTGGCTGCAGCACTGTCTCGGTGATCGTCGCCGTATCCGTCGTGCCGGACGGATACTCGACCGTGACCGTCACGGTGTAATGGCCCGGCCGGCCGTATGTGTGGGACAGTTCGAACGCCGTATGGTAGCCGTCCTCCATCTTCGTGGGCGAGAGGAACACGATCCCGTTACATTGGGGGCACGGAGGAGCCGTATTGGTGGTCACGTTCGACACTCCGTCGCCCCAGTCGACCGTCAGCGCCAGCACGTCGTGCGGGCCGGCGTGCTGGATCCAACCCTTCACGACGGTCGCCGTCCCCAGCGGCACCTTCACGTTGTTGAAGAATCCGGGGGCACATGGCAGGAAGTCGGAGCACGGGGTGAGGAGGTGCACTTCGGCCGGTACCGCCGTCACGTTGACCTTGAAATCCGTTGTTGCCCGTCGGCCCTCTGAGTCGGTCACCTCCAGTCGGATCTCAAACTCACCGCTAGTGGGGAACACGTACTTCGCAGGATTCCCCGTGACAGTGACCGTGTGTCCACCACACACCACCGAGCCGTCCACGATGGTGCAGTGCAACCCATCGTCCAGCGGCTTGTCCTTGATCACCCACCGGTACGTGAGCGCGGCACCAACCGGCGACGTCGCCTGCGCGCGGAGCTCGACCTCCTGTCCCTGGACGGGGTTCGCCGGGGAGAGGCTGATCGAGGCGGGGTCGATGACCGGCACCGGCGGGGGCACGACTCGGGCCTCGTACTTGTTCCCGCTGCTGTCGATATAGCGGATGCTGTCGGAGAGCGCGCAGGTCCCGTCCTGGTCGCACGTCTCCGCGTTGAGCGACGCGCCGCTGTCCCCGGCCAGCGACACGAACTTGTACGCGCCCTGCGCGTCCCGGACCAGCCAGGCGTACTGCGCCTTATCATCCCAGTCGGTGTACATGATGCGGAGCGACTGGATCTCTTGGCTCGCCTCCTCGTCGTTGGTCACCACCGACAGCGTGTTGCCTTCGGAATCGGTCACCGTCTGGATGAACCAGACCCCTTTGAGGCGTGCCGTCGTCGTCCATTCGGTGGTCTTGTTGTACCAGGTGATCGTGTTCTGGAGGGTCTCTTGCCCGCCGTTCACGCTCACCATGAACAACGGATCGGTTTGGGCGTTGGCCGGCGGCGGGGGTGGAGGGTTGAGGCAGGTCGGTTTGTTAGGCCACAGAATACTGTTGTCGCAGGCCTCGGTGATCATCGGTAAGGGCAAGGTGGCCTGCACGAAGAGGCTGTAGAGTTCGCCGACTTCATCCTTATCATCCAGCATCGATCGGATGTCGTACGACTTGGTCGGCGCCTCGACAATCAACGTGTGGATCTTGCCGGGTAACTGCTTAATGGTGACGAGGTCAATCAGGTGGATGGTCGTGACGACGACGAAGAGGATCACCGCGGCCACGATGGCACCCACGCCCGCGGCGCTCACCGCCCCGGCGTTGGCCGCGGCGACGGCAGCGGAGTTCGTCGCGGGCGACCCGATAGCGGCCAGCGTGGCTGACGACAAACCGCTGACCCACCCGGCATGGGGAAAAACCGCGAGCTGGAATGCCGTCCCGGCCAGGACCGGCGCCAGCGTGACGCCGAGCGTCCCAGCGGCCACCATCCCCACGGTCACGGTACCGAGTCCGACCACGAGGGCGATGTCGCGGAAGGTCATGGCGAACTCGGGGTTATTGATGGCCTCGTAGTTGGCGCGGGCCTCCCCCCATTTCACGAACTGGTCGTATTCCGGCGCGGGGGGCGGGGTGCCGATGATGCCGCCGATGCCGCCTCCCGGCTGATAGCAGTCGAGCGGCGTGACGCTGTTCGTCCCCCGGAAGATGTTCCCCTGATACTCCGTCTGGTAGGGAGCCGGCGACCGGTAGACGCAGTAGCCGGCCTGGGCCTGGGCCTGCGCTTGCCGCAGGGTCAAGCCGACACACGACCCGCCATTGCACATGCCGTAGTTCAGCGGAGGAAGTTCCAGGTAGTTCTTCAGATCCTGCTTTTCATTCGTCGCATCCTGGCCCGCCGCGACCGCGTCATAGTACTGAGTCACGAGATAGTCCAGGTATGCCGGGTCGTATCCGGCCCACTTCACGTACTCCTGACCCGCGTACCGGGCCTGCTGCATGCGCTTTTGACGGACGAGGCCGGTGAGCCAGTCGACGGCTGCTTGTTGTTCTGGGGTACGCTCGTTGGCCTCGGTCTTGATCGCCTCGACCACCAGGGCCCACAGCTCGGCGAGCGCATCGTTCCGCGCCCAGGACTTGACGGCCCAGGCGTCGGATGCGGGCAGACCGTGGCTCGTCAGGACGTTCTGAATGGCCTTCTCCTGCATCGACGCCCATGGCCCGCTCCTGATAAGCGGCGGAGATGGATCGGCAGCACGCACCGAGGCCACCTGAAGGTTCGGACCCAGTGCCATCAGGGCAACCAGAAAGAGGATCAGCCTTCTCGGGGCGAACCGCTTGCGGCGCCGCGGGCCCGGTTCATGCAGTCCCGCGCCGCGCACCGTCGTGCGGCCGGCAGGGGAGCCAAGACGCACCCCGCCGTAGACCAGCGCCGCGATCACTGCACGAGCGATGGCAATGACACCTTTCATGGGCATGCTCCTCTATCGCCGTGACGACGAGAGTCACTGCACGTAATGTGGTTGGGAGCGGACACGATGTCCACAGACAAACCCGGACAAACAACCCGGACAAACCGGGGATCGACCCGGCATCGGGCCGCGCCCCGCACCGTCGGCGCTGAAGTACAATCCGACCGACCGGAAACGGACGGAGGCCGGTGAGATGCGCGAGATCCACGTCGACCGGATCGCGGAGGCGGTACGCGACGCCTGCCTGGAGGCGAACTATGTCGCCGGGGCGGACGTGCGTCGGGCCTTCACGGTGGCACGGGAACGGGAGGTCTCGCCCCTCGGCCAGCAGGTGCTGGAGCAGATTCTGGAGAACATGGCCATCGCCGAGGCGGACCGAGTGCCGATGTGCCAGGACACCGGCACCGTGGTCGTCTTCGCCGAGGTCGGCCAGGATGTCCACCTCGTCGGCGGCGGATTCGAGGAGGCGATCAACCGAGGCGTCCACGAGGCGTACCACGTGGGGTACCTGCGCAAGTCGATGGTCGAGCGCCCCTTCACCGCGCGGCGCAACACACGGGACAACACGCCGGCCATCATCCATACCCGCCTGGTGCCGGGCGACCGGGTACGGCTGGCGATCCTCGCCAAGGGGGGCGGCGCGGAGAACATGAGCCGGCTGGCGATGCTCACCCCGGCCCACGGGCGTGAGGGGATCGTGCGCTTCGTGCTGGAGACGGTGCAGCTCGCCGGGCCGAACGCCTGCCCGCCGGTAGTCGTCGGCGTCGGGATCGGCGCGACCTTCGACCGGGTGGCGACACTGGCCAAGCAGGCGCTCCTGCGCGAGATCGGCAGCGAGAATCCAGACCCGGAGGAAGCGGAGCTGGAGGCAGAGCTGCTGGCCGCGATCAACCGCCTCGGCATCGGCCCACACGGCTTCGGCGGGCGGATCACCGCGCTGGCGGTGCACGTTGCCTCGGCCCCCTGCCATATCGCCAGCCTGCCTGTCGCGGTCAACCTCCAGTGCGGCCCAGCCGCCCGCCACCGGGAGGTGGAGATTTAGGGCGTGGGATGTGTTGCGTGTTGCGTCATACGTCATACGTCACCCGTGGTGCTCCCCTCTCCCCTGGTGGGAGAGGGGCCGGGGGTGAGGGGGACGCATGACGCATCACGCACAGGGAAGGGATGACGGATGGAGTTCGCGGAGGTCGTGCGGAAGCGGCGGATGGTGCGGCATTTCAAGCCGGACCCGATCGACCCGGCCGTGGTAACCCGGATGCTGGACCTGGCCCGGCGGGTGCCCAGCGCGGGTTACACCCAGGGGCAATCGTTCGTGGTCGTGACCGACCCGGACATGCGGCGGGCGGTCGGGAAGCTCTGCGGGGAGGACGAGTACGTCGCACGCTTCGGCCACCGCTGGATCTCCGAGGCGCCGGTCCAGGTCATCCCCTGCGTCAGCGAGGCTGCCTACCACGCGCGCTACCAGGAGCCAGACAAGCTGCGACCCGACGGCACCGAGATCGAGTGGCCGGTGCCCTTCTGGTTCATGGACATCGGCATGTCGGTGATGACGCTGCTCCTGGCAGTGGTCGACGAGGGGCTGGCTGCGGGCTATGCCGGTATCCCCGAGACGGCGGCGCTTCGGGATCTGCTCGGCATCCCGCCGGAGGTGACCCCGGTTGGAGTCATCCCGATCGGCTACCCGGCGCCGGACGTTCCCTCGCCCTCACTCAAGCGCGGCCGCAAGCCGCTCGAAGAGGTGGTCCACTGGGAGCGGTGGTGAGGAAGCCAGCCCTCACCCCCTAGCCCCCTCTCCCAAGATTGGGAGAGGGGGAACCCGACGGCAAACCTCTCCCCTCTCCCAAGGTTGGGAGAGGGGCCGGGGGTGAGGGCCGTGTTCCGCCGTCACCTCGCCCCGGGGACGTTGATGCCGAGGGCTTGCAAGAAGACGGTGCTGGCCAGGTAGAAGAGGATGATCATCAGGATGCGCACCAGCAGCGCGCCGCGGGTCCGGCGGGCAAGCCGCGCGCCCGACTGCGCCCCGAGCATCATCCCGAGCACCGCCGGGATCGCCACTGCCGGATCGATGAGGTCATTCAGGTAATAGATCAGCGCGCTCGCGACGACGGTCGGCCCGACCATGAAGGTGCTCGTCGCCGTGGCGGCCTTCACCGGCACCTGCATGATGGCGTTCATCGCCGGCACCTGGACCGCGCCGCCGCCGATGCCGAGCATCCCCGAGATCATCCCGGCTCCGGCGCTGATACTCATGCCGGGTGCGAGCCGCCGCGGCGTGTAGCAGACCTCGGTGCCGCCGTCGATGGCGCGATCGTAGTAGCTCGCGGTCAACCCCAGCGGGTCGCGCTCCGCGGGCGGCGGTGACGGCCGCGCCCCGCGGCGCGCCATCACAATGATCATGCCGAACAGCGAGACCGAGTAGACGATCCGCAGCGCATTGGGCGAACTGTGCACCGCAAGCAGACCGCCGATAATCGAGCCGACGGTCGTCGGCACCAGCATCAACAGGGCCAGCCGGATGTTGGGCATCCCGTCGCGCAGGTACACCGACGCTCCGGCCGCGGAGTTGACGACGACGCTCACCCCGCTCGCCGCAATCGCCGTCTTGAGGGGGATACCGAAGAAGACCGAGAGGATCGGGACCACAAAGACGCCGCCCCCCAGCCCGACCAGCGAGCCAAGCACGCCGGCTCCGGTCGCCGTCAGCAGGATCCCCAGCTCCGTCAGCAGGTTCACATCTACGCTCCCCGTGTCGCCAGCGCGATCACCACGCTGAGCACCAGAATCGTCAGCACGAGCCCGGCGGCGGCGGCGTAGAGCCGGTCACGCTGCCGCAGGCATCCGTAGGCGAGGGAGATGAGGCCGTAGACGGGAGCGAAGAGGATCGTAAGAAGCCCGAGGCTGACGATGGCTTGCGCGTCAAACGCGAGGAGCCGCTCCGGGAGGTCGGACGGCGGCACGGTCGCGCGCGGCAGGTCACCAACCTGCACCAGGCTGACGACGGTACCGAGAATCAGGAACACCATCCCGATCAGGGTGACGATCCGCAGGCCACGAGCAAGGCGCAGCCGCAACTCCGGTGCGATCGCCGGTCGCTGTCTTGACACCGGCTCACCGGCTGTGTCGCTCTGCTCCTGCGCTGCTCCGAACACGGGCAGGTCCACCCCTCCTCACCACGCTGGTCGGTCTGCGCTGGTCATGATGACCGAACAAACTCTAGCACGCGAGCGCAGTCCTGGCACGCCCATTGCATTTTGAACAGTAGGAACAGTGCGTCAAGACCAACGCCTGGGTTCCCTCTGGGCGTAGCGAGCGATGCGCACTGTTTCCCCGGCGCGGAGCATGGCCGGCCAGCACTGGTCGTCATGCGGAGTAGAGAGGATCGTCCCGCATGAGTATCATTGCGTGGATCGTCATCGGGGCATTGGCAGGCTGGATCGCCAGCATGATCGTGGGCACGAACGCCCAGATGGGATGGCTGGCCAATATCATCGTCGGTGTGATCGGCGCGTTCGTGGGCGGGCTGATCTACGGCCTGATCACCGGCGCGGATTTCATCGCAGGCTTCAATATCGGCACGCTCATCGTGGCGGTTATTGGGGCGATTATCCTCCTGTTTATCTACCGAGCCATCACCAGTCGAGCCTGACCGTATTCCCACGCTCGCCTGCAACAACCCCGGGAGCATGCTCCCGGGGTTGTTATGTGGGCCGCATGCCCGAGCGCCGGTTCTTTTCCAAAGCCGCGCACGGCACCAGAGCAGATGCACCTGCTCAATTGGACATTGAAGCAGTACACTTCGTCGCAAGTGACCTCTCAGGGTTGATCACCCATCAGGGATCATGCGATGAAGTGCCGATTGTATATCGACGAAGTCGGAAATTCAGGTCTGGGTACGTCTCGCAATCCGGATCACCGCTACTTGAGCCTGACCGGGATCATCATCCGGCTTGACCACGTTTCTGACTGGCTGTTTCCACAACTGGAATCTCTGAAGCAATCCTACTTCGATTCCCACCCCGACGAGCCGATCATCTTGCACCGCAAAGACATCGTGAACCACCGAGGTCCGTTCGCTACGCTGCGCGATCCCCGTGTGGAACAGGCGTTCGGCCAGGATATCATCTCCCTGATCGACCAGTGCGAGTTCACAGCGATGACAGTGGTCATCGACAAGCGAGAGCACCTTGAGCGGTATCAGGTTTGGCGATTCGACCCGTACCACTACTCGCTCACGATCCTCCTCGAGCGGTACGTCCGCTGGTTACAGGAGCAGCGTGCCGTCGGTGACGTCATGGCTGAGTCGCGCGGGAAGCGGGAAGATCTGCGACTGAAGGGCGCGTTCGCACGCCTGCTGCAGCAGGGAACCTCGTCTGTCGCCTCTACCGTCTTCGCCAAGCACCTCACGAGCCGGGAACTGAAAGTCAAACCGAAGCAAGCGAACGTGGCTGGGCTGCAACTTGCGGACCTGCTTGCTTACCCGAGCTATCGGTTCGTGTTGGATATGCGCGGGATCAAGCCGCTAACCGGCTTCAACAGTAAGATCGCCGCGTTGCTTGAACAAGGAAAGTATCGCAGGAGTCCCTCAGGGAAGATCGAGGGTTGGGGAGTAAAGTGGCTGCCATAATGATGAACGGCCCCGAAGGGCCGCGAAGGCACTGCCTTCCACCTCCAGCAACTCTGGATTAGCCTCATCCTACACCCATCCTGCACTCCAAGTCAACTGTACGGACGGTATCCACGTGTCAAGACAGTACCTCCATCTGCCCTCTGACACGATTCTGCGACATTTCCGCGTCGGGGTGCTGCGACATGGCCACGGACGTGCGGTAGCCTGGAGGCGAGGCCGCTGGCCGCGGCATGTGCGGCCGGGCATTCTCGGGAGGGCTGGTAGGGATGAGCAAGACGATCGTCGTCCCCCTGGTCGCGCCGCCTCTCGACGTCGCCAAGGTCTCGCAGCAGGCGCTGCCCATCGCCCGCGCGCTCGTGGCACGCAGCGACGCGCACGTGACGCTGGTGTCGGTCATCGAAGTGCCGCGCGAGTACGCTGCGCTCGTGGGCGCGCTGGGCCTCGAGTCCTCCGTGCGGCAGGATTGGGTCGAGGAGCGGCGTGAGTTCCTGGAGCAGATCGCCCGCACGTTCCCCGAGGGCCGGGCGACGGTCGTGGTGCGCGTCGGCGACCCGGCATCGGAGATACTGGATCTGATCCAAGGCATCGACGATCCGGTCGTGGTGATGACCAGCCACGTTCGGACGGGGTTGCAGCGGGCGTTGCTTGGGAGTGTCGCCTACCGGGTGGTTCATGAGGCGGAGTGCCCAACGATCGTCATACCCGTGAGCAGCGAGGTCACTGGCTCGGAGACCGCACGGCTCCAGCGGATTCTTGTCCCACTGGACGGCTCGAGCTTCTGCGAGCAGGCGATTGAGCACGTGCTGACCGTGCTCGGGCCGCAGGGACTCGAACTTCACCTCCTCCACGTGATCGAGCCACCAACCCTCCACCCGGGCTTCACGGCGCAGGAGTACATGGCAAAGGCAGGCGACTGGGCGACCGCGTACCTCGCGGGCGTCATCGAGCGTCTCGGCCACCGCGGGATTACCGCCGAGGCAGAGGTGCGGACGGGGCGCGTGGCAGAGGAGATTGACCGCGCGGCGCAGGATAGCGGAGCCGATATGATCGCGATGGCGACGTACTCGCGCCGAGGGCTGCGACGGGTCGTCTTCGGCTCGGTGCCAGAGCGAGTCCTGCGCGAGACTCGCGTCCCGCTCTTCCTGCACCATCCGACGGCATCAGTGCAGGTTGACGCAGCGCGCCCGGCGGACGCGACGGCGGCTCCGTCGGAGCCGCGGCTCGTGAGCGAGGTCATGATCCCGCCGGTGATGGCCGTGCGCGAGGGAGCCACGCTGGCGGAGGCGGAGCAACTGATGCGCGAGCACGACATCGAGATGCTCCCGGTCGTGGATTGGCGCTCGCGGCTCGTGGGTGTGATCCGCCGCAGCGACCTGCCCGAGAAGCGGGACGAAGCGTCCGGATAGCGACCCACGGCCGGATCCACTCCTGGGGCGGAAACGGCGCGGGCGAGCACATCCCTCGCCCCGGCGTGTGCGGGTTCCGCACGGAGGAAGGTCAGCGCTCGCCGTCGCGCCAGCGGGTTCCGGGCCGGCCGTCCGGCAAGCTCAGCGGGAACCGGCGGGACGCGGCCAGACCGAGCATCGCCAGCCCGGCGATGCTCGCCGCGCCGAGACCCAGGCGCCCCACCCGGCGCCGTCGGCGCGACGGTTGCAAGACGTCCGGCGACACCGACCAGGCGCTGGCGCTGCGCACGACCACGCGGCGGACGAACGGCGCCGCCAGATCGATCTCCACCTCGGATACGTCTACGCCGCTCGCCCCGGGCGGCGGCTGGTGGGAATCGCCGCGCTGCCCGACACGCGGGGCCGCCACGCGCTCGGCGGCCAGCCGCACCAGGTCGGGCGCGACCTCCGAAGCCGCCGCAGCCAGTGGCGATCGGAGCCAGCGACGCAGACGCCCGCCGGCCGATACCGGCTCGATCTCGACCCGTGGCGGCAGTGCCGGTAGATCTCGGCTCATGCGGTCCTCCTTAATCCGCCCGTCCTCACGTCACTCGGCGACTCCGTAGGATGCTACTCCCGCTGCAACGTTGTCGCACACCAGCGGCCGGTCAGGCAACGTGTTCCTCGATATAGCGTTTGAGGGCGACCGCCTGGTTGCGCTCCTCATCGCGCGCACCGTAGACCAGAGTGACGGTGCCCTGGCGCGCCTGCTCCACGAGTTGTTGCAACGCGGCCTGCTTGCCGGGGTCGCGCAGCTCCTGCGCGTAGCGCTCCTGGAACTCCTCCCAGCGCTCGGGGACGTGGTTGAACCACTTGCAGAGCTCAGCGCTCGGCGCCAGGTCGCGCTCCCAGCGGTCGAGCGCCAGCGCCTCGCGGGACTTGCCCCGCGGCCAGAAGCGATCGACCAGCACGCGGATACCGTCGTCCGCGCTGGGAGGATCGTAGGCACGCTTGAGCCGGATCATGCGTCAGTTCCCTCCGTGACTTGGCTGCCGGATTCGCCCGCCGCCTCCTCCGGCGGGGCGTCCGACTCGGAAGCGGGCTTGGCGCTCGCCTTTCGCGCCTCCCACTCCCGCTTCGCGGCGGCGACGGCCTCCTCCCCGCCCAGATACTTGTCGATCATCTCCTGGAAGCCGAAGACGACGTCCACCCGCACGTCATGGGACGCGTACGCGTGGACGAGGTCCTCGTACCGCTTCCAGTACCAGTCCTCACCGCCGCCGGCTCGGATCTCCCACTCCGGGCGGATCTGCACGACGAGGTTCTGCTCGGGGTCGTAGTAGTCAAAGATGAACTCCACCGCCTGCTCACGCTTGCAGCCGGGGCAGCGGCTGCGGTGCATGGTGCCGAGAAGGATGCCGAGCCGGGCATCGGGATCGGTCCCGACGTTGACGTACCGGGCGACGGGCACCTCCCAGGTGATCCGGCAGTGGGGGCAGCGGATATCGACCGAAGCATACTGTGTCTGCAGCACCATCCATCCCTCACCGGCATCGTCGAGCGGGATCCGTTGACACCCCGCATTATATGCCGAGAGATGCGCAATCGGCTGGATGTTCTGAGCGGATCGTAGAGAGTGAACCGGCTGGATGACAGAAACAGGCCGCAGCGACGGGATCGTTCGTTGACAGGCATGCCTCCCGATTGCTAACATGCGGCCTGATATAGGACTCGTTGTCTTGGGACTGGGGCTGCGAACGCCACTATCGTACACACCTGGGATTGCCGGAGCACGTACGTTTCACCTCCATCCACGTCACCCAAGCAAGAGTCGGCCACGAGGGGAGAGGCGTGGACCGGATTGCTGATCGGGGTGCCGGCACACGGGGGAGCGGATCGCACACCATCCCGCATGACGTCACGGCGACAGCATTCGAATGAGCACGAACCGGGGCTCACCGGCCGTGGTGCGGCACGGGGCTCCGGGTTGGGCTGCGAACCAAACCGGCGTAGGAAGCGGCGCCGCCAGCTTTCCGGGGGCGATGGCTGACCACGCATCGGTGCGCGGTACAGGGAGAGTGGGACGTCTCACGCGTCCTGGACTCATTCGAGGAGGAGGAAGGACTCCAATGTCGAGCCCTCGCGACTTCAATGGGATCGTCTACGACCTACTCACGGGTCGGACGAGCCGTCGCGAATTCATCAAGCGCGCCGCGGCGCTCGGGCTGAGCGCCACTTCCATCGCGGCGATCCTGGCAGCGTGCGGCGGCGGCAGTGAGAGCGACACGACCACCACGACCGGTGGATCCGGCTCGGGTGGCAGCGCGCAGACGCCCACCAGCTCCGGGACTCCGACCGGGGGTGGCTCATCGGGCAGCGGTGGCAGCGGCAGCAGCGGTGGCACCCTTGACCGCCTGGTCATTGCGCTCGGCGCCGACGCCCGGACCCTGATCCCCAACACCATCGTCGACGCCACGACCAACTGGCAGATCGAGAACATCTTCGACCCGGTCCTGCGGCGCGACCCGAACGACAACTTCCGCATCGGTCCCTGGCTGGGAGAGTTGACCTCGATCGACGACCTCACCTGGGAGATCAAGATCGTCCGCGACGACATCAAGTTCCACAACGGTGAGCCGTTCGACGCCGAGTCGATCAAGGTCTCGCTTGAGTACGCGCTGAACCCCGACAACAACAGCCACTACCTGGAGCGCTACAAGCCCATCACCAAGATCGAGGTGATCGACCCGATGACGGTGCGGCTCACCACCTCCGAGCCGTACCCGATCCTGCCGACCCGCCTGGCGGACCTCTACCCGATCCCGCCGAAGTATCTGGAGGAGAAGGGCATCGAGTACGTCTCCCAGAACCCGGTGGGGACGGGGCCCTTCAAGTTCAAGGAGTGGGTGCGGGACGAGCACCTGCTTCTCGAGCGCAACGAGGACTACTGGCGTGGCCCGGTGGCGATCGAGACGCTCGAGTTCCGCTACATCCCGGAGTTCTCCTCGCGGCTGTCGGCACTGCTGGCGGGTGAGGTGGACATCATCAAGGACGTCCCGGTCGACGCGATCGAGCGCGTCAACAGCAGCGGCATCGCCCGGGCGGAGGAGATTCCCTCCTCGCGGGTCAACTACGTGGCGCTGGTCAACAACCGCGAGGGCAGCATCTTCGCCGACAAGCGGGTGCGCCAGGCGGTCAACTACGGGGTGAACGTCGATGCCATCATCGACGGGGTGTTCCAGGGTCACGCGACCCGCATGGCCGGCGCGCTGTCCAAGATCAACCCGCAGGTCGATCCGAGCATCCAGCCCTACCCGTACGACCCGGAGAAGGCCAAGCAACTGCTGCAGGAGGCCGGGATTCAGCCGGGGACCGAGATCATCCTCGACTCGCCCCAGGGGCGCTACCCGATGGACACCGACGCGGCGCAGGCGATCGCGGCGGAGCTGGAGCAGCTCGGCTTCCGCGTCACGGTCCAGTACAACGAGTGGGGCACCCACCTCGACAAGATCGTCAACCGCCGCACCGGCGATGCGTTCTTCCTCGGCTGGGGCCCGGCGCTCGACGCCGAAGGGACGCTGCGCTACCTGTTCGTGGGCGACTCGACCTACAGCGGCTACACCAACCCGGAGGTCGAGGCGGTCATCGCGGAGGCGGCGACGACCGTCGACCCCGACAAGGCGCAGGAACTGTGGAACCAGGTGCAGCGGATGGTCTGGGAGGACGCCGGGTGGCTCTTCCTGTGGCAGCAGCACGACATCTACGGTGTCTCCAATCGCGTCGATTGGACGCCGCGCGTCGACGAGTCGCTGTTCATGGGTGACGCCAAGCCGCGCGAGAGCTAGGCGCGAGGCGGGGACATGCAGCGCTTCATCATCACACGACTGTTCCACGGCGTGATCGTCGTCTTCCTGGCCGTCACGGCGGTGTTCTTCATGCTCCGCCTGACGGGCGATCCGGTCCTGCTCTTCGCGCCGATGGACACTTCCGCCAAGGATCTCGAGGAGATCCGCGAGCGGCTGGGGTTCAACGACCCGCTGTGGGTCCAGTACGGCCGCTACATGCGGGACGCACTCCGAGGCGACTTCGGCGAGTCAACGCGCCTGCATCGCCCCGCGCTTGAGGTCGTGCTGGAGCGGATGCCGGCCACGATGGAGCTGGGGATCACCGCGCTGGTCATCTCGCTGCTGATCGGCATCCCGCTCGGCGTGCTGGCAGCAGTGCGCCACGGATCGGTCTGGGACCGGCTCGCGGGATTGCTGGCGGTGATCGGGCAGGCCGTGCCAAATTTCTGGCTCGGCCTGCTCCTCATCCTCCTCTTCGCGGTCGCGCTCCACTGGCTCCCAACCAGTGGTCGGGGGAGCTGGCAACAGCTCATCATGCCGGCGACAGCGTTGGCCGCGGCCAGTATCGCCCGCTACGCCCGGCTGGCCCGCTCGACGATGCTCGACGTGCTGCGGCAGGACTACATCCGAACGGCACACGCCAAGGGTCTGGCCGGCCACACGGTCCTGTGGCGGCACGCCTTCAAGAACGCCAGCATCTCGCTGATCACGACCACGGGGCTTGAGATCGGGCGACTCCTGGGCGGCGCCGTCGTCATCGAGCAGATCTTCGCCTGGCCCGGCATCGGCCGGGTGACGGTGCAGGCCCTGCTGAACCGCGACTTCGCGGTCGTCACGGCGGCGGTGGTGCTGTTCGCCATCATCTACACGGTGGCGAACCTTCTGACCGACATCGCCTACGCATGGGTGAACCCGCAGGTGCGACTATCATGACGACAGCACAAGCGCTCCCGCGCGCCGCGACGCGCGGCAAATGGACCCGCTTCCGCAGCTCACTCTTCCAGGACTACTGGGCGCTGGTCGCCGTAGCCTTCCTTGCCCTGGTCGTCCTGGCGGCGATCGCAGCACCGCTGCTGGTGTCGGGCGACGTCAACAAGCCGGACTACGGCGTGCGCCTCAAGCCGCCCCTCACCGCGGGTCACCCGCTGGGGACCGATCAGCTCGGACGGGACGTGCTCGACCGGCTCATCCTCGGCTCGCGGATCTCCGTGACGGTCGGCTTCGCCTCCGTCGTCATCGCCGGGGTCATCGGCACGCTGATCGGGATCATCGCGGCCTACTACGGCGGCTGGATCGACAGCGTCCTGATGCGCCTGGCCGACGTCCAACTTTCGTTCCCGTTCATCCTGCTGGCGCTGGTCATCAACGCGATCATTGGCCTGGGCCTGCGCAACATCATCATCACGCTGGTGATCGCCGGCTGGGTCGAGTACGCGCGCATCGCCCGCGGGGAGATCCTCGCCCTCCGCGAACGTGAGTTCGTCGAAGCCGCCCGGGTCGTGGGCGCGGGGAACGGGCGGATCATGCTGCGCCACCTTCTCCCGAACATCGTGACGCCGATCATCGTGATCAGCACGCTCCAGGTGGCGCGCTTCATCGTGGCCGAGGCGAGCATCAGCTTCCTCGGCTTCGGTGTGCAGCCGCCCACCCCCGCCTGGGGGAGCATGATCAGTGAGGGCATGGAGTACATCTTCGCGGCCTGGTGGCTGGTCACCATCCCAGGGCTCGCCCTCGCCCTCGTCGCGCTCGCCGTCAACATCGCGGGAGACTGGCTGCGCGACGTGCTGGATCCGCGGTTGAAAGTCTGATTCGGCAGAGGAAGGAGTTTTCCTCCATGGTCGTCGTACCGCAGCGCGTCTTCGAGGACCGCCATCGCCTGATCCGCGAGTATCTCGCGGAGGAGGGCCTCGAGGCGCTGATCGTGTCGGAGCCGAACAACTTCTACATGCTGTCCGGCTTCCACCTGGACGTCGAGCCCTGGGAGCGTCCAGTCGCGCTGGTCATCCCGCGCGAGGCCGAGCCGTTCCTGGTCATGAACGAGCTCTCCACCAACCACCTCCGCATGGCCGAGGAGCGGGGAACCCTCTTCATCCGTGACTACGCGATCTACCTGGAGCACCCGCGCTCGTTCCCGCGCACCTACACCCGCGACTACTGGGCGCACCTCCTGGCCGATAAGCTCCGCGCGCGCGGGATCAAGCGCGGGCGGTTCGGCGTCGAGGGCAGCGGCCCGGCCGCGCTCAAGGCGGTCATGCCCGACGTGGAGTTTGTCAACGTCTGGCCGCGGCTGATCCGGATGCGCGAGGACAAGTATCCCGAAGAGCTGGACATCATGCGGAAGTGCGCCGAGCTGACCGACTGGGCGCAGGACCGCTACATGGAGCTCGTCAAGCCGGGCGAGGTGGTCGCCGCATTCGACCTGCGCATCGCCGCGCTGATGGCGGAGGAAGCGGCTCGCCGCTATCCGGATGCCCGCTTCGAGGCCAAGGTCTTCTCCCTGAGCGGGCCGGCGTCGGCCGCGCCGCACGGGACCGGTGCCGACTGCGGCGCGCGCTTCGAGAAGGGGCACGGCATCGTCAACATCGTCGTCGGCCGCCTGGCCGGGCTGGTCGTCGAGAACGAGCGGACCCTGTTCCTCGGCGAGCCGACCGACCTGCAGCGGCGGGCCTTTGAGGCCGCGCGGCAGGCCTGCGAGGCAGCGGCCGCGCAGATGGTGGCCGGCAACACGGTGGCCAACGCCGACGCCGCGGCGCAGCGCGTCTACGAGGAGGCCGGCTTCGGCGAGTACATCAACCACCGGACCGGGCACGGCATGGGGATCAAGGGCCACGGCTACCCGGAGGACATGGCGTTCAACTACCGCCAGTTCCGGGAGAACGAGGTCTACTCCTGCGAGCCGGGGATCTACATCTACGGCGTCGGCGGTTTCCGCCACGACGACACCGTGATCGTCGGCAAGGAGAAGCCGGAGGTCATCACCAAGCGCTCCAAGCGCCTGGAGGACCAGATCGTCCCCGTCTAGGCAGCCCTTCTCTGCCAACCCACAGGCCCTGGGGCGTGTCCCCGGGGCCTGCTTTATTTCTCGGCGGCGCGTGGTGTGGTGCGCGTCCTCGGATGCTAAGGACATCCCGCAGGGGCACGGGCTCTCACCCTGCCGTCAAGGCGCCCAGCATTCGGCACGTGCCCGGGGCTCATGGAGTTTGACGAATTCGTTGGGTGTACGCGGTCGGCACGTGCCCGGGGCTCAAGCCCCGAGCTGACAAGAAAAGCCGGCTGAAGCCGGCTGTGGAGTGCGGCGGCCCACGCCGCCGCTGTGGTATGGCGCGGTATCAGCCGCGCCGGGGTGGGTTCCGAGCCGACGTTGGGACGTGCGATGGGTGGTGCGACGGGTCCCGCCGCTCGGCCCGTGCCTGGCGGCTTTAGCCCGGACACGCGCCACGCGGCGGAACTCCACGCCGGAATGTGAGTACGACACCATCCCCAGCCGGCTGATGGAGTTTGCCGAATTAACCATGTCTACCCGCCAGCTACCCGCGGCTCCCCGCGTGTCATCCTGAGCGGAGCCGGGGGCGGCGGCCAGCCGCCCCCGGCGCAGCGAAGGATCTCCCCGCTGCGTGGCCGGTCCGACGCGAGATCCTTCGCTCCGCCGCCCGGCGCTCCACGCCGGCCGGCTCCGCTCAGGATGACAAGGACGAGACGACGGACCGGGACATGTACCACGGTAATTCGTCAAACTCCATCAGCCGGCTTTCGTTGTGAGCCCGGCGGCTTTAGCCCCAGGCACTCATTGGATCGTGGATACCCTACTACCGGGGTATCAGCGCCTGGTCAGCGGCCACGCAGGACGGCATGGGCCGGGGCGCTAGGCGAGTTGGTCCGGTGTCTTGCCGTGCTCGCTGGGGAGCCATTGGTCCTCGTACCGCTGCCCGGCGGGGTCTGGACGTGCACCAGTGCCCTGCACCGCCGCCGTCTCCCAGAGGCCACGGAGGGGCTGCGGGAGCGCACCGGCGGTATCCCGCCGATCCTTCTCCGGGAGCGCTTCCTGGAGGGTGGCGAAGACTGCGCGGGTGGCGTGGACCGCGTCGTCGCGCGTCGGGAGCCCGGCCCGCTGGCGAACCCGCTCCAGGAACTCGTCGCGGTCGAAGGACGTACCCGTGCCGCTGATCTGGCGCCGCAGCGTCGCGCCCCTGCCCAGATCCCACTCGGCCTTCAACTCCTTGGGCAGGTGGGAGGCGATGTGGCCCGCCTGGCCCTCGGGGAGGCGCTCGTGGAGCGTCTGAAAGACGGCGCGGATGCTCTCCTCCGGCGTCGCCACGAAGCGGTCGCCCAGCCGCTGGCGCACCTTATTCACGAACGTCGGCTTATCCATGGACCGCCCCCTCCCGGATGTCGTTCCGGGCCATGTGGTCGAAGCACGACATCGGGGCATCAGGCTCGGACGCATCTCCCGGCCCTGAAGGGGCGGGCGCTGTCTATCGCGGCAATCCTGGACCGCCGCTCCGGCCTGTGGCACCGAGCGCGCTCGCGCCCGGATCGTTCGGCCGATTCCAGAAGCTAGGACGGAATCTCGTCCGCCCCGCCGGCCCCCGCGGAGATCGGCCAGCCCAGCTCGCGCGGCCAATTCTCCCGCTCGATGTCGGTGACGCCGGCGGCGAGCACGACGCGGTCGATCTCGACGCGCGCCACTGCGTCCTTCGGGATGTAGATGCCAAACGCCTCCGGCCGGTGCACCAGGAAGTCGTCCTCGCGTACCCCGGCGACGATGCCCACGCCGCGCCCGTCGGAGTCGACGACCGGCACGCCCCGGTGGATGTCAGCTCTGTGCTCCCTCATCGGCGATCCCTCTCCTGCACGCTCGCTCCGAGCTGTTCCCGGCACCCGCAGTAACGTGCAAGGATCATGCCGATGCCGGCTGGTACGCCCCGTGCAACCGATCGTCGGAACCACATGTCCGGCGAGGCACCGGAGAAGGAGACCGCGATGACCACCGATCCGAACCTGCTCCTGCTGGAGCGCATCCGCTGGGGCATGAACGTCTGCGACAGCGAGCACCAACCGATCGGCCGCGTGGTCAAGGTGTATCGCGCCGCCACCTACGGGGCACCTCCGCCCGCCGCCTCCCCCACGGAGATCGAGCCGTACCTTGAAGTGGAACGCGCCGGGAGCGGGACGCGCCTCTTCGTGCCGATCGGATCGCTCAGCGACGTCACCGGCGACTGCGTCGTACTGAACATCACCTGGGATCAGGTGGACCGCATGGGCTGGGAGCAGCGCCCCGACTACCTCCAGGACCCGCCGGGAGAGGGGTAGGTGAGCGGGCAAACCTAGTCAGGAGACAGCAGGGGCCGCACCGCTGCCACGAACTCCGGGGCGTGCGTGCTGAGCTTGTGTTCGGCCAGCTCAACAGCACTCATCGGGGGATTTCGGAGACAAGCTGCTTGCTCCTCGACAAGGCGCGCCAGCAGAACCGGCTCAAGATCGAAGAGATCGCAGAGAAACTCGTCCGGTGTCTTGACTTGTATCTGGAGCGGGTCGAGCACGGCGGCTGGGAAGTGGCGAGTGTTCGCGGTCACGATGAGATCGGCACCGCTGCGCACAGCAGCCGCGACCACGTGTCGATCGTCAGGTGCGGCGTCCATTCTGGAAATCTCGATCCCCTCGACTTGGACCGTCGCGTCTTCAAACGCGTCACGCAGTTCGATGCAGACCTGCTGCGCGTAGGCCCTCGTCCTGCCGCGCCTGATCAGGGTGTTGTGCAACTCGCCCAGGGTCTTAACGCTCCACCGCGGCGTGTAGAGTTCCTCCACGGCGGCACCGATCAAGAGATGCCGCAGCGAGTCAGGCACCAGGACGCACGTGTCGAGTACAGCAACGAACGCTGCTAAGCCAAGATCGGGCAAACCTCACCGCCTAGGTATAGTCGCCCGACTCCTCGCTCGCCTCGATCATGTGCCGGATAGCTTCCTTCCGACGTTCGTAGCGCTTCTGCCGGTATGCGAGGACGTCCCCGAAGCGAATACGCCGGTGCCGGCCGACCGTATGGTACGGGATCTCACCACGCTCAAGGAGCCGGATTAAATAAGGCCGTGACACGTTTAGGATATTCGCCGCTTGCTGGGTCGTCAATTCTTTGTCAATGGGGACAATCGTGACCGCAGCGCCTTCGGCTAAGGCGTGCACTGCCTCGCGAAGCACCCGAAACAGCGACGGAGGCAACGCGATGCGCGTGCCATCGTCGCCGATGAGGGCGGGGCGGTCCGTCCAACGGCTCTCCAGCAAGCGATCAATATCTTCAAGCGACGCGCGCTCGTCGTCAGCCGCCATTACCGGCTTGCTCGGCTTCAATGTAGCTGACTGCATGGGGTACCTCCTCCCGCCTGTGTGGACGCATCATAGCGCCTATTCGAAACAAACGCAACTACCGTGCTCACCCAAAGGTGCCAAGAGGCCCATTCGCCCCTGGCACGCGCGAACGCGACGGGGGGCGGCAGGATGCCGGCGCTCCTGACGAAGGGGTTGGGCGAGGCTCCGTGCGACACCCGCGCTCCTGGGGTTACCGCCGCGTCGTCAGGCGGCGTAGCGCGCTCGGCTCAGTCGAGGTCGGCGACGGCGGGGTGGGGCGCCGGGTCGGTGAGTGCCCGGCGGGCGGGCGCCGCGTCGCGGAGGTGCTGCCGCAGGGCCACGCAGAGGCTGTGGGCGACGATCAGGTGGGCGTCCTCAACCTGCTCGATCGTCTCCGAGGGCACGCAGACGGCGAGGTCCGCCAGGCGACGCAGCTTGCCACCGGTCCGCCCGGTGAGGGCGACGGTCACGGCCCCGGCACGGCGCGCCACGCGCGCGGCGGCGAGGATGTTGGGCGAGTTGCCACTGGCGCTGATCGCGACCAGCACGTCGCCCGGCCGCACCAGCGGTTCCAACTGCTCCGCGAAGATCCGCTCGTAGCTGGTGTCGTTGGCCCAGGCGGTCACGAGCGGCATGTTGTCGGTGAGCGGCACAACCCGGAAGGGGCGCAGCCCGGGCAGGCGGGTCCCCTTGACAAGGTCGCAGGCGAAGTGGGATGCGGTCGCGGCACTCCCGCCGTTGCCGGCGATGAAGACGGTACCGCCGCGAGCGCGGCAGTCGTCCAGCATCTCAGCGGCCCGCGCCACCACAGCGCCCGGCATCGCATGGACCAGGAGCGCGATCTCGCGCCAGTAGCGTTCGATCTCGTCTTGCATCATCACGCTCCTTGTCCATCGCGGCTGAGCCCACCTTGTCCCGTTCCGAGCGGCGTCGGAGCAGACGACGCGCCGGCAAGGTCGCCCGCGACGAGACAGGCGCCCGCCGCGTCGAAGCCGAAGGTCAACTCGCGCAGGCCGTGGGCGGCCATGGCGGCGCGGAGGGCCGGCTGCCGCCGGGGCGGGCAGTAGAACAGGAGAAAGCCGCCGCCCCCGGCGCCGGTGACCTTGCCGCCGAGCGCACCGGCCTCCCGCGCCGCGGCGTACCAGCGGTCGATCTCCGGCGTGCTGACCCGGCCGGAGACGCGCTTCTTCTCCCGCCACCCGTCATCCAGCAGGCGGCCGAAGCGGTCGAGGTCGTGCGCGGTCAGGGCGTCGGCCATCGCGGCGGCGAGCGCCTTCAGCCGGTGGAGCGCGGCCACGACCTCGGGTTTCGTCTCGGTGTCGGCTCGCTGCTGCGCGAGCACCCGTGACGAGTTGCGGGTATGCCCGGTGGCGAAGAGGAGCAGGCGTGTCTCCAGCGCCGCGACGATGTCCGGCGAGAGCCCCAGGGGGTGGACGCGCACTCCGTCGTCGGTGAATTCGATGGCGTTGAGGCCACCGAAGGCGCTGGCGTACTGGTCCTGCTTGCCGATCGGCATCCCGAGCCGGTCGATCTCCAGGTCGCAGGCGATCTCGGCGGCAGCAGCCCGAATGAGCGGGCGCCCGGCGTAGGCGCCCAGCGCCCGGGTTAGCGCCACGGCCATGGCGCTCGACGAGCCCAGCCCGGTGCCGGGTGGCACCTCGGACGCCAGGAAGAGATCGACGCCCTCCGGCAGCAACCTCGCCTCGGCAAACCAGGCGACGGCGGCCTTGGGGAGCGGCAGCGGATCGACGACCGGCGGGATCGTGCCGGGCGGCCAGTGTTCCCAAACCCCGTAGTCGGCCGAGCCGAGGTGGATACCGCCGTCAGCCGGCTGCCGGGCGACGACGTAGGCGTAGCGGGTGATCGCCGCGCTCACGACCAGTCCACCGTAGCGGCGGTAGTAGGCCGCGAGGTCGGTACCACCCCCGCCAAAGCTGATGCGAACCGGCGCGCGTGCGATCGGCATGTGGGGCTCCGTTCGTGGTGCGTCAGCCCTCACCCCCGGCCCCTCTCCCAAAGTTTGGGAGAGGGGCCGGGGGTGAGGGCCGTCCTCTCACGGCCAACTCGTCTCCGTCACCGGAGTCACGATGACCTCCTGTAGGGCGGACTCAGGTGGGATCGTGACGGCGAAGACGATGGTCGCCGCGACGACCGCCGGGTCCTGCAGATTCGCCTCGTCCGGCATCGGGATGCCCTGCTCGATGAACCGGTCGAAGAAGTGGGTGCGCATCCCGCCCGGGATCACCGTCGTGACGCGGATACCGTGCGGTCGCCCTTCGACCCCCAGCCCGCGGCTGAAGCCGATCAGCCCCCACTTGGAGGCGTGGTAGGCTGCGGCGTTGGCCCAGGCGCGTGTGGCGGCGGTCGAGGCCACGTTGACGATGTGCCCTCCGCCCTGCCGCTTCATGATCGGGAAGGCCAGGCGGGAGAAGAGGAACGGCCCGCGCAGGTTCACGCCGATGACCTGATCCCACTGGGCGACCGACATCTCCTCGACCGCCAGGGTGTGGTCGACGGCAGCGCAGTTGACCAGCACGTCGAGCCGGCCGAGCCGGTCGACCACCTGGCCGACGGCGTGAGCGGCGGCGTCGGCGTCGCTGACGTCGCAGCCGAGCGGCAAGGCCTCGACGTCGGCCGCGGCGATCTTGCGCGCGACGCTGGCCGCGGCGTCAGCGTTGATGTCGAGACACACCACGGAGCAACCCTCGCGGGCGAAGGCCCGCGCGGTAGCGGCACCGAGGCCACTCCCCGCGCCGGTCACGAGCGCCACCTTCCCTTGCAGATCGATCCCCGTTGGTCCGTTCCGGCTCATGGGTGCTCCTCTTCCAGCCCGACCCGGCCGGGGTGGGGCATATCGCCGTGGGCAGGCCCACCCGGCGACGACTCGATCTCGCGGATCAGCTCGGCGAAGAGTTCGACCGCGTTGCGGCGGCGGTCGTCGACCGCGGTCGGCAGCCCCAGGTGGTAGGTGCCACTCGGCAGGATGCCGCAGCCACCGTAGTAGCGGATCAGCAGGAACTGGGTGACCACCTCCTCGCCCGCGTGCCCCGGCGGCAGGCGCTCCCACCAGGAGAAGCTGCCGACGCTGAGCAACCGGGCGCGGTCGTAGAGGACGTTGGCGCCGCCGACCCAGGCCACCTTGTAGCGGACCACCCGGCCCTCCGGGCAGTGCTGGCGCTCCAGGTGCAGCGGGTTGGCCGCGTTGTTGACGGTGTGCCGCGCCCAGGGGATCGTCTCCGGTGTGAACGGCTCCGGTCGCACCGGTCCCTCCCACGGCTCGAACGCCACTTGCTCGTGCGGGCGCACGTCGCTCAGGTGCGAGAGCCCGGTGGCGGGACAGCCCACGAAACCGCATTCCTCCTCCCGCAGCACGCGGAGCATGCGCTCCATGACGGGCGGGTCGAGCAGCACGTCGTCGTCCAGGTAGTGGACGTAGGGTGCTCGGCTCTGCTCCAACAGGAACTGGCGCTGCTCGGCCATCCCGCGGCGTGGCCGGTGCCGGTGCAGCGTCACCCGGTGGCCGTGCCATTCGAGCGCGCGGATCAACGTCTGGATCTCGACGCTGTCGAGATACGCCTCCTCCGGCGGCGTCTGGTCGGAGACGACGACGTCGAAGTCGGTGAAGGTCTGGCCCAGCAGGCTGGTGAGCACGACCGCCAGGCCCGTCCGGCGCCGGTAGGTGGGGATCAGGACATCGACCAGGGCCATGGCTCCTCTCCCACCATCGTCTCGCCGGCGGCGAGGTCGGCCGCCGCAGGCGACGGCGCACTGCCCCGGCGCGCCCGCTCGGCAAGCACGGCGACGTAGAGTGCCTGGGTCCGCTCGGCCACGGTCTGCCAGGTGAACGCGCGCTCGACGCGCGCCCGGGCCGCCCGGCCCAGCCGGTCCCGGAGCGCCGGACCGGCCAGCACCTCGGCCAGGCGCCGGGCGAGCGCCTCCGGATCGCGCGGCGGGACGAGGAAGCCCGTCTCGCCGTGGCACACGGTGAAGGCGATGCCGCCGACGGCCGATCCGATCACCGGCCGGCCGCAGGCCATCGCCTCCAGCGGCGTGAGGCCGAACGGCTCGTACCAGGGCGTGGTGACAGCCACGTCGCCCGCACCGTAGTAGGCGGCCAGCTCGCCGGGCTGCCGCTTGCCGGTGAAGATCACCCGGTCGGCGATTCCCAGCTCCCTAGCGAGACGCTGCAGCACGCCGATCTCGGGCGTCGCCCTCGGGTCCGGCTGCTCCGTCTCCCCGCCGACGGCGAGGAGGCGGACCGGTAGCTCGGTCCACCGGGCGAGGAGAGCGACGGCGCGCACGACGTTGCGCACGTCCTTGCGGGGCAGCATCCGCCCGACGTAGACGACCAGCGGGCCGTCAGTGTCCAGCCCGATCCGGCGGCGCGCCGCGGCGCGGTCCATCGGGAAGAACTGCGCGGTGTCCACCGCCGAGGGGATGACGGCCACGCGCGCCGGGTCGGCGCCGTAGTCGTTAACCAGCTCCGTCTGCTCGGCGGGGCACTGGGCGATGAGGCGATCGACCCGCCGGACGATGTCGGTCTCGACCCGGATACGCTCCGGCGGGCTGGTGTCGGCCGCGCCCTGGTGCCGCCGTTTGGTCATGCCCGTGGCGTGGAAGATCTGGACGACGGGCAGGCCGAGCGCTCGGCCCAGCTCGACCGCCACCCAGCCGGACATCCAGAAATTGCCGTGAATCAGGTCGTAGCGCGCCCCCGCGCGGACCGCGAAGCGGAGGATATCGTCGCGGAACGCGGGCATCAACGGCCACAGGTCGTCCTTCGGCAGGAAGCGCGGCGGACCGGCCGGGACGTGGACGATGCGGACGCCGGGTGCCCACTCGAGCGTCTCGGGCTGGTCCGGCGCGTCGCGCCGGGTGAAGACATCGACCGCGTGACCCATCCGGCCGAGCGCGCGGCTCACCTCGTCCACGTAGACGTTCTGCCCGCCCGCGTCCTGCCCGCCAAGCAGCGCCGCCGGGCTGGCGTGCTCGCTCAGGAACGCGATGCGGGGCCGTCGCGGACGCTGGGCGAACATCAGGGTGCCGTCCTCTCTCCCCCCTCTCCCCTTGTGGGAGAGGGGGGCAGGGGGGTGAGGGGTCCCTCACCTAGCACCCGCGCAAACGCGGCGTTCCAGTCGCGCCGGAAGCGGTCGAGGCCGAAGCGCTCCTGGGCGGTGAGGCGGGCGGCCGCGCCGATGCGTGCCGCCTCCGCCGGGTGGCCGAGGAGGAAGCGCATGCGGTCGATCAGATAGTCCAGGTCGCAGGAGACGAAGCCGTTGACGCCATCCTGGATCACTGTCGGCAACGCGGTCGTGGCGAGCGCCACCACCGGCGCGCCGAGGGTCATCGCCTCGATGACGGCCAGCGGCAGGCTGGTGTAGCGCATCGGGCTGAAGACGAAGCGGTACGCGGCCACGCGGCGGTGCAGCTCGCGGTAGGGCACGTCGCCCAGGCCGCCGAACGCCTCGGTCTCCATGCCGATCGCGTCGAGCGGCACCTGCTCCCGCGCCTGCAGGAAGAGGTCGAACCCGGCGATGCGCGGGCGGTGTTGGACGCCGTTTGCGACGAAGACGCCGCGCGGCAGCCGGCCGGTGTAACGCGCTGTCGGGTCGATGGCGACGCTGTGCTCGATGACGGTCGTGGGTGTGCGGCCGTTGTCCCACATCACACGGTTGAAGTGGGTGACGTGGACCAGCAGCACGCGCGGGTCGTCGACCGGGTGGCGGGACTGCACCGCGTCCGGCTTGGGCGTGTTGTGCTCCAGGTAGATGCTGGGCAGGTCGCGCTGCTCGGCGGAGAGGATCTCGAAGCGATCCTCGAACCAGTTCTTCGGCGTCTGGTAGATGACCAGGTCGAGGTCGAGGTGGCGCACCTGCTCGGCCGGGATCTCGCGCACGGAGCCGGGCAGATCGAAGGTCGGGCCGCGCCCGCCGTAGCCCTCGGGGCGCCCCGGCTTGACCGGCAGGTACCAGTCGTGCTCGATGCGCGCGAGCGCGTTGAGGTAGCTGCCGTGGATGTGCCAGATCAGGATCCTCAGTCGTCGCATGCCATCGCTCCCGCCGCCAGCAGCCGCGTCGCGGCCGTGGCGACCATCTCCGGCGTGATCCGGTGCAGGCACCGGTGGTCGATCGGGCACTCCCGGTGTGGGCACGGGCTGCACGCGACCGGGACGCGCACGACGGGGTGCCGCTCCCGGTCGAGCGGCCCCCAGCGGGTCGGATCGGCCGGGCCGAAGAGGGTGACACTGGGCGTGCCAAGCGCATCGGCGATGTGGGCCGGGCCGGTGTCGTTGCTGATGAAGAGGTCAAGCCGGGCGATCAGTGCCGCCAGCCCGCCGAGCGAGGTCCGCCCGGCCAGTACCAGCGGCGCGGCGCGCATGGCCGCCGCGACCTGCTGAACCGTCGCCACTTCCTCCGTGCTGCCGGTCAGGACGATCCGCGCGCCGTAGCGCTCGGCCAGCAGGTCGCCCACCGCGGCGAAGCGCTCGGGCGGCCAGCGCCGTGCCGGGTAGCGGGCACCGGGGTGGATGCCGACCAGCGGACCGCCGGGTGGCGGCCGGTCGAGCAGCGCGGCGGCCTCGGCCCGGTCGGCGGCGCTCAGGGGAAACTCCAGCGCCGGCCCCAGGTCGGGGCAGCCGAGCAGCCGTGCCAGCCGCAGGTTGCGCTCGATCTCGGAGCAGTCGTCCGGATAGGGGGCGCCGATGTCCAGCCCTGCGGGCCGCGTTCCGTCGTAGTACCCGGCCGTCACCCGCCCGGAGAGCGCCAGGGCGCAGGCGTTGCTCGTCCGACCGCTGCCGTGCATCTGGATCACCAAGTCGTAGCCCACGGCGCGCTGGTCAGCGACGAAGCGGGCCGTGCGCGCCGGGTCGACCGGGACCTCGGCGATGCCGGGATAGCCGTCGAAGGGGACGAAGCGGTCGAGGTAGCGGTCGACCCGCCGAGCGAACGCCGTGGCCCAGGGCAGGCCGATCAGGGTGATCTCGGCCCCGGGGAACCCGGCTCGGAGGGCACGCAGGGCCGGCACGGCAAGTAGCAGGTCGCCCAGGTGTAGCGCCCGCAGCACGGCGATGCGGCGCGGCGGGACGGCGAGGATTGCGCTCATCGCTCACCTCCCGCCACGCCCGCCCCGGCACCGACCAGCAGCTCCAGCGCCGCCGCGGCCGCCTCCTCCGGCGGGATGTCGAGGCACGGCTGGCCGATCGGGCAGTCGAAGAGGTAGCAGGGGTGACAGGCGGTCGGCCGCCGCAGCAGACGGGAGCGGGTGTGACGCGGGCGCCACTGCGCGTCGAGGTCGGTGCCGGAGTAGAGCGCCAGCACCGGCGTATCGAGCGCGTCGGCCAGGTGGAGCGGCAGCGTGTTGCCGCAGACGACGAGCGCGGCCCGGTCCACTAGCGCGGCGTACTCCGCCAGCGTCGTCCGCCCGACCAGCGGCCGCACCCGCGGCCCGGCCCCGTCCACGACGGCGGCGACCAGGTCCGCTTCCCGCTCCAGACCCGTGACCAGCACCGGCCAGCCGGCTTCGGCCAGCAGACGAGCGAGGCCGGCCGCCAGCGCGACCGGCACCTGCCGCGCCGCGGCGCTGGCGCCGGGGTGGAGGAGGACGAAGGGCGCGCCGGGGTCCAACCTGGCTGCAGCCAGTAGCCGGGGCACGGCCGCGTACGCCTCCGGCGGCAGGGCCACCGCCAGGCGGCGGTCGCGCACTGGAAATCCGAGGTGTTCGACGAGGCGCAGGTTGCGCTCGGCCTGGTGCAGGTCGTCCGGCGCGCCGCGCAGCTCGTCGGTCAGGGTGCTGCCGCCGAACTCCTTCGACTCCCCCGCCCGCAGCGGGATGCCGGCCAGATAGCAGACGTAGCCGGGGACGTGCGGCGTCTGGCTGAAGGAGGTGAAGATGAGCGCCGCGTCGAAGCGGCGGGCCGCCAGGTCGGCGATCAGCGCCTGCTCGCGCGCCGGGTCAAACGGGATTCGCCCGCCCACGTCCTGCCAGACCGGCCGCCAGACCATGACGTCGTCCACCCAGGGGAGGAGCGGGGCGGCGGCCGCACCCGCGCGGCTGGCGATCAGGGTGATGCGCGCCGCGGGCGACGTCTCCTTGATGGCCCGGATGGCCGGGCCGAGCATGATGACGTCGCCGATATTGTCGAGCCGCAGCGCGGCGATGGTGCGCGCCTCCCGCCAGCCGCTCATGGCCGCCTCCCGCCCCGCGCGACCGAGGCGGTCGCGCCATTGGCCGCCACCGGCGCCGAACCGGCCAGGAGGTCGCGCGCGGCATCGAGCACTATGGCCGGTGTCACCAGGCGCAGGCACTCGTGCCCATACGGGCAAACCCGGCTGTAACAGATGCGGCAGGAGACGTCGTGGAAGAGCAGCCGGTGCGGCACGCGCCATGGCCCCCACTGCTCCGGCGGGTTGGTCAAGGCGAAGAGGGCGACGACCGGCGTCTTGACCGCGGCCGAGACGTGCATCGGCCCGGTATTGTTGGTGATCGTCAGGTCGGCCGCGGCGATCACGGCGCAGAGAGCGGGGAAGTCGAGGTCCCCGGCCAGCGACAGTGCCCGCTCGCGCAGCGCCGGGCGGAGGTGCGCCCGGATCCGATCGACCAGCGGCCGCTCCTCGGCAACGCCGGTCAGCGCCACGGTGGCACCCAGGCGCTCGATCAGCAGCGCGGTCACCTCGGCGTACTGCTCCCAGGGGTAGGTCCGGGCCGGCATCGAGCAGCCGGGGTGGAGCACGACGAGCGGGCGGTCGCTCAGCGCGCCCATGCCCGCCAGCCGGTCGGCGACGGCCGCGCGGGCGCTGTCGGGCACGGCGAGCACGAGGTCGCGCTCGTCGGTGTCCATGCCGATGGCGCCGACGAGGTCCAGGCCGCGCTCCACCTCGTGCATCATCCGCTCCGGGTGCTTGTGGCGCGTGGTGAGGAGCGAACCGGGACCGTCGATCGAGGCGGCGACGCGCAGCGGGATATCGGCCAGGTAGCAGAGGTAGGCCGCGGGCAGGGCGCTCTGGCGGAACGAGGTGAAGATGATCGCGCCGTCGAAGCGGCGGGCCTTGAGCCGCGCGATCGTGTGCTGCTCGCGCCGGCTGTCGTGCGGCAGGCGGGACCAGGGGTCCATCCAGGGCGCCTGGTAGACGATGACGCCGTCCAGGTCGGGGTTCAGCCGCCCGGCCTGCGCCCCGACCGGACCGGCCAGCAGCGTGATCTCCGCCTCGGGCAGCGATGCACGGATCGCGTGGATCGCCGGGGTCGTCACCAGGACGTCGCCCAGGTTGTCCAGCCGGATGGCCAGCACCCGGCGTGTGGCGGCCCAGCGGGCGTCCAGCGGGCTCACGGCGCCGCTCCGTTCAGGTCGGCCCCGGCCAGCGCCACGATGCGGTCGATCACCCCGCTGGTGCTCAGGCTGCCGACGAGCGGCAGGATCGCCACCCGCCCGCCGACGGCACGGACCGCCTCGGCCTCGGGCAGCGGCACATCGGCGTAGTCGCCTCCCTTGGCGTGGATGTGGGGGCGCAGCGTGCGGATCAACTCGGCCGGGGTCGCCTCGTCGAACAGCAGTGCCTCGTCCACCGCGTCGAGCGCTGCCACCAGCGCCAGCCGGTCGCGCTCGCTGTTGATCGGCCGGCCCGCCCCCTTGAGCCGCCGGGCGGAGCGGTCGCTGTTTACCCCGACGACGAGGAGGTCGCCGAGCGCCTTCGCCTGGCGCAGGAACTCGACGTGCCCGGCGTGGAGGATGTCGAAGACGCCGTTGGTGAAGACGATCGTCCGGCCCGCGAGCCGGGCGGCGTCGAGTCGAGCGACGACGTCACGACGAGCCGCGGCCATGCTGGCGGGTCGCCCGTCCAGATCGCGCAGGCTGACCCGGCGCAGGAGATCCTGGTAGGGCACGGCCGCGGTCCGCTGGCTGGCGACGGCGATCCCGGCGGCGTCGATGCCGATCCGGCAGGCTTCCACCACATCGGCTCCGGCCGCGAGCGCGAGCGCCAGCGCCGCGGCAAACGTGTCGCCCGCGCCGATGTCGCTGGCCTGCCCGGCCGGGTGAGCCGGAAGATGCCGGCCGGTGCCGTCGCGCCCGAGCAGGAACACCCCGTCCGCGCCCAGCGTGATCGCCGCATAGGCCGCCTCGATCTGCTCCAGGAGGCCGCGGCCGATCCGTTCGACCTCCGCCAGATCGAGCCCGCCCGGCTCCTCCGCGCTCGGCGCAACCGCCAGCCGTGCCTCCAGGTCGTTGGGCGTGACGACCGTCGCCCCGGCAGCGTAGAAGCGATGCAGCGCCTTGGAGTCGACAACCAGCGGGCAGGGCCGCGCGGCGCGCAACGCCCTGAGCCGGGCAACGAGGTCGTCGGCGACGGCGCCGTAGGCATAGTCGGAGACGACCACCACGTCGCAGGCGGGGAAGGCGTGTTCCAGATGCTCCAGCAGCCGGGCACGGGCCGCGGGCGAGGCGCCGCGGGTGTCTCCCTCGTCGAAGCGGACCACGTACTGCCCGTCGGCCAGGATGCGCAGCTTGTGGAGCGTGCTGACCGCCGGGTCGACCACCAGCCAGCGATCGTCGACGCCGCGTGACGCCAGCGCCGCCCGCAGCAGGTCGCCCGGCACATCCTCGCCCACCAGCCCCAGGAAGACCACCTCGGCGCCCAATGCGCGCAGGTTGGCCGCCGTGTTGGCGGCGCCCCCCGGCACGCGCTCCTCGGCCGTCTTGCGCACCACCGGCACCGGCCCCTCGGTGCAGAGCCGCGCGGCGGTCCCCTCCAGGTAGCTGTCGAGCATGGCGTCACCGATGACCAGTGCCCGCAGGCGCCGGAAGCGCCGCACCACGTCGACCACGCGCGCCATCACCGGCCCCTCTCTGCAGCCAGACCGGCCGCCGGCCATCCCAGCGGCCGGTAGTCCAGCTCCGGCGCCGCCGCCAGGCCCTCGACCGCACTGATGATCCGCAGCGCGTGGCGGGTGTCGCGGGCGACGAAGTCCGGCCGGCGCCGCGCCGTGACCGGCGGCGATTCGGTGGCGAGATCGACGAGGACGGTGCGGCACCCGGCGCGGCGGCCCGCCTCCACGTCGTCCAGGACGTCGCCGACGAGCCAGGAGCGCGCCGGGTCGACGCCCAGGTCGTGCGCCGCCCGCCACAGCATCCCGGGGGCAGGTTTGCGGCAGTCGCAGCGCCGGGCAAGCTCGGGGATCACCCCGTCCGGGTGGTGCGGGCAGTAGTAGATCGCGTCAAGCCGCACCCCCGAGCGGTCCAGGCTGGCCGCCAGGTGCTCGTGCATCCGGCGCAGGTCGTCCTCGGTGAAGTAGCCGCGGGCGATCCCGGACTGGTTCGTCACCACGACCAGCCGGAACCCGGCCGCCTGCTGCCGGCGCAACTCCGGGCCGATCCCCTCGTAGAGGCGCAGGTGCTCGGGCCGGGATGGGTAGTGGCGCGGGTGGACCAGGGTGCCGTCACGGTCGAGGAAGATCGCGCGATGCGGGGCGGTCATGGGCCACCGGCTCCTTCCCGGATCGCCAGTTCGGCCTCGACCAGGTCGCAGAGGACGTGGGTGACGATCAGGTGCAGCTCCTGCGTAAGGGCGGTGTCGGCAGTAGGCACCCGCACCGCCAAGTCCGACAGCCGAGCCAGCCGGCTGTCGCGCTCGCCGGTGACGGCGACCACGGAGAGACCACGCCGGCGCGCGGTCACGGCCGCCCGCACCAGGTTCTCCGACTCCCCGCTGGTGCTGATCACGACCAGGAGATCGCCCGCCCGGCCGAAGGCCGCCACCTGCCGGGCAAAGACCTGCTCATAGCCGTAGTCGTTGGCGACCGCCGTCACGACGGCGCTGTCGGTACACAGCGCCACGACGGGATACGGCTCGCGCTCGCGCCGGAAGCGCCCGACCAGTTCGGCGGCAAAGTGCTGGGCCCCAGCCGCACTGCCGCCGTTCCCAGCGACCAACACCGTGCGCCCGGCTCGCAATGTCGCGAGGAGCATGTCCGCCACGGCAGCGAGGCGCGCGCTCTGCGCCTCCAACCGAGCCAGGGCCGCCGCCAGGTCGCACCTGCGCCCGGCCAGCGCGCGGGCGAGCACCGCCCCGTACGGCCCGCCGTTGGTCGACGGAGCCCACGCTGCAACCCGCACGTCATCATCGATCATGCGATTGCTCCCGATCGCTCGCGCACGCAGAGCCCATGGGCGCGTCGGCGCACTTGAATGCGCGGGGGACTATTTCCTTTTCCCAGGCTAACGAGTTTGCCCGTCAGGCTTCATCGGGCATCTGCCCAAGCCGTTTTGGGTTCTGGAGAAGCGGGATTGTGCAGGTGCACAACGGTGGGGTGGGTTGGGGTTGGTGCCCGGCTGGGGACCCCTCACCCCTACCCCTCTCGGACGGAGCCCACAAGGGGAGAGGGGGAACGGCCCTCACCCCCGGCCCCTCTCCAAACGTTGGGAGAGGGGGAACGAGACGACGAGACACTCCCCTCTCCCAAGAGCCTGCCCTGAGCGCAGCCGAAGGGTTGGGAGAGGGGTCGGGGGTGAGGGCCGTTTCCCGCTACTCCGCCGCCGAGGGGAGGGTGCGGACGAGGAGGGCGAGGCGGACCTGGACGGCGTCGTCGAAGCGGCGGGGGTCAAGGCCGGTCAGCAGGGCAATCTTGTCGAGTCGGTAGCTGAGGGTGTTGCGGTGGATCGCCAGGCGCGCGGCGGCGTCGGAGGGGGAACAGTCCGACGCGAAGAAGGCATCGAGCGTCTCCAGCAGCTCCGGAGCGTGGTCGAGCGGGCTGAGCAGGTGTCGCGCCAGGTCGATCTTCGTCCGCTCGTCGGCCACGCCGACGAAGGCCGCCATACCCAGCCCGTCCAGGCAGTGGACCCGGTTCTGGCCGTGGAAGCGGCGGCCGAGGGAGAGCGCCGCCCGCGCGTCCTGGTACGAGCGGGCCAGCCCACGGATGCCGGGATGGTAGCGGCCGATCCCGACGTTGATATGGGCGCCGGTGTCACGCCGCAGCCGGGCCAGCAGGGCGTCCGCGGCACGCTTGAGGGCGCTGAGGTTGGCCCACGAGGCCGCGGGTTGGTCGGGGCTGTCCTCATCGGTCCAGGCGACCAGATCCTGCGTGCTGCTGGCCTTGAGCACCGCGATGTCGCCGTCGCCGATGTAGGCGCAGATGCTGTCGCTCGGCAGGTCAAAAAAGCCAACGACGCTGGCGATCACGAGCTGGGCACGCCGCCGCCGCTGCACCTCGGCCGTCTCGGGCAGGTGTGGCGTGCTCGCGCCGCGGATGAACTCTGCCGCGTCGATCAGGATCACCGCGCGCGGGCGGGTGAAGTCCATCCCCAGGATCTGGGCCTCGCGCAGGACGTCGGCCTCGTCGCCGATCTGCCCGCGGAGCAAGTCGTGGATGAACTTGTCCTTCAGTTCGTGGCGCTTGGGGATCTGATCCAGCACCGCCGCCTGGTTGACTACCAGCTCCACCAGCGCCTGCACCAGCCGCGGCGACGGCGCTTCGCCGGTGACCGGCGCGCCGACAATCACCTGTCCCTCATGAGCGTCGACCCGCAGGGGAACACGCAGCAAGCACCCGGTGGGGTCCGGTTGAACCGCATCGAACCGGAGGCCGACGAGGTCGGGGTCGGTGCTGGCAAGCGTCACCCCGCGATCATCGACCACCGCGACATCGGCTGCGAGCAACTCGGCAGTCCGCTCCAGAACCGCCTCCGCGACGCGATCGAACTGCTCCGTGACCATGGCCATCGTGCGGGCCTCCATCCGCCGAGCGGATGTGTACCAGCACTGATCGAGTTGCCGGTGCAAGGAAACGCCGCCCCGCCCCAACAGGCAGCGTGCTTGCGTGATGCAGAACACATGCCAGCCGCCCGCCGGGTAACGCCGCGGGTACGGGTGGTAGCATTCAGGCGCGGCGCCGGCCATGGCCGGTCCGGCGCGGCACCACGACATCCACAGTGAGGAGGAGTTCTCCGCATGCCCACCCGTCCAGCCCGTCGCCGCCGCATCGGTCCCACGCTGGCGCTCGTCCTGGTTCTGGGGCTCGCCGCCCTGCTTGCGGCGTGCGGCGGGTCGCGAAAGTTGACCGGCACCGACCTGGGACAGGAGCCGGCGCCGGACTTCACGCTCACCGACCAGCGGGGCCAGACCGTCAGCCTGTCGCAGTTGCGCGGCAAGGCGGTCGCGCTCACCTTCATCTACACCAACTGCACGGACATTTGCCCCCTGATCACCCAGCACCTGCGGCAGGCGTACGAGCAGTTGCCGGCGGATGCACGGCAGCGAGTCGCACTGGTGGCGATCACCGTCGACCCGGCACGCGACACGCCGGAGGTGCTCCAGGAGTACTCCGAGCGGCACGGGCTGGCGGAGAACCCGAACTGGTTCGCGCTGACCGCCGACGCCGCCACGCTTGAGCCGGTCTGGGCGAGCTATTACGTCGACCCGGGCGCGATGATGGCCGACGACCACGCCGAAACGGACGCGCACGACGCGCACGGCGAGCATGCCGATCACGAGGCCACGCCGGCGGCAGGCGGCCAGCAGCTCACCCACACCGACGCGATCTTCCTCATCGACCGCGACGGCAAGTGGCGCGTGCTGCTGCGCTCGGAGACACCCCCGAAAGAGATCGCCGACGACCTTGCGATCCTCGCCGGGTAGCGGCGACTCCCAGTCGAACGCGGGCGTGGCCGTGGCCCCTGGATTGCAGTCGTCCGGGCAGTAGCAGGCACCCCGTCCACTGCCGGTACCGGGCTGACCCCGCAGACCGCCCGGTGCGAGCCGGGGCACGATCAAGGGACGTCCCGCGATGCTGCTCTCAACCTGGCTGCCCGAGGACTGGAGTGCGATCTTCGTGCCCTCGACGCCGATCCTGGAGATCGTCGTGCGGGGCAGCGTCATCTATTTGGTGCTGTTCTTCGGCCTTCGGTTCCTGCTGAAGCGGGAAGCCGCCGGCATCAGGCTCACCGACCTGCTGGTCGTCGTGCTGATCGCCGACGCGGTGCAGAACGGCATGGCGGGCGAGTACACCGACGTCCCGGATGCATTGGTGCTCGCTGCGACGATCATCGGCTGGAGTATGCTGCTGTCCTTCGTCTCCTACCGCTTCCCTCGCATCCGCCGGGTGATCGAGCCGCAACCGCTGCTGCTGATCAAGGACGGGAAACTGCTGCAAAAGAACGCGGCCAGCGAGTTGCTGACGCGGGACGAGATCATGGGACAACTGCGAGAACAGGGGGTGGAACGGATCGAGGACGTCAAAGAGGCTTATATGGAGAGCAACGGGGTCATCACGGTGATCCCGCGCGAGAAACAGGGGAAGCGGAAGCACCAGCCCAACAAGGCGGCACCATGACGACCGCGATCAGGCGCGTCGAGCGGGCTCCGCGCCGGGCATGGAGAGCGGTCGATGCCGGCTACCAAGCGGCACGTCCGCAGGCGCTACGGCCTGCCGGAGAGCGCGTTCGGGTCGTTCACCGCCTGGCGGAACTGCTCGCGCAGTTGCCGCTCCGTCTCGGCCTCAGCCTCGGCGCGCGCCTTCTTCGCCTCTTCGAGCCGCTCGCGGACACGTTCTTGCAGCTCCGGTCCGCTCTCCGGCGCCAGCAACGAGGCGACCGCCGCACCGACCGCGGCCCCGAGCAGCGCGCCGCCACCGAACTTGAGGATTCCGCGGAGTAGGCCCATCATCGCGTCCCCCTCCCGAAGAGCCGCCGCAGCAGCGCCGCGGCGATTGCCAGCGCCACACCCGCGGCCGCACCGAAGGCCACCGCGCCGGACAGGTCGAACGTGGGGCGGACATCACCCTCCGCCTGCCCCGCCAGCACCAGCACCCGCGAGCCTTCCTCCAGGTGTGCCCGCTCGGCGCGCACCAGTCCAGCCCGGCTGCGCACCATCCGCACGTCATCGGCCGAGACCTGCGTCGCCTGGCTGCGCTGGAGCACGGCACGCTCGCTCCGGACCGACATCGCCGCGGAGCGGTCGAGCTGCGCGCTGCGCGCGTCGATCCCCCGCGCCGCCGACTGCTCCATGTTCACTCGCTCGGCGGTCACCCCGTCGGCCGCGCTGCGGTTCATCAGGACCGTTTGCGCCTCGACCGACCCGACGCGCGTCCCGCTGACCTCCGTGGCTGGAGTCGGCACCTTCCCCGCCGGTTGCTTGTAGACCGTCTCCCGGATCCCGCTCTCCGGCCCCTCCGCCATGACGCAGCCCCCACAGTCTCAACCTCAGGCTCACCGGTCACGAGCAGTGCGCACGGCCAAACGCGCGCCACCATGCCCGCCGCGTCCATGGTACGGGCCACACGCTGCCAGTGTCAAACGGCCGCTGGATGGTGCCTCGCCCCGTCGCGATCCGCGAGAGCGGCCCTCACCCCCGGCCCCTCTCCCAACGTTGGGAGAGGGGAGCTACGCACGGGGGACGAGCGATGCTCCGTGCGATGGCTCCTAGGCCAATCAGGTGACACAGGTGGTCCGGCGGCGGTAGGATGCGGCTGGTGAAATCGGCCCGGCCGTGTGCACCGGTCTCGGGACGGGAGGGAGTCAAGATGCAACCGCCATCCCCGCGCGGGGGTCCGCGCCGACTCGACATCGCGACCCGTGTGGTCCACGCCGGCGAGCGGCCGGCGCGCCCGGACTTCACGCCGGTCACGACGCCGATCTATCCAAGTGCGTCGTTCATCTACGAGGACCTGGACGTGATGGACCAGGCCCTCGGCGGTGCCGAGGACGCCTTTGTCTACACCCGGTACGGGAACCCGACAACCCATGCCCTGGAGATCGCCGTTGCCGACCTGGAGGGGACGGAGACGGCCTTCGCATTCGCTTCCGGCATGGGGGCACTGCATGCAGCGATCATGACCAGCATCGCGCCGGGCGACGCCATCGTGGCGTCGCGGGACCTGTACGGCGCGACCTACGCCATGCTGAACGGGCTGCTCCGCGAGTGGGGCTGCCGCGTCGAGTTCGTGGACATGCTCGACCTGGAGTCGGTGAGCGCGGCGATCGAGCGGCTGCGCCCCGCGCTCGTCGTCTGCGAGGTGATCTCCAACCCGCTGCTCCGCGTCACCGACGTGCCGGCCGTGGTGGAGATGGCACACCGTGTCGGGGCGACGGTGATGGTCGACGCGACCTTCTGCCCGATGCTCTACGCGCCCGCCGCGGACGGGGCGGACCTGGTGATCCACTCGCTCACCAAGTACATCGGCGGGCACGGCGATGTCACCGGCGGCATCGTGGCGACGACCAAGGAGCGACGGGAGAAACTTGCGACCTTCGCCCGCACGACCGGCGGCACGCTCGGCCCCTTCGAGGCATGGCTGGCACTGCGTGGGCTGAAGACGTTGTCGCTCCGGATGGAGCGGCACTGCGCCAACGCAGCGACGATCGCCGGCGCGCTGGTCGAACATCCCCTGATCGCGCACGTCAACTACCCCGGCCTCCCCGGCCACCCGAGCCACGCCACGGCACGGCGGCTCTTCGGCGACCGCGGCTACGGGGGCATGATCTCCTTCGAGATCAAGGATGCCGGGCGAGAGCAGGTCTTTGCCTTCCTGTCGGCGCTGGAGTTGATCGTCCCCGCCACTTCGCTCGGCGACGTGTACTCGCTCGCCCTCTACCCGGCGATGTCGTCGCACCGTGCCTTGACCCCGGAGGAGCGCGCCGCGTACGGCATCGGGGATGGCCTGGTGCGCGTCTCGGTCGGGATCGAAGCGCCGGAGGACATCCTGGCCGACCTCGACCAGGCGCTTCGAGCGGCGGCAGAGTCGTCCCGGTAGGCCACATCGCACGCCTTGCGGGTTGACGGTAAGGCAGCATCGTGTTAGGCTAATGGGGTCCGGGATGCGGTGCGTCCTGGGCTCGTGGTGTGCGGCTCTCCCCTGCTGGGGATTGACGACTGCCGCACTCGGCCTCGTGAAAGGGTCAACGTTGGAACCCGGTAGTACTCACAAGGGAGTCACCGTTCTCAGCGGCTGAACCGGGGCCAGCGTGTTGCTCTGCGTACCACGCCCCCGGTTCAGCCGGGGGATTTTCATGCCAATCACGGCCTGGAAAGGTGGTACGCGATGCAGACCTCCGTGCGCTACACCGTGATCAACCAGGATGGCCGGCCGGTGATCCGGGCGGTACCGGTGCCGAGCCGGCTGAACGACTCGCTGGTGCAGGCTGCTGCGCGCGACGAGCGCGGGCAGGCGCCGGCCCGGCGGGATGAGTCGATTCTGCGCCGGATCCGTCGCCTGCGGCTGCTCGATATTCGCTAGCGTCTGCACCGATTCTGCGGTTCACATCGACCCCTGCCGGGAGGAAGCCGGCAGGGGTCGCTCCTTATCCGGAGTGAAAACCTGGTCACTCCGACGCCTCCACGGCCACGAGCGGCGGCATCGTGCCGGTTCCTGTACGTGACCCCCCTCTCCCAACAGGACATTGACGCAATACGCTGGCGCTCCCACCGCCCCGTCTGAAGCCCGCGTCACCCGGCTCGGGCGGCTATCGACTGGATCGGACATAGGTGGTGCGAGGATCTCGCACCCCGGCGCGTGCCCGGGGGTGAACCCCCGGGCACGGGCCGACCGGCGAACACCCATCTAATTCGTCAATCTCCATGAGCCCCGGACTCGGGCCACGGCGCGGGATCCGTACAGCACCCATCCCGGGGCACGTGTCACAGCGTCGGTGCTACGGTGTCGCCAGGCGCGGGAAGTGCAAGGCGGGTGAGCGTGTTGGCAAGAGGGGTGAATGCGGCTATTGTCTGCCGTGGAGACGACCGGAGAGAGGGGTGTTCCACATGAGCCGACTAGGCTACGCGGCGATGTTCGAGCAGTTCCACCCGACCGACCTCCTGCGCTGGTGTCAGCTCGCCGAGCAGGCGGGATTCGACTCGGTCATGGCCTCGGACCACTTCCAGCCCTGGACACCGCAGCAGGGGCAGAGCGCCTTCGTGTGGTCGTGGCTCGGCGCGTTGGGCGCAACGACCAACCTGCGCTTCGGCACCGGGGTGACGCCGCCCGGCTACCGCTACCATCCCGCGATCGTGGCCCAGGCGGCGGCCACGCTTGAGGCGATGTTCCCCGGCCGCTTCTGGCTCGGCCTGGGCGCGGGGGAGGCGCTCAACGAGCATATCGTGGCCGAGTACTGGCCCGAGCCGCCGCAGCGGCTGGAGCGGCTCATCGAGTCGATCGAGGTCATCCGCAAGCTCTTCAGCGGGAAGACGGTGAAGTACTGGGGCAAGTACGTCAAGATGGAGTCGGCGCGGCTCTGGACGATGCCCGAGACGCCGCCGCCCATCCTGGTGGCCACCTCCGGCCCGATCATGAGCGAGCGGACGGGGCGGCTGTGCGACGGGATCATCACCGTCGGCGCGGCGGACGAGAAGATCAAGATGCTGATGGACCGCTTCGAGAAGGGCGCCCGTGAGGCGGGCAAGGACCCGGCGACGATGCCCCGCATGATCCAACTGCACGTCTCCTGGGCGGCGACCGACGAAGAGGCGGTGGAGCAGGCTGTGCGGGAGTGGCCGAACGGCGGGATGAACTTCCCCAAGCAGGACATCCGCGATCCGGAGCACTTCGCCGCGATGGCCCGGTTGGTCCGGCCGGAGCACTTCACCGGCCGGGTGTTCATGTCGGCTGATCTCGACGCCCACCGCGCGCATATCCAGCACTACATCGACCTTGGCTTCACCGAGGTCTACGTCCACAACGTCGGGCGGAACCAGGAGGAGTTCATCCGCGCCTTCGGGGAGAAGGTGATCCCACACCTCCGCTGGCCCGACACCGGCGCGCTGGCGTCGACCGCCTCCGCCCGGCCGTCCGACGCGGCACGGTGAGCCTGACCGGCCCGGCGCGTGTGAATCGCACACGCCGGGCCGATCTGCTCTAGATTTTTTCCAGCATTCGTGCTAATTGAAGAGTATCGAGCCAGGGCTGTTGTGGGCAGACTGACACGAACTCGGGGAGCAGGTGCTCCAGTGCTCGCGTGTCTCGGGCTCCTCTCCGGGCGGGAGGGAGAGCACCCCGGGAACAGCAGCAGGCGCTACGGTTCATCTTCCGCGGCGCTTACCGCGCCGCACCTGGGCGGTTTAGGGTACGGACATGGACCAGTCTGCGGCGCGCCCACTGATCCTGATCGCCGAGGACGATCCATCGAACAGTGAGGTCATCGCCAGCACGCTGACCGAGTTCGGCGGCTACCGCGTGGTCAGCGAAGGGGATGGCGGGCTGGTGGTGCAGCGAGTGGAGGAAGAGCAACCCGATCTGGTCGTGCTCGACCTCCTGCTGCCACACCGGAACGGGATCGAGATCCTGCGAGAACTGCGCGCCGATCCGCGGTTCTCCCAACTCCCGGTTGTGGCGATCAGTGCCGATGTGCGCCCGGTGGTGTGGGAGCAACTGGAAGAACTCGGCTGCACGGAGTTCATCCCGAAGCCCTTCGGGATCGATCAACTCCTGGAGAGCGTTGCGCGGGCACTGAGAGATTCCCGTGCCAAAGATGGGGATGGGTGACCCGGCGCGGAGGGCCGGTGGTCGGCCGGCGACGGCATCACCGGAGCAAGGCAGTGCTGGACCCAGCACGCCGCGCCCCGGACCATGCACAGCGAGGCGCCGGACCGGGCACGCGGCGCGGGGTTGCCCGGCTATGGGGCGACGAACGTCCCGTGGCTGGGATCCGGCAGCATGAAGACGAGGACCCCGATCCAGACCGCCAGGACGATGAGCGCGAGCGCGAGCACGGTCAAGACGATCCGTCGCTCCCGCGGCGTGAGGCGATGTGGCTCAAACCCCTGCATGTTTCCTCCAGCGATCCTCCTCGCGGCGTGAGGCACGGCTCCTCCCCCGCCGCCGATGCGCCTTAGAGGATCGCCCACCAGCGGCCCTGCGTCAAGGGCACCGCGCACCTGCTCCGGCACGAGACCCCCGTATACTTGATCCATACGCGCGGTGACGCAGTCGGCCGCGCCAACACGCGATTCTCATCAGGAGGCGATACCTGCATGCCAACGCAGCCAAGTAAGACCCTTGAGACCGTGCCCAACCCCAAGCCGGAGCGGGACTACGAGATCGAGATCTCGACGCCGGAGTTCACCTGCGTCTGCCCCGTAACCGGTCAACCCGACTTCGCCACGATCACCATCCGCTACGTACCGGACCAGCGGATCGTGGAGTTGAAGTCCCTCAAGCTGTACCTCTGGTCGTACCGCAACGAGGGCGCCTTCCACGAGAAGGTCACCAACCAGATCCTCGATGACCTCGTCGCCGCGGTCGACCCGCGCCGGGCAACCGTCATTGGCGACTTCAACATCCGCGGCGGCCTGCATACGGTCGTGAAGGCGGAGTATACGCGGGAGTAGGGCGTCACACGTCATGCGTCATGCGTCATGCGTCCCCCTCACCCCCCGGCCCCCTCTCCCACAAGGGGAGAGGGGGAGCAGAACGAAACACGGAACACGCATGACGCGTGACGTATGACGCATCACTCCCCGTACCGCCCCGCGGCGTCGGCGTAGAGGTCGCCGCCGTGGGCGTCGTTGACGACGATGGCGGGGAAGTCGACGACGGTCAGGCGGTGGATCGCCTCGGGGCCGAGGTCGGGATAGGCCACGACCTCGGCAGCGGTGATGCGCCGCGCCAGCAGTGCCCCGGCGCCCCCGACGGCGGCGAAGTAGACCGCGCCGTGGCGTACGATGGCGTCGCGCACGACAGGGGAGCGGTGGCCCTTGCCGATCATACCGCGCAGCCCCGCGGCCAGCAGCGCGGGGGTGTAGGGATCCATCCGCCCGCTCGTCGTCGGGCCGGCTGAGCCGATGATGGCGCCGGGCCGCGCCGGGGTGGGTCCGACGTAGTAGACGATCTGGTCGCGCAGGTCCACCGGCAGCGGCTCACCGCTGGCCAGGGCCTCGGTGAGCCGCTTGTGGGCAGCATCGCGCGCGGTAAGCAGCGTGCCGTTGATGAGCACGGCATCCCCGGCACGCAGGCGGGTCGCCGTCTCCGCGTCGAGCGGGGCCGTGATGCGCTTCGGCTCCATCGTCACCGGTCACCTCCCTCCGGGGCGGCTGCAGCCCACCCGCGGGTGTGCAACCGGACCCCGGCCGGACGGTTCCGATCGCGCGGGTAGCGACCCGTGGGCCTTACACCTGCACCGCCTGTTCCAAGCCGACCTCGTTCAACCCGGCCGTGTAGATCTCCAGGCAGCCGCGCCCGCGCGCCTTCGCATGGTACATGGCATGATCGGCACGGCGCAGCATCTCCTGGGGAGAGATGCCGGGGTTGTGCACCGCAAGCCCGATACTGGGGGTCACGGTGAAGTCCCGCCCGGCCACGTGGACGGGCTTGCTCAACGCGGAAAGCACCCGGTGCGCCGCGGCGACGGCGTCCGCGTAATCCTCGACCTCGTCGAAGAGCACGGCAAACTCGTCGCCACCCAGGCGCGCCGCCATATCGCCGTCTCGCAGCGTAGCGGCCAGCCGCTGGCCGATCTCGACCAGGAGCAAGTCACCGACCTCATGCCCGAACGTGTCGTTCACGGACTTGAAGTCATCGAGGTCGATGAAGAGGAGCGCGGCGGTCCGGCCGGTGCGCTCGGCCTCGGCGAACGCGAGATCGACCCGGTACATGAAGAGGGCTCGGTTCGGCAGACCAGTCAGCGGATCGTGGAACGCCTGGTGACGGAGTTGGGCCTCCAGCGCCTTGCGCTCGCACACGTCCCGGATGACCGCGACCACGCCGCCGACGTCCGGGTCGGTCAGGAGGTTGCTGACGGCGGCTTCCAGATAGTGCCAGGACCCATCGCGGTGCCGCGCCCGGAGCTCGACGCGTTTCACCACGCCGGGCTGCTCCAGGATGCTCGCCAGCTCGCGCCTCACCAGCGGCAGGTCGTCCGAGTGGACCAGCGGGAAGACGGCGGTGCTCTTCAGCTCGTCCGGCGGGTAACCGAGGACGCGCTCCGCGGCAGGGCTGACGTAGCGGATCGTACCGTCGGGGTCGAGGATGACAACCACGTCGGACACGTTCTGCACCAGTGCGCGGTATCGCCGTTCGCTCCGCCGGAGTGCCTGCGCGAGCGCCACGGCTCGCGCGAGCAGCGCGGCGTTTTCGCGGATGATCAGCCCCTGGCGCAGGAGCACCAGGGTCAGGAGGGCTGCGACGCCGAAGTGCATTCCCGCAAGGGATGGACTCCCCTGCCGTAGCCCGGCGAGAAGCAGAAAGCCGACGCCGAGCAGGGACGCCGCGCTCGAGATGCCCAGCCGCCAGCGCCAGCCACGCGTGCCGGGGCGGGGCACCACATCGGGCGGCATACGCTCGACCCGTTCGCGAACGCACGCCGCTGCGACCACCAACAGGTAGCACAGCACGTAGGCAATGCCGGGCCAGGACACCGGGTTGTAGGCTCCGGACAACCACATGCGGGACGACCCGGTGTCCGCCACCAGGAAGGCAATAAAGCCGGCGCCGAGGAGGATGTGAGCGCTCGTGCGCCGGGCGTCGGGTAATCGGACGAGCGCCACGGCGGCGCCGAAGAGCACCAGCACGTCGGCGACGGGATACGCCACGGACAGCACCCACGCCAGCAGCGACGCGTTCTCGGCCGTCGCCACAGGGTAGAGCACGACGTACCACAGCACCATGAAGCCGCCGACCACGACCATCAGCGCATCGAGCCACAGCTCCGCGCGACCGCTCCCTTGCGGCGACACACCGGGCATGAGGAGCAGCCCCGCGACGATCGGGGGATAGGAGAGCAGGTATGCGACGTCGGCGACGGATGGGAACGGCGACGCCTGAGCGACGAGTTCGTACCACGCCCACACCCAGTCCGCGGCGGCGTTGAGCGTCATGCCGAGCGCGAGGAGCGACCAGGCACGTCGCTCATTCCCCGCAAGCGGGACACGGGCAACCAGGCGCCAGAGCGCCAGCGCCGGGAGCGTCGAGATGAGATTGAACAGGAGATACCCGATTGCCATCCCCGCGTTCCGCCCGCCCCACCCGGTAAGCTGCCAGGCAACGAACGAGACGATGCTGAAGAGGATCATCAGGCCTATACCAGTGCACCGCAGGTGACCCTCACTCCCCGGCTCAGTCACCTGGGTGCCCAGCCGCTCAAGCGCTCGCTCCCGCATGCGTCTGCGCCGCCTCACCGCCATTCGACATCCAACACGTATGCCGGAACTAGAAAGACAGGGCGGGCCGGCGCCCGCCAGTCTCCCGTTGCCGTCCAGCCGGAACACTAGGGTAGTGCGGGACAACCATCGCCTGCATGAACGATTGGTCCTGATCGGAATTGGGTTGAACCGACCATCTCCACTCCTGAACCAGAACATTTGTTCGATTTTCCGGCCCCCGATGTGTACGCATCAGTAGACGGGTAGCCACGGACGAAACGAGGGGAGTCAGGGATGGGACGAGGACGACGCTGCGCCCGGCCCGGCTGCCGCGCGTGGGCCATGCGCGGGCGGGAGTACTGCTGGGCGCACGACCCGACGCGCATCCGGGCCGGTCCGGCCGGAGGGAACGCGCCGGTTCTGGCACCGGGTGTTCGTGAGTTGATCGAGCAGCGGGTGACCGAGCTGCTGACGCAGCCGGGGACGGAGGAGTCACTGGCGGAAGAGATCGGCGCGCTCCGCCTGGTCCTGGCCCGGGTGCTGGCCGAAGAGGACGACCCGGCACGGCTGGCCGCGAGCATCCCGCGGATCGTGGACGCCGTGGTCCGCGCCGTCCGCACCCAGCGGACGCTGGCGGCCGGGACGGCGGAGGGGCTGACGGCGGCGATGACGCAGGTGCTGCTCGAACTTGGACTCGGAGGTGACCCATGAGCAGCGAGGAGGCCCGGCAGGCCGCGCTGCGCAGCGGGGCGACCCTGCGGGAGATCGTGGCGCGCACCGGGCGGCGCGCGGGGGTCGATCTGGAGCCGGGTTGCGCCTACGGCGCCGTCACCCGCGCCCACGTGGAGGATCTCGCGAACGAGCTGCGGGAGATCAAGGCGCGGATCAACTACCTCTTCACGCTGGTGATCGGGTCGATCGCGATCGACATTCTGCTTCGGCTGACGGGGATGGGGTGAAGCGGCGCGCTAGCCCTCACCCCCTAACCCCCTTCTCCCAAGGTTGGGAGAGGGGAGGGGGTGAGGACCGACTTCCCCTACGACTCACGGAACAGGAGGAACCATGGAACGGCCGGATGAGGTGGTTGAGCGACCTCCGGAGAACGAGAGTCCGGAGCACACGGAGCAGGGAGCGGACGGCACGGAGGGGTTCGACCTGGAGCGCATCCGCGAGTTGATCTTGGCGGCGCACCCCGACGTGGTGCCGGACATGATCACAGGAACCACCTTCGACGAACTGATGGCCAGCATCGAGCCAGCCCGGGCCGCCTACGCCCGCATCGCCGAGCGCATCCGGAGCCAGCCGGGTAACGCGCCCGGCATCCCGGCCGGCCAGCCCGGCCGGCAGCCATCCCCCGCCCACGTCGAGCGCCTCTCGGCGAGCGCCAAGATCGCCGAGGGACTGCGACGGCGGAGGGGGTAGGAGGAGTACCCCTCACCCCCAGCCCCTCTCGGACGGAGCCCACAAGGGGAGAGGGGGGCAAGACGCGATACGGCACACGTTCCCCCTCTCCCAACGTTGTTCAGGGGCGGACAGGGGGTGAGATCAAGTGAGCGGTCAGGGGTGGCCTCTGCCTGGCGACGCAGACGGCAGGAATCGTCGT
>Ga0207872_100030_pt1 | contig 137921 bp, 132 predicted proteins | sample Passage260B_FD_187372 | JGI IMG/M metagenome (GOLD analysis project Ga0207872, IMG submission 187372) | Cellulose adapted compost microbial communities from Newby Island Compost Facility, Milpitas, CA, USA - Passage2 60B (SPAdes) (version 2) ...
CTTCTGACGCCGATCGCGATGGAGAAGGAGCTGCGGTTCGCCATCCGGGAGGGCGGCCGCACCGTCGGCGCCGGCGTCGTCACCGAGATCATCGAGTGAGAGGCGTTTCATGGCGACGCACAAGATTCGCATTCGCCTGAAGGCGTACGACTACAAGCTCCTCGATCAGTCGGCGCGCGAGATCGTGGAGACCGCACGCCGCACGGGAGCGCGGGTGGCGGGGCCGATCCCCCTGCCGACCAAGATCAACAAGTTCACCGTGCTGCGGGGCCCTCACATCGACAAGAAGTCGCGGGAGCAGTTCGAGATCCGCACGCACAAGCGGCTTCTCGACATCCTCGAGCCCACGCAGGCCACGCTCGACGCCCTCATGAAGCTCGATTTGTCGGCGGGCGTCGACGTGGAGATCAAGTCCTGAGGGGCGAGGGGAGGACCATGGCAACGTTCGACGTCTACAATCTCGAGAAGCAGAAGGTCGGCACCATCGAGTTGGCCGATGCCGTCTTCGCGGCCGAGGTCAACGAGTACCTCATCTACGAGGTCGTGAAGATGCAGCAGGCCAACCGCCGCCGCGGCACGGTGGGCGTCAAGAACCGCTCGCTGGTGTCGGGCGGTGGCAAGAAGCCGTGGCGCCAGAAGGGCACCGGCCGGGCCCGGCAGGGCTCGATCCGCGCCTCCCAGTGGGTGGGCGGCGGCAAGGCGATGGCGCCGAAGATGCGGGATTACTTCTACCGGCCGCCGGCGAAGGTGAGGAAGGGCGCGTTGCGCTCCATCCTCTCCCTGCGGGCGTCGGAGGGGAATCTCCTGCTGGTGGAAAACTTCGACCTTGGGGAGATCAAGACGAAGAAGGCCCTCGAGGTTCTCGAAGCGAAGCTGGGTCTTCCCTCCGCGCTCGTCGTCGTGGCGGGCGGGCCCGACGATCGGGAGCGGGAGGTCGCTATCAAGTCGATCCGGAATCTCGACGGCTACGACGCGCTGCCCGTCGAGGGCTTCAACGTCGAGGCGGCGCTTCGGCGGCCTCACCTGGTGCTGACGACCGCTGCCGCCAGGCATCTCGAGGGAGTACTGTCGTGAGGCTCGAAGACGTGATTCGAGGCCCCGTCCTCACCGAGAAGAGCGAGTGGGCCCGCGAGAAGTTCGGCGCCTACACCTTCGAGGTGGATCGGAGGGCGACCAAGGATGATATCAAGGCGGCGATCGAGCGGTTCTTCGGCGTCGACGTCGTGGACGTCCGCACCCAGATCGTCCGCGGGAAGAACAAGCGCGTCGGCCGGTTCGTCGGCCGTCGGCCCAACTGGAAGAAGGCGATCGTCGTGCTGAAGGAAGGCCAGTCGATCGACCTCTTCGACCTCGGGGTCTGAGGATAGGGAATCATGGGTCTCAAGCACTACAAGCCGACGAGCCCGGGCCGTCGGCTGATGACCACGCCGGACAACGCGGAGCTGACGAAGGGCAAGAAGCCCGAGCGCCGCCTGACGACTCCGCTGCGCAAGACCGGCGGCCGCAACAACCACGGCCACATCACGTCGCGCCACATCGGCGGCGGCCACAAGCGGCGCTACCGGATCATCGACTGGAAGCGCGACAAGGACGGCGTCGAGGGCAAGGTCGTCTCCATCGAGTACGATCCCAACCGTTCGGCGCGCATCGCGCTCATCCAGTACGTGGACGGCGAGAAGCGCTACATCCTCTGGCCCGAGGGACTGAACGTCGGCGACAAGGTGCTCTCGGGCGAGGACGTCGACCCGAAGGTCGGCAACGCGCTGCCGCTCCGGGCCATCCCGCTCGGCGCGATGATCCACAACGTGGAGCTCAAGCCGGGCCGGGGCGGCCAGCTCATCCGGGCGGCGGGCTCGGCGGGGCAGCTGATGGCCAAGGAGGGCAAGTACGCCCACATCCGCATGCCCTCCGGTGAGGTCCGGCTGGTCCTGCTCGAGTGCCGCGCCACCATCGGCGTCGTCGGTCACGCCGAGCACGGCACCGTCCGCATTGGCAAGGCCGGGCGCAACCGGTGGCTGGGTCGTCGTCCCCGCGTGCGCGGCGTGGCGATGAACCCGGTGGACCATCCGCACGGCGGCGGCGAGGGCAAGGCGACCCAGGGTAACCCGCATCCCGTCACGCCGTGGGGCATGCCCACCAAGGGTTACAAGACCCGGAAGAACAAGAGGACCGAGAAGTTCATCGTCAAGCGTCGCAAGTAGGAGCGAAGCTGATCGGTCGGACCCACGGGCAATGGGGCCCGTGGGAGCCAAGGAACAGGAAAGATGGCTCGTTCGCTCAAGAAGGGCCCGTTCGCCGATCCCCATCTCCTCAAGAAGGTGGAGGAGCTGAACCGGACCGGGCAGAAGAAGGTGATCAAGACCTGGTCGCGTCGGTCGACGATCTTCCCGGAGTTCGTTGGCCACACGTTCGCCGTTCACAACGGCAACAAGTTCATTCCGGTCTTCGTGACCGAGAACATGGTCGGCCACAAGCTCGGGGAGTTCGCTCCGACGCGTACCTTCGGCGGTCACGCGGCGGACAAGAAGGCGGCCCGGAAGTAAGGAAGGGACACCATGGCGAGGAAGAAGGCTTTCGAGGGGGAGATCGCCGCGACGGCCCGCCTTCGCTACCTGCGGATGTCGCCCCGCAAGGTCCGGCTCGTCTGTGACGTGATCCGGGGCAAGCAGGTGGAGGAGGCGCTGGCGACGCTGCGGTTCACCCCCAAGGCGGCCGCGCTGCCGATCTCGAAGCTGATTCGCTCCGCGATCGCCAACGCGGAGCAGAAGAAGGAGAACCTCGACATCGATCGCCTGTTCATCCGGACGATCCGTGTCGACGAGGGCCCCATCCTGAAGCGCTGGATGACGCGTGCGCAGGGGCGGGCCACTCGGATCAACAAGCGGACCAGCCACATCGTGGTCGAGCTTGGGGAGATGCGCTAGTGGGTCAGAAAACTCATCCAATCGGACTGCGGCTCGGCGTCATCCGCGGCTGGGACTCCAGGTGGTACGAGGAGAAGAACTACGCCAAGTGGCTGCATGAGGACATCAAGATCCGGGAGTACGTGAAGGAGAAGCTCAAGCACGCGGGCATCTCCCGGGTCGAGATCGAGCGCGCAGCCAACAAGGTCAAGGTGAACGTCCACACGGCGCGGCCGGGCATCGTCATCGGCAAGCGCGGGGCGGGCATCGAGACCTTCAAGAAGGAGCTGCAGAAGCTCACCGAGAACGAGCTGTTCCTCAACATCATCGAGGTCCGCAAGCCGGAGCTCGATGCGCAACTCATCGCGGAGAACATCTGCACCCAGCTCGAGCGGAGGATCGCCTTCCGCAGGGCCATGAAGAAGGCGGTCACCACCGCGATGAAGTTCGGCGCCAAGGGGATCCGGATCGCCTGCTCCGGCCGCCTGGGCGGCGCCGAGATGGCGCGCTACGAGTGGTACCGCGAGGGGCGGGTTCCCCTGCACACCCTGCGGGCCGACATCGACTACGGCTTCGCCGAGGCGTACACGACGTACGGCACGATCGGCTGCAAGGTGTGGGTGATGAAGGGCGAGATCCTCCCGGAGGCCAACGCCAAGTAAGGGCGGGCAGGCACTTGACCTCGGCGCGCGTTCGTGCCATGTACGCGCGCTCGCCCGCTCCAAGAGCAAGGTAAAGAACGATGCTTCAGCCAGCGAGAACGAAGTGGCGCAAGCAACAGAAAGGGCGGATGAAGGGGACGGCCTACCGGGGCGCGACCCTCGCCTTCGGGGACGTCGGCCTCCAGGCGACCACCTGTGGGTGGGTGACCGCCCGGCAGATCGAGGCGGCGCGTATCGCCATGAGCCGCCACATCAAGCGTGGTGGCAAGATCTGGATCCGCATCTTCCCCGACAAGCCCATCACCTCCAAGCCGGCCGAGGTTCGAATGGGCGCGGGTAAGGGTTCGGTGGACCACTACGTGGCCGTCGTCAAGCCGGGCCGCATCCTCTACGAGATCCAGGGCGTGAGCGAGGAGGTCGCCCTCGAGGCGCTGCGGCTGGCGGCCTACAAGCTGCCGGTCCGAACCAAGATCGTCCGTCGCGAGACGGTGGGGCTGTGACCATGAAGGCGAACGAGCTGAGGGCTCTGTCGAAGGAAGAGCTGCAGAAGAAGCTCGCCGAGCTTCGGAAAAGCCTCTTCGATCTCCGCATGAAGCTCCGGACGGGTCGGCTCGACTCCACCGCGGACATCGGCAAGACGCGGAAGGAGATCGCCAGGACCCTCACGGTTCTGCGGGAGAAGGAGCTGGGGATCCGCTGAGGCGGTCCTGGAGACCCTCGGGGCGAAGGAAGGTTGGCAATGCGCGGAAGGCCAAAGGTCAGGATCGGCATCGTCACCTCGAACAAGATGGACAAGACCGTCGTCGTTCGGGTGGAGCGCCGGGTCAAGCATCCGCAATACGGGAAGTACGTGACGCGCCACGTCAAGTACAAGGCGCACGACGAGCACAACGCCTGCCAGATCGGCGACAGGGTCCGGATCGTCGAGACCCGACCTCTGTCCAAGGACAAGCGCTGGCGGGTGGTGGAGAGGCTGGTTCCCACGAGTGGGACCTGAGGATCTTGGCCGCGGACAGGCGCGAGAGCGAACCGTCCGCGGGAGGAGCGAGTCATGATTCAGGCCACAACCGTTCTCGACGTGGCGGACAACTCGGGCGCGCGCAAGGTGATGTGCATCAAGGTGCTGGGCGGATCGCGCCGTCGCTACGCCAGCGTCGGGGACGTGATCGTCGTCTCGGTCAAGGACGCGATCCCCAACGCCAAGGTGAAGAAGGGCGACGTGCAGCGCGCCGTCGTCGTCCGCACCAAGGCTCCGGTCGCCCGCCCGGACGGGAGCTACATCAAGTTTGACACCAACAGCGCGGTCCTCATCTCCAAGGACGGCGAGCCGATCGGCACCCGCATCTTCGGGCCGGTCGCGCGTGAGCTTCGGGCGAAGAAGTTCATGAAGATCATCTCGCTCGCCCCGGAGGTGCTCTGAGATGCGCATCAAGAAGGGCGACACCGTCAAGGTGATCTCGGGCGCCCACAAAGGGAAGGTGGGGAAGGTCCTGGAGATCGACCGGCGCAAGATGCGCGCGCGGGTCGAGGGCGTGGCGATGGTCAAGCGCCACGTCAAGCCGGGGCGCAACCCGGCGATGCCCGAGGGCGGAATCATCGAGAAGCCGGGGACGATCCACGTCTCCAACCTGATGATCGTCGATCCGAAGACCAACGTCCCGACGCGGATCGGGATGAAGGTCCTCGACAACGGCAAGAAGGTGCGGGTTTCCAAGCGCACCGGCGAGGTTCTGGACTGAGGTTCTGATCCGTCGGTGGTAGGCAGAAACGCCGGCGGAAGCAGGAGAGACCATGAATATGCCCGCACTCCGGGAGCGCTACCTCAAGGAGGTCGTCCCGGCGCTGATGAAGGATTTCGGGTACAAGAGCCCGATGCAGGTTCCGCGCCTCGAGAAGATCGTCGTCAACATGGGTCTCGGGGAGGCGCTGGTCAATTCGAAGATCCTCGACTCGGCGCTGGTCGAGCTGGCGCAGATCACCGGCCAGAAGCCGGTGGCGACCAAGGCCCGCAAGTCGATCGCCAACTTCAAGCTGCGTGCGGGGCAGGCGATCGGCGCGATGGTCACGCTGCGCGCGAACCGCATGTACGAGTTTCTGGAGCGGCTGATCTACTTCGCCCTGCCGCGCGTGCGCGACTTCCGCGGCGTCTCGAGCCGTGCGTTCGACGGGCGGGGCAACTACACCCTGGGCATCCGGGAGCAGATCATCTTCCCCGAGATCGACTACGACAAGGTCGAGAAGGTGAAGGGGATGAACGTCACCATCGTGACGACCGCCCGCACCGACGAGGAGGGCCGGGCGCTCCTGAAGTACCTGGGGATGCCGTTCCGCTCCTGAGCAAGGGGAAGAGTCGTGGCGAAAGTTTCGAAGATGGTGGCAGCGACCCGCAAGCCCAAGTTTCCGGTCCGGCAGCGCAATCGCTGCCCGCTTTGCGGGCGGCCGCGCGGCTTCCTCCGGAAGTTCCAGATGTGCCGCATCTGCTTCCGGATGCGGGCGCTCCGCGGAGAGATCCCTGGTGTGACCAAGTCCTCCTGGTGAGGGAGAAGAGCACGGCCCGCAACCGGACCACCGCGTAGTGCGGCGAGGCGGGGCGGGCCCATCGAGCTGGGTAATTTGCGATGGCCAACGTGACCGATCCGATCGCCGACATGCTGACCCGCCTCCGCAATGCGGGGATGGCGCGGCACGAGAAGACGGTGATCCCGGCCAGCAAGCTGAAGCTGGCGATCATCGACGTCCTCAAGCGCGAGGGCTACATCCAGGACTACACCGTCCACGAGGACGGCAGGCAGGGCGAGATCACCGTCTTCCTGAAGTATCACGAGGGCAAGCCGGTGATCCGGAGCTTGAGGCGCGTCTCGCGCCCCGGCCGGCGCTGGTACGTGGGGAAGGATCAGATCCCGCGCGTTCTCGGCGGGCTGGGCATCGCGATCCTCTCGACCAGCAAGGGTGTGATGGTCGACCGCGAGGCTCGCAAGGCCGGCGTCGGCGGCGAGCTCCTCTGCACCGTGTACTGATCGGAGGCCGAAGATGTCTCGCATTGGCAAGCGTCCGGTTCAGATCCCGGATAAGGTGAAGGTGGAGGTCGCGGCCGACGTCGTGCGGGTGCAGGGGCCCAAGGGCTCCGTCGAGGTCCCGGTGGGGCGTGGCGTGCAGGTGGCGGTCGAGAACGGCCAGATCGTCGTGCGTCGAGACGACGACGAGGCCGAGACCCGGGCCATGCAGGGGCTGACGCGCAGCCTGCTGGCGAACGCGGTCCGCGGCGTCTCCGTCGGATTTTCCCGGACCCTCGAGATCAACGGCGTCGGCTATCGCGCCGAGCTCAAGGGCAAGGAGCTCCACCTGACCCTGGGGCTTTCGCACCCGGTGGTCTATCCGCTGCCCGAGGGCGTGTCGGCGGCGGTGGATAAGCAGACCGTGATCACGCTCACCAGCCACGACAAGCAGCTGCTGGGGCAGGTGGCGGACAAGATCCGTTCGTTCAGGCCGCCGGAGCCTTACAAGGGCAAGGGCATCAAGTACGCCGAGGAAACGATCCGGCGCAAGCAGGGCAAGGCCGGCAGCGCCTGAGTCGATGGGTACGGGTGCAGAGATGGCACGAGTTCATGAACGCAAGCTGAACCCCCGCGAGCGGCGGGCGAAGCGGATTCGAAAGAAGATCGCGGGAACCCCCGAGCGGCCGCGGCTCAGCGTCTACAAGAGCAACCAGCACATCTACGCCCAGGTGATCGACGACACGGTGGGCAGGACGCTGGCCTTCGCCTCGACGCTGAGCAAGGAGATCCGCGACAAGGTCGCGGATCTGACCAAGACGGAGGCCGCGCGGCTGGTGGGCCAGCTCGTCGCGGAGAAGGCGAAGGCCGCGAACGTCACGCGCGTGGTCTTCGATCGGAACGGCTTCCCCTATCACGGCCGGCTTGCCGTCCTGGCCGACGCGGCCCGCGAGGCGGGACTGGAGTTCTGAGATGTCGAAGCAGCCGATCAATCCGAACGAGCTCGACCTCACCGAACGGGTCGTCAGCATCAATCGCGTCGCCAAGGTGGTGAAGGGCGGCCGGCGCTTCAGCTTCTCCGCGCTGGTCGTCGTCGGCGACGGCAACGGACACGTCGGCGTCGGGCTGGGCAAGGCGAACGAGGTGCCGGAGGCCATTCGGAAGGGCGGTGAGCAGGCGAAGAAGAACCTGATCCGGGTCCCGCTCGCCGGCTCGACCCTCCCGCACGAGGCCATCGGCGAGTTCGGCCCCGGCAAGGTCCTGCTCAAGCCGGCCTCCGAGGGTACCGGCGTGATCGCCGGCGGCGCGGTGCGCGCCGTCCTCGAGGCGGCGGGCGTGCGGAACGTCCTGACGAAGATCCTCGGGAGCCGCAATCCTCACAACGTCCTCAAGGCCGTCATGGACGGACTGATGCAGATGCGGTCCCCCGACGAGATCGCGAGGATGCGCGGCAAGGACGTCAAGGAGATCCTGCCCTCGGCCTGACGGCCGGCCAGTCGAGGACGAAAAATGGCGCTGAAGGTCAAGTTGGTCCGTTCCGTGGCCAGCCGCCCGAAGGATCAGAGGGAGACGGTCCTGGGGCTGGGCCTCAAGAAGCTGAACCAGGAGAGGATCCTGCAGGACACCCCCGCCATCCGCGGCATGATCGCCAAGGTCACGCACCTGGTGGCCTGGGAGGTGGTCGAGGGCGAAGCTCCCGTCCGCCCGCGCAGGCAGCGTCGAGCCGCGACGAAGGAGGAATGAAAGGTGGGAACGACTCTTCACAACCTCCGGGCCCCGGAAGGTTCGCGCAAGTCGAAGAAGCGGGTCGGCAGGGGGCCGGGCTCCGGCCTGGGCAAGACCGCGGGTCGGGGCCACAAGGGTCAGAAGTCGCGCTCCGGGCGCATGACGATCGCCGGCTTCGAGGGCGGCCAGATGCCGCTGCAGCGGAGGCTGCCGAAGTTCGGCTTCAAGAATCCGTTTCGCGTGGAGTACGTCCCGGTCAACCTCGACCGGCTCGAGGAGCTCTTCGAGGACGGCGCGACCGTCGACCCTCGGGCCCTCTTCGAGAAGGGCGTGATCTCGAAGAAGAATGCCCTGATCAAAATCCTCGCTCGCGGGCAGATCTCGAAGAAGATGGCGGTTACGGCCCATGCGTTCTCCCGCAAGGCGAAGGAAGCGATCGAGAACGCCGGCGGTTCCGCCACGGTGATCGGAGCGCCCGCGAAGGCGGGCGCCGCGCAGGGGTGAGGGGGGGAGCATCCCCCGGCCCTTCGAAGGGGTAGCAACTTGTTCGAGGCCATCGCGAACGTCTTCCGGATCGAGGAGCTGAGAAAGCGGCTCCTCTTCACGCTGGCGCTGCTCGCGGTCTATCGGCTCGGCATCTTCATCACCGTTCCTGGCATCGACCAGGAGGCGATGCAGGGCTTCATCCAGTCGCAGGGCGGGCTGCTCGGGCTCTTCAACCTCTTCTCGGGTGGAGCGATCGAGCAGGCGTCGATCTTCGCCCTCGGCATCATGCCGTACGTGTCCGCAAGCATCATCATGCAGCTGCTGGCGGTGGTGATCCCGACCCTCGAGCAGCTCCAGAAGGAGGGGGAGCTCGGTCGGCGGAAGATCAACCAGTACACCCGCTACGGCACCGTCGTCCTCGCCGCGGTCCAGGGCCTCGCGATGGCCTTCTTCCTCGAGAGCCAGGGGAGGGGCGACGCCACCGGCGCGATGCATAGCATCGTGATCCATCCGGGCTGGGGCTTCCGCTTGTTGACGGTGATCACGCTCATGTCCGGCACCGCCTTCATCATGTGGCTGGGCGAGCAGATCACCGAGCGGGGCATCGGCAACGGGATCTCGCTCATCATCTTCGCCGGCATCGTCGCCCGGCTGCCCAGCGCGTTGTTCCAGACGGCGCAGTGGTACCGGACCGGCCAGCTCGACGAGTTCACCATCTTCATGCTCGCCCTGATCGTGGTGGGAGCCATCACCGCGGTAATCTTCGTCGAGCGCGGACAGCGCCGGATCCCGGTGCAGTACGCCAAGCGCGTGGTCGGCCGGCAGGCCGTCGGCGGGCAGACCACCCACCTGCCTCTCAAGGTGAACAACGCCGGCGTCATCCCGCCGATCTTCGCATCCTCCATCCTCCTGGTTCCGGCGACGCTCGCGAGCTGGATTCCCGGCATCAAGAGGTGGACGGACGCGCTTCAGAGGGGCGGGTGGGAGTACAACACGCTCTACGTGCTCCTCATCGTCTTCTTCGCCTTCTTCTACACCGCCGTGACTTTCAACCCGGTGGACGTGGCGGACAACTTGAAGAAGAACGGCGGGTACATCCCCGGCATCCGGCCGGGCAAGAAGACGGCCGAGTACATTGACCGCGTGCTGACCCGCCTCACCGCCGGCGGCGCGATCTACCTGGCCATCGTCTGCGTGTTGCCGACGATCCTCATCAACACCTTCAACACGCCCTTCTTCTTCGGCGGCACGGCGCTGCTGATCGTGGTGGGCGTGGCGCTGGACACGGTGCAGCAGATCGAGGGCCACCTGATCACGAGGCACTACGAGGGCTTCACGGGAGCCCGCGGTCCTCGGATCCGGGGCCGGCGGGTCGCCGGGGCCCGCTGAGCCCAGCCCGCGGTCGGATCTCCGGGGCGCTCGCCAGGCGGTGGCGCCCCGGACGTCTTTGTTGCGCAAAGATTTCGGGAGCCACGAGATGAACCTGGTCTTTCTGGGACCGGCGGGTTCGGGGAAGGGGACCCAGGCCAAGCGGTTGGAGGCGGACTACCGCATCACGCAGATCTCCACCGGGGACCTGCTGCGGAGCGCCGTCCGCGAGGGGACCGAGCTCGGCAAGAAGGCCGAGCCGCTGATGCGCGAGGGGCGCCTCGTCCCCGACGAGCTCGTCATCGGCCTGATCGAGGAGCGCCTCGCCCGCGGCGACCTCGGAAGCGGGATCCTCTTCGACGGCTTTCCGCGCACGCTGCCGCAGGCCGAGGCCCTGGATGCGGCGCTGGCCCGGCTCGGCCTGGGGATGGACAAGGTCATCAGCCTGGAGGTCCCCGAGGAGATCCTGGTCGACCGGATCACCGGCCGGAGGAGCTGCCCGGCCTGCGGGACCGTCTACCACGTGCGGACGCGGCCCCCGAAGGTCGAAGGGCGCTGCGACCTGGACGGCGCCGACCTGATCCAGCGCGCCGACGACACGGCCGAGAAGCTGGAGAAGCGGCTCGAGGTCTTCCGGACCGAGATCCCGAAGGTGAAGGAGTACTACCGGAAGAAGGGGCTGCTGGCCGAGGTCGACGGGACCGGCGATCCGGACGAGGTCTACGAGCGGATTCGTCGCGCCGTGGAGAGCTGATCGATGGGCGTCGTTCGCAAGAGCGCCGCGGAGATCGAGCGCATGCGGGAGGCGGGCCGGGTGGTCGCCCGGATCCTGCAGCGGATCGTCGCCGCGGTGCGGCCCGGGGTGAGCACCGGCGAGCTGGACGAGATGGCGGAGGAGCTCATCCGACGGCACGGCGCCCGGCCGGCGTTCAAGGGGTATTCCCAGGGGGGAAAGAACCCCTTCCCGGGCGTGATCTGCGCCTCGATCAACGAGGAGGTCGTCCACGGCATCCCCTCGCGGAAGCGGATCCTGCGGGAGGGCGACGTCTTCAGCGTGGATTTCGGCGTGGTGGTCGACGGGTGGTACGGCGACTCGGCGATCACCGTCCCCGTGGGGCGCGTCTCCGAGACGGCGGCGCGGCTGATCGAGGTGACGCGCCGGGCGCTGGAGGTGGGGATCGCGGCCGCGGTGCCGGGAAACCGGGTCTACGACATCGGCGCCGCGATCCAGGCGCACGTGGAGAGCCACGGCTTCTCCGTGGTCCGCGATTTCGTGGGGCACGGCATCGGCCGGAGGTTGCACGAGGACCCGCAGGTCCCCAACTACGGGCCGGGAGGGCAGGGGATCCGGCTCAAGCCGGGGATGGTCCTGGCGATCGAGCCAATGGTCAACGAGGGTACTTGGGAGATCGAGGAGCTGGAGGACGGCTGGACCGCAGTCACCGCGGATCGCAAGCTGTCGGCCCACTTCGAGCACACGGTGGCGATCACCGAGGACGGGCCCCAGATCTTGACTCTTCCCGACTAGGTAGCGCTTGCCGACGGGCGACAAACGTGATATGGCCCGCCGGCTTCGAGGTTACCGTACGGAGCCAGCGATGAAGGTACGGGCATCGGTCAAGAAGATTTGCGAGAGCTGCAAGGTCATTCGGCGCCGCGGCGTCGTCCGGGTCATCTGTTCGGCGAACCCGCGCCACAAGCAGCGCCAGGGCTGAGCGCCGAAACCTGAGCATCGGAGGAGCAAGTGGCACGTATCGCCGGCGTGGATCTTCCGCGGGAAAAGCGGATCGTCATCGCCCTTCAATACATCTACGGCATCGGTCCCTTCATCGCCCGGCAGGTCTGCCAGAAGGCGGGGATCGACGAGTCGATTCGCACCAAGGACCTCTCGGAGGACCAGGTGCGGGCCATTCGCGAGGTGATCGATCGCGACTACAAGGTCGAGGGCGATCTCCGCCGCGAGGTCGCGATGAACATCAAGCGGCTGATGGACCTCGGCTGCTACCGGGGGTTGCGTCATCGCAAGGGGCTGCCGGTGCGCGGACAGCGGACCCACACCAATGCCCGTACTCGCAAGGGCCCCAGGCGGACGATCGGCAAGGCGCGCAAGTGACGGCAAGGGCTGGCGCGGGCCTTCGCCCGTCGCCGATCACCTCGAATCGGGAGTGTTTCAGGGATGGCCGAAGACAGGAAGGTCAAAAAGAAGGTCAAAAAGAACGTCCAGCAGGGCATCGTTCACATCAACGCGACGTTCAACAACACCATCGTGACCGTCACGGACATGGCGGGGAACGTGATCTGCTGGTCCAGCGCCGGTGCCCGCGGTTTCCGTGGCTCGAGAAAGTCCACGCCGTTCGCGGCCCAGGTGGCGGCCGGGGACGCGGCGGCCAAGGCCATGGAGCACGGCATGCGCACGTGCTACGTGTACGTGAAGGGACCGGGCGCGGGCCGCGAATCCGCCCTCCGTGCCATCGGCGCCTCGGGCCTGAAGGTCACGCTCATCCGCGACGTGACTCCCATCCCGCACAACGGTTGCCGTCCGCCGAAGCGGCCGAGGGCATGAGGCGCGCGTCCATCGAGGAGGTTTGACGTGGCTCGCTACATCGGACCGGTCTGCCGCCTTTGCAGGCGCGAGAATCTCAAGATGTACCTCAAGGGGGATCGGTGCTACACCGACAAGTGCGCCATCGAGCGCCGGCCCTATCCCCCGGGCCAGCACGGCCAGAACCGGGTGAAGTTCTCGGAGTACGGCGTCCAGCTCCGGGAGAAGCAGAAGGTCAAGCGGATCTACGGTGTCCTGGAGCGGCAGTTCCGCCTCTACTACGAGCGCGCCAGCCGGAAGAAGGGCAAGACGGGCGAGATCCTGCTGCAGCTCCTGGAGCAGAGGCTGGACAACGTCGTCTTCCGGATGGGTTTCGCCGATACCCGCGCCGAGGCCCGGCAGCTCGTTCGCCACTCGCACGTGACGGTCAATGGCCGCAAGGTGAACATCCCCTCCTACCAGGTGCGGGTGGGCGATCGCATCGCCATCCGGGAGAAATCCCGGAACATCGAGCGGATCCGGCAGTCCCTGGAGGCGGTCGACCGCCGCGGCATCCCCTCCTGGCTGGAGGTGGACAAGGAGAAGTTCGAGGGCGTGGTCAAAGGCGTGCCCGTGCGCGAGGAGCTGACGCTCCCCATCCAGGAGCAGCTCATCGTCGAGCTGTACAGCAAGTAAGTTTCGGAACTCGGGAATCGTCGAAACCGTAGCCACCCGTGGTGCCCGGAGCCGAGCCGGGCGTGGGGGGTGAGCGCGGAGGAAATCCATGGCAGACGCCATCGTTGCGAAGAACTGGCGGGACCTGATCAAGCCCCGCGGGGTCCAGATCGACCAGGCCACGCTGAGCTCGACCTACGGGAAGTTCGTGGCCGAGCCGCTGGAGCGGGGATTCGGGATCACCATCGGCAACTCGTTGCGCCGGATCCTCCTGTCGTCCCTGCAGGGCGCGGCGATCACGTCGGTCCGGATCGAGGGGGTCGATCACGAGTTCTCGCACATCCCCGAGGTCAACGAGGACGTCAGCGACATCATCCTCAACCTCAAGGAAGTCCGCCTGAAGATGCACACCCTTGAACCCAAGACGCTGCGCCTCGACGTCGAGGGGCCGAGGGAGGTCAAGGCGGGCGACATCGTCACCGACCCCCAGGTGGAGATCCTCAATCCGGACCACCACATCGCGACGGTCGGGCCGGGCGGGCGCCTGCGGATGGAGCTGGTCTGCCGCCGCGGGCGGGGCTACGTCCCGGCGGAGCAGAACAAGAACAAGGGCGATCCGATCGGCACGATCGCCATCGACGCGCTGTTCTCGCCGATCAAGCGGGTCAACTACCAGGTGACCAACGCGCGCGTCGGCCAGGTCACGGACTACGACAAGCTGACCCTCGAGGTCTGGACCGACGGCTCGGTGCACCCGGCGGACGCGGTGGCCTTCGCCGCGAAGATCCTCAAGGAGCAGGTCTCGATCTTCATCAACTTCGACGAGACCGAGGAGGAGGTGGAGCCGGAGCGCCAGGAGGCGGAGCAGCAGAAGTTCAACGAGAACCTGCTGCGCTCGGTGGACGAGCTCGAGCTCTCCGTCCGCTCGGCCAACTGCCTCCAGAACGCGAATATCCGGACGATCGCCGACCTGGTGCAGAAGACCGAGGCCGAGATGCTCAAGACCAAGAACTTCGGTCGGAAGAGCCTCAAGGAGATCAAGGAAGTCCTTGCCGAGATGGGGCTCTCGCTCGGCATGAAGCTGGAGAACTGGCCTCCCAAGCAGCAGGGTGGTACCTCAACCGGGAACCAGTGAGTCCGAGTTCGAGCCCCCGGCTCGGAGACGGAGTGGAAGATGCGTCACAAGATTGCCGGCCGTAAGCTGTCGAGGAACTCGGCCCACCGCGAGGCGCTGATCGAGAACCTCGTGACGGCGCTCTTTCGTCACGAGCGGATCCGCACCACGGTCGCCAAGGCCAAGGAGGCCCGCAGGACGGCCGAGAAGATGATCACGCTGGCCAAGCAGAACACGCTGCACGCGCGGAGGCTGGCGAGCGCCACCGTTCGGGACAAGGAGGTCCTCCGCAAGCTCTTCGGCCCGCTCGCCGAGCGCTTCGCCCATCGCCCCGGCGGCTACACCCGGATCGTCCGCGCGGGGTGGCGTTCCGGTGATGCGGCGGAGATGGCCTACCTCGAGCTGGTGGATGCTCCCGCGCCCGAGGCCAAGGCCAAGGCCAAGGCCGAGACTCCGGAGGAACCCGCCTCCGAGTGAGGGGTCTCGGAATTCGCGCCAGCGCGCTCGACGAGCCCGCTCCCGGCCAGGGGGTGGGCTCGTTCATTGTGGCGATCGTGATAACATGGAGGCCGAGGGGGAGGAGGCGACCATGCGCGATCGCGGTATCGCCGCGTTGACGGTCCTGGCGCTGGCCGGCCTGGCGGGGTGCGGGGAGGAGCGCGTCGTTTCTCACGAGATCCGCGTCCGCGCGTCTCCGGTCGAGCTCGACTTCGGCATCGTTCCGGTGGGCTCGTCTCGTCGACTGGCGATCGTTTTCGAGAACGAGGGGCGGAGCGCGGTTGCGCTGCAGCTGCAGCGGGCGCCCGCCGACGTCTCGATCGATGCGAGCCTCGTGCGGATCCCGGCCCAGGGCCGGGCGCGAGTGGAGGTGACCTTCCGGCCCACGGACGAGCGGAGCCTCGAGGAGGTCCTTCGCTTCGAGGGTGGCGGTTCCGGCGTCGAGGTCGGGGTGCGGGGCCGGGCCCTCGTCCATCCGATCGAGGTGGCCGAAGTGGTCGACTTCGGCACGGTCCGGGTCGGCGGCGAGGAAGCGCGCAACCTCCTGATCCGAAATCGCACCGACGAGCGCCTCCTGGTGACGGCGGGGATCGGGGCGGCCGGCGCGGTCGAGAATTTCCGCTTCGAGCCGGCGGAGATCTCTCTCGACCCCCGCTCCTCGGCGACATTCCCCGTCGTCTACCGGCCGCGTCGGGTGGGACGGCACGAGGCATCGCTCGACGTCCTCTGCGTCGGCTTCCCGGCGTCGACGGTCCGGCTGCAGGGACGCGGCCAGGAGGTCCTGCTCTCGGTGGAACCGGCGCCGATCGTCTTCGATCGGATGGAGCCGGGCGAGTTCCACGAGATCCGGGTTGTCGTCGAGAACGCAGGTGAGGTGACGACCGGACCGATCGCCGTCGTGGTCGCCGACGAGCGTTTCACCCTGGACCGGACCGGGCTTCGCTCGCTCGAGCCGGGAGAGCGCGACGAGTTTGCGATCCGCCATCTCGCCAGCTGGGCCGACCCGGTGATCGAATCCGAGCTCCGCCTCCGCGGCGACAACGGCTCGGTTTTCGGCACCATTCCGATCGTCGCCCGGCTCGAGGGGACCAGCATCCAACCCTCGGCGCCCGCGCGCTTCGCTGCTCCGGTCGGATGGAATGGCCTGGATCCCTACGTCGGCCGGATCGAGGTCCGAAACCTGGGGCTCGCGCCGGAGGTCGGGATCTCGGCGACGGTGACGGGACAGGATGGGCGGTACTTCGAGATTTGGCCCGAGGAGGACGGGCGCGTTCGAGGAGGGGAGCCGACGGCCTTCCTCGTCGCCTTTCATCCCATCCGACCCGGTCAGCACCAGGCTACCGTCGTCTTCCACGCCGACCTGGAGGAGGTCTCCCTGCCCATCCAGGGCTGGGGGAACCTGCCGGTGGCGGAGTGCCCGGAGATCCCGCCGCAGGTACCGGTCCTGACCGAACTTGCGCTGACCGGGGGAGACGCCAGCGTGCTGGCGGACGCGGCGTGCGAGTGGACCCTGGTGGAAGCGCCCGGCTTCCTGACCGACGACGCGTTCCCGAAGGGCTGCACGATCCAGTACCGCCCCACGCTCGTCGGCCACTACCTCTTCGAGCTGAAGCTGACCGACCGCGCCGGGAACGTCGACACCTGCCGGGTTGGCTTCGAAGCCAGCCCGGATGCCGATCTCTGGGTGGAGACCTTCTGGGACGAGCCGAGCGACGTCGACCTCTATGTGCTCAACCTGGCGCTGGGGGATCCGAACGTGCGCGAGCACTGGGTCTCGCCCGCCGCGTGCTTCTTCTACAACTGCCAGAGCGGGAGCGACCCGCTCCCCTGGGGACCGAAGCCCGACAACTCGCCGCACCTCAACGTCGACGACACGAGGGGTCGAGGGCCCGAGAACATCCACGTCCGCAGCGTGCCGACGCCGGCGGCCTACGCCTTCGGCGTGCACTGGTTCAACAACCGCAAGAAGCCCTCCACCCGGGCCACGGTGAGCGTCTATTGCTACGGCGAAAGGCAGGTCGGACTCCAGGTGGAACTCGATCGCGCCTGGGTTTTCCACCGCCTCGGGACGATCGCCTTCCCCGAGCTCGGGCGTTGCGAGGTCGAGATCGACCCGGTCGTCTGGGACGACTTCCTCCGCGTCGACCCCCCGGGCGGCGAGTAGGCGTTTACCGGGACCCGGCCCGGACGCGCTCGAGGGCCTCGACCAGCTCGCGATAGTGGCGGTCCTCGCCCGCCCAGCCGATGAGCACGTAGGTGGCCCGGCGATCGCGGTCCACCACCAGGAAGGTCGGCCAGAAGCGCATCGCCACCAGCTCGGCCCAGGCGCGCGCGTCCCGATGGACGTGGATGCCCTCGGTTCCCACCGGGAGGCCCAGCTCCTCGAGGACGCGCTCGGGATAGCCCTCCGCCTCGTCCGCCGGGAATTCCGGCGCGTGCAGGGCCACCAGGGGGATGCCGAGCCGCCGGGCCACGGGCGCCAGGCCGACCAACCCCTTCTTGCAGTACCAGCAGGTGGCGCCCCAAAGGGCCACGAGCCACGGAGGCCCGGGCGGGGGCTCGGTCAGCCAGCCGCCGGCCGTGCCGGGCTTTTCGGGAAGGGGAGGGAGGAGGCGCGGAGGGTCGAGCGGACCGCCCCGGCGAAAGTCGAGGAGTTCCATGCGCGAAACATAGCGGGTCCGGATCGCGTTGCCAGCTTGACGGATCGCCCCGGAACCGCTACAACCGCCCAGCCTTCTGGCGCCATAGCCAAGTGGTAAGGCAGAGGTCTGCAAAACCTCGATTCCCCGGTTCGAATCCGGGTGGCGCCTCCAGAGATCGCCCGCTTTAATGGCCCCGGTGGGCGCACGCCCGCCAGGGCCTTTTTTGCGCAGCGGTGAAACTCTCGGAAGCACTTCCCCTGGTCCTCGGCTCCTACCTGGCCTTCGACGCGGTGGGCCGGCGGATCCGCCTCGCCCTGGGCAACGCCCGCGGGGCCGGGGACCGGGCCTTTCGCGTCTTCCACCACCGCGCCCTGGCGGAGGAGCTCCGTCGCGTCCCCGCCGCGGAGGAGGGGCCGCTCGCGCTTCGCCCGCCGCATTCCGCACGGCTCGGGCCCTTCCCGCCCGGATGGGCGGGGAGCGCCTGGTTCCTGCGCCAGCCCCCGCGCCTCGGCGAGGCGCGCGACCTCCTCCTCGCGGGAGCGGCCGCGCACGCGGCTCGGCGGGTCCTGGCGGAGGAACCGGAGCGGTTGGAGGAGCTCTTCACCTGGGCCGCCCTGGTCCGGATCTGGGCGGACCAGCTCGACGCCGCGGAGGAGGTCGCCAACGCGCTGGGGGAGGCCGCCGCGGACCCGGCTCCCGCGCACCGCCTTCTCGCCTGGGTGGAGGCGAGGCGCGCCGAGGAGGGCCGGGGTCCGCCGGCGGTCGCGGCCGCGGCGCGGGCCTTGGCGCACCTGGACCGGATCGGCGAGGCCGTTCTCGACACGCCGGCCTGGGCGGCGTTCCCCGCCCACCTCGCCCTGGTTCGCCGCTCGTGGCTGCGGCTGGAGCTGGACCTCTTCGACTTCGGTCGTCGGCTCCGCGCCGCCGAGAGGCGGCACCCGGGTAGCCCCTTCGTCCACCTCCTTCGCGCCCACCGGGCGGCGGCGCTGGGCGACGTCGCCCAGGCCGCGGATCACCTGGCCCGCGCCCTCTACCACGGCCGCAGCGATCCCTACTTCGCCGCGCCGGTGCTCAGCCTGCGGGGCCTGGAATCGATGCGGCCCGCGCTGCTCGGACAGGCGCGCGCTGCACTCGCCGAGTCAAAGATTGACACCCGGAAAGCGGGGACCCTACAGTCGGGTCCTTCGGATCGGGGCCCGATCGCATGAACGTCGCTGCCTATGCCCTGACGGACGTCGGTCGCCGGCGCACGGAGAACGAGGACGGCTTTCTCGTGGACGAGGAGGTCGGCCTCTTCGCCGTCTGCGACGGGATGGGGGGGCACGCGGCCGGGGAGATCGCCTCTTCGCTCGCCCTGGAGATCCTCCGCAAGGAGGTGCGCAGCAACACGCGCATCCTGCGCGCGCTCGCCGCGGACGCCACGGGCGCGCACCGCGCCGCGGCCATCGAGCTGATGGAGCGCGCGGTGCAGCGAGCCTGCCGGGAGATCTACCGCCTCGCCCAGAGCGACTCGAGCAAGCGGGGCATGGGGACGACCTGCACGGCGCTGCTCATCGCCGGCGGGAAGGGCGTGATCGCCCACGTCGGGGACTCGCGGATCTACCTGCTGCGCCACGGCCAGATCCACCGGCTCACCGAGGACCACACCCTGGTCCAGACCCAGCTCAAGCAGGGCGTGATCACGGCGGACGAGGCGGAGAACTCGCCTTTCCGCAACGTGATCACCCGCGCGGTGGGGATTCAGGAGTCGGTGCAGGTGGATACGCTGCTCACCGACATCCTCCCTGGCGATGTCTTCCTGCTCTGCTCCGACGGTCTGCACGGCTATTTCCGAGATGCGGAGGTGCAGAAGCTCCTCACCACCGTGCCGCTCGAGGCACTGCCGCGCACGCTGGTGGACATGGCCAACGAGCGCGGGGGCCGGGACAACATCACCGTGGTGGTCGTCCGCGCCGGCGGTTCGATGGACCCGGCGCGGGTGAGCGAGGCCGAGGCCCGCCTCCAGGCGATCCAGCGGATCCCGCTCTTTCGACACCTGACGTACAAGGAACAGATGGCGGTCCTCGCCATCGCCTACACCCGCAACTGGGAGGCGGGGCAGATCATCGTCGAAGAGGGCCAGGTCGGCGACCAGCTCTTCATCCTCGTCCGCGGGCGGGTCGCCATCGAGACCGAGGGGACGAAGCTGGCCGAGCTCGAGCCGGGCGCCCACTTCGGCGAGATGGGGCTGATCGAGCACGCGCCTCGCTTCGCCACCGTGCGGGCGCTGACGCCGGTGAGCTGCGTCGTCCTCGGCCGGACGGAACTCCTGGCGCTGATGCGCCGCGAGCCCGTCCTGGCGGTCAAGCTCCTATGGAGCCTGGTCCAGGCGCTCTCCGAGCGGCTTCGTTCCTCCAACGCGAGCGTGGCGATGCGCAGGAGCCGCAAGGAGGAACCCTTCGTTGATTCCTGAGAAGAAGATTCCCGTCGGTGTGGTCGGCGCCACCGGGCTGGCCGGCCAGCAGCTCCTCCTGGCCCTCGTCGACCACCCCCGCTTCGAGGTGCGCCGGCTCGCCGCCAGCTCCCGCAGCGCCGGCAAGACCTACGCCGAGGCCCTGCGCGCGGAGGGCGGGGCCTCGCGGTGGACCGCCTCGCCGCATCCGCCCGCCGCCTTCGCCCCGTTGCCCGTGGAGGATGCCGCGACCTTCGACCCGGAGGGGCTCGGCCTGGTCTTCTCCGCGGTGGACGGCGAGGCGGCGCGGCCGCTGGAGGAGCGGCTCGCCCGGCTCGTCCCGGTGGTTTCGACCGCGAGCGCCTTCCGCTACGACGAGGACGTCCCCCTCGTCATCCCGCCGGTGAACGCCGACCACGCCGACCTCGTCGAGGTCCAGCGCCGGCGCCGGGGATGGAAGGGCTTCGTCGCGCCGATCCCCAACTGCACCGTCACCGGCCTGGCCACCACCCTGGCGCCGCTCGACCGCGCCTTCGGCGTGCGGCGGGTGCTGATGACCTCGTTGCAGGCGGTCTCCGGTGCGGGGCGTTCTCCGGGGGTGGTCGCGCTCGACGCGCTGGACAACGTCATCCCCTACATCCCGCGGGAGGAGGAGAAGGTCGAGCGCGAGGCGCGCAAGATCCTCGGCCGGCTCGTGGAGGGGCGGATCGCCGATCACGCGATGGGCGTCTCCTGCACCTGCACGCGGGTGGCGGTTCTCGACGGCCACACCGAGAGCGTCTTCGTCGAGTTCGACCGCCCGGCTTCCCCGGAGGAGGTGGCGGAGGCGATGCGGAGCTGGCGCGGGGCGACGGAGGGGCTCGACCTCCCCTCGGCGCCCGAGCGCTGGATCGAGGTCCACGACGATCCCTACCGACCGCAGCCTCGCCTCGATCGCGAGGCCGGCGGGGGGATGACGACCTCGGTGGGGCGGATCCGCGCGGAGCGGCTCTTCGACTCCGGCGTCAAGTACGTGCTCGTCTCGCACAACACCAAGGCGGGCGCGGGCAAGGGGGCGGTCCTCCTGGCCGAGCTCCTCCTCGCGCGCGGCCACCTTTGATGTTTTTTGGATTATCGTTTCTTCCGGTGGTAGGAGCCTGAACGGAATCGAACGCCGGAGTGAGCCCATGCGATCGCTGCTCAAGATCGGCCTGACCCTCGCCATCCTCCTGGGCGCCGTGCTCTGGGTGGTGGGGGAGATGAGGACGCTCAGGCAGAGCGCCGCCTACCGCCTGGCCCGCGAGGAGCTGCGGGCCGAGTTCCTCGCCCGCGCGCCCTGGGTCTGGGGCCTGCAGGACGCGGAGCGTTACCGCGAGGAAGCCCGCGCCCTGTTCCGCTGGTACCTCGAGGGCCTGCAGGCCCTCGCCCGGCGCTTCCCCGGCCAGGCCGCGGCGCCCGACGCCTACCTGCGTGACCTGGAGGCCCGCCACCGCGACGGCCGGCTGAGCGAGTCCGAATTCCTGGGCTACAAGGAGTCCTACGAGCAGGTGGCCGAGGTCTGGGAGGCGATCGTCTCCGGGGGCTACGCTCCGGTGATGACCGGCGCGAGCCAGTCGCTTCGTCTCGACTTCCTCGAGGCCCGGCCGGCGCTGATCCAGGGGCAGCGGGCGATCCAGGGGCGCTTCGTCCTGTGGGGGGCGCAGCGGAGCCGGTCGGAGGAGAAGCCGGGGGATTTCGAGCAGCCCCGCATCCAGACCCACGCCTCCTTCGACGACGTCCGCGCCAAGCTCTTCGACGCGCGGGAGCGGCAGATCGGAGAGCTCACCTTCGGCCTTCCCTCGGGAACCTACGTGCCGGTGCCCGAGCAGCGCATCGCGGATTTTCCGCCCCTGGCCTTCGTCGGCGAGTACGCCATCCCGTTGGTCCCCTACGAGGCCGAGACCATGGAGATAGTGGCGGTGGTCCGGTCGCGGGCCGCGAGCGGAGCGGAGATCCGGGGCGAGTTCGTCTGGAAGCAGCCCGTGCCGGCGAGCTGGAAGCTCGCCGAGGGCGAGGCGTGGGAGGGCGCCCGGGTCGGCATCCGCCCGGAACCCTAGGAGCCCGAGCCGGAGCCGGAGCGAGTTGGAAGGTGCCGCGGCGGGGCCTTTCTGGTAAAGGCCACCTCCATGGTGGATCCGGCCTTCATCGCCATCCTGCGGCTCCTACCCAAGAACGCGATCTCCCGCCTAGTGGGGCGGATCACCCGCCTGGAGGGAGGAAGGTCCGCGCACCAGCTCGCCATCCGCACCTTCTGCGAGAGGTACGGCGTGGCGGTGGAGGAGGCGGAGCTGCCGATCTCCGAGTACCCGACCTTCGCCTCCTTCTTCACGCGGCGCCTGCGACCGGGGGCGCGGCCGATCGCCCCGGGCGAGGACGTCGTCGTCAGCCCCGTCGACGCGGCCGTCAGCCACGCAGGCATCGCCGCCTCCGGCCACCTCGTCCAGGCGAAGGGCAAGGAGTACACGCTGGACAAACTCCTCGCCGATCCCCTTGAGGCGGCGCGCCTCGCGGGCGGCGCCTATGTCACCCTCTACCTGTCGCCGCGCGACTACCACCGCATCCACGCGCCGCTGGGCGGTTCGATCGTCGGGTACGCGCACGTCCCCGGCACGCTCTGGCCGGTCAACCGGCCCGCGGTGAAGAACGTGCCGGAACTCTTCGCCCGCAACGAGCGGTTGATCACGTACCTGGACTCGCCGCTCGGTCGCGTGGCGATCGTCGCGGTCGGAGCCACCTGCGTCGGGAGGATCCGCGCCCTCTACGACGACCTGGTCACCAACGAGAAGCGTTCCGCGCGTAGCCACCGCTACGAGACGCCCATCCCCGTCGCGAAGGGCGACGAGATCGCGGTCTTCGAGATGGGGAGCACGGTGATCCTGCTCTTCGAGCCAGGGCGGGTCCGACTCGACCCGCGGCTTGCACCGGGGGCGCCGGTGCGGATGGGGGAGCGGATCGGCGCATCTGCGAGCGAGGAAGACCGAACGTGAAGATCAGCGCAGTCAAGGGGATGAAGGACGTCCTTCCCACCGCGCAGGGGGAGGAGGCGCCGTTCAACAGCCGCATCTGGGAGCGGATCCTGGGCGCCAGCCGCGATGTGCTCTCGGTCTACGGATTCGAGCCGATCCACACCCCCGTGCTGGAGGAGTCCCGGCTCTTCGCGCGCGCGGTCGGGGAGGAGACCGACATCGTCGGCAAGGAGATGTACGCCTTCGAGGACCGGGGCGGGAAGGTCCTCGCCCTGCGGCCGGAGAATACCGCCGGCGCGGTGCGCGCCTACGTGGAGCAGGGCCTGCCCATGCGCGACCCGGTGCAGCGCTGGTGGTACTTCGGCCCGATGTTCCGCCGCGAGCGGCCCCAGCGGCATCGCTACCGGCAGTTCTTCCAGATCGGCGTGGAGTCCTTCGGCGTGGCCGCGCCCGAGGAGGACGTGGAGATCCTCGCGCTCGCCCGCGACCTGATCGAGGCGATGGGGCTTGGCGGGGTCGAGCTCCGCCTCAACAGCCTCGGCGACGAGGTTTGCCGCCCGGCCTACCTGAAGGTGCTGCGCCAATTCCTCGAGGAGCGGCGCGAGAGGCTCTGCGCCGATTGCCAGCGGCGGATCGACCGCAACCCGCTTCGCGCCCTCGACTGCAAGGAGCCCGGCTGCGTGGAGGCGACGCGCGACGCGCCCGCGTCCCACGCGCACCTCTGCGACGCGTGCCGCGAGCACTTCGACCGGGTCCTCGCCGGCGCCGCGGCCCTGGAGATCCCGCACGTCCTCGACGCCCGGCTGGTCCGCGGCCTGGACTACTACACGCGCACCGCCTTCGAGATCACCGCCTCGGCCCTGGGGACGGGCCAGCAGACCGCGGTCTGCGGGGGAGGGCGCTACGACGGCCTCGTCCAGCTCCTCGGCGGGCCGCCCACGCCGGCGGTCGGCTTCGCCATGGGCGTGGAGCGGATCGCCACCATGCTCGCCGAGGCCGGGGGCGTGCCCGCCCCCTCCACGGATCTCTTCCTCGCCTTCACCGACCCCCGCGGCCTGGAGGCGGCGCAGAGGCTCGCCCGCGCGGCGCGGCGGCGCGGCATCCGCACCGAGATGGACCTGCGCGGCGGCAAGCTCTCCCGCCAGCTCTCCCGCGCCGACAGGAGGGGCGCGCGCTTCGCCGTGGTCCTCGGCGATCTGGAAGTGCAGACCGGCCGGGCGCGGCTCAAGGAGATGGCCACCGGGCAGGAGACGGAGGTGGCCCTGGACGCGCTGGTGGAGGAGGTTTGGAAGCGGAGGTAGGGATCTTCGTCGCCGCCATCGTCGGGCCGACCGCCGCGGGCAAGACGGCCCTCGCCCTCGAACTCGCCCGGCGCCTCCCCCTGGAGGTGGTCTCCTGCGATTCGCAGGCGATCTACCGGGGCATGGACGTGGGAACCGCCAAGCCCACGCCCGAGGAGCGGGCGGCGGTTCCCCACCACCTGGTGGACGTGGTGGAGGTGGGAGAGGAGTTCTCCGCCGCGCGCTACGTCGAGCTCGCCGACGCGGCCATCGCCGAGATCCACGGCCGGGGCAAGCTCCCGCTCGTCGTCGGCGGGACCGGCCTCTACCTCTCCGCCCTGCTTTTCGGGCTGGCCGCGGCGCCACCGAAGGACGAGGCGGTCCGCCGCCGCCTCGAGGAAGAGGTGGCCCGGGAGGGCGCGCCGGCGCTGCACGCGCGGCTGGTGCGGGTCGACCCGGAGGCGGCCTTGCGCATCTCCCCCCGCGATCCGGTGCGGATCGTCCGCGCCCTGGAGGTCTGGGAGCTCACCGGCAAGCCGCTCAGCTCGTTTCACCGCGAGCATCCGCGCCGGCCGCGTTACCGGGCGCTCGTCCTCGGGGTCACGCCGCCGCGCGACGAGCTCTACCGACGCGTGAACGAGCGCGCGGTGCGGATGTTCGAGGGCGGGCTGCTGGAGGAGACGCGCGCCCTGGCGCGGCGGCCCGGCGCGCGTCGTCACCTCGAGCGCTGCATCGGCTACGGCGAGGCCCTGGACGTGCTGGAGGGCAGGGCGACGCCGGCCGAGGCCCTGGCCCGCATGCAGCAGGAGCAGCGACGGTACGCCAAGCGACAGCTCACCTGGTTCCGAAAGATGGACGTTCGCTGGCTGCCCTGGCCGCCGCGCGTGGAGGAGGTGGTGGAGGCGATCGTCCAGGCTCGCGATTTTTCGAGGGATGTCCCGGGTCGGGCCCCGTGACCTGGGGGCGGCCGCCCACCCCGGCGTTTACTCGGCGCTCCGCGGATGTTAGATGGCCCAGTCATGAGCCAGTTTGGGAGCCAGTTCGCGCTCGACTTCGAGAGGCCGCTTCTCGAGCTGGAAAGCCGGATCGCCGAGCTCCGGCAGCTCGCCACCGAGGGGCAGTCCGACATCGCCAAGGAGCTCGACCGGCTCGAGAGGAAGGCGAGGAAGCTCCAGGCGGAGATCTTCAAGGACCTCTCGCGCTGGCAGATGGTGCAGCTCTCCCGGCACCCCCGGCGGCCCTACACGCTGGACTACGTCCAGGCGCTCTTCACCGATTTCGAGGAGCTGCACGGCGATCGCCGCTTCGGCGAGGACCCCGCCATCGTGGGCGGCTTCGCGCGCTTCGACGGCGAGCCGGTCCTGGTCCTCGGCCACCAAAAGGGCCGGACGACCAAGGAAAACATGCTGCGCAACTTCGGAATGCCGCGGCCGGAGGGCTACCGCAAGGCCATGCGGCTGATGCAGCTCGCCGATCGCTTCCGGCGCCCCATCTTCACCTTCATCGACACCCCGGGCGCATACCCGGGCATCGGCGCCGAGGAGCGGGGCCAGGCGGAGGCGATCGCCGAGAGCCTCGAGGTGATGGCCCAGCTCCGTGTCCCGGTGATCTGCACGGTGATCGGCGAGGGCGGCTCGGGCGGCGCGCTGGCCATCGGGGTGGGCAACCGCGTGCTCATGCTGCAGTACAGCGTCTACTCGGTCATCAGCCCCGAGGCCTGCTCGTCCATCCTCTACCGGGACGCGAGCAAGGCCGAGCTGGCGGCCGACGCGCTCAAGCTCACCGCCCCCGATCTGATCGGCTTCGGCATCGTCGACGAGGTGGTGGAGGAGGCTCCCGGCGGCGCGCATCGCGACCCGCAGAAGACCGCGGAAAACCTCGGCGCGGCCCTCCGGCGACACCTGGCCGAGCTTCGGAAGCTCGACCCGGAGGCGCTGGTGGCCGACCGGTACGCCAAGTTCCGCGCCATGGGGGTTTTCGAGGAGCAGGTCTGAACCTCGGTGGAGGGGAGATGAACTCGCTGGTTCCTTCATTCATCGAGAATCTCGCGCCCTACATCCCCGGCAAGCCGATCGAGGAGACCGAGCGGGAGTACGGGGTCAAGAACATCGCCAAGCTGGCCTCGAACGAAAATCCGCTCGGTCCCTCGCCGAAGGCCCTCGAGGCCATGTCCCGCTCGCTCGGGAAGCTGCACCTCTATCCCGACGCGTCGGCCTTCTACTTGCGCCACGACCTGGCCGCCTTCCTCGACGTCCGCCCCGAGGAGCTGGTCTTCGGCAACGGTTCCAACGAGCTCATCGAGCTGCTGATCCGCACCTTCGTCCACGGCGACGACGAGGTCCTGCTCTCCGAGCACACCTTCCCGATCTACAAGATCTCCGCCCAGGCGGTGGGCCGGCGCTTTGTCGAGGTCCCGATGAAGGACCGGCACTACGACCTGGAGGCGATGGCCGACGCGGTGAGCGCCCGGACGCGGATGGTCTTCATCGCCAACCCGGACAACCCCACCGGCACCTACCAGACGGAGGAGGCGGTGGTCCGCTTCCTGGAGCGGCTCCCGGACCGCACGCTCGTGGTGTTGGACGAGGCGTACTACGAGTACGTGGTGGCGCCGGACTATCCGAATTCCCTCGCCCTGCGGAAGCGATTCCCCAACCTGATCGTGCTGAGGACCTTCTCCAAGGCCTACGGGCTGGCAGGGCTGCGGGTGGGCTACGGGATCGCCCGGCCGGAGATCGTGGAGTACCTGAACCGGACCCGGGCTCCCTTCAACGTCTCCACCATCGCCCAGATCGCCGCGCGCGCGGCCCTGCAGGACCAGGAGCACGTGCGGCGGACCGCGGAGCTGAACCGCAAGGGACTCGCCTTCCTCGGCAAGGAGCTGCCGGCCCTGGGCCTCTCCTTCACCCCCTCGCAGGCGAATTTCTACCTGGTGGACTTCCACCGCCCCATCGGCCCGATCTTCGAGGCGCTGCTCCGCGAGGGCGTGATCGTCCGGCCCATGGCCGCCAGCGGCTTCCCGACCTCGGCGCGGATCAACACGGGCACCGAGGAGGAGAACGAGAAGCTCCTCGGCGCGCTTCGCAGGGTGCTGGCGGCATGACGGAACCTCCCTCTCGTCCCTTCCTGCTGGCCATCGATGGCCCGGCGGGAGCCGGCAAGAGCACGGTCAGCCGCCGAGTGGCCCACCGCCTCGGCTTCTCCATCATCGACACCGGCGCCCTCTACCGCGCCGTCGCCCTCGCCGCCCGCCGCGCCGGGGTCGACTGGGACGACGAGGCCGGTCTGGAGAGGCTGCTGCAGACGATCGACCTGCGGCTGGAGGGCGACGGCGAGCACGAGAGCCGCGTACTCCTCGACGGCGAGGACGTCTCGCTGGCCATCCGCACCCCGGAGATCTCCCTCGGCGCTTCCCGGGTCTCGGCGGTCCGGGCCGTCCGCGAGGGCCTTTTGGGCCTACAGCGCCGCCTCGGCCTCTCCGCGCCGCGCGGCGCGGTCCTCGAGGGCCGGGACATCGGCACGGTGGTCTTCCCCGACGCCGACGCCAAGATCTTCCTCACCGCTTCGGTGGAGCAGCGCGCCCAGCGCCGGTACGAGGAGCTGCGGGCTCGCGGCGAGAAGGTCGACTTCGAGGAGGTCCTCGCCGACCAGATTCGGCGGGACCGCCGCGATACCGAGCGCGCGCTGGCGCCGCTTCGCCCCGCGGAGGACGCCTTCGTGGTCGACTCGACCGGCCGGACCATCGACGAGGTGGTCGACGAGATCGTGCGCCTGGTGCAAACGCGCCTTGCGGAGACAAGCGCAGGGGGTTAGGAGGGAGCGTCCCCGGAGGAGAGATGGAGATCACGATCGCCAGGACCGCAGGCTTTTGCTGGGGCGTCCGGCGCACCGTCGACAAGGTTCTCAAGACCATCGACGAGGGTCGCTCGCGCGTGGCGACCCTCGGCCCGGTCATCCACAACCCGCAGACCATCGAGAAATTCGAGTCCAAGGGGGTCAGGGTCTACCAGCAGGTGGAGGACGTCCCCGACGGCACCACGCTGGTCATCCGCACCCACGGCGCGGTGGTTCCGCAGCAGAGGCTGGCCAAGGACCGCGGCCTCGAGGTGATCGACGGGACCTGCCCCTACGTGAAATTCCCCCAGGTGATGGCCCAGCGGCTCACCCGCGAGGGCTACCACCTGATCATCGTGGGCGACGAGAACCACGCGGAGATCAAGGGCGTCGCCTCCTACGCCGAGGGCCCCTACACCATCGTGCGGGCGGGCGCGGATCTGCCCGAGCTCCCGGGCGTGAAGAAGGTCGCCATCATCTCCCAGACCACCAACGACGCCGCCCATTTCCGCAAGGTGGTCGCCGAGGCCGCGGTCCGATTCCGCGAGGTCCGGGCGATCAACACCATCTGCTACGACACGGGCGAGCGGCAGACCGAGGTGCGGGAGCTCTGCCGCAAGGTCGACGTCCTGGTCGTGGTGGGCGGGCGGATGAGCGCCAATACCCGCCACCTGGCCGAGATCGGTGCCGAGATCCTGCCGCCGGAGCGCGTCCATCACGTGGAGAGAGCGGACGAGCTGAGGCCGGAGTGGTTCGAGGGCATCGAGCGGGTGGGCATCTCGGCGGGCGCCTCCACCCCGGACGACGTCATCGACGAGGTGGTCGAACGGATCGCCTCCTTCGCCCGCGGGGAGGTCCGACGGACCGTCCACACCCCTTCCTTCACGCCCACCCACGCCAACCGGGGGAGTGCTTCGTGAGGACGTGTCGGGCCAGCTTGACAAGAGGGAATCATGCGACTAGCGTCCGCGTTCCCTTGAAGAACCCAGGGCCCAGACCTGTTCACCGAGATTCCGACAACGCATCGCTCCCCGTGCGTCCGTCGCATGCTATCAACCAGGGGAACCCAGACGCTTTTGCGTAAGATCAGGAAGAAGTTTCGTACATGAGCATGGAAACAACGATTCAACCTCGTGAGAGCTTTGCGGAGCTCCTCGAAGCCTCGTTCAAGGAACGAGGGGGCGACGGCGTCCTCAAGGAGGGCGAGATCGTCAAGGGCACCGTCGTCGAGGTCACGAAGGACTTCGTGACCGTCGACGTGGGATTCAAGTCCGAGGGCCAGATCCCGATCTCCGAGTTCACCAACGCCAAGGGCGAGGTCCAGGTGAAGGTCGGGGACGAGGTCGAGGTCCTCGTCGAGGCCCGCGAGAACGAAAATGGCATGGTCGTCCTCTCCAAGGAGAAGGCCGACAAGATGCGGGTCTGGGACGAGATCTCGGCGGCCTGCGAGCGGGACGAGATCGTCCGCGGCACCATTATCGGCCGCGTGAAGGGCGGCCTGTCCGTGGACATCGGGGTCAAGGCCTTCCTGCCCGGATCCCAGGTCGACATCCGGCCGGTTCGCAACCTCGACCAGTTCATCGGCCAGGAGTTCGAGTTCAAGGTCATCAAGTTCAACAAGCGCCGGGGCAACATCGTGCTCTCCCGCCGCGCGCTCCTGGAGAAGCAGCGCGAGGAGCTCAAGAAGGAGACGCTCGAGAAGCTCAAGGAGGGCGCGATCCTCAAGGGCGTCGTCAAGAACCTCACCGACTACGGCGCCTTCATCGACCTCGGCGGCATCGACGGCCTGCTCCACATCACCGACATGTCGTGGGGCCGCGTCGGGCACCCCAGCGAGATCTTCAACGTCGGTGACGAGACCGAGGTCGTCGTTCTCAAGTTCGACCCGGAGACGGAGCGCGTCTCGCTCGGCCTCAAGCAGATCCAGGAGGATCCGTGGCTGCGGGCCGAGGAGAAGTACCCGGTGGGCACCCGCGTCCGCGGCAAGGTCGTCTCGCTCACCGACTACGGCGCCTTCGTCGAGATCGAGCAGGGCGTGGAGGGCCTCATCCACGTCTCCGAGATGTCCTGGACCAAGCGGGTCAAGCACCCGAACAAGATCCTCAACGTCGGCGACGAGGTCGAGGCGGTGGTCCTGGACATCGACGCCAAGGCCAAGCGCATCGCGCTCGGCATGAAGCAGATCGAGCCGAACCCGTGGACGCTCCTCGAGGAGAAGTACCCGATCGGCTCGGTCATCAAGGGCCAGGTCCGAAACGTCACCGACTTCGGCATCTTCGTCGGCGTGGAGGAGGGCATCGACGGCCTGGTCCACGTCTCCGACATCTCGTGGACGCAGCGGATCAAGCATCCGGGCGAGCTCTTCAAGAAGGGCGACGTCGTCGAGGCCGTGGTGCTCAACATCGACGTGGAGAACGAGCGCTTCAGCCTCGGCATCAAGCAGCTCTACCCGGATCCCTGGGAGACGCTCGCCGAGCGCTATCCCATCGGGACCGTGGTCAAGGGCAGGGTCACCAAGCTCACCGACTTCGGCGCCTTCGTGGAGATCGAGGAGGGCATCGAGGGCCTCGTCCACGTCTCCGAGCTCCGCGAGGAGCGGGTGGAGAAGCCCTCCGATGTGCTCAGCGAGGGCGACGAGATCGACGTGAAGATCATCGACATCAACACGGTCGACCGGAAGATCGCCCTCTCGGCCAAGGCCGTCCACGACAGCGACTACCGCGAGTACATGCGGGATCAGGACGCCGACCAGAGCCGCGTCCGCCTCGGCGACCTGATCAAGAAGTTCAACCGGCAGTAATCGCGGTCTTCCTTCGACCCCAAACCCCCTGCCTCCCCGGCAGGGGGTTTTTTGCACGCGAGCGCCAGGTCGGCTCTTTTTGCGGTGGCGCCGTTGCAACGTCCGAGACTGGCTCGCGCTTGAATCGGCCGGTGCTTTCTGGCAGGTACGTCGTCCCCGTTAACGGAAGGGAAACCCATGAATCGTGTTTTGCTGCGTTGACAAGGTGTATCGCCTTTGTCTCCGCAGTTGCGAGTGCGGAGTCGTGGGACGTGACCTTCGAGTCGGCTGGGGGGCTCGTCGCAGGTGACGTTTCCGCGGTACTGGTCGTACTTGGGGGCGAAGCGACGGAGGCAGGAAGGAGCGCGACCCAAGCACTAATCGAGTCGCTGCGGCGGCAAGTGGAACTGGTGATGGATGCGGGCGCGCTCGGGGACGTGAGCGCTCTCGACGATGGAGCAATCGTTCAAGGAGCGGCCCATTTTCCGATCGAGCGAGTCCTGATCGTTCGGCACTTCCCGAATGAGGGGGAAGGGCTGGTCGTCGTGACGGTATATACCAAGGACGGTGAAGTCGTTACGAGTTTTTCGGCTGCCCCCGGGAGACCGGTGACGCGTCCGGGGGTGGGTGTGGCTCAGGGGACCCTCAGAAGTATAGGTGCGGTGAAGGAGGCAAACTCCTCCTTCAACCCGGAGGCCCTAGACCAATACGAGCGGTCATACCTTTGGTTTGATGACCGGGGGGACGATTCCTGGGGTGGCGCCGGAGTCGGGTGGTCGAACCCCAGGCTGGGCAAGCACGGTCGCCCGCTGAGGCCGCCCGAGTTTTTCGAAACCGTTGGTCGACCGGACCTCGCCGAAGCCTACCAGAGGAACCAGGTGATCCGATACGGGATGATTTGGGGAGGGGCAGCCCTCTTTGTGGGCGGCCTCGTGTACATGCTCGTTGCAACAACGGAACAGGCTGCAGAGTCGGGCTCGTATGCCGGTAGCTACTACGACGAGCCTGCCGATCGTGACGCCGTCCCCTTAATCGCCGGAACCAGCATGATGGGGATAGGTACCACGCTGGCGCTGATCGGACTCGCGCTCGATCCCCATCCGGTGTCGCCCGTAGTGGCCCGGGAGCTGGCCGACCAGTACAACAAAGCGTTGAGAAGCAAACTCGGTCTCGATCAGCTTCGTGCCGTTCGGTCGGGGCTCACGCTGTTGCCGGGTGGCGCGAGTATCGCGATCTCCGGTTCCTTTTGACTTCGCGAGCGCTTTCTCATGCTGGCACCCATCTTCGTTTTCCTGCTTGGCGGCGCCGCCGATCCTCTGGCGGCGCTGGAAGCACGCTAGCAGGCTATCTTCGAGCGCGTGGCACCTTCGGTGGTCTTCATCGAGGGCGCGGATGGCTTCGGCTCGGGCTTCTTCGTCTCGGACGACGGCCTGATCCTCACCAACGCTCACGTCGTGGGGAAGGCGAGCCGGGTGACCGTGGTCCTCCACGACGGATCCCGCCTGCAGGGCGAGGTGGTCGAGCGCGCTCCCGACGGCGTGGACCTTGCCCTGGTTCGCGTCAAGGTCTCGCGCAGGCCTCTGCCTCTGGGAGGTCGTTCCCTGCGCGTGGGAAGCTGGGTTGCCTCGGTCGGCCACGGCGCCGGCGGCGTCTGGGCCTTCACGACGGGGATGATCAGCAACATTTATCCCTTGGGGAGCGACCGGCCGCTGCTGCAGACGCAGATCCCGCTCAACCCGGGCAACTCCGGCGGCCCCATCGTGGACCGCGAGGGAAGGGCGGTGGGGATCGTGACAGCGCGGCTGCGCGACACGGATCTCATCAACTTCGCCATCCGCATGGACTACGCCGTCCGCGTCCTGGCGGGCTTGAGGGCGGTCTGCGACTGTCTGACCATCGCGGCGCCGGAGGGGATACCGGTCCTGGTGGACGGGGAGATGGTGGGCAAGGGCCGCCTCGTCGTGCTTCCCGCCGAGCCCCGCACCTATCGCGTTCAGGCCGTCGTCGGCGGCAAGCTCCGGCAACAGGACGTCACCTACCCGGAGGTTCGGTCCGTCTCACTCGAGTAGTGGGGCCAAGCCCTCCGCCGAGGCCTTTTCCGGCTCCCAGACGCCTTGACGCTCGGCCGGGCAGGGGGCTAGCTTGCCGCGCCTATGTCGACTTTTCAGGACCTGATCCTCAAGCTGGAGGAGTACTGGGCGAGGCAAGGCTGTCTCATCGGCCAGCCCTACGACGTGGAGGTCGGCGCGGGGACGATGAACCCGCACACCTTCCTCCGGGTCCTCGGCCCGGAACCGTGGAATGTCGTTTACGTGGAGCCGTCGCGACGGCCTGCGGACGGGCGCTACGGCGAGAATCCCAACCGCCTCTACCAGCACCACCAGCTGCAGGTCGTCCTCAAGCCGTCGCCGAAGGACGTGCAGGAGCGCTATCTCGGCTCGCTTTGCGCCATCGGCATCGACCCGGCGGAGCACGACATCCGCTTCGTGCACGACGATTGGGAGGCTCCGACCCTGGGCGCCTGGGGCCTGGGCTGGGAGGTCTGGTGCGACGGCATGGAGATCACCCAGTTCACCTACTTCCAGCAGGCGGGCGGGCTGGAGCTTTCGCCGGTGAGCGTGGAGATCACCTACGGTCTCGAGCGGATCGCGATGTACCTGCAGAACAAGGAGGACGTCTTCGAGATCGAGTACGCGCCCGGCATCACCTACGGCGAGGTCTTCCGACCCAACGAGCAGGAGATGTCCACCTACTCGTTCCAGGCGGCGGATCCCGACGCGCTCTTCCGCCTCTTCGACACCTACGAGAGCGAGTGCAAGCGCCTGCTGGAACTGGGGCTGCCGCTGCCGGCCTACGACTTCGCGCTCAAGTGCTCGCACACTTTCAACACGCTCGATGCGCGCGGCGCCATCAGCGTGACGGAGCGGCAGGCCTTCATCCTGCGCGTGCGCAACCTCTCCCGCGCCTGCGCCATGCAGTACCTCGAGCGTCGCAAGCGTCTGGGCTTCCCCCTGCTGCAATCGGCCTGGGCTCGAGAGGAGGGGCGCGATGCGGCATGACCTGCTGCTCGAGATCGGCACCGAGGAGATCCCTGCGGCGTTCTTTCCGCGCTGCCTCGCCGATCTCGCCTCGCGGATCCGCGAGGGCCTGGAGGAGGCGCGGCTCGAGCACGGCGAGATCCGCACCTACGGCACGCCGCGCCGCCTCGCGGTGCTGGTGCGCGAGGTCTCCGACGCGCAGGAGGACCGGGAGGAGGAGGAGATCGGCCCGCCGGTTCGCGTGGCCTTCGACGCCGAGGGCCGGCCGACCCAGGCGGCGGAGCGCTTCGCGCAGAAGGTGGGGGTTCCGCTCGAGGCGCTGGAGCGCCGGCAGACGCCGAAGGGCGAGTACCTCGCGGCCCGGGTGGCGGTAAAGGGCCGCCCCGCCGCGGAGCTCCTCCCCGACATCTTCGTCGAGGCCATCCGCTCCATCCCCTGGAAGAAGAGCATGCGCTGGGGGAGGGTGCAGGAGGCCTTCGCCCGGCCGATTCACTGGATCCTCGCGCGGCACGGCGAGTCGATCGTCGAGTTCTCCTTCGCGGGGGTGAGAAGCGGCGGCACCACGCGCGGCCATCGATTCCTCGCCAACCGGGAGATCGAGATCCCCGCGCCGGCGGCCTACGTGGAGCGGCTGCGCGAGGCGGAGGTGATCGTCGATCCCGCGGAGCGGCGCGAGACCATCCTCCGCCTCGCCCGCGAGACAGCGGCGCGCGCCGGCGGCCGGCTCCAGGAGGACGAGGCGCTCGTCGACGAGATCACCTGGCTGGTCGAGTTGCCCGTGCCGGTCCTCGGCAGCTTCGACCCCGCCTTCCTCGACCTGCCGCGGGAAGTCCTCGTCTCGGAGATGCGCGAGCACCAGAAGTACCTGGCGATCACGACGGAGAGCGGCGACCGGCTCTTACCGGCCTTCGTGGGGATCGCCAACACCCGCGTGCGCGACCCCGAGGTCGTGCGCCGCGGCTACGAGCGCGTGCTTCGCGCCCGCCTCTCCGACGCGCGCTTCTTCTTCGACGAGGATCGCAAGGTCCCGCTCGCCGAGCGCGTCGGGCAGCTCGACCGCGTCACGTTCCAGCAGAAGCTCGGCTCGGTCGGCGACAAGGTTCGGCGCATCCGCGCCCTCGCGCTCCACCTCGCGGAGCGGCTCGCGCTCTCGGCGGACCGGCGCGCGCATGCCGAGCGCGCGGCCGAGCTCTGCAAGGCCGACCTCGTCACCGGCATGGTGGGGGAATTCCCGGACCTGCAGGGCGTGATGGGCCGCGAGTACGCGCGCGCCAGCGGGGAGCCGGAGGAGGTGGCGGTGGCCATCTTCGAGCACTACCTGCCGCGCGGCCAGCACGACCAGCTGCCCGGGACGAACGCGGGCGCGGTGGTGGGGATCGCCGACCGCATCGACACCATCGTCGGCATTTTCGGGATCGGCAAGCCGCCCACGGGGACGGCCGATCCCTTCGGCCTGCGCCGCGCCTGCCTGGGCATCGTCCGCATCGCGCTGGAGAAGGGCTACCGCTTCTCGCTCGGCGAGCTCGTGGACCGGGCCCTCGACCAGCTCGCCGATCGCATCACCCTGGCGCGCGACGAGGTGCGCGCGCAGGTGCTCGACTTCTTCGCCGGTCGGTTGCGCAGCCACTTTTCGGAGTCGTACCCGGTGGAGCTGGTCGACGCCGTCCTCGCCGCCGGCTTCGACGATCTACCGCAGACGCAGGCGCGCCTCGCGGCGGTGGCCGCGCACCTCGGCGACGAGAGCTTCCGCGGCCTGGCGGAGGGCTTTTCGCGGACCAACATCGTGGAGAAGGCGCCCGGCTTCGTCCCGGGGCCGGTGGACGTCGCGCTCTTCCAGGCCGACGCGGAGCGGGCGCTCCACCAGGCCTTCGTGCAGGTGCGCGAGCGCGTGGCCGAGAGCCTGCAGAGCGGCGACTTCTCGCGCGTGGTGAAGGTCTTCACCGAGCTTCGCGAGCCGCTCGACCGCTTCTTCACCGAGGTGATGGTGATGGTCGACGACCCCGCGTTGCGCGAGAATCGTCTCCGCCTCCTCCACGAGATCCGCTCCCTCTTCGGCCGGGTGGCGGACTTCGGTCGGATGGATCTACGGAAGGCGGCGGCGTGATGCGAAGAGGGCTGGTCTGGCTGGCGCTGCTGTGCGCGGCCTGCGCGCAGGAGGTCGACGAGGGCGACCCGCTTCCCGAGGGACGCTTTCACTATCCCACCGGCGTGGCGCTGACGCCGGTGGTGGAGGGAGTGCCGCAGCGCCTCCTCGTCGTCTCCTCGAATACCGACCTGCGCTACCGGGCCGGCCGCGTCCACGCGTTCGACGCCGACGCCCTCGATCTCCTGGTGGACGAGGCGATCGCCGCCTGCGCCGGCGCCGATTGCCCCGTGGCCGAGATCTCCGATCTCGAGCCGGCCCTGGTGGGAAGCGTGGAGATCGGCTCCCTCGCCGGCGAGATCGCCGCCACCGCGCTCGACGGCCCGGACCTCCCGCCCGTCCGCGCCTTCGTCCCCGTGCGCGGGAGCCGCACCGTGATCGCAGTGGATGTCGACGCCGAGGGGATCCGCTGCGCCGAGCTCGACGGCGACTGCCGGGAGGGTGGTGCGGCCTTCGCGCGCGAGGATCCCTTCTCCGTCGCCGCGGACCTGGGCGCTGTCTTCGTGGGCCACGTCACGCTGCATCGGGAACGGAGCGGCGCGGTGGGCTTCGCCCGGGCCGACGCCTCCTTCTGGCGGACGGGAGGCGGAGCCCTGGCGTTGATCGAGCTCGGTCCGACCGCCGTCGGCGGGCTTGCGATCGGCAACTGCCGCGAGGTGGAAGGCGAGCCGACCTGCACCCTCTACGTGAACGGCCGCTCGGGTGGCAGTGCCCAGCGCCTCTTCGCCCTCGACTTCTCGGCGAGCGCCGTGCCCAGCGGCCCGCTCTTTTCGCGCGACGTCGGGCCCGTGCAGGGGGGAGCGGATTCCCGCGGAATCGCCGTTTCGCCCTCGCGGGAGCTGGCCTACCTCGCCCAGCGCTCGCCCGACGCCCTGGCCATCGTCGACGTCTCGCGGCTGGCGGAGCTCCCCTCCGACGGCTGCATCCTCCCCGAGGGCGTGGAACTCCCGCCCGACGCGGCCTGCCCCGACCTGCCGCCTCCCAGCGGCGAACGGCCGGCCTTCGCTCCCATCACCCTCAGCCCGGCTCCCGGGCGGCCCCTCGTGGTCACCGCGATCGGCCGCTCGACGCCCGCCGGCGCAGCAGGGGATCTCGTGGTGATGGCCACCACCCGCTCGATCGCCTTCTTCGACGGCGCCACCGGTGCGCTCGTCGGCAACGTCACCGACGTCGGCGGCGGCCCCGCGGGGATCGCCGTGCGCCCGCGCGGCGGGGGATTTCGCCTCTACGTCCCGTCCTTCGGGCGGTCCACGCTCGCCGTGGTCGATCTGCCCGACCCCTTCCGGCCCGACCAGGCGCGGCTGGTCGCCCAGCTCGGCCAGCCGCGGGAGGATTCGTGATGCGCCGCTGGCTCTGCATCGTGGTCCCCCTGGCGACGCTCGCCTGCGCCGAAGAGGTGAGCTTCTCCTTCGGGGACCTCCGCACGCCGGCGGCCCTCGCGGTCCACCAGCCCTCCCGGCGCCTCCTCATCGCCTCGCAGGACGGCGACGAGCTGCGCGTCTTCGACCTGGAGGAAGAGGTGTTCCTGCCCTCGCCCTCCGTCTCCTTTCCGCTCTCGGTCCCCACCGTTCCCAGCCCGCGGCTGCTCGCGGTCGGGGAGCGCTTCGCCTTCGTGGTCTCGGGGGCCGAGGGCTCGGTCGGCTTCGTGGAGGCAGTGGTGCCGCCCGGCGCCTTCGGCCCGCGCAGCGTCGACGACGCCGAGGGCCGGCCGGTGGTGGTCTTCGCCGACCTCCTCCCGGCCGCCGCGGTCCCCCTCGTCACCCGCCACCGCTTCGCCGGCGAGCTGGGCGACCACGCCCTCGTCGGCGGGCTTTCGCCCGACGGGACGGGCAGCCGGATCGCCGTGATCCGGCCTCCCTTCGACGGCGCGCCGCCGGAGGTGGTGGCGGCGCTCGACCTCCCCGGGGTCGCGCTGGCGGGCCTGGCGCTCGAGCCGGCCTTCGACGACGTGCCCGCCGTTCCCGATTGCCGCGCCCTGGCCATCGCCGACCTCGGCGCCTTCGGCGCGGAGGGCGGAGGGATCCACCTCGGCCGGGTCCGGGTCGAGCCGGACGGGAGCGTGGCGCTGGTCGCGCCGACGCAGCGGATCGAGGTGCGGGTGGAGGTGGTCCTCCCGGACGGCTCGGTGGAGGAGCGGGCGGCGGCGGTGCGCGCGGTGGAATTCGGTCCGGTCCGCCCGGCTCCCGACCTCCCCAGAGCGGTGGCCGCCGACCCTTGCGGGCTGCGCTCGGGGCGTCTCTACGCCATCCTCGACCGCGCCCACTGCGCCGGGGCGGCGGTCTGCCCGAACTTCGCGGTCATCGACCTGCCCACCGGCGCGCTTGCGACCGACCGGAGGGAAGGCGGCCCCGCCGCCTACGAGCTGCCCGGCGCGCCGCTGCGCCTCCTGCGCATAGACGGGCCGATCACGGTGGCCGACTCCTTCGTGGACGTCGTCGACGAGGGGGGCGGCCGGCCCGTGTTGCGCTCGGAGCCCGCGGGGCGGATCTTCGGCCTCGTCCTCGTGGCCGGCAGCGACGGGAGCGTGACCTTCGTGGCGGGCGGCGTCGGCACCACTCTCGTGGGGCCGGGCGCGCGCCGTCCCTCCGATCCCGCCTTCCTGCTGGACGCCGAGGACGCCGTCCCCGGCCTGTCGCGGGGGCCGGTCCGCATCGACCGCCGGGCCACGGTCCTGCCGCGGATCTCGTTCCCGCCCGAGGCCCGTCCGCGCGACGAGGAGTGGACCGCGGCCTTCGAGGGGCCGCTGCCAGGCCTGGCCCATCTCGGCACCGTCGCCAACCTTGTCGGCGATCGCTTCGCCCTGACCGCGGACAGCCAGCAGAATTTCGAGGCGCCGGTCCGCGTCCTCGCCTCCGAGGACCCGGAGCAGGCCGACCGGCTGGTTCCCCTCGGGCCCGCCGTGGAAGAGCTCCGCTGCGACGGCTTCCCGGTGGTCGAAGTGGAGGAGGGCGGGCGCGCTCTGCGCGTGCTCCGGGAGGCGCCGGGCTTCTCCAACCCGCCGGAATGCCTGGAGGGCAACGTCGCCTTCGCCGTCCTGCCGCCGCGGGCCCGCCCCTGGATCCTGACGGGAAGCCGGACCGGCTTCGCCGGGCGGGCGCCGGCCGATCCCGCTCGGCGCCAGGAGGTCCGCTTCGGCGGCCGGCTCCTCTTCGAGTTCCAGCCGCCCGAGGAAGCGGTGGACCGAGGTGCGACCTTCCGCTGGGACACCTCCTCCGGCTTCACCTTCCTGCAGGTCTGGCGCTCGTCGCTCCTCCTGCCGGCGTCGCTCGCCCTCTTTCGCCGGGGTGCGACGGACCTTCGGGTCATCGTCGCCTACAGCGGGTCGGACGCCATCGCCATCTTCAACCCCGCCGATCCGCCCCGGCCGCGGGAGAGCCTGGACATCTTCCGCTGACGGACACGCGCGGGCGGGGCCTCGGGGAGGTGCGCGCGGGGGCGCGAGGCGCCCGAGCCTGCCGGCGCGGCCGTCGCGAGGCGACGGATCCGGCCGGCGAGGGCAGGCAAGGCGCTTGCACCCAAGGGTGTACATGACCCCCGATCTCCTCCCCGTCTCCCTCGTCATCCTCGCGGTCGCGGTCGCGGGGATCGCCGTCTGCACGGACCTGAGGGCGCGGAAAATCCCCGACTGGCTCACCCTGCCGACCCTCGTCCTGGCGCTGCTGGGGCGGCTGGTGATGGCCGGCTGGTCGGGCCCCCTCGGCCTGGCCGATGGGCTCCTGGGCCTCGGCATCGCCTTCCTCGTCTTCTTCCTCCTCGCCCTCGGCGGCGGGATGGGGATGGGCGACGTCAAGCTGATGGCGGCGGTGGGCGCCATCCTCGGCTGGGAGCGGACGCTCTACGCCCTGGTCTTCGTCTCCCTGGCGGGCGGGGTCCAGGCCATCGCCTGGACGCTGCACCGCGGCGGTCTCCCCGAGACGCTGGCGCGGTCCTTCCGGCGGCTCGCGCGGCCTTTCGCCCGGTCGGCGCCGGCCGAGGGCCAGTACATTCCGTACGCGGTCGCCATCGCTGCCGGAACGCTGGCCACCTTCCTCTTCCGCGGCTTCGCCGTCCTCGTCGCGCTTCTCGTCGCCGCGAGCCCGCGCCCGGCGGAAGCCGAGTCGGTGATCCACCTGGGGGTGGGCACGCAGAAGGTGTTGAAGATCCGCGGCGGCATCCAGCGCATCGCCGTCGGCAACCCGGAGATCGCCGACGTCCGGCCCCTCGGGGACGGCGAGATCCTCGTCGTGGGCGTGCGCGAGGGGAGGACCACGCTGCTGGTGTGGAGGACCAGCGGCGCCCGCGACAGCCACCTCGTGGTGGTGCGCAAGGTCTCCACCGAGGACCTCGCCGACGAGGTGCGGGCGTTGCTCGGCGAGCGCGAGGGGCTCTTCGTCCGGGCCGCCGGCGACCGGGTGATCATCGACGGCGAGGCCTACACCCCGGAGGACCACCGGCGCGTGCTCGCTGTCCTCGAGCTCTATCCCGACGTGCGGTCCATGGTTCGGGTGACGGAGCACGCGCGGAACCTCGCCGTCGCCGAGATCAACCGCGAGCTGCAGCGCGCGGGCTTGCGCCACGTCGTCGCCCAGGCGATCGGAGGAACGATCGTCCTCGAGGGCCACGTCGAGTCGGAGGTCGAACGGCGCAAGGCCGAGCTCGTCGTCGCCGCCCTCGGCGAGAGCGCCGAGAACCTCGTGCAGATCGGGCTGCGCCGCCTGGTGATGTCCGAGGTGCACTTCCTCGAGGTGCGCCGGTCGAAGATGCGGCAGCTCGGGATCCGCTTCCCCTTCGACGTGGCGGGAAGCGCCGCGGCTGCTGCCGCGATCCAGGGGAACCTCCCGGTGGACGGCGGCGGCCGCGTCACCGTCGGCAGCTACGAGGCGCTGGTGGAGGGCACGGGGCAGTGGTCGCTGCGCCTGGCCGTCGACAGGGGATTCGGCCGCCTCCTCGCCCAGCCCACCCTGATCTGCGCCTCGGGCGAGGAGGCCGAATTCCTCGCGGGCGGCGAGGTCCCGCTCCCGCTCATCACCCAGAACAGCAACACGGTCGAGTACCGCAAGTACGGCGTCGTGTTGCGGCTGCGGCCCGCCGCCGATCGCAACGGAAACATCGTCACCGAGATCGAGGCCGAGGTCTCCGAGCTGGATCGCTCCGTGGCCGTCGCCGTCGGGCCCAACGTCTCCGTCCCCGGCTTTCGCAACCGCTCGGTGAAGACCTCGGTGACGGTGCGGAGCGGCGAGACCATCGTCCTCTCCGGCGTCTACACCCTCGACGAGCAGAAGAGCGTCTCCCAGCTCCCGCTGCTCGGCGACATTCCCATCCTCGGCGAACTCTTCAAGCAGCGCACCACCGACGACGCCGAGCGCGAGTTGGTCATCTTCGTCACGCCCCGGATGGTCAATCCCGAGAGCCGGGAGGTCGTCCGCGCCCTGGAGGAGATGCGCCAGACCTACGAGGCCGGCGAGCGCGAGCTCGGATTCGGCATCCTCGACTGATGTCTCGATTTTCCGCGGAGGGAGCCATGGAAATCCGGATCACCGGTCCCGGCGATGCCTCCTTCACCGTCGCCCTCGTCGACGGCGCCGTGGTGGGGAGGGCTGGCGGATGCGACGTGCGGCTGGACGATCCCCAGGTCTCCAAGCGCCACGCCCGGATCTGGCGCGAGGGCGAGCAGACGTGGATCGAGGACCTCGGCTCGCGCAACGGCACCTGGCTCGACGGCCGTCGCCTCGAGGCCCCGGCGATCCTCGCGACGGGTGCGCGCGTGAACCTGGGTCCCTTTTCACTAGAGGTGATTGAGGTGGAAGGGCGCGCGGCGAACGACGCGGTGGAGCTCCGTCGGGCGCTCATCGACGAGGTGATCGCCGCCCTCGATCCCCGACGATTGGAGATCGAGAACCTCCCCGCGGAGGTGCTGCGCCGCCGCACCGACGAGGCCATCGCCCGCACCCTCGCCGAGGCGCGCGAGCGGATCCCACCCTCGATCTCCGTCGAGACGCTGCACCGCGAGATCCTCGACGAGGTGCTCGGGCTGGGGCCGCTGGAGGAGCTGCTGGCCGACGACACGATCACCGAGGTCATGGTCAACGGCCCCTCGCAGATCTACGTGGAGCGCGAGGGCCGGCTCGAGCCCTCGGCGCGCGCCTTCTCCTCCGAGCGCGCGCTCCTCGGCGCGATCGAGCGGATCGCCGCCCGCGTTGGGCGGCGCATCGACGAGGCCTCGCCCATCGTCGACGCGCGCCTGCCGGACGGCTCCCGCGTCTGCGCCATCATCCCGCCGCTCTCGCTCTGCGGCCCCTGCCTCACCATCCGCAAGTTCCGCAACGGCCGGCTCGGCCTCGACGACCTGGTCCGGCTGGGCACGCTCTCCGAGCCGATGCGGAGCTTTTTGGAGCTGGCCGTGCGCGCCCGGCGCAACGTGGTGATCTCCGGCGGCACCGGCTCCGGCAAGACCACGCTCCTCAACGCGCTCACCGAGCTCTTCTCCGACGGGGAGCGGATCCTCACCGTGGAGGACGCCGCCGAGCTGCAGATCCGCAAGCCGCACTGGGTCCGGCTCGAGGCCCGCCCGCCGAACATGGAGGGGAAGGGGGCCGTCACCATCCGCGACCTGGTGCGGGCGAGCCTGCGCATGCGCCCCGACCGAATCGTGGTGGGCGAGTGCCGCGGCGGCGAGGCGCTCGACATGCTCCAGGCGATGAACACTGGGCACGACGGCTCGCTGACCACCGTGCACGCCAACTCGCCGCGCGACGCCATCGCCCGCCTGGAGACGCTCTGCCTCATGGCGGGAATGGACCTGCCCTCGCGCGCCATCCGGGAGCAGATCGCCAGCGCCGTCCACCTCGTCGTGCAGACCGCGCGCCTCCCCGACGGGCGGAGGAGGGTGGTCTCGATCGCCGAGGTCACCGGCATGGAGGGCGAGCGGGTGACGCTGCAGGAGATCTTCGCCTGGGACGGCGTGCACCGCGCCCTGGGCTTCGTCCCCTCCTTCTGCGAGCGCATGCGGGAGCGGGGCGAGGAATTCGATCCGTCGATCTTCCACGCCGAGGGAGGGTTCTGAGATGCGCCCGGGCTCGTCGCTCCTTCTCGCCTCGGCGCTCCTCGCGGCGGCGGTGGCCGCGCTGGCGAGCCGGGTCCTCGTCGCGCGCGAGGCCGAGGCGCCGCCGGCGACCGCGACGCCGGGGCCCGACCTTCGCGACTTCACCGCCGAGCGAAAGGCCCGGGAGCTCGCCCTCTCCCGGCTCGTCGAGGAAGGGCGGTGGGAGGCCGCCGAGCGCGAGGCGCGGGCGCTGCTCGACTTCGATCCGGTCAGCGACGTCGCCGGCACAGCGCTCGAGCGCAGCCGCCGGGAGATCGTGGCCCGCGATCGACTCGAGGAGGCGCTCGCCCTCCTCGGCGAGGGGCGGGAGGAGGAGGCCCTGCTCGCGCTGCGCGCCGTCCCCGCGGGAACCGAGGCGGGGATGCGGGCGAGGGTCGAGGCCGAGCCGATCCAGGAACGGGTGGCGCGGCGGGCCCGGGCCGACTGCCTCGGCCTCAGCCGCGCCGGCCGCCACGAGGAAGCCCTGGCGCGGTGTCGCCTCCACCTCGACCTCACCTGCGGGGAGGAGGCGGACCCCGCCGCGCTGGAGCGGCTGCGCTGGCTGGAGCGGCGGCTGGGGAAGGCCGGCGACGCGGCCTGGAGTTGCCCGCGGCGACCCGGCGCTGGCGCCGAGGGGGGCGACGCGGAGACCGGCGGGGCGGCCAAGGGCGGGGCGGAGGCAGGCGGCGCGGAGGTGCGGGGGATCCTCCGCGCCTGGGAGCGGGGCGAGGCCGGCGATCACGCCGCACTTCGGCTGGAGCGCCTCGCGGATCGGGGGAACGCCGAGGCCGCGCGGTACGCGGAACTCCTGCGGGAGGCGGAGGCCCGCCTGCGGGAGGCCGCCGCGGCCCTCCTCGACGGGGAGCTGGAGAGGGCCCGCCATGCCCTCGATCAGGCGGCCGCCGCCGAGGAACGGATCCTGGGGAGACAGCGCTCCCTCCGCTTCCTGGAGCTTTCCGTGCGCTTCGCCCGTCTCGCCCTCGAACGGGGGCTGGAGCTGCAGGAGAAGCGCCGCCCCCGCGAGGCGCGGGCCATCCTGCGCCTGGCCGCCGAGCTCGACCCCTCCAACGTGGACGTCCTGCGGGCCCTCTGGCGGCTCGAGGACGATCCGGGCGGTCGGGCCGGACCCGCCTCCCCGCGGTGAGAGGCCCCTGGGGCAAGGTCGGGGCCCTCTGCTATACGAGCGTTATGGAATCCGGCACCCGACCCGTCCTGACCCTGATCGACGGCTCCGCCTACATCTTCCGCGCCTACCACGCCATCCGCGCCGAGCTCTCCACCTCCACCGGCATTCCCACCCGCGCCGTCTACGGCTTCACGCGGATGCTCCTCAAGTCGCTGCGGGAGGCCTCGCCCACCCACGTGGCAGTGGTCTGGGATCGCGACGGCCGGGCGGTCCGCCACCGGCTCGATCCCGAGTACAAGGCCCACCGCGAGGAGACGCCGGACGACCTCAAGGCGCAGTTTCCCTACATCCGGCAGGTGGTGGAGGCGCTGGAGGTGCCGAGCGTGGAGAAGGAGGGCTGGGAGGCCGACGACGTCATCGCCACCCTGACCCGGCGCGCGGTCCAGGAGGGCTTCGACGTGGTCATCGTCACCGGCGACAAGGATTTCTCCCAGCTCGTCGGTCCCCACGTCCGGCTCTACGACGGGATGCTCGACCGCTGGACCGGCCCGGCGGAGGTCGAGGAGCGGTGGGGCGTCCCGCCCGAGCTCTTCGTGGAGGTGCAGAGCCTGATCGGCGATACCTCCGACAACATCCCCGGCGTGCCGGGGGTGGGGAAGAAGACCGCCGCGGAACTCGTCCGCCGCTACGGAAAGCTGGAGGAGGTGATCGCCGCCTGCGAGCGCGGCGAGGTGAAGAGCAAGCGGATCGCCGAGGCCATCCTCGCGGGGAAGGACCGGCTCGTGCTCAACCGCGAGCTCGTCCGCCTCCGCGACGACCTGGAGCTCGACCGCGGCCCCGCCGACCTGGCCCGCCGCACGCCCGACGTCTCCCGCGTGCAGAACCTCTTCCGAGAGCTCGAGTTCTACGCGCTGCTGCGGGAGCTTCCCGCGGTTCTTCGACAGGTGGGGGTTCCCTACGTCCAGCCGACGCCGCCCGCGCCGGCCTCGGCGGCGGATTTCCGCATCCCTCCCACGGAGATCGTCACCGAGCCGGAGGGCTTCGAGCGGCTGCTTGGCCGCATCCGGAAGGCGGAGCGGGTGGGGCTGCGCCTGGCGCCGCCCGAGGAGCGGGTCCACCTGGCCTCGCCCGCGGGCGTCGCCGTGGCCTTTCCCGGCGAGGCGAGCGCATACGTCCCCCTGGCGCACCAGGGCCTCTTCGAGCGCGGGGCCGCGGATCCCGACGCCTGGCTCCGCGCCCTGGTGGACGCGGTGGGGGAGCGGCCGTGGTCCGGCATCCAGACCAAGCGCGACCTCCTCCTCGTCCTCGCCCGGGGCCTTTCGCTTCCCGGCGCCGCGGGCGACGCGGAACTCGCCGCCTATCTGCTCAACCCGGCCCGACGCACGTTCGACATCGTGGACCTGGCGCGGGAAAAGCTCGGCGCCGAGCTGCGCGAGTACGGCGCGATCGCGGGCGTGGGCAAGGAGCGCCGCCCCTTCGCTCTGCTCGACGCGAAGGTCGCCGGCACCTGGCTGGCTGAGACGGCTGCTTGCGCCGTCGCGGTGGAGGAGCGGCTGCGGCCGGAGCTCGAGAACGCGGGCCTCGACCGGATCTACCGCGAGCTCGAGATCCCCCTCGTTCCCATCCTGGCGCGGATGGAGCACGTCGGGGTCAAGCTCGATCCCTCGCGGCTCGAGGAGCTCGGAAAGGAGGTCGACGCCCGGCTCGCCGAGGTTCTCGATGCCTGCCACCGCCTCGCCGGGCGCGAGGTGAACGTGGCCTCGCCGCGCCAGCTCGCGCAGCTCCTCTTCGAGGAGCTGAAGCTGCCGGTGATCAAGCGGACGAAGTCGGGCCCCTCCACGGACCACGAGGTGCTGGAGAAGCTGGCCGAGCAGCATCCGCTGCCAAGGCTGATCCTCGAGCACCGCATGCTCGCCAAGCTCAAGGGGACTTACATCGACACGCTGCCCCAGCTCGTCTCGGAGGACGGGCGGCTTCGCACCACCTTCGAGCAGGCGGGGACCGCCACCGGCCGGCTCTCCTCGAGCAACCCGAACCTGATGAACATTCCCATCCGCACCGAGCTGGGGCGGCGGATCCGCAAGGCCTTCGTCGCCGAGGAGGGCTACCAGCTGCTGACCGCCGACTACTCGCAGATCGAGATGCGGGTCCTGGCCCACGTCACCGGCGATCCCGGCCTGATCCGGGCGCTGCGCGAGGGGGCCGACATCCACCGCCGCACCGCCTCCGAGATCTTCGACGTGAAGGAGTCCGAGGTCACCCCGGAGCAGCGGGGCGTGGCCAAGATGGTCAACTACGCGGTCGCCTACGGGCTCTCGGCCTACGGCCTCTCGACCCGCCTCGACATCACGCCCCGCGAGGCCGCCGACATCATCGCCCGCTACTTCGAGCGCTATGAGGGGGTGAAGGCCTGGATCGACCGCATCGTGGAGGAGGCCCGGCAGAAGGGCTACGTCACCACGCTGGAGGGGAGGCGGCGCTACCTGCCGGATCTGCGTTCGCGCAATCCGAACCTGCGGCAGGCGGCGGAGCGCGCGGCGATCAACATGCCCATCCAGGGCACCGCCGCCGACATCATGAAGCGGGCCATGATCCGGGTCGACCGCGGGCTCTCCGAGGCTCGCAGCGGCGCCCGGATGTTGCTCCAGGTGCACGACGAGCTCGTCCTCGAGGTGCCGAAGGGCGAGGTGGAGGAGGTCCGCCGCATCGTCCGCGAGGGCATGGAGGGCGCGGCGCACCTGGACGTCCCCCTGGTGGCGGAGATCCAGGTCGGCGAGACGTGGGAGAAATGACCGCCGGGCCGACGCGCGAAGCGAGCTGGGGCGGCACGACCCGCTTCCGTCGCACGCCGTGAGGCGGCACGGCGCCTGGTCCCCCGCGTGGGCTCCGGGGAGCACGACGTCGAGCCCGGCGACACGTGAGGCGGGCGCCGCCGCTTCGGTCGCGCTCCGCCGAAGGGCGAGGGCCGGGACGGGACGCTCCCGTCGCGCGGCCCGGCGAGGTTGGCGGGCCGGCGTCGACCTCGTCGGGTCCTCGGAAGCATTCGGCGCGCGGCAGGGCTGCCGGCCCTCCCTTGCGGCAGGACGGCCGTCCTTGATATCGTCTTCGTCCCCGGTCTCGCGGAGGCGTGTCGCATGAAGTCGAAAACGTGGTTCGCGCTGGGTGCAGTCCTCTTCTTCTCGACGGGCTGCGAGCTGATCTGGGAGTGGTTCCACCACGGAGAGGAGGAGTATCCGGTTCCCTGCATCGACGAGTGGGATCCCGTCTGTGGCGAGGATGGCGTCACGTACACGAATGCGTGCGTCGCCGAGCAGCACGGGATGGAGATCGCCTACTGGGGCGAGTGCGAGCCGGATTGCGGCTTCGGCGGCGGCAGCGGCGGTGGCATGGCGTGCGACTACCCTCCCGGCCCGGGATGCGGCTGCGTCGAGGTCTACGATCCGGTCTGCGACGCGCGCGGGCGGGTCTGGGGCAACTGCTGCGACGCGATCTGCGCGGGCGTGACGTCCTTCCGCCCCTGCGACCCCCACGAGTGCGCTTGCCCGGAGATCTGGGCGCCGGTCTGCGATGACGCGGGCAATGTCTACGCCAACCACTGCGAGGCGGTCTGCGCCGGAGTGACGAGACCGGTCCCCTGCGTCGAGGACTAGTGGCGTCGCCGCGCTGACCGCTCAGTGCGGGTAGCGGGGCCGGGAAGGAGGCGGCTCGAAGCCGTCCTCGCCCGGCCCGCGTTGTTTCGGGTCGGAGGCCGTCGCGGGCCACTCCGCGATCGGGGGCGCGCTCCACGCCCGGTCCCCGCTCCCGGCATCGGGGGGCGCTTCCGCGGGGAAGGCGGTGGCCTCCTCGAGGGCCTCCTCCGCCTCCATCGCCCCGAGCCGCCGCAGGCAGCTCCTTCGCTTCCTCCACGCGGCGACGACGAGGACGATCGCCGCTCCCGCCCAGAGGAGCTCGGTGTCCATGAGGATGGCGAGCCAGCCGTACCGCAGCGTCAGGCCTCGCCTCCACTCCTCCTCCAGCACGACGAGCGGCTTGCCGTAGGCGCGGGAAAGCGCCTCCGAAAAGGGTCGCCCCTCCGCCAGGCCCGCGACGAACCGGCGGAACGCCTCGCCGCGCTTGACGGAGATCAGGTGCCCGACCATGGAGGCGCTCTGGGCGTAGGCAAGGCCGACGTCGGTGGGAGAGTGGGGCCAGTCGTCATCGAGTTCCGAGAGGGGAATCAGCGCCCGCGCCATCACCGCGCGGGCCACCACGGCGCTGCGTTCCCGGTCCCACTCACCGGCCACGTGCAGGGCGAATCCCTCGTTGAACCAGCGGGGAACCGATCCCTGGACGAGCCGTCCCAGCGCGACGTGGGCGAATTCGTGGAGGAGGACGGTGCGCACGCTCCCGGCCCGTCCCGAGGCCTGGGCGTCGACTACGACGAGTCCGAGACCGGAAAATGCGACCCCGGCAGCCCAGCCCGGGGGTTGGGCGCCGGGAGGATGCTGGGCCTGGAAGGATTCCCGGCCGTAGGCGATGCGGATCTCCACGGGGCGGGGGTCGGCGCGGCCGAGGATGGCCTCGATGCGGCGCCAGTCGGAGGCGAGGTCGTCGGCGAGGTCCCGGGCGATCGCCTCGGCGGGGCCGGGGGCGGCGACCAGGAGCAGGCGGGGCTCGTCGGGGACGGGGATCCGCCGGACCTCGATCGCCGCGTCGGCCTGCGCCCGCGCCGCCGGGGGCAGGAGGGGCAGGAGAGCCAGGAGGAGCCGGAACGCCCGCCTCATGGGGCGATGGCCCCGGCGACGGCAGCGGCAGCGACGCCGCGGAGCAGGACGGTCTTGCGGCGGCCGGTCTCGCCCGCAACGATGGTGACGTCTCGCTTCGGGATCCCCAGCGACTCCGCGAGGAAGGAGACGAGTTCCTCGTTGGCCGCGCCGTCCACCGGGGGTGCGGCCACCTGGATCTTGAGCCGTCCGTCGTGTTCTCCGACGGCCCGGGTGCGGGAGGCCCTGGGCTGGACCAGGATCTCCACCCGCACCCCTCCGTCCGCCTCGCGAAGCCAGCCGGGAAGGGCGCTCATGGCCGGAGCTTAACGCAGCTCCGGCCGGGTGCCATCTGGCCGCCGCTCACCGGATGGCGTAGCGGACCTCGACGGTGGCGGCCACGCGGATCTGGCCGGGCTGGACCGGCGCGCGGGTGTCCGCCGCCTCCATGGCCAGGACGCGCGTGGCGAAGGGGCGAGGGGGCTCCAGCCCATCGGAGGGGCCCTCGCCGGCGGCGACGAGCTCGCCGAGCTCGACGCCGAGGGCGGCGGCGATCGACTGCGCCTTCCTGCGGGCGTTTTCCGCCGCCTTCTTCAGAGCGAGGGCGCGCTGCTCGGTGTCGTCGGCGAGGGAGAAATGGACGCCTTCCACCGAGTTGGCGCCCCCGGCCACGGCGGCGTCGAGGACGGCGCCCACAGAGGGCCCCTTGGCGCCGAGGTCGAGCAGCACCGTCACCGAGTTGGCCGCGCGGAAGCCGGCGAGCTCCGGCGGCCGGTTGGGCCGGTGGTCGTAGACGGGGAAGAGCTCCGCCCGCGAGGTACGGATGCGGTTTTCCGGCACGCCCAGCTTCTTCAGCGAGGCGAGGATGCGATTCATCTTCTCGTTCACCGCCTTCTGGGCGGCGTCCGCAATCGCGGATTGCTCCTGCACTCCGAGCTGCACGATCGCGCGATCCGGATTGGCGAAGACCTCGCCGTGCCCCACCGCGACGATCAGGTTCGGCCGCCGAGGCTTCTCGCGCTGGGCGAAAGCGCCGAGGGGGAGGGCGAGGGCGATGGCCAACAGCAGCGTCGGGATTCGGAAGCGCATGGATCCTCCTTGTGCGGGTCGATGCCGCATGGCGCTGGGACGTCAGCCGATGATGAAATCTTCACGGATCAGCTCGCCCCGCTCGTAGCGGTCGAGCGTGAAGCGGTCGAAGATCTCGTCCTTGGGGCCGCCCGTCATCCAGATCGCCATCAGCTCCGTCACCGCCGGCGCCATCATGAAGCCGTGACCGACGAAGCCGTTGAGCTGGAGGAAATTGGGCAGGCGCGGGGTCTCGCCCAGGATGGGGTTGTTGTCGGGCGTGACGTCGTAGCAGCCCGCCCACTGGCGGATGACCTTCACGTCGGCCAAGCGGGGGATGCAGCGGACGATGGCCCGCGCGTAGCGCGCGAGGAAGCGCAGGGTGGAGCCGGTCTCGAAGCGCGCCGGCTCCCTGGGGTCGCCCATGCCGCCCACGATCTCGCCGCGCATCGACTGGCTGAAGTAGAGCCCGCTGTCGAGCACCGAGACCAGCGGACCGAGCCAGGGCTTGAGCGGCTCGCTGGCGCAGATCTCGTGGCGGTGGGGGCGATTCGGGAGTTCGACCCCGGCCAGGCGCGCCACGCCCGGCGACCAGGCGCCGGCGGCGTTGACCAGGGTGCGGCAGCGCACCGTGCCCCGGTCCGTCACCACCGCCAGCACGCGGCCGCCGCCGGTCTCGATGCCGGTCACCTTGGTGAAGGTCTCCACCCGCGCGCCGAGCCGGCGCGCGCCCTCGGCGTAGCCCCAGACGAAGGGCCAGGGGAAGACCACGCCGTCCTCGGGATTGTAGGAGGCGGCGACGATGCCCTCCGTGGAGAGCTCCGGAACGATCTCCCGGGCGCCGTCAGGAGTGAGCAGGCGCGTGGGAACGCCGAGGGAGTTGTGCAGGGCGGCGCTCCGCTCCAGCCGCTCCGCCGTCTCCTCGTCGGAGGCGAGGAAGAGGTAGCCGCCCTGTCGGAACCAGACGTTGATGCCGTGTTCCCGGGCAAAGGCGCGGCAGATCTCCACCGAGCGCCGGGCGAGCCGCACGTTGGTCGGCGTGGACCATTGCATCCGCACCCCGCCGCCGTTGCGACCCGAGGCGCCGCTGCACAGGTAGCCCGCCTCGAGGACGAGGACGTCGCGCAGGCCCCGCTTGGCCAGGTTGTAGGCGAGGGCCAGGCCCATGATCCCGCCGCCGACGATCACCACCTCCGCCTCGGCGGGGAGCGGCTCGCGCGGACGGAGCGGATGGGAGTGGGGCAGGGGGCTACCGTCCTCGCCCACCAGCTCGTGGGGCTCCACGGGGACGGGAACGCCCTCGCCCGGCGGCTCCTCCTCGTCCACCGGGTAGGTGGCCAGCTCGCCGAAGGAGAGCATCCGCGCCGGCGGACGCGGGGTGAAGGGCTGCAGGGTCTCGCGCGCGAGCCCGGCCTCGCGGGCGAGGATGCGGGCCACGGCGGCGGTGCAGACCTTGCCCTGGCACGGGCCGGTTCCGAAGCCGGTGAAGCGCTTGACCGACTCGATGTCCCGGTGCCCGAGCGCGATCGCCTGGCGCACGTCCTCGACCGTGACGTCCTCGCAGGTGCAGACGAACGTCTTGTTCACGGTGCCGCCTCCTGCCGGGCGAAGGCCGCGGCGGCGCGGCCGGCTTCCGAACCCTGGCGGATCGCCTCCTCTGGCGAGCGACGCCCGGCCACCTCGCCGCAGGCGAAGACGCCGGGGATCCGCGTGCGTCCGGCCTCGTCGGCGACGACGACGAAGCCGTCTCCGCTCATGCGGACCTCGGCGCCGGCATGCCGTGCCAGGTCCACGAAGCCGGAGAGATTTCCCGCCACCGCCAGAAGGTCGATTCGCAGCTTCCGCTCGCTGCCATCAGGCAACTGGACGATGGCGCCGGCGAGCCGACCCCGTCCCCGGGCGCGGACCACGTGACCGCGCGGCCCGGGTTCGAGACCCACGGTCGCCACGACCTCGCAGCCGTGCCGGCGGAGCAGCTGGGCGATCCCCTCCGCCTCGGGGCCCTCGCCCGCGACGAGCGCGCGCTCGCCGGGGAGGACTCCGTCGCGCTCGACGAGGAGCGCCAGCGCCCGGGCGCCGAAGATCCCGGGCAGGTCGTTGTTGGGAAAGAGGGGCAGGTTCTCGGTGGCGCCGGTGGCGATCACCACCGCCCGGGGGTGGAGAGTGTGGAGGGTGCGGTCAGGACCCCGCGCCGCCGCCCAGGGGACGCGAATGGAGGCGCCGTCCTCGCGGAAAAGCCCGAAGACGAAGGTGGAGGAGAGGATGCGCGCGCCGCTTTCCTCGAGGGCGCGGAGGGCCTCGTCCCTCCAGCCCGGGGAGGGAGCGCCCGGCTGCAGCGGGGCCAAGAGAGAGGTCCCCGGCTCCGTGCGGTCGTCGACCAGCGTCACGCGCGCTCCGGCGCGCGCCGCCTCGACCGCCGCGGCCAGGCCGGCGGGGCCGGCGCCGATGACGAGAACCTCGGTCTCGTGCTCGACGTGTCGCGCGGAGGCGGCGTGGTCGGAGTCGGGGAGCTTCCCCAGGCCTGCGAGTTGGCGCGCCACCCGGGCGACGACCTTTTCCACCACGGGCACGCCGGGAAAGAGCGTGTGGTGGTCGAGCCCGCGGGGATAGAACCAGTCGATGGCACGGAAGACGTCGTGGCTGGCGCTCGGGAAGGCGTTCTGGCGCTCGACCCGCATCCCGTCGCGCGCGGCGACCTGGCAGGCCGGGACGTTGGCCTCGCCATCCACGCGCACCAGGCATTGCCCGCAGCGGCCGGCGAGGCAGAAGGGGCCGCGGGCGCGGTGGTACTTGACCCCGCGGGAGAGGATCTCGACCCCCGCGGCCAGCAGGCTGGCGGTGAGTGGCTCGCCTTCCCGGGCGGGGATGCGTTGGCCTTCCACCTCGAGGTGGACGATGCGCCGGGGGTCGCCTTCCTTCGTTCGCCTCGCCATGCGGGCCGGGTCTATAGCACGCCCGTCGCCCCGGCGCACCCGCCGCGCGCATGCGCCCGAAGGGCCGGAGGCTCGACCCTTACGCGAGGAGCGCGTCGATCTTCGCGGCCAGGATGAAGTCGTTCTCGGAGAGGCCGCCGATGGCGTGGGTCCACAGGGAAACCTTCACTTCTCGGTAGTGGACGGAGAAGTCGGGATGGTGGCCCTCCTCCTCGGCGAGGTCCGCCATCCGGTTCACGAAGGCGATCGCCCGGGGGAAGGATTCGAAGACGAAGGTCTTCACCAGGCGGCCATCCTCCACCTTCCAGCCGGGGACCTGGGGGAGCAGGGCCCTCTGTTCCTCCTCGGTCAGTGGGGGAACGCCGCCCTCGCAGGGCACGCAGCGCTTGGTTCGCAGTTCCATGCGGACAGCCTGGGCCGAAGCGCCCCTCCCGTCAATCCGCGGCAGCAGCTTACCCCGACCGGTCGACGGGAGGGAGGTTGTCGATTACGAGTGGTTCCGAAGTGGCGGGCTGGACCGGCGCGGGTGCCAACCTGCCGTGGGCGCGGAAGATCGCGGCGGCCCGGGCGAGCGAGGAGAGCGGAAGGCGGTGAACGAGCGGACTGCGCCTAGTTTCGGCGAGCCTTTTTCCTGGCCCCCCTGGCGGCCTGTTCGGCGGCCGCGGCGCGGCGGGCAGCGCGCTCCTCCTTCTTGCGGCGCTGGCGCTCGAGGAAGCCCATCTTGGGCCGGGGCTCGGGCGGAGCGGGAGGCGTCGGAGCCAGGCGCGCCACCTCGGAGGAGGGGCCGCCGAAGGCGCGGGTGAGCATGGCCTCGGCGACCGGATGCAGCTCGCCCTTCTCCTTGGCCTCCTCCTCCAGCACCGCGAACCAGAAGAGCCGCCGGGTGACGAGGGTGGCGTAGGCTCCCGGGGGCAAGGTGAAGGCGACGTTCACCTTGAGTCGACCTCGGTTCAGCTCGTCCGGCCGGGGTTTTCCCACCACCAGCTTTCCCGGGTAGATGACCACCGGGCGCTCCTCGTGCTTGAAGAACATGCCCGGCAGGTGGGGGAGGGCGAGGTCCTCGAGTCGGATGTGTTCGCGGCGCAGCGTCTCGAAGACGGCGCGCGCGGTGCGGGCGTCGTCGAAGGTCGAGTCGGGGCCGAGGAGGGGGAAGGTGCGGCGGCGCAGGTCCTCGAGGGCCTCGCGCGGAAGCTCCCGGGGAAAGAGGAGGCGCCCCGCCTGGTAGCGGAGGGAGATCATCTCCTCCTCGGGCAGGTAGCTCAAAAGCAGCCGGCGCACGCCCTCGTTCCACAGGTAGCTCTGGTATTCGTAGAGCAACAGGGTGCGGTAGCGCGTCTCGATGCGCATGAACGCGCCGGCGAAGTCCTTCGGATTCTCCTGCAGATACAGCAGGATGTTTCGATATTTGCGCGCGCCCTTGTACGGGCATCGCTTCGACCAGTTGCCCCAGTTCTTCGCCCAGAATTCCTTGACCTTGGCGTCCTCGCTCTCGTCGAGCGGCGATGGCTTGGCCATGTAGTTGCGCAGCGCCTGCTCCACGTCGCCGCGGACGAGATCCTTGGCGATGAAGCCCTGGCTGTGCTTGAGCGCGCCGAATCGCTGCGAATCGAAATAATTGATCACACCGACGCGGTGGATCTCGGCGACCGACTGGGGAAGCCGGCGGACGTCCTCCTCGCTCAGGTCGCGAACGGTGATGGAAAAGCGATTCGCGGTGAGGTTCTCCGCCGAGAGGGGCTCGCGGGTGCGGCCGAGATACTTGAGCCGCAGGTCGGGCTCCTGCAGCTGCTCCTCGATCCCGTAGATCGCCACGAGCTGCTCGGTGCGTCCCTGCTTGTCCTTGAGGCCGCAGAAGCTCACCATCTTCGGCGGGATCCGAAAACGGGCGCAGATGCGGTCCACCGCCTCGAAGGTGGAGAGCTTCTGCTTGTCCATCAGGTAGACGCGCCAGGGGCCCTTCGGATCCCAGTCCACCCGGTACGCCTCGCGGACGACGAAATCCTCCGGGCGCTGCTTGAACTTCATCTTCCGTCCTCGTCAATCGACATGGTGGCAGGCCACCTGCCGCCCGTCCCCGAGCACCCGAAGGAGCGGTTCCTCCTCCCGACAGCGCGCCTTCTGCGCGGCGCCGAGGGAGGCGAAGCGGGGACACCGGGGATGGAACCGACATCCCCGGGGCGGAGCGAGCGGGGAAGGTACATCACCTTCGAGGACGATGCGCTGGCGATTCGCCTCCGCCCGCGGATCCGGGATGGGGACCGCGGAGATCAGGGCCTGGGTATAGGGGTGGGCCGGGCGTCGATGGATCTCGTCGGCGGGGGAGAGCTCGACGATGCGCCCGAGGTACATCACCGCGATCCGGTCGGAGATGTGGCGGACGGCGGCCAGGTCGTGGGCGATGAAGAGGTAGGTCAGGCCCAGGTCACGCTGCAGCTCCACGAGGAGGTTGAGCACCTGGGCCCGGATGGAGACGTCGAGCGCCGAGACGGGCTCGTCGCAGACGACGAAGGAGGGCTCCAGGATCAGCGCGCGGGCGATGGCCACCCGCTGCCGCTGCCCGCCCGAGAACTCGTGGGGGTAGCGGCGGATGTAGCGCGGGCTCATGCCGCAGCGCTCGAGCATCGCCTGCACGCGGTCGCGCAGGTCCGGCCCACCCATCCCGTGCGCCAAGAGCGGCTCGGCCACGATGTCGAAGACGGTCATCCGCGGGTCGAGCGAGCCGTAGGGGTCCTGAAAGATCATCTGGAAGTGGCGGCGCTTTCGGCGCAGCGCCTCGCCCCGCAGGGCGAGCAGGTCCTCGCCGTCGAAGCGGATGCTCCCCGAGGTGGCGGGGACGAGGCGCATGAGCGCGCGGCCGGTGGTGCTCTTGCCGCAGCCCGACTCGCCGACCAGGCCCAGCGTCTCGCCGCGGGCGATGGCGAAGCTGACGCCGTCGACCGCGCGGACCACCGCTGCCTTCCGCTTGAGGAAGGTGCCCCGGTAGACGGGGAAATGGACGCAGAGCTCCTCGACCTCCACCAGCGGGCGGGCGGGTGCCGCCGCCGGCGGCGTCACGCGACCCAGCATGCGACCTCCCTCTCGGGTCCGGCGGACCTCGTCGGCGGGTACTGCTGCGCGCAGCGCGCGACGGCGGCGGGGCAGCGCGGGCGGAAGGGGCAGCCGGTGGGGAGCCGGCTCGGATCGGGGGGCTGCCCCGCGATGGGAACCAGCGGCGCCTTCTGCTCCGCGTCGAGCCTCGGCACGCTCGCCAGCAGGCCCCGCGTGTAGGGATGGAGGGGAGCCTCGAAGATCTCTCGCGCCGGCCCCTTCTCCACCACGCGACCGGCGTACATCACCGCAATGCGATCGGCGTTGCCGGCGACAACGCCCAGGTCGTGGGTGATGAGGATGATCGAGCCGTCCATCTCCCGGCGGGTGGCCCGGAGCAGCTCGAGGATCTGCGCCTGGATGGTGACGTCCAACGCAGTGGTCGGCTCGTCGGCGACGAGGAGCGCGGGGCGGCAGAGAAGCGCCATGGCGATCATCACGCGCTGCCGCATGCCGCCCGAGAACTGGTGCGGGTATTGGTCGATGCGCCGCTCGGGATCGGGGATGCCGACCTTCGCCAGCATCTCGATGGCGAGGCCGCGCGCCTCCTTCCGCCGCATGCCCTTGTGCACCTCGAGCACCTCGGTGAGCTGGCGCTCGACGGTGAGGAAGGGGTTCAGCGCGGTCATCGGGTCCTGGAAGATCATGGCGATGCGGTTCCCGCGGATCTCGCGGAGCCGCCGCTCGGAGGCGCGGAGGAGGTCCTCGCCCTCGAAGTAGGCGCCGCCGCCGAAGACGCGGCCCGGCGGGCGCGGCACGAGGCCGAGCACGCCGTACATGGTCTGGCTCTTGCCGGAGCCGGACTCGCCCACCACCGCCAGCGTCTCGCCTCGGCGCACATCGAGGGAGACGCCGTCGACCGCGCGGGAGAGACCACCGTCGACGGGGTAGTGGACGTGGAGGTCGCGTACCTCGAGCAAGAGCTCGCTCACGTTCGCATCCTCGGATCGAGGGCGTCGCGCAGGCCGTCGCCCAGGAAGTTCAGCGAGAAGAGCGTAAGGGTCAAAAGCAGGCCCGGAAAGATCAGTAGGTGGGGATGGAGCACCATGTTGTTGGCGCCGTCCGAGACCAGAAGCCCCCACGACGCCATGGGTGGCTGCACGCCGAGGCCCAGGTAGGAGAGGAAGGCCTCCTCCAGCATCACCCGCGGGACGGTCAGCGTGGCGTAGACGATGATCGGGCCGAGCGCGTTGGGCACGAGGTGGCGGAAGACGATGGCGAGGTCGGAGACGCCCGCCGCGCGCGCGGCGTCCACGAACTCGCTTTGCTTCAGCGAGAGCACCTGGCCGCGGACGATGCGGGCCATGGTCAGCCAGGAGACCGCGCCCAGCGCCACGAAAAGCAGGACGATCGAGCGGCCGAAGAGGACGAGGAAGAGGATCACCACGAACATGAAGGGCAGGGTGTAGAGCACGTCCACCAGCCGCATCAGGATCGCGTCGATCCGGCCGCCGAAGTAGCCGGCGATGGCGCCGTAGGAGACGCCGATGGTCAGCGAGACCAGCGTGGCTGCCAGGCCCACCGCCAGCGAGATGCGGCCGCCGTGCATGGTCCGCACCAGGAGGTCCCGGCCGTGCAGGTCGGTGCCGAACCAGTGTGCGGCCGAAGGCCCGCGGGCGCCGTACTCGAGGTCCTGCTCGTCGAAAGAGTAGGGGACGAGCCACGGTCCCACCGCGCAGAAGAGGACGATCGCCAGGAGCACCGCGGCGGAGGCGACCGCCATGCGGTTCTTGCGCAAACGCCGCCACGCGTCGCGCCACAGCGAGGTCCCCTCGACCTCCTCCCGCTCCGGAGCCGGGCCCGCGACCGGTTGCGTCGACGTCATTCGTACCTCACCCGCGGATCGAGGATCCCGAGTACCACGTCCACCACGAGGTTGGCGACGAGCAGGAAGACGGCGTTCACCACCACCACGGCCATGGCGAGGGTGATGTCCCGATTGATCGCCGCGTCCACGAAGTAGCGCCCCATCCCCGGCACGTTGAAGATGCGCTCGACGACGATCGATCCCGTGAAGAGCGCCGCCATGGCCGGGCCCAGGTAGGAGACGACTGGCAAGAGCCCGCCGCGCAGCGCGTGGCGCAGGATCACCAGCCGCTCGGGAAGGCCCTTGGCGCGGGCGGTGCGGATGAAGTCCTGGCGCACCACCTCCAGCATCCCGCCGCGCGTCAGCCTCGCGATGTAGGCGGCGTAGACGCTGCCGAGCGTGAGACCGGGCAAGACCATGTGCGAGAGGCTCTCCCAGCGCGCGGGGGGAAACCAGAGCAGGCCGAGGGAGAAGACGAGGATCAGCACGGGCCCGAGCACGAAGTTGGGGATCGAGATCCCGAGCAGCGCCGCGGTCATCGCCACGTGGTCGGGCCAGCGGTTCTGGTGGACGGCGGCGACGAGGCCGGCGAGCAAGCCGATGCCGAGGGCGAAGAACACCGCGAAAAGGCCGAGCTGCAGCGTCACCGGCATCCCCGCGCGGATGAACTCGTTCACGCTGCGGTCCTTGTATTTGTAGGAGGGGCCGAAATCGCCGCGCAGGTAGTTTCCGAGCATCCAGCCGTACTGGAAGAGGCCGGTGCAGATCCGCTCCGCGCGGGAACCCCAGGGAGATGCGCGCCGCACCGCGCGCTCCTCGTCCGACGAGCGCGCTTCGGCGAGCGCCGGAAGGAAGCGCGCCTCGCACCACGGCTCGCGCATGCGGTAGCGCAGCTCGAGGTTGCGCTTCACCTCGGGGGGGACCGGCTTTTCCGCGTCGAAGGGTCCGCCGGGCGCCACCCGCATCAGCACGAAGCTGAAGGTGAAGACCACGAGCAGGATGGGGAAGATGCCGAAGATCCGGCGCAGGACGAAGCGGATCACTCCTCCACCTCCAGCCAGAGGCTCCGCAGCGGATGGATGTCCTGCGCGTTGGGGTGAAAGCCCTGCACCCAGGAGCCGATCAGAGTGTTCTGCGAGTAGTAGTAGATGGGAAGCACGGGCAGCTCGTCCATGAGGATCGACTCCGCCTGCGCGTAGATGGCGTAGCGCTTCTTCGCATCCGGCTCCTCGAGGGCGCGCTGGACGAGGCGGTCGAACTCCGGGTTCTTCCACCTCGCCTCGTTGGCCTCGGACTCGGAGAGGAACTGCGAGAGGAAGCTGTAGGGATCGAGGAAGTCCCCGATCCAGCCCGCGCGCGCGATTTGGTAGTGGCCCTCCAGCCGGTTGCTCATGAAGACCTTCCACTCCTGGTTCTCGATCCGCACGTCGATCCCCAGGTGGTGCTTCCACATCTGCTGGATGGCCTCGGCGATCTGCCGGTGGCCCTCGTGCGTGTTGTAGAGGATCTCGATGGTGGGGAAGGGCTTGCCGCCCGGCCCGTAACCGGCCTCGGCGAGGAGCCTCCGTGCCTCCGCGGGGTCGAAGGGGACGGGGCTCGGGCGCGGGTAGCCCAGCTCGAAGAAGATGTCGGGGACGATGCTGTCCGCGGGGCGCTGCCCGCCGCGCGCCACGTGCCGCGCGATGGCCTCGCGGTCGGTGGCCAGAAGCAACGCCCGACGCACCCGCCTGTCCTTCAGCGGCGAGCCGGGGTTTCGGTCCTCGCGCAGGTTGATCCAGTAGAAGTAGGTGCCGAGGTAGCGGTCCTCGCGGTAGTCCTTTCGGCCCTGCAGGTGGGGGACGTACTCCGGTGGCGGGCGGACGTTGGAGCCCAGCCAGTCGAGTTCGCCCGCGCGAAAGAGCCGCATCATCGCGTGGGTGTCCTCGGAGACGACGAAGACCGCGCCGTCGAGGCGCACGCTCTCGCGGTCCCAGTAGGTCGGATTCTTTTCGAGGACGATCTCGTAGTTCGGGATCCAGCGCGCCAGGCGGAAGGGCCCGTTGGTCACGATGTTCTCGGGCCGGGTCCACGCCATGCCGTGCCCTTCGATCGCGTGGCGCGGCGTCGGGCAGAAGGGGGCGAAGGGAAGCAGCGAGAGAAACCAGGGGACCGGGCGCTCGAGCCGCACCTCCAGCGTGCGGTCGTCGAGGGCGCGCACGCCGACCGCGTCGCGCGAGCCGCGGCCGAGGTTGTAGGCCTTGCCCCCTTCGATGTCCCAGAACAGCGCCGCGTACTGCGCCGCGGTCTCGGGGTCGAGCACGCGCTTCCACGACCACTCGAAGTCGTGCGCGGTCAGCGGCGTGCCGTCCGACCAGAGGAGGCCCTCGCGCAGGCGGAAGACGTAGCGGAGGCCGTCCTCGCACACCTCCCACGACTCGGCCGCCCCCGGCACTGGCTCGAGGGTCTTCGGGTCGTAGCGCAGCAGGCCCTCGAAGAGCTCGCGGATGACGTCGATGCCGGGGGCGTCGTAGGCCTTGCCGGGATCGATGGACTCCGGCTCGGAGCCGCCGCCCAGGTAGAGGACGTTGCCGCTCTTGCGGCGCCTCTCGGGGCCGAAGGTCGGACGGCTGCCGTCGCAGGCGCAGAGGATCGCGGCGACCGCGGCGGCGATGGCCAGGACGCGGGCGAAAGCTCGATTCAAGGGCAATACCCCTCGCGCGCTCGCCAGGCGAGGCAAATCGACATTCGGGAACGGATGGGCGCGGGAATGATTCCAGAGCGCTTCGGAAGCTGTCAAACCGCGGCCCGGTTTCGTCGCGTGCCGTTCTGTGGTAGCCGAAGGAGCGATCGAAACGAGGTGGTCCAGTGCTGATCGATCTCTGCGTGCCCACCCGCCATTCGCCCGACTCGTCGATCGACCCCGCGGAGGCGGTCCGCGTCGCCGCCGAGCGCGGGCTCGATGGCATCGCCTTCGCCGACGCCGACACGATCGCCGCGCGCGAGGAGATCCGGTCGCTTCGCGCCGAGGCGCCGATCGCCGTCTTCTTCGGCGTCCGCATCTCGACCGACCACGGGGAGCTGCTCTGCTTCTTCCGCGATCCCGACGCGACCCCCGCTCCCGAGGAGCTTCTCGGTCCGCGGCCCGATGCCGGCTGGCCCGTTCGCGAGGTCCTCGCCCGGGTCCGCGAGGCGCGGGGCGCTGCGATCGCCGCGCGCCCCTACGACCACGAGCTCTCCCGCCCCATGGGGGATTCGGTCTTCACGCTGGAAGGCCTGGCGGCGGTGGAGGCGCTGTCGGGACGGCTCTCGGAGGCGGCCAACGAACAGGCCATCCTCGCCGCCTCCCACCTGGACCTTCCCTGCGTGGGCGCGAGCGGCGCGCGCACCACCCAGGAGATCGGCCGGGCCGCCACCCTCTTCCGCGACGAGTTCGCGGGCCAGCGCTCCCTGGTGGAGGCGCTGGAGGCGGGCAACGTCTGGGCCGTCTGGCTGGGGACGCCGCCCAGCTTCCCCGGCGACCAGGCGGCGCGGCGGGAAGTGCGGAGCCGGCGGCTGCGCGGCCGGCGCGGGGGAGGGCGGCGATGAGACGTGCCCTCGCCCTCGCGCTCCTCTTCGCCGCGGGCTGCGCGAGCCACACCTTCCTGCCCGACGAGGACCGCATCCGCCTGGAGCGCAGCCTTCCCGGCCGCACCTACTACCTGCGCCAGTCGATGTACCTGGGGCCCTTCTGGAGCGACGAGAGCAAGCGCTTCCTCTCCGCCAACGTCCCCGACGAGAAGCCGTGGGTGGTCAACCCCGCGGGCGTCCCCCTCGAGCCCGGCGAGCCGGAGGCGATCGTGCCGGTGGGGACGCGGGTGCGGGTGGTGAAGGTCGAGTTCCCCACCTCCTTCGTGGTGGCCCGGCGCGACCCCTTCCTCCCGCGCTTCTACCCCTGGGTCTACCTGGAGGTGGAGGGGCTGCCGCGCAACCCCACGCCGATCCTGCTTCTGCGGCGCGAGCTTCGCTCCCAGGCGGAGGTGATCGAGGACCTGGAGCGCCACCTCTCCCCGGACGACCTGCAGCCGCGCCTGCACAGCCTGCCGGAGCCGGTCCTCGAGGCGATCAACGAGAAGCGCCTCCTGGAGAACATGCCCGCCGAGGCGGTGGAGATGGCGTGGGGGATCCCCGAGCGGAAGCACTTCTCCCCCTCGCCCGAGGGCCGGGTGGAGGAGTGGATCTGGCCCTTCGAGCGGCGCCGCGCCCGCATCGTGGGGGGCCGGCTGGTCTCGTGGGAGGGCGAGGCGCCCCGGGTTCCGCTGGCGCCCCGTCGGGAGCGCGGCTCCGGTTCGCCCTGAGGGCTCGCACCGCTGGTTGAAGATCCGTTCGCGTTGTATCGTCGATGGACCATCGATCGGGAACGCTCCGGGCGCCCGCGCGGAGCGCTCCCGCTCTTCGACCACCGGAGGGGTAGGCCATGCGACGATGGTACGTGCTCGCCTGCGCGGCGACCGCGCTGACGCTCTGGGGCTGCGCTTCCACTCCCACGCCTCCGAAGGAGGCCATCGAGGACGAGCTGGCGAACGCGCCGGAGTGGGTGCGGAAGGGCTGCCAGACCTACTGGAAGGACAAGGAACCGCGCCGCATCTGCGGCGTGGGCGCCATGGGCGGGACGCGCAACGCGGCCCTGGCGCGCACGGGCGCCATCTCCCGCGCCCGCACCGAGATCGCCCGGTCGCTGCAGACCCAGGTCGAGGCGATGCTGCGCGACTACCAGGCCACCACCACCGGGGGCGAGGCCTTCGGCCAGGCCGCCAACGACGAGCAGCACGTCGAGGACGTCTCCCGCCAGATCACCGAGCTGACGCTCTCGGGGACCGAGCTGGTGGATTCCTGGATCTCCAGGAGCGGGACCTTCTACGCCCTGGTCGCGCTCGACCTGGAGACCTTCCGCAGGACCGTGGCGGGCATGCAGCAGCTCTCCGAGGCGGTGCGGCGGGCGGTGGTCGAGCGGGCCGAGCAGGCCTTCGACGAGCTCGACCACCAGCTCGAGCGGCGCTGAGCAGCCCTTCGGCCCGGCGCCGTCTGGCTCAACCGGCCGGCCGCGGCGCCGGCCTCGGGGCGGAGTCCTGCTGCCTCGGCTTCGAGGAGCCCGTCGAGCCGGAGGACGACGGGCTCTTCTTGCCCAGCCGCGCCTGGATCTCGGCGAAGCCTCCCACGATCTCGGTCCGCCCCTGGGCGGCCCTGCGGTCGCGGATCGCCTTCCGCAGCGCCTGCGCCCGCTCGGCCGGCTGCGGATGCGAGGCGAAGAATTTCTCCAGGGCGTGGGCGTCGCCGGAGCGGCGGGCGAGGGTGTCGAAGAAGGCCGGCATGGCGCTCGGGTCGTAGCCAGCGGCGATCAGGTAGTCCAGGCCCCGGGCGTCCGCCTCGCGCTCGGCGTCGCGCGAATGCCGCGACATGTACCCCTGCGCGGCGATGGCCGCGGCGAGCTGCGCCACCGTTCCCGGTTCGTCGCCCATGGCCAGCCGCGAGAGGGTCTCCAGGCTGAAGGCCGTGCCCAGGGCGCGGGCGGCGTGCCGGCAGGTGACGTGGCCGACCTCGTGGCCGAGGACCGAGGCCAGCTCGGCCTCCGACTTCGCCGCCAGGATCAGGCCGGAGTAGACGTAGATGTGGCCGCCGGGCAGAGCGAAGGCGTTGATGGTGCTCGGGTCGTCGATCACGGTGAAGCGGTAGGTGACCCCCTTGCGGTTGTCTCGGCTGGCGGCGGCGATGCGCTTGCCCACCGCGGCCACGTAGGCCTGGACCTGCGCGTCGGGGTGGATCTTCTCCTGCTTGTTCACCTCGTCGGCGAGCTGGTTGCCCAGCCGGACCTCCTCCGACACCGGCAGAAGGACCTCTCCGACCGCGCCGGTGCCCTTGTCGATGGTCCGCGTGACCGACGCGCACGACATCGCCGCGAAGAGGAGGGGAAGAAAGCCAAGTCGCCTTCGATTCATCGCACGTGCTCCGCTTTCGGTGATGGCGCCGCTAGGATGGCACCCGTGAGATTATCGGAGATCCAGGGACAGAAACGAGCGGTCGATCTGCTCCGTTCCGCGCTGCGACAAGGTCGGGTGCACCACGCCTGGCTCTTCGCAGGTCCCGAGGGCGTGGGCAAGGAGACCACCGCGCGGGCCTTCGCCCAGAGCCTTCTGTGCGAGTCGCCCCGCGACGGCGAGGCCTGCGGCGCGTGCCTTGCCTGCGGCAAGGTGGAGCGCGGGGCGCATCCCGACCTGCTCGCGATCCTCCCCGAGGCCCGGGCGGTCGAGCGGGGGCTGCTCTCCCGCGAGGAGCTCGGGCGGACGCCTTCCCGCGAACTCCGCATCGAGCAGATCCGCGAGCTGGAGGGCATGCTGGCCCTCTCCCCGGTGGAGGGCGAGCGCCGCGTCGTCCTCCTGATCGGCGCCGACTCGATGAACGTGCCGGCGCAGAACGCCTTTCTCAAGACGCTGGAGGAGCCGCCCGTCGGCACGCACCTCTTGCTGCTGGCGGAGACCGCGGACGCGCTGCTGCCGACCATCCGCTCCCGCTGCATCCGCGTTCCCTTCGTCCCGCTTCCCCTCGACTTCGTCGCCGCGCGCGTGGCCGCCGAGCGCGGGGTTCCGGAGGATGAGGCGCGTCTGCTCGCCGCCCTCGCCGGCGGCTCGCTGGGCCGCGCCCTGTCGTTGACGGCCGAGGCGCTGGAGGACCGCGCCCGCATCCTGGAGGAGCTCGAGCGGCTCGACGCCAGCGATTTCCGGCCCCTCCTCGCCCTGGCCGAGCGCATCGCCGCGGGCGGCCGCGAGGGGGCGGAGATCCTCCTGGACGCCATCGCGCTCTTCTACCGGGACGCGGCCCTCGTCGCGGAGGGCGGCTCCGAGGCGATGGTGGCCAATCGCGACCTCTTGCCCCTGGTGCAGCGCGCCGCAAGGCGGGGCTGTCCCGCCGCGCTCTTCCGATTCCGGGAGGCCGCGCGCGCCCGCGAGGCCATCGAGCGAAACGTGGTGCCGCGCCTGGCGGTCGAGCGATTCCTCGTCCGCTGCGTCCTCGAGGAGGTTACGCCGTGAACGTGCAGGCGCTTCTCGACGAGATCCGGCAGGGCCGCCCGCGCCCGGTCTACCTCTTTCACGGCGAAGAATTCCTCGCGCGAAAAGCCGCGCAGGAGGTGGTGGACGCCCTGGTCGATCCCGCCCAGCGGGACCTCAACCTCGTCGTCTCCGACGGCGCCAGCCCCGCCGAGGTGGCCCGCGAGCTCGCCACGCTACCGATGTTCTCGGGGACCAAGGTGGTCTGGCTGCAGGATCCCCCGTTCCTCGCGCCGAAGAAGGCCGCCCGCGCCGACCAGCTCTCCCGCCTGCGCGAGATGTGGGAGCAGGGGAAGCGGCGCGAGGCCGCCCGCCGCCTTCTCGCCTTGGCGCAGAAGGCGGGGATCGATCCCGCCGCCGCCACGGCCGAGGCCTGGCAGGAGGAGGCGGGCATCGAGGCGAGCGCCCACGACCTGCGCTTCTGCCAGGAGGCTGCGGCCTGGGCGCGGGAGGAGGGGATCGCCGCCGAGGGCGGCGACGCCGCGCCGCTGGAGCGCCTCCTCGCCGCGGGCCTTCCACCCGGCAGCCACCTCGTGATCTCGGCGCTCTCGGTGGACGGGCGGCTGGGGCTGGTCAAGCGGCTGCAGGAGGCCGGCGTGGAGATCTCCTTCCGCCCGGCCGGCCGGTACGAGAAGCGCGATGTCTTCGCGCTGGCGACAGATTTTCTCGCGCCGCTCGGCAAGCGCATCGATCGGGAGGCCGCCGCGGCGCTGGAGGAGCTGGTCGGCGACGACCAGGTAAGGCGCCTGCACGCCGAGCTGGAGAAGCTCGCCCTCTACGTGGGCGACCGCGACGTCGTGCGCGCCGAAGACGTCCACCAGGTGGTGGAGCGCTCGCGCGTGGTGGAGTTCCTGCTCACCCACTCGATCGAGAAGCGCGACTTCGCCGGCGCGATGGAGGGGCTGCGCCAGCTCCTCGAATCGGGGGACAGGCTCCCCCAGGCGGTGGCCTCCATCGCCACCTGTCTGCGGCAGCTCCTCGCGGCGCGCGAGGCGACGCGCGTCACCGGCGGGTCGATCCCCGGCTTCGGGGCCAAGGCCCGCGCCTGGGTGGAGGCCTACGAGGCGGCCGGCCTGCGCATGCCCAATCCGAACGCGGCGCGGTTCCGCGCGGAGGCGGCGGCGCGCTTCGGAACACGGACGCTCGCCCGCCTGCTCGCACGGGCGGCGGAGGTCGACCGCGCGGTAAAGACCGGCGGGGGCCGGCTTTACGTGGAACGACTACTTTGGGAGATTTGCACGGAGACGTAGCGGGAAGTTGAGTGCCCGCCGGTCGCCGTGCTACCAGCACGCGGTCCGCGAGGCGTCGCCCGCGCGCATCCCTGTACGAGGATCGCATCGGTGAAGCTGGGAATCCTGGCCGTTCTGGCCGCCTTCCACCTCTTTCCCGCGAGCGAGGAGCCGTCGATTCCGGCCGCCTCCGAGGAGGCGCGCCCCGCGGGTCCGCGCCGGGCGCTCGAGGTGCAGAAGGAGGACGAGCCCCGCGGCGAGCGCATCGGCATCGATACCCCCGTGGGGCGGGTGGAGGTGATGCTGCTCTGGTCGGAGGCCCAGCAAGAACTCGGCCTGCTCGAGGAACCTTCCGACCAGGCGGTGGTCGCCTACGCCCCCGCGGGCGTCTTTCCGCGCCAGGAGCGTCCCATCGGGCGCGTCGTCCTCTCGGTCCCCATCCTTCGCTTCTGAGGGTTTCCCTTGTCCGAAAAGATCCTGGTCACCAGCGCGCTTCCCTACGCCAACGGGCCCAGCCACTTGGGCCACCTGCTCGAGTACATCCAGACCGACATCTGGGTGCGGTACCTGCGGCTGGCCGGTCGCGACGTGATTTACGTCTGGGCTTCCGACACCCATGGTGCGCCGATCGAGATCAACGCCGCCCGGGCCGGCAAGACGCCCGAGGAATTCGTCGCCTACTGGCACGAGCGGCAGCGGCAGGACTTCCAGGATTTCCTCATCGGCTTCGACGTCTTCTACACGACGCACTCGGAGGAGAACCGCCGCTGGTCGGAGGAGATCTTCGCGCGGCTGGAGAAGGGCGGGCACATCGAGGTCCGTCCCCTCGAGCAGTGGTACTGCGAGACGGACGCGCGCTTCCTCCCCGACCGCTTCGTGAAGGGCACCTGCCCCAACTGCGGCGCGAAGGACCAGTACGGCGACGTCTGCGAGGTCTGCAACAAGACCTACGCCTCCACCGAGCTCGAGAACCCGTACTGCGCCATCTGTCGCAACCCGCCGGTGCGGCGGACCTCGAACCACCTCTTCTTCAAGCTCAACGACTTTCGCGATCTGCTCGTGGAGTTCGTGGAGACGGAAGGGCGGCTCGACCCGTCGGTGCGCAACTCGGTGAAGGCCTGGCTCGACGCGGGGCTGCTCGACTGGTGCATTTCCCGCGACGGTCCCTACTTCGGCTTTTCCATCCCGGGCCACGAGGGCAAGTACTTCTACGTCTGGCTCGACGCGCCCATCGGCTACATCGCCTCCACCGAAAAGCTCGTCGGGCGCGAGCGCACGCTTTCGGAGTACTGGGGACAGGGCGCGCCCAGCCGCATCGTCCACTTCATCGGCAAGGACATCGTCTACTTCCACGCGCTCTTTTGGCCGGCGGTTCTCCACGCCGCCGGGCTGCGGCTGCCCGACCGCATCCAGGTGCACGGCATGCTCACCCTGGGAGGCGAGAAGCTCTCCAAGAGCCGCGGTCGGCTGGTCACCGCGCGCGAGTACCTCGACGCCGGCCTCGACCCCGAGAGCCTGCGCTGGTACTACGCCGCCAACCTTTCCGCCGCGCCGAACGACCTGCCGCTGACCCGCGAGGAGCTCAAAAACCGGGTCAACGCGGAGCTGGTCAAGACGCTGGGGAATTTCGTCTCCCGCGCGCTGCGCCCGCTCGAGAAGGATTTCGGCGGCAAGGTGGCCGAGCCCGCGGACGATCCGGCCTCCCGCGACTTCTGGGCGAAGGTGCTCGAACTCTCCGCCGAGATCCGCCAGGCCTACGAGGCCATCGAGCTGCGCGACGCAGTCCAGGCGCTGGTGCAGATCGGCTTCGAGGCCAACCGGTACCTGCAGGAGCGCGCGCCGTGGTCGAAGCGGAAGGCGGGCGACGAGGAGGGCGCGCACCGCGACCTCTCGCTCTGCGCCAACGTGGCCTGGGTGATCGGCACCTGGATCTCGCCCATCCTCCCGCGCGCGGGCGAGAAGCTGGAGAAGATGCTGGGCGGGCCGGCCTTCGATCCCGCCCGGATCGCCGCGGGCGCGGGCTTCCCCCTTCCCCCGGGCACCGTCGTCGGCCCCGTCTCCCACATCGCCGCGCCGGTCTCCGACGAGGCGCTGGAGAAGGTCTGGCCCTCGCAGCCCGAGCCGCCCGCGGTGGAGCGGGTGGAGCAGAAGGGGGATTTCGCCCCGCCGAAGGGCGGCGGAGCCGGGGCGTGAAGAGCCCGCATCAGAGGATGGTGGAGATCCTCGAGGACCCGGAGCGCCGACCCGCGGACCGCGAGGCGGCCGCCCGGGAGCTCGTCGAGCTCTGCCGCGAGGATCCGGCGCTGCGCGAACGCTACCTTTTGCGCTTCGTCACCCTCCTCGCCGACGACCACCCCGCCGTCCGCGGCTGGGGGATCGTCGGCGTGGTGCTCTGCGACGAGAAGCTCGAGCACCTCCCCCGCGTCCTGCGACTCCTGCACGACCCCTCGCCCGGCGTGCGCCTGCAGGTGGTCCACGCCCTCACCCCGCTGGGCATCGACGCGGTCCGCGACGCCTTTCTGGAGAGGCTCGGCGACGCGGATCGCCTCGTGCGGGTGGCGGCCGCGGTGGCCGTAGCGGTGGCCGGCGAGCCGGCGAGCGTGCCGGTCCTCCTCGACGGGCTCTCCTCGCGGCGGACCCGCTTCGACGCGCTCGTCGCCCTGCGCGACGTCGCGCCGCGCGCGCCGGAGCACCGCGATGCCGTCGAGAAGGCGGTCCGGGCCATCTTCGGCGGCCTGCTCACCAACCGCTTCGACCGCCTGGCCGCGGCCGCGGTCCTCGCCGCCCTCGGCGACGGCGAGGCCGCTCGCTATGTCCTCGACCGGGCGCGGAAAGGGAAGCTGGACCGGCCCGTCGCCATCGAGTGGATGGGGGAGCTGCGCATCCCCGAGGGCGAGGCGCTCCTCCTTTCCGTGGCCCGCGACCGCCGAGACCCCTTCCGCGGCGCGGCGCTGCGCGGGCTGGGGGCCTACGGCGCCGGGGAAGCCCTGCAGCTCTGCGCCGAGGCGCTTTGCGACGAATCCGAGGACCCCGACGTGCGCTGCGACGCCGCCGAGGGCCTGCTCCTCCTCGGCAGCGAGCCGGCGCGGCAGGCCCTCGAGTCCGCGGCAGAGCGGGCAGGCGAGGAACGCGTGCGGCGCGTGGTCTCGGTCTGTCTCTCGCTCTTCGGCAGGCCGGTCGAGGAGCTCCGCTCGTACCTTCCCCTCACTGGCGAGGAGATCGTGACGTGAGCGAACTGCAATTCGTCGACTCCCACGCCCATCCGGACTCGAAGGCCTTCAACGCCGACCGCGAGGAGATGCTGGAGCGCGCCTGGCAGGCCGGCGTGGCGACGATCGTGGCCATCGGCCAGTGGCGCGCCCCGGGAGACTTCGGCGGCGCGCTGGATCTGGCCGCGCGCCACCCCGACCGCGTGGTGGCCACCATGGGCGTGCACCCGCACGACTGCGCCCACGTCCCCGCCGAGGACTGGGCCGCGCTCGAAACGATCTGCGCCCGCCCCGAGGTCCTGGCGGTGGGGGAGACGGGCCTGGACTACCACTACGACCACTCGCCCCGCGACGAGCAGCGCCGCTGGTTCGCGCACCAGCTCGACCTGGCTCGCCGCCTCGGCAAGCCGGTGGTGATCCACACCCGCGAGGCGGAGGACGACACCGTCGCCATCCTGCAGGAGAACCGGCCCGAGAAGGCCCTGATCCACTGCTTCACGTCCACCGCGGACCAGGTGCGCCGCTACCTGGACATGGGCCTGTTCATCTCGATCGCGGGCGTGGTCACCTTCGCCAGGGCCGACGAGCTGCGCGAGGCCGTGCGCCTCGTTCCGCTCGACCGCCTCCTCATCGAGACGGATTGCCCCTACCTCACCCCCGTGCCCCACCGCGGAAAGCGCAACGAGCCGGCCTTCGTCCGGCACGTGGCCGAGCGCATCGCGGAGGTGAAGGGGATCGCGCTGGAGGAGGTGGCGCGGGCGACCGCGGAGAACGCCCGCGTCTTCTTCGGGTTCCCGGTCCGTCGATGACGAGGCTGCCGGACCCGCCTTCCTCGCCCGCGGGATGCCAGGGCTTGGGACCGCTGTCGGGCCGTTCGGGCGCCGGACGCTTTTGAAAGGGTAAAAATCCTCTATGCGCCCGTGGCTTGGTCGTCTGCGCTGGCGGGCGTTTCGGGCTGTCCGGCTCCTTCCGCCGGGGAATCGGCGCCGGCCGGCTCCGCCGCCGCGGGCTCGGGGGCCGGCGCCGCGAAGGCCGGCGTGGCCTCCGCCGCAGCCGCGCTCTCCGGGGCCGCTTCCGCCACTCCGGCCTCGGTCTCCTCCGGCTTCGGAGCCTCCTTCGGCCCCGTCAGCGCCGAGAAGGGCTTGAAGGTGAGGCTGGGAGCCTTCGGAGGCGCCCTGCGGGGCTCGTCGCGCCGCGGAGCGGGAGCGGCCGCCGTGGCCGGAGACGCCGCGGGGGGCGGCGCGGCCTGGGCGTCCGGAGCCGCCTGCGCGGCCTGGGGCGCCGGGGCGCCCTGCGTCGCCTCCTTCCGCTTGCGCTTCTTGCGCGACTTCGCCGGCGCGCCGCGGAGCTTGCCGCCCTCGGTGGGGGCGGGCGCCTTCCAGAGCAGCCGCTCCCAGTGCTTCTGCGGCTCCGCCCACCTCTCGCCGGGCGAGCGGGCCATCTGGCCGAGCATTTGGTTCATGCGGCTGTCGATCTCGTCGAGGGCGTGGACCAGGAAGGCCTCGATCGTGTGCGGCACCTTGGGCGAGCCGTACTCCAGCCGGCCGTGGTGCGCGAGCACGAGGTGGATGAGGTGGTTCTCCAGGTCCCTGGGGAATCCCTTGATGACCCGCGCCCGTTCGGCGATCCACTGCGCGGTGATCACCAGGTGGCCGACCAGCCGGCCCTCGTCGGTGTAGGTGATGTTGCCGTTTTCCCAGGCCAGCTCCTGGATCTTGCCCAGGTCGTGGAGGAAGGCGCCGGCGACGAGGAGATCCCGGTCCGCCATCGGGTAGTGGTCGGCCAGACGCCGCGCCAGCCGCACGCAGGAGAGGATGTGCTCCACCAGGCCGCCCGCGTAGGCGTGGTGGATCTCCTTCGCCGCCGGGGCGCGGGCGAGCTTGGCGGCGATCTCGGGGTCGTCGATGAAGGAGAGGAGCAGGGCGCGGACGTGGGGATCCTCCACCCGGGCCAGCTCCTCCCGGAGCTGCGCGACCTGCGCCTCTCCGCTGGCGCGCGTGGGAGGAGGCGAGGGCGGCGTGTAGTCGAAGTCCGCGGGATCCGCCTCGCCCTCGAACTTCTCGATCTTCTCGATGGTGAGCTGGGGCTTGCCGCGGAAGGAGGCGACCTGGCCCTCCACCCGCACCCTGTCGCCCTCCTCGAAGAGGGGCGAGAGCTCCTCCACGCGCTCCCAGATGCGGGCGTCCACCTGGCCGGTCCGGTCCTGGAGCAGGACGCGCAGGAAGGGCTTGTCCGCGCGGCTCATGCTCGCCTGCTTGCGGACCACGAGGAAGAGGCCGGCGGCCGGCTGCCCGATCTGGAGGTCCTTGACCCAAAGCCTGTCCATCGCTCCTCCGTGGCGCGAGATCGTCGAATCGAGCGCGAAACCTACCAGAAGGCGAGCGCAGGGGACAATTGCAAAGGCCGGGCGAAGGAGCCGTTGCCGCCTCGCGGCGGCCGCCTTGCGCAGCGGCCTCTGGAGTGCGCTCAGAGGTTGGGGCTGACCGTGCCGAGCCGGTAGAGGATCGCCAGGATCATCGCGATGCAGCCGAGCAGGATGGCGACGACCAGGACGCTCTTCAGCCCGAATCGGCGGGAGCGCGCCTCGCGCAGGGCCTCCTGAAACTCCGGGAGGTCGCCGAGCCTCCGCCAGCTCGACTGCCCCGCCCGGCGGATGAGGTCGTCCGCGTCGAGAAAGCGCTGGCGCAACAGCATCAGAAGGTACGCGCCGTCGGGGATGTCGAACTCCGTGCCGTCTTCCGTCCGGATCTGGTAGCGCATCTGCCGGTCGCCTCGGAGGGTACGAGGCAAGGATACCCCCTGGGCATGGACTTGCCCAGGGAGCCGGGCCGGGCGGGCGGAGGTGAAAACGAACGGGGCCGCGGACTCTGCCGCGGCCCCCGGCGCCGAGGGAGTCGCGATCAGTTCGCGGTGCGCTCCCGCGACTTCTCCTGCAGATCCTTGGTGAGCAGGTCGAGAAGCTCGTTCGACGCCAGCAGGATCTGCTTCGGCGTGCAGCCGCCCTCGCGAAGCTCCCGGTAGAACGAACGGGCGAGCAGCTTAATCCCTTCGGGGTCCAGGGTTCGCGTTTCCATGGCCGAACTCCTCTGCTGCACGGGACTCGTCTTCCCGTGCCGCGGGCGCGCCGGCGGGGGCGCGCTCCGCGTCTCGCCCGCCGGCTAAGCAAGATGCGTTCCAGGCGAGATTCGCCGGGGAGGCCCGCAGAGACTACCGTTTTAGACGGGGATTTCCGGGGCCTGCGCCGGGAGGGGTGCGTGGAAGCTTTCGCACCTCGGGGCGATCCGGCCCCCGGGGCGCGAAAGCTCTTTCGCACCCATCGCCGCGGGGCAGGTCGCACTTGACCCCGGGGGTCCTGGAACCTATACGCGCCCCCGAGTGCTCCGCGGGAGCGCCGCCGAAAGGCGAGATCGAAAGAGAGGTAGGGGAGCGATGAAGTTCGCCATCAACGGTTTCGGTCGGATCGGAAGGAGCGTCCTGCGCGCCGTGCTCGAGCGCAAGGTGGAGGAGGTGGAGATCGTCGCCATCAACGATCTCGACTCGCCCGCCACGCTGGCGCACCTGCTCAAGTACGACTCCGTCCACGGGAAATTCGAGGGCGACGTCCGGGTGAAGGAGGACGCGATCGTCGTCGACGGCAAGGAGATCCGCATCACCGCCATCCGCGAGCCCGACAAGCTCCCGTGGAAGGAGATGGGAGTCGAGACGGTGCTGGAGTGCACGGGGCGCTTCACCGACCGGGACTCGGCCTCCAAGCACATGGCGGCCGGGGCGCGGAAGGTCCTCATCTCAGCGCCGGCCAAGCAGCCGGACATCACCATCTGCTACGGCATCAACCACGGGGACTACGACCCCGCCCGGCACCACATCCTCTCCAACGCCTCCTGCACCACCAACTGCTTGGCGCCGGTGGTCAAGGTCCTCCTCGAGGAGTTCGGCATCGAGCGCGGCCTGATGACGACCGTGCACTCCTACACCAACGACCAGCGGATCCTCGACCTGCCGCACAAGGACCTGCGACGGGCGCGCGCGGCGGCGATGTCGATGATCCCGACCACCACCGGTGCCGCGAAGGCCGTGGGCGAGGTAATCCCGCAGGTCAAGGGCAAGCTCACCGGCATGGCGGTTCGCGTCCCCACCCCCAACGTCTCGCTGGTGGATTTCACCGCCACGCTTTCCCGCAAGGCCACCGCGGAGGAGGTGAACGCCGCGTTCCGGCGGGCCGCCGAGGGACCGCTCGCCGGCATCCTCCACTACTCCGAGGAGCCGCTCGTTTCCATCGACTACAACCACACCTCGTGGTCGTCGGCGGTGGATGGGCTTTCGACCATCGTCATCGACGACATGGTCAAGGTCCTCGCCTGGTACGACAACGAGTGGGGCTTCTCCAACCGCATGGTCGACGTGGCCCGGATGATCGCCACCCGCGGCTGAGCGCAGGGAGGAGTGCACATGGCGATTCGCACCCTGGACGAGCTGGACCTGTCCGGAAAGCGAGTCTTCATCCGGGTGGATTTCAACGTTCCGCTCGAGGACGGCCGGATCACCGACGACACGCGGATCCGCGCCGCCCTGCCGACCATCCGCCACGCGCTCGACCGGGGAGCCAAGGTGATCCTGGCTTCCCACCTGGGGCGGCCGAAGGGGCGAGTCGTCCCCAAGTACTCCATGCTCCCGGTCGGCGAGCGGCTGCGCGAGCTGCTCGCCGACACCGAGGTCATCGTCGCCGACGACTGCGTGGGGGAGGGCGTGGCCAAGGTCGTGCAGGACCTGAAGGCCGGACAGGTCCTCCTCCTCGAAAACCTCCGCTTCCACGCCGGCGAGGAGGCCAACGACGAGGAGTTCGCGCGCGAGCTCGCCAAGATCGCGGACGTCTGGGTCAACGACGCCTTCGGTGCCGCGCACCGCGCCCACGCCTCCACCGCGACCATGGCGCGCTACGTTCCCGAGCGCGCGGCGGGCTTTCTGATGAAGAAGGAGCTCGATTACCTCGGCCAGGTGATCGAGAACCCGCAGAAGCCCTTCCTCGCCATCCTCGGCGGCGCCAAGGTCTCGGACAAGATCAAGGTGATCGAGAACCTGCTGCCGCGCGTGGACGCGCTGCTCGTCGGCGGCGCCATGGCCTATACCTTCCAGGCCGCCCAGGGCATCCCGACCGGTGCCAGCCGGATCGAGGAGGACAGGCTCGACCTCGCCGCGCGCATCCTCGACACCGCCGAGCGCAAGAACATCCCCATCCTCCTGCCTGTCGACCACGTCTGCGCCGACCGGCCCGAGGCCGACGCGAAGATCGTGGAGGTGCCGGAGCGCGCCATCCCCGACGGCCTGATGGGCCTCGACATCGGTCCGCGCACGATCGCCCTCTTCACGGAGCGGATCCGCACGGCAAAGACCGTCCTCTGGAACGGCCCGATGGGCATGTTCGAGCTCGAGCCCTTCTCGAGGGGGACCTTCGCCGTGGCCCGCGCCCTCGCGGACAGCAAGGCCATCACGGTCGTGGGCGGCGGCGACAGCGCCGCTGCGGTGCACGCGGCGGGCGTCGCCGACCGGGTCACCCACGTCTCCACCGGAGGCGGCGCCTCCCTGGAGCTTCTGGAGGGCGCCCGACTCCCGGGCGTCGTGGCCCTGGAGGAGCCGTGAGCCCGCGCAGGAAATTCGTCGCCGGCAACTGGAAGATGCACACCACCATCGCCGAGGGGCGCGAGCTGGCGCGGGCGATCCGCGCCCAGCTCGAGGGCGTCGAGGGCGTGCGCATCGCGGTGATCCCCCCCTTCACCTCGGTGGCCGCGGTGGCGGAAGTCCTCCGCAGCAGCCGCATCGAGGTCGGCGGCCAGGACCTGCACTGGGAGGAGAAGGGCGCCTTCACCGGCGAGGTCTCCGGGCCCATGCTCCGGGACGCGGGGGCCAGCCTGGTCCTGGTCGGCCACTCCGAGCGCCGCCAGTACTTCGGCGAGACCGACGAGTCCGCCAACCGCAAGGTGCGCGCGGCGCTCGCCACGGGCCTGAGCCCCGTTCTCTGCGTCGGCGAAACGCTGGCGGAGCGCGACGGGGGAAGGACGCTGGAGGTCGTCGGCCGGCAGGTGCGCGAAGGCCTGGCGGGGCTGACGCCGGACGAACTCGGCCGCGTCTGCATCGCCTACGAGCCGGTCTGGGCCATCGGCACCGGCCGCACGGCCGCGCCCGAGCAGGCGCAGGAGGTGCACGCGGCCGTGCGGTCGATCCTGCGCGAGCTCGGCGGGAACGTGGCCGACGCCATCCCGATCCTGTACGGTGGCAGCGTCAAGCCCGACAACGCGCCCGCGCTCCTCGCTCTACCCGACGTCGACGGCGCGCTGGTGGGCGGCGCCTCGTTGAAGGCGAGTTCCTTTTCGGCCATCGTCCGGGCGGCGATCTGAGGTCGAAGGGGGACTGGAAATTCTGGCGCAATCGCGCTGGTTGCGGTATCGAAGCCCGACGTACCAGGAATCGGCCGCCGACCTGGCCGATCGAAGCGCCTTATGGAACTCGCGATTCAGATCCTGCATGTGCTCGTCGCCGTCTTCCTCGTCCTGGTGATCCTCCTCCAGGCGGGGAAAGGAGCTGGCGTGGGAGCGGCGTTCGGCGGGGCCGGAAGCCAGACGGTGTTCGGCGGACGCGGCGCCCAGACCTTCCTGGGCAAGCTCACCACCGGCGCCGCGGCGATCTTCTTCCTGACCTCGCTGACGCTCTCGTATATGTCCTCGAGCCCCGGCCGCTCGGTGCTCGAGGGCGTCTCCGCGCCGGCGGAGGCGGTCGAGGCTCCGCCCGATACCGCTGTCGGCGGGGCGGTCGCGGCCCCGGCCGAGGAGGGCGCGGCCGCCGGGTCGGAGGCCGATGCGGCCGCTCCGGCCGAGGTCGCTCCCGCGGCGCCCGAGCAGACCGCTCCGGCCGACGCGAAGGAGTGAGAAATTGCTTGAAAGTGGAGCGCGAGGCTGCTAATCAGCGCCTCGCTTCGTCGGCGTCGCCGACGGCCCCTTTGCCCAGGTGGTGGAATTGGTAGACACACCATCTTGAGGGGGTGGCGCCGAAAGGCGTGCGAGTTCGACTCTCGCCCTGGGCACCAGCTTCGAGGGAATCCGGTCCTCCGGATTCCCTCTTTTTTTCCTTCCGCCCAGGAGCCGTCCGGCTCCCCCTGTCCGACTCCGCGGCGCTTCCGGGGCCGCTGCCCACGCGAGTTAAACGACACCGCTCCGCCTTTGCCGCAAGGTGAGATAGGCTTGCACGGCCGAACATGCGACCGGTCACGGTGATTCCAACGGGAGGTTGTGATGGTTCGCTTGCGCGTGTCGTTGCTGGCAATACCGCTGCTGCTCCTCGCCGCCTGCGGCAAGGAGGAACCCTCTGAGCCAAAGCCCAAGCCGACGAAGGCGGAGATCCTCTCCTTCGAGGTGCAGCCGACGACGCTGCCGCCGGAAGGAGGGCGCGTCACGCTTTCCTGGAAGACGCGCAACGCGAAGTCGGCGTCGATCCAGGCCGACGGCGTGACGATCGCCCAGGCCGAGCCCGTCGAAGAGGGATCGCTGGAGTGGGAGGTCCAGAAGACCACCACCTTCGAGCTGATCGCCACCGGCGAGGGCGGCGACGACGAGCGGGAGGTCCTCGTCGAGGTGGGAGACGAACCGCCGCCGCGGATCCTCGCGTTCGCCGCAGACCCGGCGAGCATCGCCTGGGGTGAGAAGGCCGTGCTCTCCTGGAAGACGGAGAACGCCGATGCGGTCCGCATCCTCGACGGCTCCGGAGAGGCCATCGACCTCGGGGATGCGGAGCCGAAGGAGGGCTCGGTGGAGGTCGCGCCGGATCGAACGACGACCTACACGCTGGTTGCCAGCCGGGGGAGCCGCTCGGTCGAGGCGTCCATCACCGTCGAGGTCGACGTCCCGGAGCTGAAGATCGTCCTCTTCGAGCCGGTGGAGCCGGGGCCGCGCGCGCCGGGCGAGTCGGTGGAGTTCCGCTGGGAGGTCCAGGGCGCCGAGTCGCTGCTCTTGACCAACTTGGAGGGCGACGAGCGGGAGATCGTCGGGGACCAGGTGGCGTCCGGGACCGGTTCGGTGGTCATGGGCGAGAACGGCGACTTCCGTCTCGTGGCGACGCGGGGGCGCGAGAGCGTGCAGGCGGACCGGAGCATCCCTCGGCTCGAGCCGCCCACCGTCCGCGACTTCTTCGCCCATCCGCCCGCCGTCACCGAGCCGGGCGGGACCACGGAGCTGCGGTGGATTGGCGTGCAGCGCGCGAGTTCGGCGTGGATCGAGCGCGACACCGGCGACCGCATCGATCTCGACCCCTCGCAGGAGGATGGGGCGCTGGAGGTCGAGGTGAATGCGGCCTCCGAATTCACGCTGGTGGCGCAGAACCCCGCCGGCGAGGTGAGGCGCACGGTTCTCGTGGAGGTCGTTCCCCTGCCGGAGATCCTCGCGCTCTGGGCCCAGCCGGCGCATGTCGGAGTGAACGAGCCCTTCACCCTCGGGTGGATTTCGCAGAAGGGCGTCAGGGCTTCGCTGGAGAAGGCCGGTGTTCCGCATCCGAAGGTGAGCGACTTCATGCTCAGCGCCACGCTCACCGACGAGCGGATCACGGAGGACACCGAGTACGTGCTCCGCGTCTTCAACGCTGCCGGCGACTTTGCCGAGATGCGGCTGACGGTGACGGTGGGGGCGCCGGAGATCGTCGCGGTCGGCGTCCAGCCCCCCATCGTCGACGTGGGCGGGACCTCGACCTTGTCGTGGCAGGTGCGGGGCGGCACCGCGCTGCGCGTCTTCGACCCGCAGGGGGCCGAAGTCTGCGCCACCACCGATCTCCTGGAGATCGAGATGGGGAGCTGCATGGTGACCGCTTCCGCCCTGGGGCCGAACGTCTTCACGGTCCGGGTGACGAACGGCGTGGGTGACGTGACCGAGGCGCAGGCCGTGTTGCGCGGCGGTGCCGGACCCGTCGTTGTCTCGCTGACCGCGACCCCGGAGATCGTCGAATCGGGCGAGGAGGTGGAGATCGCCTGGGTGGTGCTGGACGACGCGCTCGGCGCCCCCGTACAGCTCACCCTCACCGACGGCACCAACACCTACGACCTCTCGGGCAAGGACCCGCTGGCCGACAGCACGACCGTCGTGCTCTCGGAGGCGGGCACTTACGAGTTCACGCTCACGGCCCAGAGCGCGAACGGCTCGCACCAGAAGTCGGTCGAGGTCCGCGTCGTCCAGCGGCCGACGGTGACGCTGACCGCCACGCCCTCGGTCTACGACGGAGTGAGCCCCGTGACGCTGAGCTGGACCTCGAAGAACGCCGACGGCGGGCTCGTCCTCTACGAGCTGTCGGACGGCGGCCAGCTGATCGAGCTCTACGACGTGCCGGAGGCCGAGCGCGCGAGCGGGGCCTACGCGGTGGAGCCCGCTCGCAGCACCACCTACCGGATCGTCGCCGACAACGGCGCGGGTGATTCGGCGATGGCGGAGGTCGAGGTGGGCATCGGCCCTCCGGCGATCCTGAGCTTCGACGTGGATCCCGAGGTGGTCGTCTTGGGGGACGAGGTCACGCTGAGCTGGAGCACGCGGCTCGCCGACGAGGTGCAGCTCAGCCTCTTCACAGATCCGTTCTTTACCCAGGAAGTGGAGGACGATCCCTTCGTCGACATCTCCTTGACCGGCACGCCCCTCACACTGACCCAGGATTGCGGTTGGGATGATTCCGGGGTGTTCGACCCGGACGACGAGGGCTGCGCGACCATCAACTTTCCCGCCGGCTTCACGTTCCCGTTTGGAGGCCAGGCGCATTCGTCGATCCGTGTGTACGCCAACGGCGCGCTGAGTTTCGACTTCACCAATCAGTCGGTGAGCTATAGCAACTACGAGTTCCCAACGGCCTTCCCGATCCACATCGCGCCATTCTGGGAGGACCTGATCTGGGTTTCCGTCTGGTACAAGTTCGGTTCCGACGCGCGAGGCCAGTACCTCGCCGTCCAGTGGGATGGCGAGATCTTGGATGCGGGCTGGGCCGTCGTCACCTTCCAGGCCGTGCTCTGGGAGGACGGTGCCTTCGCCTTCCGCTACGGAGACATGTGGGGATACGATATCTTCGACCAGGAAATGGCCGACGGCGCGTCCGCCACCATCGGATTTCAGCTGCCGGATGGAAGCGCCTGGTTGAATCTGCACGTCGGCGCCGAGGACTTTGATGTGGGCGATCCCGTCGCCGGGGGCCTGAGCAACAGGACATGGATCGTCCAGCCCGTTCCCGAATTGTCTGGCGACGACAGCTTTACTTTCGTGCCCCCCGAGTCGATGACCGTCACACTCACGGCTACCGGCCCGGGCGGGCAGACCACCGCGACCGTGGACATCACCGTCCTCCCTCTCCTCGAACTCCAGGTGGGCGCGACCCCGTCTTCCGTGTCGGCGGGCGATCCGGTCACCGTAAGCTGGACGGCGACGGCCAACGTTCCCGGCACGCCCACGGTCTACGTGCCGCTGCAGGAGGTGCTCTCGCCCTTCGTCGACATCTCCACGCATCCGAACGCAGTGCAACTCTTGGGCGCGGGCGAGGACGAGGAGATCGTCTGGCATACCTTCGCCAACGGTCTCCAGTTCCCCTGGGGTGGCGAGCTGCACTCGGGAGTGGGCATTTCCGAGAACGGCTACCTCACCTTCGATCCCAGCGCGTGGCCGGAGTCTTGGAACGGCGAGCTCCCAGACCCGTTCTATCCGGAGGCCGCCCTCGCGCCGTTCTGGGACGACCTGCATACTCGTGCTTCCGGGCGCGTGCATGCGCTCGCGCAGAGCGACGGCAGCTACGTGATCCAGTGGTCGCACGTGAGCCGGTACTTCGGGTCCTCCAACACGAACGAGTACGACCTCAACTTCCAGGTCGTCCTCTTCCCGGACGGCTCCTTCGAGTTCCGCTACGGCACGATGTCGCCGCCCCCGCAGGCGAACGCCCCGGACTGTACGAGCGGCGATTGCGCCCTCGACGCGCAGGGAGCCAGCGCCACCATCGGCTTCCAGAACCCGTCGGCGAGCGTGGGCTACACCTTGCACCGGGGCCTAGACATGGCGCAGTCGACCTTCCCCGGCGGGCTCGCCAACCGATCCTTCCGGATGGAGGGCGGCCTTTCCGGCAGCATGGTCGTCTATCCGGAAGAGACCACCACCTACGGCGTTTGCGCGGAGCTCGCGGGTTGGCTGAGCTGTAAAGAGGTCACGGTGGAGGTGATCCCGTAGGGCGGTGGCGAACCGCTTGGACAACGGCCCGGCGCCGATGCGGCGGCCGGGCCGGTTCCGGATTCGAACGGCCTGTTGCCTTGACTCCCCGTCGCAGGCTGGTAGTAGCAGGGCCATTCCCCAAGGAGTGGCCCGGATGACCCAGCCCGCACCGAGCTCCCGACCGGCTCCCCTGTCCTCCGCATCGGGCGCGGCCGACGTGCTCGAAGCCGTCCCCATGGACGTTTCCTCGCCCCAGCTCACCGTGCGGGCGGTGGCGACGGGGATGTTGCTCGGCGGGGTGCTCTCGCTCTGCAACATCTACGCGGGGCTGAAGATCGGCTGGGGCTTCAACATGTCGATCACGGCCATGCTCCTCGCCTTCGGGCTCTGGAAGATCCCGGAGCTTCTCGGGGCGCGGCCCTTCGGCATGCTGGAGAACAACATCAACCAGACGGCGGCCTCCGCGGCGGCCTCCGTCTCCTCCGCCGGGCTCGTCTCCGCCATCCCTGCGCTCACGCTGCTGACGGGGCAGGAGCTCTCCTACGTCCCGCTGGCGCTCTGGTGCGCCGCCGTCTGCCTCATCGGCGTGGCGGTGGCCGTCGGGTTGCGCCGGCAGATGATCGAAATGGATCGGCTTCCCTTCCCGTCGGGCATCGCCTCTGCCACCACGCTCAAGGAGATGTACGCCCGCGGCAAGGAGGCGATGGCGCGGGTGTGGATGCTGGTGGGCGGCGGCGTCTTCGCCTCGGTCTTCAAGGTGGCGGCGGAGGTCTTCCGCTTCCCCCAGATCCCGTTGCCGGGCTCGATGGCGGCGGGCGGCGCGGCCGCGGCCAAGGGGATCGCCGCGATCGGCATGAAGAACCTCGGCTTCGTGCTCGATCCCTCGTTCCTCATGGTGGCGGTGGGCGGGATCATCGGGATCCGGGCCGCGGCCTCGATGATCCTCGGGGCGATCGTCGGGTGGGGGATCCTCGCGCCCTACGCCCTCGCCCGGGGATGGGCCCAGCCGGGGAATCCGAACGCAGGATGGTTCGGCAGCCTGGTGACCTGGCTCCTCTGGCCCGGCGTGGGGATGATGGTCGTCTCCTCGCTCGCCTCCTTCGCCTTCTCGCTGCCGTCGATGCTGAGGGCGTTCCGCGGGGTGGGCATCGGCGGGGATGCGGACGAGCTCGCGCGCGGAGACGTTCCCCGGCGGTGGTTTTTGGGCGGCATCGCCTTCTCCCTGGTTCTGACGGTCGTGCTCCAGGCGCTTCTCTTCGACATCGGGCCGGTCCTGGGAACCGCGGCCGTGCTCCTCACCTTCGTCCTGGCGGTGGTGGCGGGGCGCGTCTCCGGCGAGACGGGGATCACCCCGGTCGGTCCGATGGGGAAGGTGACCCAGCTCGTCTTCGGCGTGTTCGCGCCCGGGCAGGCTGCGCCCAATCTCATGGCGGCCAACGTCACCGCAGGCGCCGCCAGCCAGTGCGCCGACCTCCTGCACGACCTCAAGGCCGGTAAGCTCATCGGCGCCGTGCCCTGGCAGCAGGCGGTGGCGCAGACCTTCGGCGTGCTCGCCGGTTCGCTCATCGGCTGCTTCGGCTACCTCGTCATCGTGCGCGACGCGTCGATCCTGATGACCGACGAGTGGCCTGCGCCGGCCGTGGCCCAGTGGAAGGCCGTGGCGGAGATCTTCATGAAGGGGCTGGATTCGCTGCCCAGCGGCGCTCTGCCGGCGATGGCCATCGGGGCAGGGGTCGGGCTCGTCCTCGCCATCCTCGAGAAGGCGGTCCCTCAGCGGTCGCGGAACTGGGTGCCCAGCCCGGCGAGCATCGGGCTGGCGATGGTGATCCCCGCCTTCAACTCGATCTCCATGTTCCTCGGCGCCGTCCTCGCCTTGGTGGCGAAGAGGGTGGCGCCGAGCTGGACCGCGCGCTTCCTCATCGTGCTGGCCGCGGGCATCATCGCCGGCGAGAGCCTGACGGGCGTGGCTCTGGCAGTCCAGAAGATCCTCGGCGGCTGAGCGTCCGCGCGCGGCTCCTCGTCGCCGGCCGTTCGCGAGGGACGGGAGGCCAGCGCCGGCGGCATCTCACCTCGGGTGCGAGGCGCCTTCTTCGGGTCGTCTCCGCTCGATTGTCGAGGTTCGTCTCGGCGTGCTCCGGTGGGGGCAGGTGGCGGCTCGGCGACCCGGGGGATATGATCGCCGTCGTCTCCAGGAGGTGGCCCCGTGCAGCCCAGTGTGGTCGCGCCCGCTCCCCGCCCGCAGGTCCGCGTCTTCGACACGACCGTGCGGGAGATCGTCTGGGAGACCCCCGACACGGTCACGCTCGTGCTCGACGCGGGCGACCACCCCCGCGACTACAAGGCGGGCCAGTACGTCTCCATCGACGTCCAGCAGTTCCGCGAGCTCAGGCAGCTCGTCGCCTACTTCGAGCACGTCAAGGGACGACGCGAACCGCCGCGGGCCTATTCCCTCGCCTCCACGCCGGACGAGCCCTACCTCGCCATCACGGTGAAGGAGGAGGCCTTTGTCCCCGGCCAGACGGAGTACCCGCCGCTTCTGTCGCCTTTCCTCGTCTTCGGCAGCCGCGTCGGGATGCAGATCACGGTGAAGGGTTACACCGGCTACTACGTCCTCCCCGACGACGTGGAGGAGCGCACCGATCACATCGTGCACATCGTGGCGGGATCGGGCGTGGTGCCGAATTTCTCTATCCTCAAATGGGCGCTCGTCCACCGTCCGCGGCTGCGCCACAGCTTCGTCTACTCGAACAAGACCTGGTCGGACGTGATCTTCGCCCGCCAGCTCGCCGAGCTGGAGCGGCAGTACCCCGACCGGCTCAAGGTCTACCACTGCCTCACCCGGGAGAAGGCGGCGCCCTCGGAGGCGCCCGATGCCCGGCTCTGCCGCGTGGATCGCGACTTCCTCGCCGCGGTCATCGGCGATCCGAACGCCTGCCTCGTCTACTGCTGCGGGCCCGCGCTCACCCGCTGGGACAAGAAGGCGGCGAAGGAGAGGGGAGAGGAGCCGAAGCCGCGCTTCCTGGAGAGCGTCCGTGACATCCTCGCGGAGCTGCAGGTCCCCCGGAAGTCCATCCACACCGAGGCCTACGGCTGAGGCGCGCCGGCGCCGGAACCGCGGCGGCCCCGGGGAATCCCGGACCGGGGGCCGCCGTTGGACGGCGGACAGAGGCTCGCTCGGGTTCGCCGAGTGTGCCATGATGATGCAGCGCGTCGGAGGTCGGCATGGCGAATTTCTTTCGTGACAACCCGGATCTCGTATTCCAGTTCCGCCACGGGCTCGACTGGCAGCAGATCGTCGATCTCACCGAGAACGGTTTCCGGCTGCCGGACGGTCCCAAGGACCTGAAGGAGGCCCTGGATTTCTACGAGGAGGTCCTCGACGCGACCGGCGAGCTGGTCGCGGAGACGATCGCTCCCCGGGCGCTGCAGCTGGATCGGCTCGGAACCCGCCTCGAGAACGGCGAGGTCGTGTTCCCGCCCGAACTCGCTGCGATCTACGAGGCGATGAAGGAGCTCGGCCTCTTCGGGATCGCCGTTCCGCGCGAGCTCGGTGGTACCGGAGCGCCGCTCTCGCTCTACCTCGTCGCCGGCGAGATCATCGCCCGGGGTGACGTCTCGGTGATGACGCACTACGGCTTCCACGGCGGCGTGGCCGCGGCGCTGCTCCTCTATTCGATTCACGAGGGCACGGCGGTCTACGAGGAGGGCCGGATCGTCCGCACGCGATTCGACGAGGTGATCCGCCAGATCGCCGCAGGGGAGGCCTTCGGCTGCATGGTGCTCACCGAGCCCGGGGCCGGCTCCGACCTCGCCGCCATCCGCACCCGCGCGGTGGAGCGGGACGGCAAGTGGTATCTCCATGGCGAGAAGATCTTCATCACCTCGGGCCACGCCCCCTACCAGCTCGTTCTGGCGAAGACGGAGGAGGGCGAGGGCCTGGGGACGCTCTCGCTCTTTTTCGTGCGCCGCAAAATCGAGCGCGACGGGAAGCTCGTGGACAACGTCCGCATCGCCAAGCTCGAGGAGAAGCTCGGCCACCATGCCTCCGCCACCTGCTCGCTGCTGTACGAGGATTCCGAGGGCGAGCTCATTGGCAAGCGGGGCGAGGGCTTTAGCCTGATGCTCGTGCTGATGAACTCGGCGCGCCTGGCAGTGGGCTTCGAGTCGATCGGCCTCGCGGAGGCGGCGCTGCGAATGGCGCGTGCGCACGCCAGCGAGCGCCGGACCATGGGCAAGCCCATCGCGGAGCACGAGCTCGTCGCCGAGAAGCTTCTCGAGATGGAGACCTGGATCCAGGCGCTGCGCGCGCTGGCCTTCGACGCCATGAACGCCGTGGAGATCTCCACCCGCCTGGACATCAAGCTCCGGGTGGACCCGCCTTCCGCGCCGGAGGAGAGGGAGCGCCTGGAGAAGCTGCAGAGGAAGATGGCGCGGCGGGCGCGCCGGCTGACGCCGCTGCTCAAGTACATGGCGGCGGAGAAGGCGGTCGAGATCAGCCGCGACGCCATGCAGATCTTCGGCGGCATGGGCTACATCGACGAGACGGGCGTGCACAAGCTGCTGCGCGACGCGCTCGTCCTTCCCATCTACGAGGGCACCTCGCAGATCCAGGCGCTGATGGCCATCAAGGACCACCTCTCCTGGGCCACCCGCAAGCCGGGATCCTTCTTCCGCCGCGCGGCGCGGGCGCGCCTGCTGGCCCGCACCGCGTCCGAGAGGCTCTGGCGCGAGGTGTACCGGGCGGACGCGCTCACCTTCCGCGCCACGGAGCTCATCCTGCTGCGCATCTTCAGCGAGAAGGTGCGCAAGGAGTGGCGGGACGCGGTGCGCGGCAGGGATCCGGCGGAGCTCGGCCGCTACCTCTCCCGGGAGTTTCTGCGCCACTGGGACGAGCGCGCCGACTTCTCGCGCGGGCTGGTCCACGCCGAGCGGCTCACCCGCATGCTCGCCGACGTGGCCATGGCGAAGGTCCTCGTGCGGCAGGCGGAGCGCTTCCCGGAGCGCCGCGCCCTCGCGGAGCGCTTCGTCCACCGCATGTCGCTGCGCGTGGAGGCGCTGGCGCGCGAGATCGAGAGCTCCGACGACGCCGTTTTCGAGGCCATCGAAGAACACCGTCGCCTGGCCCAGTCGGCCTGAGCCATTCCCATGTCCATCTGGACCGAGCACAGCGAGAGCCGCACGGCCCGCACGGTGGTCGTGCTCACGCTGGCCTGCGTGGCCGGCATGGTCAACGCCACCGGCTTCTTCGCGGTCGGCACCTACACCTCGCACGTCACCGGCCATGCCAGCATGATCGGCGACGAGCTGGCGCGCGGCGACCGCGTGGCGGCGCTGCACTACTTCGTCCTGGTCCTCTTCTTCGTCGCCGGCGCCTTTCTGGCCACGCTCTTCGTGGAGAGCGCGCGGCGGCTGGGGAGGGCGCGCTACGTGGCGGCGCTCCTGGTCGAGGCGAGCATCCTCACGGCCTTCACCGCCATCAGCGCCCTGGTGGAGGAGAAGGGCGAGCACCTCTGGCGGCTGCTGACCGCGATGCTCTCCATCTCCATGGGCATGCAGAACGCGCTGGTCACGCGGATCTCCGGCGCGGTCGTGCGCACCACGCACCTGACCGGCGTGGCCACCGACATCGGGATCGAGCTGGCGCGCCTCTTCTACTGGCTGCGGCGCCGCACCCTGGCCGTCTCGCCTTTCCGGCTCCTCGTCGACTTCACCCGCGAGGAGGAGCTGCAGAAGCTGCGCCTGCACCTGGCGCTCTTCGGCTCGTTCCTGGCCGGAGCCGTCGTGGGGCCCCTGCTCTTCTTGCGCCTCGGCTACGCGGCCATGCTCGCGCCCGGGATGCTCCTGTTCGGGCTGGTTCTCCTCGATCGCTTCGGCTGGAACCGCGCCCTGAGCAGCGGGTTTGGCCAGGACCCCGCGCCCATGCGGGGACCGCCGGTGAGCTGAGCCGCTGTCACGGCGGGCGGACTTGTGACGCGCCGCGCTTTTTGCGAGATCGGCTGCATGCGCGCCGACCGCAGGCTCCTCGGCCTGCTTCGACCCCACCGATTCCGCATCGCGCTGGCGCTCATCTGCGCGGGCCTGGCGGCCGCCGGCATGGGCGCGTACGCCTTCCTCGCCGGACCCGCGGCGCGCGCGCTGGTGCGGGGGGGCTCGCTCGATCTCGGCCCCGCCCTCGAATCGATCCTCCCCGCGGAGCTGGCCGAGTCCTTCTCGCGCTCCATCCTCGGCGCGGTCCCCATGCTCCTCATCGCGGCGGCCCTCGTCCGCGCGCTCGCCTCGGCCGGCTTCAACGTCCTGATGTCCCACTCGGTGGTCGAGGCAGCGGGGGAGCTGCGGGCCCGGGTCTTCGACCGGCTCCTGCACGGCGACCCGGCCTTCTTCGCCCGACGGGCCTCGGGGGAGCTCGTCTCCCGCATCGCCAGCGACATCGCCACCGTCGAGCAGAGCGGCCAGCAGGTGGTGGTCACCCTGTCCCGCGACGTCGCCCAGGCCCTCGCGTTGCTCCTCGTCTGCGCCTCCATCGACCTGCGGCTCCTCGCGGCCGCCATCGTCGTGGCCGCCGCGACCTTCGTCCCCACGCGGCGCTTCGCCGACGCCCTGCGGCGGATCGGCAAGGAGCAACTCGCCGCGCTGGCGGAGATCAGCCGGCAGGCGGAGCAGATGCTGCGCAACCACCGCATCATCGTCGCCTACGGGAGCGAGGCGTACCGCACCCGCCGCTTCGAGGGGGCCAACGAGACGCTCCTCGGGATCATGCGCCGATCGCTCCTGTGGCGAGCGGCGTACACCCCGCTGATGGAGTCGATGGGGGTGATCGGGCTGGCGGCGGCGATCGCGTGGGCGGGGCGCTCGGTGCTCGCGGGCGCGCTGCCTCCCGAATCGGTTCTCTCGTTCGCCGCCGCGGCGTTGATGCTCTACCAGCCGCTGAAGGCCATCGGGAATCTCGGCCAGCAGCTCGCCCAGCTGCGCGCCGCCGCCGAGCGCTGCTTCGAGGTTCTCGACGCGCCCGACGCGATCGGCGATCGGCCGGGGGCCGTGCCGCTGCCGGCGCCGCGCGAGGTGCGCCTGGAGGAGGTCACCGTCCGCTACGGGGAGAAGGAGGCGCTTCGCCGCGTCTCGCTCTGTTTCCGCGCGGGGGAGACGGTGGCGCTGGTGGGCGAGAGCGGCGCGGGGAAGAGCACCATCGCGCATCTTCTGCTGCGCTTCGTCGATCCCACCGAGGGCCGCGTGACCTTCGACGGCCGCGACATCCGGGAGGGGACGCTGGCCTCGCTGCGGTCGCACGTCGGCTACGTCCCGCAGGAGACCGTCCTCTTCGCCGGCGACGCGCGCATCAACCTCTCCTGCGGGGCGGAGATCCCGATGGAGAGGATGCGGGAGGCGGCGCGCGCGGCCAATGCCGAGCCGGTGATCGAGGCGCTGGGCGGCTACGACGTGGACTTCGCCGAGGGGGGCAGGAACCTCTCGGGTGGCGAGCGCCAGCGGGTGGGGGTGGCGCGGGCCCTGGCGCGCGACGCGCGCATCCTCATCCTCGACGAGCCCACCAGCGCCCTCGACGCGGAGAACGACGCGCTCCTGCAGGAGGCCTTCGCCCGCGCGCTCGGCGGCGACCGCATCGGCGTTCTCATCACCCACCGCCTGCGCTCGGTGCAGGGCGTGGACCGGGTGGTGGTGCTGGAGGCGGGCCGGGTGGTGGAGGAGGGGACGCCCGCCGAGCTGCTCGCTCGCGGTGGGCGCTTCGCCCGCATGCTCGCGCTCGAGTCGCGGCGCGAAGGTTTCTAGACGCTCTCGACCGCTTCGGCGACGCGCTCGATCTCGATGCCCGCCTGCTTTGCCTGCTCGCGCATCCACTCGAGGATGTCGACGTAGGAGAGGATCCCCACCAGGACGTCGTTTTCGTCGAGGACGGGGACGGCGCCGATGCGCTCGTCAGTGAAGACGTCCAGGATGTCGACCAGGCGGTTGTGGTCGCGGACGAAGACGGCGCCCGGCACCATCACGTTCGCGATCACCTCGTCGAAGCGATTCTCCTCGACCGAGCTCCAGTCGCGCAGGTCGGCGCCGAGCGCGGCGCGCAGATCGCGCTCGGAGAGCATGCCGACGAGGCGCTCGTCGGAGTCGACCACGGGCAGGTGCCGAAAGCCGCCCTCGAGGATCAGGCCGACGGCCTCTTCGAGGTCGGCGTCGATGTCGATGGTGCGCGGGTCGGGCGTCATCAGGTAGGCGACCTTGACGTGGGAGAGCCAGTCGGCGTCGAGCGGAGAGGGAGGCACGAGATCGCCCTGGGCGACGGCCCGCACCACGTCCGACGCGCGAAGCACGCCGAGGGGCTCGTCTCGGTCGCCGACGACGACAAGCCGGTCCGCGGCGTGCGCCGTCATCCGCTCGGCGGCGCGGCGAAGCGTGTCGGTCGGCGCGATGGTCGGCGCGCCCTTCGCCCGCGCCTCGCGAGCGGCCGAAACGTCGCGGGTCATCCAGTTCTCCACGCGCATGTTCACCTCCATCGCCGCCATCTCGCGGCCGTGGGGATCGATCGACCGCCGCGCAAGCCGGCTTCCAGAACAAGGATAGGGGCCGCGCGGGATGGGTGCATCCGGAGACGGCGGGGCTCGACAGGGAGGGCTCCGTCCCCTAGAAACCGGGTGGCCATGAAGTTCGACGCTCTGCGCCCCTTCGACCCGACCGTCCTCTCGCGGGTTCTCGAGGCCGCTTCCCGGCATGGCGAGCGGGGCATCGTCGTCTTCGACCTCGACTCCACGCTCTTCGACAACCGGCCGCGCCAGGCGCGCATCCTGCGCGAGTTCGGCGAGGCGCGGCGCATCCCCGAGCTCGCCAGCTCCATCCTCGAGCACTGGACCTCTTCCTGGCGGGTCCGCGACGCGATGATCGCCGCCGGCCTCGAACCCGACCGCGCCGAGGCCCTGCTCGCGGACTTCGAGGCGTTCTGGCGGCCGCGCTTCTTCTCCTCGGAGTACTGCCTGGAGGACACGCCGCTGCCGGGCGCGGTGGATTTCGTCCGGGAGGTCCACGAGACCGGCGCGCGGATCGTCTACTGCACCGGCCGAAACGAGGGGATGCGCGCGGGCACGGTGCGCAGCCTGCAACTGTGGGGATTCCCCGCTCCGCCGGCCGAGCGCATCCAGCTCTGGATGAAGGCCGCGCAGGAGATCCCGGACGACGACTACAAGCGTGACATTCGCGCGGCGCTCGCCGCGGCGGGGACGGTGGTGGCGCTCTTCGACAACGAGCCCACCCACATCAACGGCTACCACGAGGGATTCCCCGAGGCGCTGGCCGTGCACGTGGCCACCGATCACTCGGGTCGGCCGGTCGAGGTGCTGCCCACCATCCCGGCCATTCCGGACTTCCTTTTCCGCGAGGCGGCGGCGAGGATCGCGGATCGATGAGCCGCCGCACGCTCCTCCACCTGCACGGCGAGAGCTTCGCCCGCCGCTACCAGGTCGCCTCCATGGCGATCACCGCCGCGGCCGGCGGCGACGACGTGCGGATCGTGCTCTGGTTCGAAGGGCTTTTCCGTCTCGTGCGCGGCGGATTCGACGAGGCGCGCGCAGGGGATCGGGAGGACGAGGAGGTGGTCCGGCGCCACGCCGCGCTCGAGCTTCCGGCCCCGTCGGCCCTGCTCCGGGAGGCCCGCCAGCTCGGCGCGCGCCTCTACGCCTGCGAGACGGGCGTCCTGCTCGCCGGCCTTCGCCCGGAGGAGGTGCGCCCGGCGGTGGACGACATCCTCGGCCTGCAGCAGATCCACGCCCTGGCGCGCGAGGCGGATGTGGTGCTCTATGTCTGAGCGCGCCCCGGGAGGCCGGTGGTGAAGACGGCGCTTTGCGCGGTGATGTTCACCGATCTGCTCGGCTTCACCGAGCGGACCAGCCGCCAGACGCGGCGGGAGAACGAACGCCTCATCCGGCTGCACGACGGCCTTCTCTCGCCCGTCATCCGCGCCTTCCGCGGCTGGCGAGTCAAGAGCCTGGGCGACGCCTACCTGGTCGTCTTCGACTCGGCCACGCGGGCCATCGCCTGCGGTGCGGCCATCCAGGATCGGCTGGCGGCGTTCAACCGCCGGGCGGAGGAGGAGGACCGCCTCCACGTCCGCGTGGCCATCGGCGCGGGCGAGCTGCGGCTGCAGGGGGGCGACGTCTTCGGCGAGGCGGTCAACGTGGCCTCGCGGCTCCTGGGCGTGACCGGGCCGGGCGAGGTCTGCTTCACCGAGGCGGCGCTCCTTCTGGCGGACCTCTCGGATTTCTCGTACGAGGACCTCGGTCCACACGGCTTCCGGGGCGTCCCGGAAGAAGTCCGGGTCTACCGCCTCGAGCGCGGCGAGGACCCGGAGGCTCCCTACGGCAACCGAAATCGTCTGGAGAAGCGGCCCGCGAGGCGATTCCCTTTCCCGAGGTGGGGACGAGCATGGTGACGAGGGTGAGGACGGGCCTCGACGTCTGCGTGGCGGAAGGCTTTTCCCGGCTGCGAGGCCTGCGGGTGGGGGCGATCTGCAATCCCACCTCTGTGGACCGCGATTTCCGGCACCTGGCGGACCTGCTCGCCGCCGCCGAGGGCGTGACGCTGGCGGCGCTCTTCGGCCCCGAGCATGGCGTGCGGGGGACGGCCCAGGACATGGTCGCCGTGGCCGGCGGCATGCGCGACCCGCGCACCGGCGTGGTGGTCCACTCCCTCTACGGGCCGACCTTCGACTCGCTCATGCCGACGCCCGAGATGCTCGAGGGCCTCGACGCGCTCGTCTTCGACATCCAGGACGTGGGCGCGCGCTACTACACCTACGTCTACACCATGGCCCTCTGCATGCGGGCGGCCGGGCGCGCCGGGCTCGCCTTCTACGTCCTCGACCGTCCCAACCCGCTCGGCGGCGTGCACGTGGAGGGGAACCGCGTCCAGGAGCCCTATCGCTCCTTCGTCGGCATGTACGACCTGCCCGCGCGGCACGGGATGACCGCCGGCGAGCTCGCGCGCCTCTTCAACGAGCTGCATCCCCCCGAGGAGCGGTGCGAGCTCTTCGTCGTCCCCTGCGAGGGATGGGACCGACGCGCCGAGTGGGCAGCGACCGGCCTGCCGTGGATCCCGCCCTCGCCCAACATGCCCACGCCCGACACCGCGCGCGTCTATCCCGGCATGTGCCTAGTGGAGGGGACCAACCTCTCGGAAGGGCGGGGGACGACGCGGCCCTTCGAGGTCTTCGGCGCTCCCTTCCTCGACCCCTGGGAGCTCGCCGAGGCGCTTTCCTCCGAGGACCTGCCGGGCGTGCGCTTCCGCCCCTGTCACTTCGAGCCCACCTTCCAGAAGCACGCGCGCAAGGTCTGCGGGGGCGTGATGTTGCACGTGGAGGATCCGAAGGCTTTCCTCCCCTTCCGAACCGGCGTGGCCTGCATCTTGTGGGCCCACCGACTGGGCGGCGAGGATTTCGCCTGGCGGACCGAGACCTACGAGTACCGCGACGACGTGCCCGCCATCGATCTGCTCTACGGCGGGCCCGGCCTGCGCGAGGCCGCCGCCGCGGGGCGCTCCGTCGCCGAGGTGGCCACGGAGTGGGAGGCGGCCGAGGCGCGCTTTCGGGAGATCCGGGCGCGGCACCTGCTCTACGAGGAGGAGGCCGCGTGAGGGTGGCGCTCTTCGGCGGCGCCTTCGACCCGCCGCACGTGGGACATCTCCTCGTCGCCGCCTACGTGATCGGCACCGCCGACGTCGATCAGCTCTGGCTGATGCCCGCGCACCGCCACGCCTTCGACAAAAGGATGGCCCCCTTCGTCCAGCGCGTCGAGATGTGCACGGCGCTGGCTTCCATGTTCCGCGAGCGCGTGCACGTGACGAGCGTCGAGGCCGAGGTGCCGGGGCAGGGCTACACGGTGGACACGCTGGAGCACCTGCGTCGGCGCTATCCCTCCCACGAGTTCCGCCTCGTCGTCGGCACCGACATCCTCGAGCAGAGGGACGCGTGGCGCGACTTCGACCGCGTGGAAAGGCTGGCGCCGCTCATCGTGGTCGCGCGCGCCGGGCATCCGCATCCGCGGGCGGCGGGGACGCCGGAGATGCCGCAGGTCTCCAGCACCGAGGTGCGGCGCCGGCTCGCCGCGGGCGAGGACGTCCGCCACCTCGTTCCGCGGCCCGTCCTCGACTACATCGAGGCGACCGGGCTGTATCGGAACGCTACTTCCTGAGCAGCGCGGCGATGGTGTCGAGTGCCGACTCGTTCGCCTCGCCGAGCTCGCGCGCGAGCGCCAGCGCCTCCTGCATCAGCGCGCGGTAGGCGGTCTCGGCGTCGCTTCCCGCGAGGGCCTGGAGGTGCCGGCGCACCGTCTCCGCGTCGCCGCGAGCGACGGGGCCGGTGAGCGCCGCGGGAATGCCGCGCGATCGCACCGCCTCCACCGCCGAGCCGACGAGGGGGAGGAGCGCCTCCACCGCCTCCTTCCGTTCCATTCCCATGCTTTCGAGGAGGCGAGCGGCCAGGCTCGAGAGCGCGACGAGGCCGTTCGCCGCCAGGCTTGCCGCCGCGTGGTAGAGGCCGCGCCTCTCGGCGGGGAGGTGGAAGGGCCGAAGGCCGAGTTCGCGCGCGAGTCGTTCGAGGGCGCGGCGGGCGGCGTCGGTCCCGTCCACCGCGGCGTGGCAAGGGGGGAGTTCCGAAGCGCCCGGCGGCACGGAGACCAGCGGGTGCAGCGAGCCGACCTCCGCTCCCCGGGCGGCCGCGACGTCGAGGACGTCGAGCCCGGCGGCGCCGGAGAGGTGTGCCACGATCTGCCCCTCGCCCAGCGGCAGCGCCTTCGCCACCGACTCGATGGCGCGATCCGATACGGCGAGGAAGACCAGATCCCCGGAGGGAAAGCCGGTAGGCATCGCGCCCTCGTGGACTTCGACGTCCTCGCCGGCGCGGCCCCGCGGGGTGGGCGTCCACGCGCGCACCGCGTACCCGGCGCGCGCGAGCGAGCCGGCCAGGGCTCTTCCCACCCGGCCGAAGCCGACGATGTCCACGTGGCGGGCCACCGCCGCGCCTTTTATCATCTCGCCCATGGGAAAGCTCGTCGACGGCGTCTGGACCCGGGAGGACTACCTCTCGGACGAGAAGGGTGGTTTCGTGCGCGAGCCCACCACCTTCCGGGACCGCGTCACCGCCGACGGTTCGTCGGGATTTCCCGCCGAGCCCGGTCGCTACCACCTCTACGTCTCGCTGGCCTGCCCCTGGGCCCACCGGACGCTGATCCTGCGCAAGCTCAAGGGGCTCGAGGACGCGATCTCCGTCTCCGTCGTCGATCCCTACATGGGCGAGGACGGGTGGTTCTTCTCCGACGCGCCGGGCGCCACGCGCGACGAGGTGAACGGCGCCGACTACCTCTGGCAGATCTACGTCAAGGCGAGGCCCGGCATGACCGGCCGGGTCACGGTGCCGGTCCTCTGGGACAAGGTGCGCGGCACCATCGTCAACAACGAGTCGCGCCAGATCGCGCGCATGCTCGACACCGAGTTCGACGCCTTCGCGAAGAATCGCGTGACGCTCTGTCCGCGCGCACTCGCGGCCCGGATCGATGCCGCGATCGACGAGATGTACGAGGCGGTGAACAACGGCGTCTACCGGGCAGGCTTCGCGCGCACCCAGGAGGCCTACGAGGAGGCGGTGCGCGCGCTCTTTGCCGCGCTCGACCGCTACGAGTCGATCCTGGCGAAGCAGCGATACCTCTGCGGCGACGTCCTCACCGAGGCGGACGTCTTCCTCTTCACCACGCTCTACCGCTTCGACCCCGTCTACTACGTGCACTTCAAGTGCAACGTGCGTCGCATCGCCGACTACCCGGCGCTCTCGGCTTACCTGCGCGACCTCTACCAGACGGAGGGCGTGGCCGAGACGTGCAACCTCGACCACGTCAAGCAGCACTACTACCGCAGCCACCCCTTCCTCAATCCGCGCGGGATCGTCCCGCTGGGACCGGAGTACGACCTGTCGGCGCCCCACGGACGCGAGCGGCTCGGCGGAGGGCTCGCGACCCTCTAGACGCCGCCGGCCGCGCCCCCGGATTCGCCGCAGAGGTCGGTGGCCGAAACGGCTTCTAGTCGCCCGTGGGCAGGATGTCTCGCAGCGAGCGGAAGAGGCGGCGAAAGAAGCCGGGGTTTTCGGCCTCGAGCGCCTCGGTGTCGGTGAGCTCGTAGTGTGGGGCGCTCGTCGTGCCCGTGATGCGGAGCGCGACCGGGCGAGCGCGGGGACGGAAGAGAGGTCGATGCTCTCGAGCTCCAGGTCCGCCGCATAGGAGGGCCTTTCGCCCAAGAGGGCCCTCGCCATCGCCTGCACGGTACCGTCGGCCACCTCGGAGCGGAAACCGCGGAGTGTTGCGACATCCCGGGTCAGGGAGCCCTCGATCCGGACGTTCCATGCGACCATCTCGAGGTTTCGGGAGGGATCGCGCACGCGCACCTCGGGGGCCTCCACGAGCGCATCGTCGACGAGGTAGGTCCTGCGCTTCTCGGGCGGAGGCCGGGGCAGGGTGGGGAGGTCCCAGCTCCCATCTTCCCGGCGGACCAAATTCACCCGCGCGCCGCCACCCGAAGGACGCCCAGCGCGATCGTCTTCCCGAAGCGGCTCGCGGTCGGCCAGATCTTCACGCGCAGATCGACCGTCTCGGCCGTCGCGATGGCGTACTCCCCCTGGCCCTGGATGCGCGCACCGCGAAGGCGGACGACGAGGGGAATCAGGGATCCCCGGGCCGACTCGATCGTCACCTCCCGCTCGATCCGCTCGGAGACGCGAGGGAGGACCCATCTCTCGACCGTCCGCTCGAAGAGCGGCGACGCGAGGAAGGCCGCGGTGACGAGGAGGAGGACGAGGAGGGCGATGGCGACGACCAGGACGACCCTCCCCATGCGCGAATTTCCGGGCGGACGGGCCCTGCTGCCGCGCCTCCTCGCCATCGGGGCCAATCTCGGTCGCTCCCGGCTCCTTGGCAAGCGGACGGCGGATTTTGCAGCAGAAAAATTTCGGTCATACAATTGCAGCTGAACGAGGGGCGACCGATGCTTTCGCACAGCGCACGACCGGGGGAAGCGGCGGTTGTCGGCAAGGCCCTGATCCGGGCCGCGCAGCTCTTGGGCCTTTCCCAGCGGGAGCTCGGGGCCGTGGTCGGGATGAGCGCCTCCTCGGTCTCGCGGCTCTTCGCCGGCAAGCTGCGGATCGATCCCGACTCCAAGGAGGGGGAGCTGGCGCTGCTCTTCTTGCGCCTCTTCCGCAGCCTGGACGCGCTGGTCGGCGGATCGGCCGAGGCCGCCCGGGCCTGGCTGCGCAGCGAAAACCACCACCTCGGAGGGATCCCCGCCGAGCGGATCCGGACCATCCAGGGGCTCGTGGATGTCGTCGCCTATCTGGACGCGATGCGGGGGAAGGCGTAACCGCGTCCCCTACGAGGGCAGCCCCTGGCGCGTCGTCGAGGCGCAGCACCGGATCTCCACGCGCCGCCTCGTCGATACGGACGACGAGCAGGCGATCCTCGAGGAGCTCCTCGATCGCACCAAGCCGCCCGTGCCGCCGGATTGCGAGGGGCTGCACTACCTGCTCTTCTCGCCCTTTCGATATCCGCCGCTGCGGCACGGCTCCCGCTTCGGCGCGCGGCACGAGCGGTCGATCTTCTACGCCTCGGAGGAGCTCTCCACTGCCATGGCGGAGGTGGCCTACTACCGGCTCCTCTTCCTGGAGGGTACGGCGGCGCCGCTGGAGCCGCTCGTCGTGGATCTCTCCGCGTTTCGGGTGAGCGTCCGGACCGCGGAGGCGATCGATCTGCGCGCGCCTCCCTTCGATGCCTGGGAGGCGGAGATCTCCAGCCCCACGAGCTACGCGGTCAGCCAGCCCCTCGGCCGCGCCATGCGCACCGACGGCATCGAGCTTGCGCGCTTCCGCTCCGCCCGCGATCCCGCGAGCGGCACCAACCTCGCGATCTTCTCGCCGGCCTGCTTTGCGCGAAAGCGGCCGACGGTCCCCGAGACCTGGCTCTGCGTGGCCACGCGGCGGGAAGTGGAATGCAGCCGGCGCAGCTACTTCGAGCGGAAGAGCTTCCGCTTCTCGCGCGAGGTCTTCGAGGTCGAGGGCCGCCTCCCCGCCCCCGCGCTCGAGTAGCGATTCAGAAGGCCGCGCCCACCGCGGCGCGGCCGAACGGCAAGATCTTCGCCTCCATCTTGTCGAAGCCGACGTAGGCGCCGCCGATGCCCACCGAGATGTCGAAGGTCCGGTCGAGCAGCCACGTGTATCCGAAGAGGAAGGTGGCCAGCCATCCGGAGCCCCTGACGGGCTCGTCGTCGACGGTGCCGAAGGCCAACATCACGCCAGGGGAGACGAAGAAGCCCTCGGGAGCCTGTCCGGAGGCGAAGAAGCGGGCGCCGAAATCGACCATCCACAGATCGAGCTCGAGGTCGTCGATGTCCCAGTTCAGGTAGAGGGGACCCGCGTAGAGGGCGATGCGCTCGGTGATGGCCCTTTCGTACTGGAGGTTGAAGGCACCGACCAGCATGAGGGGGCTGGTCGTGAGGGTGTTCTTGGGCCAGCGCGGGCTGTCCCAGGTGGGATCGTCGATGGAGCGCGCGGCCGCCGGAAAGGCGACCAGGACGAAAGCCAGCGAGAGCGCGACGACGAGACCGAGACTTCGCACGAGACTTCCTCCGACTCGCGGGCGGCCCGGGCGGGCCGCTTCGGCCTTCGAACGTCTCCTACCACGGATCGCCGGCCGGCCGAAGCCCGGCTATCCGAGGGTGGCGGCGACGCCGGGCTCGGGCAGGAAGACGAGGCGCTCGCCGTGCACGCGCGCCGCGATGGGGACCTCGGCGGGGAGCTCGCCGCGCAGGATGGCCTCGGCCAGCGGTGCCTCCACCAAGCGTTCGATGGCGCGGCGAACCGGGCGCGCGCCGAGGCGCGGATCGCGTTCCGCGCCGGCGAGGACGTGCTCGACCACGCTCTCGCCGAATTCCACGAAGATGCGGCGCTCCGCTTCCAGGCGACGGGCGAGCCGGTCGAGGTGGTGGCGGGCGATGGCGCGCAGCTCCGCCTCGCCCAGGGGCGGGAAGAGGAAACGCTCGTCGATGCGGTTCCACAGCTCGGCGGGGATCTGCCGCCGCGCGATCTCCTGGGCGCGGTTGACGGAGGGTTCGGCCGCCACCCGGCCGAATCCCACCGGCGTGCCGCTGCCCGAGAAGGCCTCCGCCCCCAGGTTCGAGGTGAGGATCACGATGCTCTGGGTGAAGTCCACCGCGCGTCCGGAGGCGTCGGTGAGACGGCCCTCGTCGAGCACCTGGAGGAGCAGCATCCACACGTCGCGGTGGGCCTTCTCGATCTCGTCGAGGAGGACCACGCAGGCGGGGCGGCGGCGCACCGCCTCCGTGAGCTGACCGCCCTCGCCGAAGCCGACGTAGCCGGGCGGCGCACCGATCAGCCGCGAGATGGTGTGGGCCTCGGCGAACTCGCTCATGTCGAAGCGGACGAGGGCCTTCTCGGAGGCGAAGAGGACCTCGGCCAACGCCTTGGCGAGCTCGGTCTTGCCCACGCCGGAGGGACCGAGGAAGAGGAAGGAGCCCATGGGACGCCGCGCGCCGAGCCCGGCGAAGTTGCGGCGCAGGCTGCGCGCGATGGCGGCGATCACCTCGCGGTGACCGACGATGCGCGCCGAGAGCGCCTCCTCGAGTCGAAGCAGCCGCTCCCCGTCGTCCTGCAGCACGTGGGATCGCGGCAGCCGCGCCATCTCCGCCACCACCTCGGCCACCTCCTCCACGCCTACCGCGCGCTTTTTTCGGCGCGCCGCGCGCGAGCCGGCCAGGTCGATCGCCTGCACCGCCTTATCGGGGAGATGGCGGTCGTGCACGTAGCGGGCGGTGAGCATCACCGCGGCGCGCAGCGCCTCCTCCGCGTAGATCACGCGGTGGTGGGCCGCGTAGCGCGGCGCCAGGCCCGCGAGGATCTGCACCGCCTCGTCGATGGAGGGCTCCTCCACCACGACCGGCGTGAACCGGCGCTCCAGGGCAGGATCGGCCTCGATGAACTTGCGGTATTCCTCCTGGGTGGTGGCGCCGATCACCGGGAGTTCGCCGCGCGCCAGCGCCGCCTTCAGCCCGTTGGCCGCGTCCTGCGGGCCGTCGCCCGACGCGCCCGCGCCGACGATGGTATGGATCTCGTCGATGAAGAGGACGATGCGGCCGCCCGCCTTGCGCACCTCGTCCTTGATCGCCTCGAGGCGCTCGGCGAAGGCGCCGCGCAGCGAGGTTCCCGCCACGAGCTGCGAGATCTCGAGCTCGATGATCACGCGGTCGCTGCGCATCTCCACCAGCCGCTGCGCGATCCCCTCGACGATGGCGGTCTTCCCCACGCCGGGCGGTCCGACGAGGACGGGGTTGTTGCCGCGCCGCTTGCCGAGGATGTCGACGGCGGCTTCCACTTCGCGCTCGCGGCCGATGAGCGGATCGAAGAGCCCCCTCGCCGCCAGCTCCGAGAGATTGCGGCCGAGCGCCGAGAGGTTGGGGAAGGCGAGCGGATCGAAGGGCGGCATCCAGGGCTCGTCGGCCCTCGGCGCGTCCTCCGCCGGCGGAGGCGTCGGCTGTGGCGGCGGAGGCGGCGGGGTGAAGCGCGAGAAGGTGCGCGCGACTGGCTCCTCCGGGGCGGGCAGCGGAGGCGGAGGCTCGGGCGGCGTGGCCGCCACCGCGCGGCTTTCCTTGCGCGCGCGGGGGCGCGGGTCGGCCACCGCGGGCTCGCGCGGCTCCTCCTTCTGCAGGTACTGCCGCGGGATGCGGCCGCTGGTGTACCAGGAGAGGATGGTGTTGCGCAGCGACGAGAGCGGGACCGCGCAGGCGACGAGCAGGGCGTGGGCCAGCGTTTCCGGGCTGCGGCTCATGGCGATGAGCAGATGCAGCGTGTCGGCCTCCACCCCCAGCCCGGCCGCGATCTCGTGGGCGCGATCGTAGAGCGACTCGAGAAGCTCGGCGGGCTCGTCCGGCGCCGACCGCAGCGCGGCCAGCACGCGCATCTCGTCCACGCCGCGCTCCAGGAGGAGGGTGCGGGCGGGGCACGGCACCGTGAAGATGGCGAGCAGGGCGTGCGCGGTGGTCAGCGGCTGGCCGGCCCGGCGCGCGATGTCCTCGGCCTCCACGCGAAGCTGGGCGAGGTCTCGAGCTTCTCGCATGTCCCTGGCGCTAGCAGAGCGGCGGCCGGACGAGCAACCGGCGACGGAGTTTTCACCTGTGGAAAAGGCCTCTCGTCTTCGGGGGTTTCGTGGTAAGGGGGCACGCCCGATGCGTTGGTGGTGGATCCTTCCGATCTTGCTTGGGGCCTGCAGCCGGCCGCCCGCCTCCGAACGGGAGGCCCAGCCGCCGGCGGCCGTGGCGCAGATGGTGCGCGACCTCGGCGAGGCCGGGCTCGAGCCGCGGGCGGAGCGGATGCGTAGCCTGCGCGAGTTCCCCGGCTGCGCGGAGGCGCAGTTCCGCTACCGGCTTCATTTCCGCGGCGGCTTCGTCAACGTCTCGCGCTTCGACACGCCCGAGCAGGCCAGCGCCTGCCTGGCGGATTTCCGCAGCACGGTGATGAAGGCGGGGGAGGCGGCGTGGGAGGAGATGCGCCGGGACATCACCACCCACGGCCCCTGGCTCTTCTTCTTCCCACCCGATCTCCACGACGAGACGCTGCGCGCCGAGGTCCTCGCCGTCCTCCGCTCCGCGAAGTAAAAGCGGCCTTCGCGAGGCCCTCCTAGAAGTAGGCGCCGAGGCCGAAGTAGATCGTCGGGCCGCCGCCCGCGTCGCGGTCGAATCCCCAGGCCGCGCCGAGCCGCAGGGCGCCGTTGAGCGCGCCCCAGCCCAGGTGGTAGGCGAGGCGCAGCTCGGCGCCTGCCGAGGGGTGGAGGACGCCGGGTGGCCAGCGATCGAAGGCATTGCCGGCGTCCGCGAAGATCGTCGCCGACGTCTTGCCGAGGTAGAGGGGGAGCCAGCCCGGTGCGGCGTCGAGCCAGACGAGGGGGAAGCGGTACTCGACCGAGCCGAGGAAGTACTCGCTGCCGACGAAGGCCTGGGGCGGGTATCCGCGCAGGAGCGACTCGCCGAGAACGCCCAGCCGGAGCAGCGTCTCGATGGCCGAGGTGCCGTGTGGAGGACCGCCGAGGGCGAAAATGCCTCGGCCTCCGATCTCGCCGCCGCTCGTCCCCGCGGAGGCGAGCAGGGCGAGGACGTGGTGGCGCGCCCAGGGCATGCGCAGGTAGGCGCCGGCCCGCGCGGTGAGGATCCGGTACTCGAAGTCGCCGCCGAGCGCGCGCGAGCCCAGCCGTCCGGCGAGCGCGAACGAATAGCCCGCTTCCGGGGAAACCGCCTGCACCGGATGGTCGTAGGAGGCCAGGTCCCAGCCCGCGCGGACCTCGGCGGCCACCCCGCGGACCGGGAGCTGGGGAACGCCGGGTCGGTGCACGCCGTGAAAGAGGCTGGCCTGGTAGCCGGCCCACCAGGTCTGCGAGGTGCGCAAAGTGGCCAGGGGGTAGGCGAGCGTCGCGGACGCCGTGCTCACCCGCTCGAAGAGGTCCTCGTCGGCGGAGACTCTCCGCTCGGCGCTGGCCGCCCCCAGCGTGGGCCGGACCCGCCAGTTCCCGTAGGAGTAGGCGAGCCCGGCCTGCGGGAGGCGCGATTCCAGGCCGAGGCCCGCCGAGAGCTGCCAGGTGTGGATGCCGACCGGATCCTGCCCCCAGGCCGTGACCCCGACCGCTGCATCGGAGGACAGCGAGAGAAGGGGCGTCCAGGCGTAGGGGAGGAGGTAGCGCGCGGGCCGGTACGCGCTGACGGGATAGAGCTCGCCGTCGCGCCGCTCCCGCGTGGCGGGGCGCGCGGACACGTAGGTCTCCACCGAGTATCGCCCGAGGCGCTCGGCGGGGGCGAGGGCGACGTCGAATCCGCGGGAGGAGTAGGTCGTCCACGCCACCCAGCGGCCGTCGGGCGAGACGTCCGGCTGGAAGGCGCCGGTGAGCACGTTGGTGCGGCGGACCAGGCCCGAGCCGTCGAGCCCGATCTCGTAGAGGTTGAAGACGCCGGTGCGATCGCTGGAGAAGAGCAGCCGCTCCCCGTCGGGAAACCACGCCGGCTGCAGGTCGAGGGCCTCGTCGTCGGTGAGCTGGCGGGGCGGCTCTTTCGTCTCGAGCGCGAGAACGAAGAGGTCGCGGCCGGCCCCCGACCGCTGCTGGGAGAAGGCGATCCGGCGTCCGTCGGGCGAGATGCGGGGCGCGAAGATCTGCCGCTCGTGGGGCGGCTCGTAGATCGGCACCGGCTCGGCGTTCGGATCGAGGAGGTCCAGGCGCATCAGGGTGGAGCGGCCGCGCTCGCGGCGCACGAACACGGCGAAGCTCCCGTCGGGCGCGACGTCCGCCTCCCAGGCGCGCAGTCCGCGCGTGCGCCGCTCTTCGCCACCCTCGCCGGCGAGGAAGAGGTCGCCGTGGAGGCGGTAGGTGCGGTACAGCTCCGGCCGGGCCACGAGGACCCGGCCGTCCGGCAGGGGAGCGAGGCTGCCCTCGGCGGGAATCTCGCAGAGGGCGCGGTCGGCGCCGTCGACGAGCCGGCGCGCGCGCAGGTGCGGGCGTCGGTCCTCCGACGCCTCCAGGTAGAAGAGCTCCGTCCCGTCGCGCGAGAAGCGGGGCGAGCCCGTGCTCGCGCCGAAATTCGAGGTCCAAGCCGGCTCCGTGATCGGCCCTTGCAGCGCGATGGCCTGCGCCTGCCCCTGGTAGCGCAGGCGCGTCACTTCCACCCACTCCTTCCACAGCGAGGCGAGCGAGCGCTCGGTGCTCCTCCGCCAGTGGGGATCGAGCAGGTAGGGCAAGAGGCTCGAGCCGTAGGACTGCCCGTAGGTGCGCAGGGCCTCGTCCCCGAAGGTCTCGGCCACGTAGGCGACGAAGCTGCCCCCGTACAGGTACCAGGCCGTGCCGCGCGGCCACCGGAGCGGACCGCCCGTGAGCTGGCCCAGCGAGAGGACGCGGTCCTCGAGGAAGTCCGCCCGCAAGAACATGTCCGCCAGCGAGGAGCGCATCCGGCCCGCCGCGGAGAAGAGCGACTCGTGGTAGGTGGCCAATCCCTCCACGAAGATCCGGGGCTGGATCGCGTTGGTGGTGAAGAGATCGCCCAGCAGGCGGGAGAGCCAGTTGGTGGCCCCGCCGGTGGTGCCCATGTGAAGGACGTGGGCATACTCGTGGGCGACCAGGAGGAAGAGCCAGTCGTCGAAGTCGCCGAGAATGGAGAGGTCGTCGGGAGGCGCGGCGTGCAGGACGATCTGGGGTCGGCCGAAGGCGGTGGCCGAGCCGTTGGCGCGGTCGGTGTGGTCGGTGAGGACGACCTGGGTTTTCTGCCGGGGGCCCTCGCCGAAGAAGGGAACCAGCCGCTCGTGCGCCTCCTCCAGCGCCCGGAGTGCCCGCTGTGCGAGGGAGTGCAGCCCCTCGTGAAAGTGGAGGACGAAATGCGGGGACTCCACGGTTTTCCATCGATGCCCCGGCGCCACGGCGAAAGAGGGCAGCGGAGCCAGGAGAACGAGGCTAAATAGGAGGCGGAGGAAGAGTTGGCGAACGAGCATGGGAGCAGGACCGGCGCCACGCTATACGAACCCGCGTCCGGCGCCGAGCGCAAGTCGAGCGTCGGGGCGGGGCTCGCCTCCGCCATCGGGTGCGCATCCTGGGGTGGAGAGGGGGATGTCGTGGCGGCGAGCCGAGAGACCGATCCTGCACACGGTCGATCCCACGACACTCGCGCGCACGACCGCGCGCACGCTCACTCGCACGGCATCGACGCGGCGACGGCCTCGCGCTTGCCTCCGCGGGAGCGCGCCCGGGAGAAGCGCTCCCTGCTGTGGACCCTCGCGGTCACGGCCTCGATCATGGTCCTCGAGGCGGTGGGCGGCGGGATCTCCGGCTCGCTGGCCCTCCAGGCGGACGCCGGGCACATGCTCACCGACTCGTCCTCGCTGCTCCTCTCGATCCTGGCCCTTTCCTTCGCTTCCCGCCCGGCGGACCTTCGGCGGACCTACGGCTACTACCGCGCCGAGATCCTCGCGGCCCTGGCCAACGGCGCCGCGCTCCTCGCGCTGGCGGCAGTGATCTTCTGGGAAGGGATCGGGCGGCTCCGCTCGCCGGAGGAGATCCACGTCGGCACCATGCTGGGCGTGGCTGCCATCGGCCTCCTCGCCAACGGGGTGGGCATCGCCTTGCTTCGCGAGCGGAGCCACAGCTCCCTCAACGTGCGCGGCGCCTACCTCCACGTGCTGGGCGATGCCCTCTCCTCGGTGGGCGTGGTGGTGGCCGGCCTGGTGATCTGGCTGACCGGCTGGGTCTACGCCGACGCGATCGTCTCCATCGCCATCGCCGCGGTGATCGTGTGGGGCGCCGCCCGCCTGGTGCGCGAGGCGGTCGACGTCCTCCTGGAGGCGGTGCCCTCCCACCTCGACCTCGCCGACATCCTCCACGCCATGGAGCGCACCGAGGGCGTCTGCCGCGTCCACGATCTGCACGTGTGGACCATCTCCTCCGGCATGCACGCCCTCTCTGCTCACGTCGTGGTCGAGTCCGCCGAGCTCGGCCGCAGCGACGCGATCCTGCGCGATCTGCGGAAGACGCTCGCCGCCCGTTTCGGCCTCGAGCACGTGACGTTGCAGATCGAGACGCCGGCGCACTGCGGCGAATAGCCACCCAGGCTCGTCCAGCTGTCCGCCTTCGACGAGATCCGGGCGACCCGTGATCCCTGGGCGCACCAGTCGTCGTCGCCCGGAGGCGGTGCCGCCAGGAGCCTGTCGTCGGAACCGGCGGCCGCAGGCTTGGGCGCGGCTCAGGGATGGATGACGAGGTGGCGCTGGGGCTCCTTGCCGACGCTCTCGGCGGAGAGGTGGTGGCGGGCGACCATGCGGTGTTGGATTCGCCGCACCGCGGGTCGCTGCGGGGAGAGGGCGACGGGGATGCCCTCGGTGAGGACGCGCTGGATGGCGTGCTCGGTCTCTTGCACCGCTTCGCGCAGCTCGTCCTCGTCCATGCCCTCGGCGATGTAGAAGGCGTCCTGCAGCGCGCGGCGAATGGGGGAGGAGCCGTTTCGCTTCACCGTGAAGACGCGGAGGTTGCGGCGATCGGCCACGCGGCGCAGGCGCGGGTCGTCGGCGCGGGAGCGCAGGGCGATGACCACATCCGCCTGCTCCAGTCGTTCGACCACCACCGCTTCGAGCCGTAGCTCGCGGATCACGCGCTCCAGCAGCACGGGGCTGACCGCGTAGGGGCAGACGCGGGTGGGGCCCAGCCGGGGACGGAAGGCCTCGGCAGGTTCCGGGAGCTCGGGCTCCTCCAGGGGCTCGCGCTGCAGCTCGCCGTCCGGCCCGATGGTGCGGCGCTCGCCACCGACCGGCTTGCCGGCGAGGAGGCGGTCGACGGCCTCGGCGGTGTCCGGGTGGACGAGGAGCTCGTCACGTCCGAGGAGCTCGACCACGATGTCGAAGGTCGGGGGCGCGCGCCGTTCGTTGATCGTCTTGGGCGTGCCGCGCCGGCGCGCCTCCTCGTCGCCCAGGGTGACGGTGTGCACGCCGCCCACGAGGTCGGAGAGAACCGGGTTCATCACCAGGTTCTCGAGGCTGTTGCCGTGCGCCGTGGCCACGAGCTGGACGCCGCGCTCGGCGATGGTCCGCGCCGCCGCCGCCTCCGCCTCGGTGCCGATCTCGTCGACGATGATGACCTCGGGCATGTGGTTCTCCACCGCCTCGATCATCACCGCGTGCTGGCGGTCGGGGTTGGGCACCTGCATGCGCCGGGCCGAGCCGATGCCGGGGTGGGGGATGTCGCCGTCGCCGCCGATCTCGTTGGAGGTATCGACCACCATCACCCGCTTGCCGGCGTCGTCGGCGAGGACGCGGGCGACCTCGCGCAGCTTGGTCGTCTTTCCCACGCCGGGCGGACCGAGGAGCAGGATGTTGCGGCCGCTCTCCACCAGGTCTCGGATCGGCTCGATGGTGCCGAAGATGGCCCGTCCCACGCGCAGGGTGAGGCCGATGATCCGGCCCTGGCGGTTGCGGATGGCGGAGATGCGATGGAGGGTGCGCTCGATCCCGGCGCGGTTGTCGCCGGTGAAGGGGCCCAGCTTCCCCACCACGTCGTCGATGTCGTCCTGGCGGACGACCTCGGTCCCCAGATCCATCACGCGGCCGGGGAAGCGCGCCTGGGGGACGCGCCCCAGGTCCATCACGATCTCGATGAGGTCCTCGTGCGGGACGGCTTCGAGCATGCGCTGGAACCGCTCCGGCAGCTTCTCGAGGAGGACGCGCAGGTCGTCGGGTGCGGTGGTCGGCACGGCGTTGGAACCTCTATCTCATACGATGCACAGGCCGCAAAGCGCGTGCGGGATCAGCGCTTGCCCACGAAGACGCTGACCTTGGTCGGCACCTGGGCCTCCTCCGCGCCCGTCGCCCGGTTCTTCAGGACGCTGACGCGGCTGTAGACGCCCTTGTCGTCCTCGCCTTCCAGGATGAAGAGGAGGAAGTGGGGAGCTTCGGTCTGCTTCCGGCTCACCTTCACGCCGTGCTTGCCGAGCTCGGCCTCCCAGTACTCCGCCACCGCCTCGGGCGCCAGCTCGCTATCGATCGCCACCTCGTAGTGCTGGGCGTCGCGGGCCCAGAAGGAGCGGCTCTGGCGGATCCGATCGCCCTCCATCGGCTGGTAGGGGAAGCCGACGGGGACCACGCCCGGCGCTTCGACCGGCTCCTCCTCGGGCGGGATCACGATCTCCGGCTTGGCCGCGCGGGAGGCGGGGGAGGGATCGCGTTGCGGACCGGAGCCAGGCCGGGAGCAGGCGAGGGCGAAGGAGAACGCCAGGGCGACGACAAGGGGAATGGATGCGCGCATCGTCCACCTCTGCATAACGGGGTCGGGGCAGGCCGTCCACCATCCGGCTTGACCGCCCGTGTCGGGAAGGATAGCTCCGCGGAGTCGTCGATCGAGGTTCTGCGTGGGCGACATGGGCGAGGTGCGGATCATCGCGGGCGAGGCGAGGGGACGGAAGCTGGTTGTACCCCCGGGGCGGGCCATCCGGCCCACCCGCGACCGCGTGCGCCAGTCGATCTTCGACATCGCGGGCCAGTTCTTCCACGGCGAGCGGGTCCTTGACCTCTACGCGGGGATCGGCGCGATGGGCTTCGAGGCGCTCTCGCGCGGGGCCGGGCACGTCACCTTCGTCGAGCGGGACCGGACCGCGATCCGCACCATCGAGGCGAACGCCCGGAGGCTCGGCTGGGCCGACCGGGTCCGCATCGTCGCGGCGGACGTCGTTTCGCACCTGCACGGGGCGGGTCGGCTCGATTGCGAACTCGTCTTTCTCGATCCCCCGTACGAGGTCGGTCCGGAAGCGGCGCTGCAGGCCCTGGGCCAGGCTGGCCTCCCTGAGGGCGCACTCGTGGTAGCCGAGCACGAGGCGAGCTGGTCGGCCCGGGAGGTCTACGGCAGCCTTCGGCAGCGGGATCGACGGCGCTACGGGAAGACCGCGGTGACGTTTTTCGAAGCGCGAAGCGAGGACGCGCCATGAAGCGACTGGCCATTTACCCGGGGTCCTTCGACCCCATGACCAACGGCCACCTCTCGATCATCCAGCGGGGCCTGCGGGTCTTCGACGGGCTGATCGTGGCCATCGCCTACAACTCGAAAAAGACGCCGCTCTTCTCGGTCGAGGAGCGGATCGAGATGCTGCAGGAGGCGATCGGAAACGATCCCCGGGTGGAGGTCGACGCCTTCGAGGGACTGCTCGTCGACTACGCGCGCAAGCGCAACGTCACCACCATCCTTCGCGGTCTGCGCGCCGTCTCGGACTTCGAGTTCGAGTTTCAGCTCGCCAACATGAATCACAAGCTCTACCCCCCGTGCGAGACGGTCTTCATGATGACGGGGGAGGACTACTTCTTCATCTCGTCCCAGCTGGTGCGCGAGATCGCGTCGCTGGGCGGGCCCGTGGACGGCCTCGTTCCCCCGAACGTCCAGCGGGCGCTCGCGCGGAAATTCGGCCGCAAGGACGACCAGACCTGAGGTGATGCTCGTGAAGCTCAGCCGCCGTGCGCAGTCGGTACAGCCTTCTCCCACGCTCGCCATCACCGCCCGGGCCCAGGCGATGCGGGCTGCCGGCCGGGATGTGGTCTCCCTCTCGGCGGGCGAGCCCGATTTTCCGACCCCGGAGCACGTCCGGAAGGCTGCGATCGAGGCGATCGAGTCGGGGTTCACGCGGTACACGGCCACCGCCGGCACGCCGGAGCTGCGCCAGGCGATCGCGGAGAAGCACCGGCGGGAAAACAACCAGGTCTACGACCCCGCGACCGAGATCGTCGCCTGCGTCGGCGCGAAGCACGCGCTCTACAACGCGATCCAGGTCCTGGTGGACGAGGGCGACGAGGTCCTCATTCCGGCGCCGTACTGGGTGAGCTACCCGGACATGGTCCGGCTCGCAGGCGGCACGGCGGTCTTCGTCCCCTGCCGCGCCGAGGACGGATTCGTGGTGCGGGCGAGCGAGATCGAGGCGCGCATCACGGCGAGGACGCGCCTGCTCGTGCTCAACAGCCCTTCCAACCCCACCGGTGCCGTCTATCCGCGTCGCGCTCTCGAGGAGATCGCGGAGGTCCTCCGCCGCCATCCGCAGGTGGCTGTCGTCTCGGACGACATCTACGAGCACCTCGTCTACACGGACGAGCCCTTCGCCAACATCCTCGACGTCGCGCCGGACCTGCGCGACCGGACGGTGGTGGTCAACGGACTGTCGAAGAGCTTCTCCATGACCGGCTGGCGGATCGGGTGGGCGCTCGGTCCTCGCGAGGCGATCGCCGCCATGCAGCGGCTGCAGGACCAGTCCACCTCCAACCCCACCTCGATCACGCAGAAGGCCGCCATCGCCGCCCTGCGGGGCGGGCTCGAGTCGGTGGCCGTCATGCGCCGGGCCTTCGACGAGCGCCGCCGCTTCGTCCAGCGCCGCCTCGCGGAGATCCCCGGGGTGAGCTGCCCGGAGATCGGCGGCGCCTTCTACGCCTTCTTCGACGTGCGCCCGCTCCTCGCCCGGAGCTTCCGCGGTGAGCCACTGCGGGGAAGCAGCGCTCGCTTCTGCGAGCTTCTCCTCGAGGAGTATCTGGTCGCGATGGTTCCCGGCTCGGCCTTCGGCGCCGAGGGATTCGTCCGGCTCTCGTTCGCGACCTCGCTCGCCGAGCTGGAGAAAGGCCTGGACCGGCTCGAAACCTTCGTCCGCGCGCTCGAATGAAAAATCTTTGGGTCCCCCCCGTGCGCGAAGGGGAACCTTCTGTTAGATAGGCGCCGGCCGCCTGCGGGGGCCGGCCGTGCCCTCGCGGCGGCTGGAGGATCGATGCCGCGGCGCAATGACATTCGAAGCGTTTTCGTCGTCGGGTCGGGTCCGATCGTCATCGGACAGGCCTGTGAGTTCGACTACGCGGGTACGCAGGCCTGCAAGGCCCTCAAGCAGGTCGGTGTGCGCGTCGTCCTGCTGAATTCCAACCCTGCGACCATCATGACGGATCCGGAGATGGCCGACGCCACCTACATCGAGCCCATCACGGTGGAGACGGCCGAACGGATCCTGGCCAAGGAAAGGCCCGACGCCATGCTCGCCTCGCTGGGGGGACAGACCGGCCTCAACCTGGCGAAGGAGCTGGCAGAACGGGGCATTCTCGACAAGTACGGCTGCGAGCTCATCGGGGTCAAGCTCGATTCCATTCGCAAGGCCGAGGATCGCAAGCTCTTCAACGAGGCGATGGTCCGCATCGGTCTCGAGGTGCCGAGAAACGGAGTCGCCCACAACCTGGAGGAAGCCCTGGCCATCGTCGAGCACACGGGCTTCCCCGCCATCCTCCGTCCCTCCTACACCCTCGGCGGGACCGGCGGATCGATCGCCTACAACAAGGTCGAGTTCGTCGAGAAGGTGAAGATGGCCCTGGCCGCCTCGCCGGTGGGCAGCGTGCTCATCGACGAGAGCGTGCTGGGGTGGAAGGAGATCGAGGTCGAGGTCGTTCGGGACCGCACCGACCGGATCGTCGTGGTCTGCTTCATCGAGAACGTGGACCCGATGGGCATCCACACCGGCGACTCGATCACCATCGCGCCGACGCTCACCCTCACGGACGAGGAGCTGGCGCGGCTGCGCGAGGCCAGCGAGAAGATCATCCGCGAGATCGGCGTCGACAGCGGCGGGTGCAACATCCAGTTCGCCATGGATCCGAAGACCGGCCGCACGCTGGTCATCGAACTCAACCCGCGCGTCTCCCGCTCGTCGGCGCTCGCCTCGAAGGCCACCGGCTATCCGATCGCCAAGTTCTCCGCGCTGCTGGCGCTCGGCTACACGCTGGAGGAGATCGAGAAGGAGGTCCTCCCTGGTGCTCCCGCAACCCGGGAGCCCGCGGTGGACTACATCGTCACCAAGGTCCCGCGCTTTGCCTTCGAGAAATTCCCCACCACCGACCCGATCCTGACCACGCAGATGAAGAGCGTGGGGGAGGCGATGGCCGTCGGCAAGACCTTCCGCGAGTCGCTGCTGAAGGCCCTGCGCTCCCTGGAGACGGGTAGCCACGGGCTGGAGTCGCCGCTGGGCAAGCGGCCCCTGGAGCCCTACACGGACGCGGACATCGAGCGGATCCGGGCCGAGATCAAGCTGCCGACCGCCGAGCGAATCTACTGGATCGCGGAGGCCTTCCGCGCCGGCCTGGAGATCGCCGAAGTCCACGAGGCGACGGCGATCGACCCCTTCTTCCTCGGCGAGATCGCGGCCATCGTGGAGGAGGAGCGCCGGATCGCGCGCGACGGCCTCGGCGACGCCGAGTCGCTGCGCCGCTACAAAGCCCAGGGATTTTCCGACCGGCGCCTCGCATTCCTGACCGGGACGACCGAGCAGGAGGTGCGCCGGCTCCGTCGCGACCTCGGCGTGCACGCCGCCTTCCGGCGCATCCGCGCCTACGCGGCGGCGGCCGATGGGGACGTGGCCTACTTCTACTCGACCTACGGCACCGACGTCTGCGACGCGCGTCCTTCCAACCGCCGCAAGGTGATGATCCTCGGCGGCGGTCCGAACCGCATCGGCCAGGGCATCGAGTTCGACTACTGCTGCGTGCACGCGAGCTGGGCGCTCAAGGAGGCGGGGTACGAGACCATCATGGTCAACTGCAACCCCGAGACCGTCTCCACCGACTTCGACACGTCGGACCGCCTCTACTTCGAGCCGCTCACCCTGGAGGACGTGCTGGAGATCGCGCGGGTGGAGAAGCCCGTCGGCGTGGTGGTGCAGTTCGGCGGACAGACGCCGCTCAAGCTCGCCGCGGCGCTGGCGGAGGCGGAGATCCCCATCCTCGGCACGCCGGTGGACGCCATCGACCGCGCCGAGGACCGGGAGCGCTTCACCGGGGTGGTGCGCAAGCTCGGCCTCCTGCAGCCCGAGCACGGCATCGCGCGCTCGACCGAGGAGGCGCTGGCGGTGGCGCGCGAGATCGGCTTCCCGGTGATCGTTCGGCCCTCCTACGTACTCGGCGGGCGCGCCATGGAGATCTGCCACGACGAGGCGCAGCTGCGCGAGTACCTGTCCCAGGCCGTCCGCGCCTCCGAGGAGCGGCCCGTGCTCGTGGACCGTTTTCTGCGGGAAGCGCACGAGGTGGACATCGACATCGTCTGCGACGGCGAGCGCGTGGTGATCGGCGGGGTGCTCGAGCACATCGAGGAGGCGGGCGTGCACTCCGGCGATTCGGCCTGCTCGCTGCCGCCGCATTCGCTGCACGAGGACATCGTGCGCAAGATCGAGGCGCAGACCGCGGCCATCGCCCGGGAGCTCGGCGTGGTGGGCCTGCTCAACGCGCAGTTCGCCGTGCAGGGCGACCGCATCTACGTGCTGGAGGTCAACCCGCGCGCCTCGCGCACCGTCCCCTTCGTCGCCAAGGCGACCGGCGTGCCGCTGGCCAAGCTGGCGGCGGGGGCGATGGTGGGGCGGCGCCTCTCCCCGGAGCTCCCCGAGCGCCTGGCACTCCACGGCTTCGCGGTCAAGGAGTCGGTCTTCCCGTTCCGCCGGCTCCCGGGAGTCGACCCGATCCTCGGTCCCGAGATGAAGAGCACGGGCGAGGTGATGGGCATCGACCGCAGCTTCGCCCGGGCCTTCTGGAAGAGCCAGGTCGCGTCCGGCAACGCCCTGCCGCGCTCCGGGCGCTGCTTCATCTCGGTTCGCGACGAGGACAAGCCCGCCGCGACCGAGCTGGCCCGGAGGCTGGTCGCCCTCGGCTTCCAGCTCGTCGCCACCCGGGGGACCGCCCAGTACCTCTACGAGCGGGGGATCCCCACCGACGTGGTGCTCAAGGTGGCGGAGGGCCGGCCCCACGTGGTCGACAAGATCCTCGACGGGGCCATCCACCTCGTCATCAACACCACCGCGGGGAAGAAGGAGCTGCAGGACAGCTATTCCATTCGCAGGGAGACGCTGAACCGCGGCATCCCGTACTTCACCACCATCGCCGGCGCGCGCGCGGCGGTGACCTCGTTGGAGGAGACGCTGCACGGCGAGGTGGATCTCTTCCCGATCCAGGAGATCTACCGGTCCAGCGGCGAGAAGCGGACCGGTTGACTCCGCTCGGTCGGGGATGCAATCCTGAATGAGACCGGGCGGCCGCTTCGACGGGGAAGGCGACCGCCCGCCCTTTTTTGGTGAGGCCATGTCCGACAAGATTCCGATGACCCGCACCGGCCACCGCAAGCTCATGGAGGAGCTCAAGCGGCTCAAGACGGTGGAGCGGCCATCGATCATCCGCGAGATCGAGGAGGCGCGAGCCCACGGCGACCTCTCCGAGAACGCCGAGTACAAGTTCGCCAAGGAGAAGCAGGGGCACATCGAGGGGCGAATCCAGCAGGTCGAGGACTGGCTGGCGCGCGCCGAGGTCATCGACGTGTCCAAGCTCGGCGGCGACAAGGTCGTCTTCGGGGCCACCGTCACCCTGCTCGACGTCGACACCGACAAGACGGTCAAGTACCGCATCGTCGGGGAGCTGGAGGCCGACCTCAAGCAGGGGCTGCTCTCGGTGACCAGTCCGCTCGCGCGGGCGCTTATCGGCCGCAAGGAAGGCGACGAGGTGACGGTGCGCACGCCGGGGGGCGAGCGGACCTTCGAGATCCTCGAGATCGCGTTCGTGGAGCCCGACGAGGAGACGCCGGACGAGTCGTGAGTCTCGCCGAGCTTCTCGAGCGAAAGCTCCATCCCCCCCTTCGCTTCGCCTGCCGTGGAGGGGGGGAGAGGGCCGCTCACCTCCGCGGACTGGCGGCCCTCTGCGAGGCGATCGCCGGCGAGGCGGAGGCCGCCGGCCATCCGCGCGGATCGTTCGAGAAGCTGATCGAGGCGGCCCGGCTCTTCGACCGGACGCCGCCCGAGCAGAAGGCGAGCCGGCTGCGGGACGTGCTTTCCGCGGTCGACGCGCTCGCGCCGCTTCCCGCGGATTTGGCCGCCTTCGTGGGCGAGGGAGCCGTTGGAGGCGAGGAGTCGGCGCCCGCGGGGCCGGAGGCCTTGAAACTCGAGGTGCAGGATCCGCGGGAGCCCGTCGGGCGCTCGCGGCCCGGCCCCGAGCCGGCGCGCCCGCCGGCGAGAGAGTTGCCGGCGCCGGCCCGCATCGTGGTCCCCGCCTACGCCTCCGCCCTCGCCCGCGTTCCCTTGACCACGTTGCCCGGCGTCGGCCCCCGCACCGCGGAGGCGCTGGCGAAGAAGGGGCTCGCCAGCGTCGCCCACCTCCTCTTCGACCTGCCCCGCGCCTACCAGGACCGCCGCGCCATTCGCCGCATCCGCGACCTCCTGCCCGGCGAACAGGTCCTGACCTTCGGCCGGGTGGTGGAGACGCAGGAGGTCTTCGTCCGCAAGACGCGGCGAAAGATCTTCCGGGTGCTGATCGAGGACGGCACCGGGCGGCTGGCGCTGACCTTCTTCCACACCTGGCCGGCGCTGCTGCGGCGATTCCAGCCGGGCAAGGCCTTCTTCGTCTGGGGCGAGGTGAAGCGCTTCGGCGGGAGCCGGCAGATCGTCCACCCCGAGCTGGAGGAGGCGGACGACCTCGACGACGCGCGGCTTTCGGCGGGGCGTATCGTCCCGGTCTACCGCGGCATGGACGAGGTGGGCCAGGGGCGGATCCGCGCCATGGTGGAACACGCGCTGCAGCGCCACCTCCACGAGCTGCCGGAGATCCTCCCGGAGGCCCTGCGGCGCGAGCGCGGCCTTCCTTCCATCCACGAGACCCTGCAATGCGTGCATTTCCCGCCGACGGGAGCCGACGTGGAGGCGCTCGGCGCGGGGCTTTCGCCCTGGCACCGGCGCCTGGCCTACGAGGAGCTCTTCCTGCTCTCGGTGGGGCTGGCGCTCAAGGCGAGGGGCGTGCGCGTGGAGCCGGGCCACGCCTTCGACACCTCCCCGGAGCGGCTTGCGCGCGCGCTCTCCTTCTTGCCCTTCACGCCCACCGCGGCGCAGCGCCGGGTGATCGAGGAGATCGCCCGGGACATGGGCGCGCCCGAGCCGATGAACCGGCTGCTGCAGGGCGACGTGGGCTCGGGCAAGACGGCGGTGGCGCTGGTGGCGTGCCTGCTCGCGGTCTTCGACGGCAAGCAGGCCGCCGTGCTCGCGCCCACCGAGATCCTCGCCGAGCAGCACCACCGCAACTTCTCGCGGCTGCTCGAGGGAAGCGGCATCGAGGTGGCGCTCCTCGTCTCCACGCGCGGAGCCCGCGCCGCCGCCGAGGCGCGCGCGCGCATCGCCTCCGGCCAGGCGAAGATCGCCGTCGGCACCCACGCGCTGATGTCCGCCGCCTCCGTCTTCCACGACCTGGGCCTCGTGGTGATCGACGAGCAGCACCGCTTCGGCGTGGAGCAGCGGGCCGAGCTCATCGCCAAGGGGAAGCGTCCGGACGTGCTGGTGATGACCGCCACCCCGATCCCGCGCACCCTCTCGCTCGTCCTGCACGGCGAGCTCACCCAGTCGGTGATCGACGAGCTGCCGCCGGGGCGGACGCCGGTCCTCACCCGCGTCGTGCCGGCGCGGGAGAGGGAGCGCGCCTACCGCCTCATCGAGAAGGATCTCGCCCGGGGCCGCCAGGCCTACGTCGTCTACCCGCTCATCGAGGAGAGCGAGCGCAGCGACCTCGAGGACGCCACTCGCGGCCTGGAGCGGCTGAAGGAGCGCTTCCCCGGGCGACGGCTCGCGCTGTTGCACGGGCGGATGAAGGCCGAGGAGCGCGACGCGATCATGGAGGCCTTCCGCCGCGGCGAGATCGACGTCCTGGTCAGCACCACCGTGGTCGAGGTGGGCGTGGACGTGCCCAACGCCACCGTGATGTTGGTGGAGAACGCCGAGCGCTTCGGCCTCTCCCAGCTCCACCAGCTCCGCGGCCGGGTGGGGCGGGGCGGCGAGAAGAGCGTCTGCCTCCTCATCGACCACGGCAGCGCCGAGGGCGGTCGCGCCCGCGAGCGCCTCGCCACCCTGGAGCGCACCAACGACGGCTTCGTCATCGCCCAGGTCGACCTGGAGATCCGCGGCCCCGGCGAATTTCTCGGCACGCGCCAGGCCGGACTGCCCGAGCTGCAGCACGCCGACCTGGCGCGCGATGCGCGCCTGCTGGAGCAGGCCCGCAGCGACGCCTTCCACCTCGTCGCCCGCGACCCGGAGCTTGCCGCCCCGGAGCATCGCCGCCTGAAGGCCGAGGTGATGGAGCGCTTCGCCGAGCGCATGAGCCTCGCCCGCGTCGGCTAGTTCACCGGCGGGCGAGAGGGAAAGTCCTTCACGAGATCCCGCAGGTCCTGGGGGATGAATCCTCGCGCCGCGATGCGCTTGCGAGCGCTGCGGTCGAGCCGGGGCGCGATCGCCCTCGACTTTCCACTGCTGAAAGCGGGGCAAGACTCGAGGAAACGGCGCACGTGACCCTCGACCTTGGGAATGTCTCTTTCCAGCCGATCGGGATCGCTCTTGCAATGGCCCAGGCGAATGACCTTTTCGTCTTCGTTGATGGCGTGATTGACGATTTCTCCGTTGGTGCAGCCCGGGTGAGTCGCAATGTACTTCAGGACGAGATCGTACCACCCCCGCAGCTCTCTGAGAAACCCGTTGTCTGCTTGGGTTCGCAATGGTGAGCTGCTCGAACCAAGAACGATCAGGCCACCGTGTACTGTCTCTGCCCGAGAGGAGAGGCGGTCGACGACGGCTTGCAAATGAGACGTAAATTCGAGTAGAGCGCCCCGATTGAAGTACTGAAACTCATCGAGGGCGACCACCCAGCCTGCCTCGGCAAGTTCGCCGATCTTCCACGCCAGGGAGCGCAGGTCCACCGGCAGGTCGTCATCGATCTCGAACATCTGCATGTCGACGGTGCCTTCGGGCCGCGAATTCGGGCGCTCCCATCGCGCCGGGGAGGAGAGGAAAAGGTCATTGACTCTTGCCGTCAGAAGGAGGAACCGGGGAGGAGCAGGAAGGCCTTCTCCTCCTCGGTGCTTTCGCGGCCGAGGATGGCGTTGCGGTGGGGGAAGCGGCCGAAGCGGTCGATGATCTCCTTGTGGCGGATGGCGTAGTCGAGAAACGAGAGGTAGCGGTCCTTGACCGACTCGGGGGCGGCGTCGGCGAGCGCCTGGTAGAGCTCGACGGAGCGCGCCTGCAGCTCGCGATCTTCGGCGTGCTCCAGCGGCAGGTAGAAGAAGCTGCGCTCGATCGGGCTCAGCGCCTGGTCGTGGCCGAGGCGCAGCCCCTGGACGACCAGGGCCTGGGCCCTTGGATCCTGCGCGAAGGCCTCGGGCCTGCCGCGGTGGATGTGGCGCGGGAACTGGTCGAGGAGGATGACGAGGGCCATGCGGCCCTGCGGCGTCGCGGCCCAGTCGTCGAACTCGCCCGCGGCGGCAGCCCGCGCGTCCGCACCGAAGCGCTGGGTGACGAGGCGATCGGTCTCGGGCATGCGCCCGAACCAGAGCTCGTAGCGCGCCGGTTCGAATTCCCAGCCGCGCTCCTCCTCGGGGCCAAACCAGAACTCGAGGATCTCCCTCGCGCGATTCACGGCGGCTCCTCCGGCCTGCGATGCCAAGCGTAGTGCGCGCGGGCGGCCGGCGACAGCGCCCGGACGGCGAGAGGTCGCGGGCCGGCGCCCGGGTGGCGCGCGCGAGGCGGGACGGTGCGCGAGATCGTCCGACCTGCGATTTTCGAGCTGCCGGGCGGCGGGGATTTCGGCTAGGGTGCGCGCGATGCGCGCCAGAGGCCGATTTTTCGTCTTCGAGGGGATCGACGGGGCGGGCACCACCACCCAGGCGCGGAGGCTCGCGCGGCGGCTCGAGGAGGCGGGAGCGAAGATCCTGCTCACCGCCGAGCCCTCCGAGGGATCGGTGGGAAAGCTGCTCCGTTCCATCCTCGAGCGCAGGCTGGCTCCCGCCGGGGGAGGGGACTGGGACGGCAGGACTCTCGCCCTCCTCTTCGCAGCGGACCGCCTGGACCACTACCTCGGCCAGATCCGTCCCGCGCTCGAGGCCGGCGTCCACGTGGTCTGCGATCGCTACGTTCTCTCCTCGGTCGCCTACCAGGGCATGGCCGCGCCGCGGGCGTGGATCCGATCCCTCAACCGTTTCGCCGCGCCGCCCGACCGCACCTTCTTTTTGCGGGTTCGGCCGGAGGCGGCGCTGGAGCGGCGGCTGCGCGAGAGCGCTTCGCCGCAGCTCTTCGAGACGCTCCCACAGCTCGAGAAGGTGTCGCGGCTCTACGAGGAGGCGGCGCGGGAACTCGAGGGGCGCCACCGCGTGATCGCCATCGACGGAGAGCTCTCGGTCGACGAGGTCGCGGAGGCGATCTGGGAGCACGTCGGGCCCATGCTCGGCGCCTGAGAGGTCGTACCGTGGGCCCCGAGGAGGGCGGCGCCTCCGCGGCTCCACCGCGCGGGGCCCAGGGCATCCGACGATCAGCCGGTGACGACGAGGGGGCGATCGGCGTGCGGATGCCGAAGCACGGTGGCGCGCACGCCGAAGACCTCCGAGACCCGCTCCTCGGTCAGCACCTCCCAGGGCGTGCCTTCCGCCGCGATCCGGCCGGCATCGAGCAGCACCAGCCGGTCGGCGTAGACCGCGGCGAGGTCGAGGTCGTGGAGGATGGCCAGCACGGCCGTGCCGCGCGCGCAGAGATCCTTGGCGGCGTGCAGGATGGCGTGCTGGTGCTCCAGGTCGAGGTTGTTGGTCGGCTCGTCGAGGAGCAGCGCCTGCGGCGTGCCCTCGGGCGCGCCGGCGAGCTGGGCGAGAACGCGGGCGAACTGCACCCGCTGGCGCTCGCCGCCGGAGAGGGTGGGGTAGAGCCGGTCGGCCAGGTGCATGGCGCCCGCGGTCCGCAGCGCCTCCTCCACGATGCGGTCGTCGCGCGGATGCGGGGGGTGGGGGAGCCGGCCCATCCGCGCCACCTCGAAGGCGGTGAAGGGGAAGTTCAGCGAGGACTCCTGCGGGAGGAGGGCGAGCCGCCTCGCCCGCTCGCGGGCGGGGATCGCCTTCAGCTTCTGCCCGGTGAAGAGGATCTCTCCTTCCGCGGGCGAAAGCTCCCCGGCGATGGCGGCCAGCAAGGTGGACTTGCCGGCGCCGTTCGGGCCGAGAACGCCGAGGAACTCGCCGGGGCCGAGCCGCAGGTCCACGCCGCGGAGGATCTCCCGGCGTCCGCGCCGCAGACGGAGATTGCGAACTTCGATCACCACGACCCGCGTCCTCGCCTGCGAAGGAGGAGGTAGAGGAAGAAAGGCCCGCCGATCATCGCCGTGAGCGCACCGATGGGAAGCTCCGCCGGCGCGGCCACGGTGCGGGCGACCAGGTCGGCCAGAAGGAGGAGCGTGGCGCCGCCGAGGGCGGCGGCGGGAAGGAGGGCGCGGTGGCCGGGGCCGATGACGAGGCGGAGGAGGTGGGGCACCACCAGGCCCACGAAGCCGATCGTCCCCGTCGCCGCCACCGAGACGCCGACGCCGAGCGCGGTGAGGAAGACGAGGCGGCCCTTGAGCCGCTCCACCTCGACCCCCAGGTGATGCGCCTCCCGCTCACCGAGGACGAGGGCATCCAGCTCGCGCGCCCCGCGCACCGAGGCGAGCAGGACCAGGCTCACGGGGATGCCCACCCAGACCACCTGGGTCCAGGTGGCGCCGCCGAGGCTGCCCAGGCTCCAGAGGGTGAGGGCGCGCAGCTGGGTGTCGGTGGCGAGGAAGCTCAAGAGGCCCGTGCCCGCGCCGGCGATGGCGGCCACGGCCATGCCGGCCAGAAGCAGCACGGTCACGTCGGTCGCGCCGCCGCGCTGACCCAGGCGGCGCACCAACGTGGTGGCGCCGAGGGCGCCGGCGAAGGCCACCGCGGGCAGGGCCGCGGGGCCCAGGACGCTGGCGATGCCGCTGCCGAAGACGATGAAGAGCGCCGCCGCCAGCATGGCGCCGCCGGAGATGCCGAGCAGCGCCGGATCCGCGAGCGGGTTGCGGAAGAGCCCCTGCAAGAGCGCGCCGCAGCTCGCCAGCGCGCTTCCCACGAAGACCCCGAGCACGACCCGCGGCAGGCGGATGGTCCAGAAGACGGCCGAGGCGGTGGCGTCCACCGAGTCCGCGGAGGCGAGGCCGATCCGGGCGAGGAGGATGCGCAGGATCTCCCCCGGCGCGATCGGCACCGCCCCGATGGAGGCGGAGAGCAGCACCGCCAGCGCGAGCAGCACCGCGAGGCTGCCGATACCGACGCGCGCGCGACGCCCCCGGCTTCGAGCCGGGAGCGCCACCGGGCTGGCCTGCTCCGAGACCGCCACCCTCATTCGGCCTCCCTCGCCTCCAGGAGCTGCTGGGCGAGCTGGCGGACCGCCTCGCCGATGCGCGGGCCCATGCCGAGCAGGAGGGTGTCCTCCACCACCACCATCCGCTTCGCCTTCCCCGCAGGCGTGAGCGCCAGGCCGGGCACGCTCCAGACCTTGTCGGGGCCGCCGAGCGAGGCCAGCGTCCGCTCGGTGACGAGGAGGACGTCGGGCCGGGCGGCGACGAGCGCCTCGGTGCTGATGGGGCGGTAGCCCTGGAAGGAGTCCACCGCCAGCTTGCCGCCGGCCATGGCGATCACCTCGGAGGCCACCGTCTCCTTGCCGCCGACGTTGAGGACCGAGGGGGTGGGCGAGAAGAGGAAGAGGACGCGGGGCGAAAAGGAGCGGACCTTGTCGCCCAGCGCCTTCGCCTCCTGGACCTCGCGGTCGAGCCGCTCGAGCAGCGTCCTGCCCGCCTCGGCGCGGCCGATGGCCTCGGCCACCACGCCGATGCGGTGGCGCGCGGATTCGAGATCGGAGACCTCGTCGACCACGACCACGCGCACGCCCGCGTTGCGTAGCTGGTCGAGGGCTGCGGGCGGTCCGGCGAGCGCGCTGGCCACCACCAGCGTGGGACGCAGCGAGAGGACACCCTCCGCGGCGAACTTCCGGTAGTAGCCCACCTTCGGAAGCTTCTCGACCTCCGCGGGGTAGCCGCTCGAGCTGTCGACGCCGACCACGCGGTCGCCCGCGCCGAGCGCGAAGACGAGCTCGGTGACGTCGAAGCCGAGCGTGACGATGCGCTCCTCGCCCGGCTCTGCAAAGGCGGCGAGGGGGAGGGAGAGAAGGGCGGCGGCGGCCGCGAGGGCCGCCGTCTTCAACATCCAGGTCGACCTCGTGCTCTCAGACACGGTGCGCTTCCTCGAGCTGCCGCAATAGGGCGCGCCAGTTCTCCGCCTCCGGCTTGCCCGGCTTCCGCTCGCCGAAGAACTGGGCGATGAGCTCGCCGTCGGCGTCGAAGAGTTCGATCGAGCTCACGTCGCCGTCGGCGGTCGGCTTGGTCACGCGCCAGGCCTCGACCACGCGGTCGGTGCGAAGGTGCAGGTTGAAGCCGTGGTCCATCACGTTGATCCAGGGGCCGAGCGCTTTGACGTTTTGCACGGGCCCGGTGTGGATCTGGATCATGCCCGGATTTCCGACGAAGACCATGATGGAAACGCCCTGCTTCGCCGCCTCCTCCAGCACCGCGGTGGTGACGGCGGGGGAGAGCCGGGCCGCCAGTCTTTCGTCGGCGAGGCGCATCGCGTCGAGGCGGTGCACCTTGTGCTTGCGCAGGAGCGGGTAGAAGTCGTGGGTGTCCTGCAGGTCGCGCCAGCCCTGCAGGAAGGCCTCCTTGTCGATCTGGTCGATGGGGAGGTTGTCCTCCTTCGGCATCGGCTTGTCGGAGGGAGCCCAGGCCTCCGTCGAGGCGAAGCGCTCCACCAGGGCGTCGAAGGCGGCCTCGTCGCTTTCGTCCTCGAGCCAGATCTTGTGGATGGCGTCGCCGGCGTGGTCGAAGAACTGCAGGCTGTAGTGGTTCTCACCATTGCGCTTCTCCCGCACGGCAAAAACGGAGTGCCAGGGCTTGAAGAAGAAGCGCAGGTCGATGTCGCGGGAGTGGAAGATGCCGCCGACGGGCGAGAACTCCGGCGCGGGGTAGGTGCCGCGCTTCTCGTGCACGCAGCTCTCGTTGCGCGTCAGCGCCATGACGGGCCCGAGCTGGCCGAGCGCCTCGAGGATCTCGCGGAACTCGGGGCGGAGCAGGGTGGCGTCCGGCCGCGACGCGACGAGCATCGCCTCGGAAATCCCGAGCTGCTGGGCTGCGTCGCGAGCCCGGATCTTCAGGTTCTTCTGGACCAGCTTCTGGTAGTCGGCCCAGATGGCGGCCGGGTCGAAGGGCCTGGCGAGGGCGGGTGCGGTCGTGCTCATCACTCGATCTCCTTGTAGCGGAAGGTGGGGTAACCGCTCGTGCTGGCGGCATCGTAGTAATCGATCATCTGGAGGGCGAAGGTCTTCCCCTCGCTGCTCCGAACCACGTAGATGCGCTTGCGGGGCGTGAGCCGGTGGGTGGACGGGTTGTACTCGTACCAGCCACCGTCCTGGTGGAAGGCGAGGTCCGTCTCCTGAAGCGTCTCGTCGGTGATCGGCTTGGCGTCCCGCGCGTAGCCGTCCTCGGGGGCGGACTCGATCTCCTCCAGGACGACGTCGTCGATCCACGCCACCTCCACCCCGACATCTCCGTTGACGGCGATTTTCTGGCGCTGGAAGGCGAGGTCCCAGCCGGCGCTGCCGTCCACCACCTGGCCGGCGTCGAGGTCAAAGAGGATCCACTTCGCGCCGTCGGTGGCGTCGATCCTCACCTCGCGGACCTGCGAGTTGGCCGGCTCGCCGAGTTCCTTGACGACGAAGGTGGGATGGCCGCTCTCGCCGTCCTTGTAGTACGAGAGCATCTGGACCGCGAAGGCCTTCTCGTCGGCGTTGACCACCACGTAGACGCGCTTGCGCACCGAGAGGCGGTGGGTGGCGAGGTCGTAGCTGTACCAGGCGCCCTGCTGGTGGAAGGCGAGATCACCCTCCTCCAGGGGCTCGGCGTGGATGTCCACGCCGTCGTCCGAGAGGTAGCCGCCCTCGGGAGCGGCCTCGACCTCGTCGATGGTCAGGTCGTCGAGGATGGCCACCCGAACGCCCGCGGCACCGTTCGTGGCGACGAGGTGGCGGCGGAAGGCGAGCTCCCAGCCGGCGCTCTCCTCGACCACCTCGAGGGTGTCGAGGTCGAAGAAGACCCAGTCCGTGTCGCTGGTGGCGTCGACGACGATGGCATCCTCGGGAATCTCCGGCTCCCAGGGCTTCTCGGGCCTCGGAGCGATCTCCTTCACCTCGAAGGTCGGGTACCCGGAGTTCCCGTCGGAGTCGTAGTAGTCGACCATGCGGAGGGCGAAGGCTCGCCCCTCCGTGCTCACGACCACGTAGACCCGGTCGGCCTTCGGCGTGAGGACGTGGCGCTCGAAGTCGTAGTCGTACCAGAGGCCGTTGGTGTTGAAGGCGAGGGCGTTCTCCTCGACCTCGGCCGCGAGCTCGATCTCGTCGGTGACGTAGCCCTCCTCCGGAGCGGCGGTGATCTCCTCGAAGTTCGCGCCGTCGAGGACGGCGATCTCGACGCCACCCTTGCCGTTGACGACGACGAGCTGGCGGCGGAAAGCGAGCTCCCAGCCGGCGCTCTCGTTCGCGACCTTGAGGGCGTCGAGGTCGAAGAGAACCCACTTCGCCTCGTCGGTCGCGTCGATGACGACGGTCTTCGGCTTTTCCGGTTGCGGCTTGGTGGGCGGATCGATCTCCTTCACCTCGAAGGTCGGATAGCCGGAGGTGCCGGCGTCGTCGTAGTAGTCGATCATGCGCAGGGCGAAGGCGCGCCCCTCGGTGCTGACGACCACGTAGACGCGGTTGGCCTTCGGCGAGAGCGTGTGCGTGTTGAAGTCGTAGTCGTACCAGAGGCCGTTCTTGTTGAAGGCGAGGCGGCTCTCCTCGACGTTGCCCGCGAGGTCCACCTCGTCGGTGATGTAGCCCTCCTCGGGAGCGGCGGTGAGCTCATCGAAGTTCACGCCGTCGAGGACGGCGACCAGGGCGCCGCCCTGCCCGTTGACGATGATGATCTGGCGCCGGAAGCCGAGGTCCCAGCCCTCGGCGCTGCCGACGATGCGGCCCGCGTCGAGGTCGTAGAGACTCCACTTGTCGGCCGCGGTCGCATCGATCCGGACCACGCCCGGCGGCAGCTTGTCATCGCCGTCGTCGGTATCGTTCGGCTTCTCAAGTTCGCAGCCGGCCACCAGGAGGGTGGCGAAGAGAATTGCCCAGCGATTTCGCAACAGACCCATGGTATGACCTTTCTTCGATTCCGCCTTCGGAACCTTCAGTAGACGAAGGAAACTCCTGCCCAGTAGGTGCGCGGCCGGATCGGGAGGGTGCCCGGATCGCCGGCGTCGAAGACGTTGTCGACACCGCCGAGCAGCGAGATGCCCTCGACGATCGGCTGCTGCGCCCGCAGATTCAGAAAGACGTAGGGTTCGCCGACGACCTCGCGCGAGCCTTGCTCCAGCGGATGGAAGACGCGCTCGCTCACCCACTCGCCGCGCGCGGTGACCGAGGGCCCGAAATCGGACTTCCACGTGGAGGAGAAGGTCACGCGATGGGGAGCACGGCCGTCGAGGGCGCGATCCTCGATGAGATCCCGCGCGTCGGTGTAGGTGTAGCCGAGGTCCAGCCGGACCTGCCGCGCCACCCGCAAGCCGACGCTGGCCTCCACGCCGCGCGAGAACGCGCGCCCGATGTTGCGATAGCTGAAGACCATGGAGCTGGACGGCCCGCCATCGTCCAGCGGGACGGAGAGGATCAGGTTTTCCAGCTGGTGGTGGAAGAAGTTCACATCGAGGCGCATCCAGCGCGTGGCCTGGACGCTGGCGCCGACGTTGACGCTGCGCGAGGTCTCCGGTTGCAGGTCCGGATTTCCCTGCACCCGATAGCCCACCGACGGGTTCTCGAAGAGGATGAGCATCTCCTTGAAATCGGGAGCGCGGAAGCCGTGCCCGTAGGAAGCGCGCAGGGTGAGCCACTGCACCGGCGTCCACCGCGACGCGGCCTTCGGAGAGACCTGGCCGTAGAACCACGAGTCGTAATCGGCGCGGATTCCCAGAGTGACGGCGAAGTCTTCCGTGATCTTCCAGTCGTCCTGCGCGAAGACGGCGGGGCGGAAGCGCGTGTGCGAGCCCTCCGGCAGGCGCGGCGTCTCCAGCGACTCGTGGAGCAGGTCGACGCCCACCGTGACGTTGTGATCGGCGATCCGCTGGTCCCACTGCGCGCTGCCCTGCATGAGCACGTCCTCGGTGCGGTGGAGCTGATCGAGCGCGGTGGAGCCGCGCTGGTCCTGCCGGAACTGGTCGAGGACGAATCCGCCGTGCAGGGAGAAGGAGAGCGAGGCGTCCTCGGAGAGCCGGAAGCGCGGACCGATCGTCAGGGAGACCTGGTCGATGCGGGTGGTGTTGTCGAAGATGGCGCGGCTCGCCTCCCGGTGGTCGACGCCCTGTTGATCGCGGTGGAAGTAGCTGGCGGTGGCCGTCACCGAAAACGCGTCGGAGAAGCGGTGCTCCGCGCGCAGGTCGACGTTGGTGTCGTCGGTCTCGCTTCCCGTGGTGCCGATCGCGTCCGGGTCGAGGCGGTAGGGCTCGTGGTGCCGGTGGCCCACCGTCAGGCGAAAGAGCGAGTCCTTGCCCGCGGAGGCGCCCGAGGCGGAGGCGCTGTAGCCCTGCGTCCCCGCGCGGATCTCCGCGTTGCCCTCCAGCGGCCGGCCGGCCCGCCGGGTGCGAAGGTGGATCACCCCGCCCATCGCCTCCGAGCCGTAGAGCGCCGAGGCCGCCCCCTTCACGATCTCCACCTGCGCGACGTTCTCCAGCCGCAGCCGGCTCAAATCGACGCGATCGTTTTTGCGCCCGTTCACGCGCTCGCCGTCGACGAGAATCAGGACGTGGCGGGACGAGAGCCCCTGGATCTCGACGCCCGCGCCGAAGTCGTTGGAGGCGTCGACGTAGACGCCCGGGATGGAGTCGAGCAGCTCGGACAGGTCCTGCGCCCCGGAGGCCTCGATCTCCCGCCGGCCGATCACGATGGTCTGGACGGGCGCGTCCTCGAGAGCGCGCTCGGTGCGCGATCCGGTGACGACGGTCTCGTAGCCCCCCTCCGCCTGGGTGGAGGCTCCTGCCGTCGAGCCGGCGCCCGCGAGGAGCGAGAGCGATAGGAGAGCGACTGCGGTCTTGGCGAGGTGGTTCGACATCACGACGTCCTCGGCGCGTGCTCTGTAATTGAGAATGAGTTGCAAAGTCAAGTGGGAAGAAAGGGGCGCCGGTCGCTTCCGTCGAGCCCCCGGGCGGTCGAACCCGGCCGGCGGTCGCGGCGAGCGGGCGAAAGTGGCCAGCTTTCGCGCGGATGGACGAGCTCCTCGAGAGCGGCAGCTACCTCGCCGTGGTCCTCGCCCTGCTGGGCGGGGCGGTGGGTCTTCCCCTGCCCGAGGAGGCGATCCTCCTCACCTCGGGTGCGCTCGCGCGGAAGGGCATCACCCGCTGGTGGATCGGCCTGCCGGTCTGCTACGCGGGCGTTCTGCTCTCCGACGCCGTCCTGTATCTCGTGGCGCGTCACCTGGGGAACGCGGCGCTCTCCCATCGTCGCCTCGGCCGGCTCTTGCCGCCGGCGCGGCGGGCGAGGCTGCGCCGGCTCTTCGCCTCCCGAGGGCCGCTGGTGATCCTCTTCGCCCGCCACGTGCCGGGCCTGCGCTCCGCCACCTTCGCGCTGGCGGGGATCGACCGCTACCCGCTGCGCCGCTTCCTGTTCTGGGACGGCCTGGGGATCCTGAGCAGCGTCACCCTCGTCTTCACCCTCGGGCACTCCTTCGCCGGCGAACTCGACCGCGTGCGCGAGCGGGTCGGCGACGTGCAGGGCCTGCTGCTGGGCGCCCTCGGGATCGCCCTGCTCGCCGCCTGGATCCGGGCGCTGCTGCGGCGGGGCGGGCGGACGGCGCCGGTATGGGTCGGCTCAGCCCAGCCGCGGCCGGACGTCCCGGATCCAGATGCGGACGAAGGCCGCCGCCACCGCGCCCACCAGGGGCCCGAGGATGGCGCCTAGCGGCCCGAACAGGGATACGCCGCCCAGCACCGTGACCAGAACCAGGAGCGGGTGCAGCGAGCCCGTCGCCCGGGTGACGAGGGGCCGGATCACGTTGTCGACCGAGCCGAGCACCAAAAGCCCCCAGCCCAGGATGAAAAGGCCCGCGATCCACCGGCCCTGGAGGAAGAGCCAGATCGCCACCGGCACCCAGACCAGCCCGGTCCCCAGCAGAGGAACGAGGGAAAACAGGATGGAGCAGAACGCCATCAGCGCCGCCCAGGCCAGGGCCTGGGGAACGTCCACGATGGCGAAGGCGACGAAGCCCAAGATCCCCTGGACGATCCCGGTGAAGAAGGTGGCGAGAAAGAGCGAACGCAGCACCGCCGCCAGGTCGGCGCCCATCTCCCGCGCGTGGGCGGGGTCCATGGGGACGATCTCGACGATCTCCTCGAAGAGGGCCGGGCCGTCCTGGAAGAGGTAGTAGATGCCGACGAGGAGGATGAAGGTGCCGATGCCGAGCTCGGCGAGGGCACCCAGCGCCGGGCCGATCTGGTGGGAGAGGAGGGTGCCGAGCTGCCCGAGGGCGCCGCGGAGCGCCTCGGCGATCCCCAGCGCCTCCAGCCGCTCGACGACGGGGGAGAAGAGCCAGCCCAGTCGGCCGAGCCGCTCGGTGAGGCTGCCCTCGCCCAGCAGGGTGGCGAGCCGGCCCAGCAGCTCCGCCGCCTGCTCGACCAGGAGGAAGGCCACCAGGACCGAGGGCAGGACCACGGCGAGGAGGACGCCGACCGAGGCGAGGAGGGCGGCCAAGCGCCGCCGGCCGCCGAGGCGGTGGGCCATGCGCTCGTAGAGGGGCGAGACCAGCGCGACCACCAGCGCGGCCAGGACGAGGGGCCCGAGGAAGGGGGACAGGACGCGGAGGAAGCCGAGGAAGGCCAGGAGGAAGGCCAGTCCGTAGGCCAGGTCCGACCACTGCCAGCGGCGGTTCACGCCGCCAGCTTAGCAACGCTTCCAGCCGAGGAGCGCGCGTTCCCCGAGGGGGACGACGGTCTCGGCCCCCCGCGGCTGGCCGTCGAGGGCGAAGACCCACTCGGCAGGGGCCTGCAGAAGCCCCCGGCGAAGCGCGAGGGAGACCAGCCCGGCCGCCACCATCCCCATGGTGAAGCGCGCGTTGACCTCGACCACGGGCCGGAAGACCTCCTCGCCTTCCGGCCCGACGAAGGCGAAGGCGTCCATGCCGAGCGGCCCGAAGTACCCCCGCTTTGCCGCCAGGCGCGCCACGTCCTCGGCGGCGGTGCGCAGCGCGGCGTCGCGCGGGGAGCCGGAAGCGATGCGGCCCCCGGCCTCGACGACGCCGCGGTTGCCCAGGTAGGCGCCGGAGTCGCGCACGATCGGGCGGGTTGTGCCGATCCAGCGCACCTCGCCGTCCCGGCCGAGGAGAAGGAGGGCGGAGAGGTCCTCCGTGCGCCGCAGCCACGGCTCGAAGACGGCGCCCCCCAGGCGCCGCAGGCGGTCGGCGGCGCCGCGGACGTGCTCGAGGCGCCGCACCCCGCCCCGGCCACTCGAGCCCATGCGCGGCTTGAGGAGCCAGGCCGCCGCCGCCCACGGGGGAAGCGCCCGCACCCGGGCCTCGACCGCGGCGGGCTCGATCGCGTCCGGCTCGAGGACCTCCACCACGCCTCGCAGGCAATCGGGAAGATGACCGGTGGATAGCGCCGCCCGGTGGGCGAAGGCCTTGTCGTGGACGGCCATCACCGCCTCGGGCGGCGCAAGCACCGGGCGGCCGCCGGCCGCCCGGAGCCGCGCCTGCGCCTCGGCGTCGGCCAGCCACGCGAAGGCGTCGCCCGGGAGGTCGAAGAGCGGCTCTTCGGGCGGAGGGCCGAGGGCCTCGGGCCAGCCGAACTCCCCCTTCCAGCCGAGGACCCGCGCGCCCGTTCCAAAGAGCCAGGTGAAGGCGCGGACCGCGTCGCCGGGCGGGGCGACGTGGTCGCGGCCTTCCTCCGCGCCGAGGTTGGGCAGGACGATCATCGCGGCCGCGCGTCTCGAACGTGGGCGATCATCTCCTCCGACAGCCCCGCCAGCCGCCGGGAGGAGGCGGAGAATTTCCGCGCCTTGGCGCGCGCCGCGCAGAGCGGGAAGGGCACGGATTCCAGGTAGGCCTCCAGGTCCGACTTGCCCCCGGAGAGGCGGCGGATCCACACGGCGGCCAGCTTCACGTGGCCGACCTCGTCGTCGTGCACGCGTTGCAGCACCGCGGCGGTGGCGGCATCCCCGACCTCGGCGAACGCGTCCCGGTACAGCAGGCTGAAGTCGAGGTTGGCCTGCTCCAGCGTCAGCCCCATGGCGGCGAGGAAGGCCCGCGGGCCGGCCGGGTGGGCGTCGATCTGGGGGGCGAGCTTCCAGAAGTAGTCGGAGAGGGCGTGGTCCTCGAGGCGCTGCCCGAGGGCGGCCAGCCGATCCAGGTAGAGGCGGAGGTGCGCCTGCTCCTCGGCGAGCGTGCGGAGAAGGCCGCGGCGCAGGGAGGGCGGCAGCTCCGGCCAGCGCAGCAAGGCCCAGGCGAAGAGCTCCACCGCCATTAGCTCGTGGTGGGCGAAGCGCGCCAGGGTGACGGCGCGCGCCTCCTCCCGCCGCAGCTCGGCGAGGCGGGGCAGAGCGCCCACACCGCTGCGGAGGCGAAGCCCCGGCGCGCGCGCCGGCCGGTCGATGCGCACGGCCGGGCCGGGATCGTCCGCGAGGTCGGGCGGTGGGGGCGCGAGCTTGGACTCGAGGTCGCCGGATTCGAGGATCCGCAGGCAGAATTCCCGGACCGTCATCGGCCCGACCTTTGTAGGGGGCGAGGGGAGGCGGGTCAACCGGCGCATTGCCCCGCCCGGCTCCGGGGAGTACAAGGTGTTTTCATGCTCTCGCGCCGCGCCGCCGCCATCGTCATCGGGGACGAGATCCTCACCGGCAAGATCCGCGACAGCAACGGCCCCTTCCTGGTGGACACCTTTCGCGCCGCCGGCATTCGCCTGGGCCGCATCCTCACCGTCTCCGACGACGTCGCGGAGATCGCCTGGGCGGTGGCCTGCTGCCGCGGGCGCTTCGCGCCGATCGTCACATCCGGGGGCATCGGCCCCACGCACGACGACCTGACCGTGGAAGGCGTCGCCCGCGCCCTGGGCAAGTCGGTGGTGATCCACCCGGAGCTGGAGGCGCGGCTGCGCGCCCACTACGGCGATTCGATGCCCCAGGAGGCGCTCCGCATGGCGCGCGTCCCCGAGGGGGCGGAGCTCCTCGTCACCTCGGAGACGTGGTTCCCGGTGATCGCCGTGGAGGAGATCTTTCTGCTCCCTGGCATCCCGCGCCTCTTCGAGACGAATCTTCAGGCCATCGCCCGGCGCTATCGCGGCGCGCCGTTTCATCTGCGTTGCGTGTATCTGTCGGTGGGCGAGACGACCATCGCCTCCGTCCTCGACCGCATCGCGCGCAACCACCCCGCCGTCGCGCTGGGCAGCTATCCGCGGATGGGGGACGCGGAGTACCGGGTGCGGCTGACCCTGGAGGCCCAGGCGGTGGAGCCGGTGGAGCGGGCGCTCGCCGACCTTCTCGGCCGGCTCGCGCCGGAGTGGGTCCTCCGCGTCGAGTGAGCCTGGGCGCCCTCTGGCTCTCGTTCGGCCGGCGGGGCAGAATCGGATTGCGGGGTTGCCCCCTGGCCCGGGGGCGCACAGGATGTCGACGGATCCATGCACGCGCGGACCACCGAGACGGATCCGATCGCGGAGGTCGTCCTGCGGACGGAGGACGATTTTCTGGCGATCGGCTGCCAGGAGATCCGGCTCCCCTTTGGCCGGGTGCTTCGCGATCCCTCGCACCCGCTGATCTACGACGTGAACTGCATCCGCGCGGTGGTGGGCCGGCCCAGCCTCGACGAGCTCTGGGAGGCGTTCCGGCTCGTCGGCGGCGGTCGGGGCACGCGATACCAGCGCCTCGTCTCCCGCGATCCGCAGACCATCGCCTGGCTGGACGAGCTGCTCCTGCCCCTCGGTTTTTCGCGGCAGGTCTGCGTGGCCATGGCGCACCGCGGGGCGCCGCCGGAGGCGCCGGTGCCGCGGGGCTACGAGATCCACCTGGTGGACCGCGAGGACGACGATCTTTTGGCCCGCGTCTGCTCCTCGCAGGACGCCGTCCGTCGCAAGGAGGCGTGGTACGCGGAGGTCGTCTCCAGCCAGATGGACGAGATGGCGCTGCGCCAGATGCGGCTGGGCGGCGCGGAGTTTCTGGCCGCGGTGACGCGGCGGGGGACCGTCGCCGGCTCGCTCCTCCTCTATTGCAAGGACGGCGTCGGCTTCATCGCCGACGTGGGGACGGTCCCCGCCCACCGCCGCAAGGGCATCGCCTCCGCCCTGGTGGCGGCGGCCACCGCCGTGGCCCGGCAGAAGGGCTGTCAGCTGGTGGCCCTCACCGCCCGGCGGGACGAGCCACCTCGCCGCATCTACGAGCGGCTCCACTTCGAGGTGGTCGGCGAGAGCGTCGACTGGGTCCGCCCCTCATGAGCCGATCGCCGCGCGCACCTCGGAAAGCAGGGAGCCGTCGTCGATGAGCGCGCGCACCGCGGCGATGTCGCGGTGCATTTCCCGGTCGCTGTCCATGAAGGGAACCTTCGCGCGGATCGCCCGGTAGGCGGCTGCCACGCCTCGCCCCGGGGCGTGGGTGCCGCCCGCCAGGTCGAGGGCCTGCGCCGCGGCGAGGAGCTCGATCGCCAGCACGTGGGCCACGTGGTCGACCACCTGGCGCGCCTTGAGCGCCGCGCCCATGCCCATGGAGACGTGGTCCTCCCGCCCCGCCGAGGTGGGAATGGAGTCCACGCAGGCCGGGTGCGCGAGGACGCGGCATTCCGCCACCAGCGCAGCGGCGGTCACGTGCGCGATCATGAAGCCGGAGTTCAGGCCCGAATTGGGGGTGAGGAAGGGGGGCAGGCCGGAGAGCGCCGGGTTGACCAGCTGCTCCACGCGCCGCTCCGAGATCGCCGCGAGCTGCGTCATGGCGATGGCCAGGAAGTCCAGCGCCTGGGAGACGGGCTGGCCGTGGAAGTTGCCACCCGAGACGATGCGCTCCTCCTCGGCGAAGACGAGCGGGTTGTCCGTGGCGCTGTTGAGCTCGACCGTCAGCGCCTCCACCGCAAAGCGTACGCCGTCGCGCGCGGCGCCGTGGACCTGCGGCATGCAGCGCAGGGAGTAGGCATCCTGCACCTTGGAGCAGTTGGCGTGCGAGACGACGATCTCGCTGTCGGCGAGCAGGCGCCGCAGGTGCGCCGCGCACTCGATCTGGCCCGGCTGGGGGCGGACGCGGTGGATGGCCTCCATGAAGGGGCGGTGGGAGCCGCGCAGCGCCTCCACCGTCATCGCGCCGGCGATGTCCGCGATCTCGAGGAGCCGCCGCGCGCGGGCCGCGGCCAGGCCGCCCACGGCGCAGATCGCCTGCGTGCCGTTGATGAGCGCCAGCCCCTCCTTCGCGGCGAGGACCACGGGCTCGATGCCCGCCTCCGCCAGCGCCTCGCGCGCCCGCATTCGCCGGCCGCGGTAGAAGACCTCGCCCTCGCCGATCAACGCGAGGGCCAGGTGGGCCAGCGGCGCGAGGTCCCCCGAGGCGCCCACCGAGCCGCGCGACGGGACCACCGGCAGCACGTCCGCCGCGAGCATGGCCAAAAGCGCGTCCACCGTCTCCGGCCGGATGCCGGAGCAGCCCTTGGCGAGCACGTTCGCGCGCAGCGCCAAGAGCGCCCGGGTCTCGGGCAGCGAGAGCGGCTCGCCCACGCCCGCGGCGTGGCTGAGGATGAGGTTGCGCTGCAAAAGGCCCAGATCCTCCCGAGCGATGCGCACCTCCGCCAGGTTGCCGAAGCCGGTGTTGATGCCGTAGACCGCGGCATCTCCCGCGGCGAGGCGGTCGACCAGGTCGCGGGCCGCGCGCAGCCGCTCCCGGGCGGCCGGCGCCAGCGCCACCTCCGCGCCGCCCTGGGAGATGCGCTCGAGTTGCTCGAGGGTGAGGGAATTTCCATCGAGAAGGATGCGGGACCTCGACATCTCGCGAACTCCTTGCGATACGGGCAGCTCTTTATCGCGCCGGCCGTTCCCGGGCCAGCGCCGATCGAGGAGGAGAGGTGGGACGCTTCTTGCGGCTGGTCGCCTGGGGTGAGGCCGGCGCCGGCTGGGAGGCCGAGCTGCTGGCCGCGCTCGGAGAGGTCCGCCTGCACGCGCTCGAGCAGTGCGTGCGCGGGGGACGTTCGTTTTTCTCCGCGGCCTGGGAGGAGGCGGGGGTCGAGGCCGAGGTGGCGCGCGCTGCCGCCCGGCTGGGGCTGTCGCACGCGCTGGAGGAGGTGGCCGCGCCCCCCGGTGCCGCGCCGGGCTGGGAGCTGCTGGCCATCGGTCGGCCCCTCCCCCCAGCTTCCATCGCGGCGCTCCTGGAGCGCCTCGGCGATCGGGGGGCGAGGCCGGTCCGCATGGAGCGAAGCGCGGCGCGCGGCGGACTCGACCTCGTGCGCCTGCGCGTCGAGGGGTCGGACGAGCGGATCCGAGACCTGCGTCCCGCGCTACTCGAGCAGGCCGCGCTGCACGGCATCGACCTCGGCCTGCAGCGCGCCGACGTCCACCGCCATCACCGCCGCCTGGTGGTGATGGACATGGACTCCACTCTGGTCACCATCGAGGTCATCGACGAGCTGGCGCGCGCCTGCGGCCAGTACGCCAAGGTCGCGGAGATCACCGAGCGCGCCATGCGCGGCGAACTCGATTTCGAGCAGAGCCTCCGCGCCCGCGTGGCGCTCCTCGCGGGGCAGCCCGCCGAGATCCTCGATCGCATCGCCGCCAATCTGCCCTTCGCGCCGGGCGCGGAGCGCTTCGTGGCCGCGCTGCGGAGGCTCGGCATCCGCACCGCCGTGCTCAGCGGGGGCTTCGTCCCCGCGGTGGAGGCCGCGAGGCGGAGCCTCGGCCTCGACTACGCCTTCGCCAACCGCTTGCGGGTCCGCGAAGGCCGCTTCACCGGCGAGCTCGAGGGCCCCATCGTCGACGCCCACCGCAAGGCCGAGCTCCTGGAGTGGATCGCCGCGCGCGAGGGGTTGCGCCTGGACCAGGTGGTGGCCATCGGCGACGGCGCCAACGACCGGCTCATGCTGCAGCGCGCGGGGCTGGGCGTGGCCTTTCGCGCCAAGCCCGCCCTCCGGCCCTTCGCCGACGCCTGTCTCGGCCTCGGCGGCCTCGATTCCGTGCTCTACCTCCTCGGGCTCTCGGACGAGGAGATCGACGCGTTGCTCGAGGAGTGAATCGCCATCGGTCGGCTGACGGATGGGGCGAGGGGAGTGCCCGACGGAGGCTGCCCCTCGTGGACCTTCGCATCTGCACCGCCGCCATGTGGCTTCTCGCGGGGCTTCTCGCGATCCGCGCGCTGCCCGCGCGGGTAGCCCCGCGAGCGGCGGATTGCCCCGACGAGCTGCGGCGCGAGGTCGAGGCGGAGGGCGCCGCGCGGGGCCGCCTGCCACTCGTCCTCTGCCCGGAGGCGATCGGCGAGCGGCGCGCGTCGCTGCCGCGCGGCGCTGCCGGTCTCTTGCTCGGCCGCCCGGTCGACGTGAACGCGGCCACCGAGGAGGAGCTGCAGGCGCTTCCGGGGATCGGTCCGGGTCTCGCCCGCGGGCTCGTCGAGGATCGCGAGCGCCGCGGCCCCTTTCGTTCGCTGGACGAGCTCCTGCGCGTGCGCGGATTCGGCCCGGCCCGGATCGGCGCCCTGCAGGGGCTCGCCACGGCCGGGGAACATTGAGCGCTCGAAGGGAAGCGCCAACCTTTGTGGCATGGCGGAAGCCGTCTTCTGGGTCTCGGTGCTGGCGCTGGTCCACACCTACCTGCTGTACCCGGTCCTCCTCGTGGCCCTCGACGCCTTCCGCCAGGCCCGAAACGACTTTCGCTACCTGGCCGGGGGAGGGGAGAGGCGTCGCGCCCTCGCCGACGATCCCCCGCGGGTGAGCCTCCTCGTCTCCGCCTGGAACGAGGCTACCGTGATCCGCCGCAAGCTCGAGAACGCCCTCGAGCTCGACTACCCGGCCGACCGGCTGGAGATCCTCGTGGGGTCGGACGGCTCCGACGACGGCACCGACGAGATCGTCGCCTCCCTCGACGATCCGCGCGTTCGCCTCTCCAGCGCGCCACGCGTGGGCAAGGTGGGCGTCCTCAACCGCCTCGTGCCGATGGCGCGCGGCGAGATCCTCGTCTTCTCCGACGCCAACACGCATTTCGATCCGGCCGCGATCCGCATGCTGGTGCGGCACTTCCGCGATTCCGCCGTCGGCGTCGTCTGCGGTCGGCTCCGCCTCTACAACCCCAGCCGGACCGGGTACGAGGAGAGCACCTACTGGAAGTACGAGACCTTCCTGAAGTTCATGGAGGGGAAGTGGGGCGCCGTGATGGGCGCCAACGGCGGCATCTACGCCATGCGGCGATCGCTCTGGGAGACGTTGCCGGGTGACACCGTGGCCGAGGACTTCGTGGTGGCGGGGCGATGCCTGCTGCGGGGCCGCAAGGTGATCTACGAACCGGAGGCGGTGGCCTTCGAGGAGACCACGGAGGACTATGCCCGCGAGCGCGCGCGGCGCGCGCGGATCGCCGCGGGGAACTTCCAGGCGCTCGTGGTGCTGCGGCGACTGCTCTCGCCCGCGCGTCCCTTCGTCGCCTTCGCCTTTCTCTCGCACAAGGTTCTGCGATGGTTCGCTCCCTTCTTCTTGCTCGGCGCGCTCCTGTCGAATCTCCTTCTGGCGGGCCGATCGCCGTATGACCTCGCGTTGCTCGCGCAGCTCGGCTTTTACGGCCTGGCGCTGGCGGGGCGTCTGGGCTGGAGTCGCGGCATGCTCGGCGGCGCCGCTTCGGCGGCGCGCTACTTCACCGAGATGAACTGGGGCATGCTCCAGGGCTTTTTCCGCTGGCTCTTCGGTACGCAGAAGGCGACCTGGGATCGCACCGCGCGAAGCGCTCCTCCGGCCTGATCGTCGCGGGAGTCGACGGCGGCCGACCGTTCGGGAGCGGCGCGAGGCGACGTAGGCGTGCGCCGCCCGCCGTGGGGGCTTTGTTTCGGTCGGTGGGAAGCCGATCCTAGGTCGAGGCCATGAACGAGCCCCTGACTGGCACCGCTCCCGGCGGGCACGCCGGGCCCTTGCTGGGCCCGACCGCCTGGCCGGCTCCATTTGCGCCCGACGCGCTCCTCGGCGAGGACGTGGCAAGGCTCGTCGCCGCCGCGAACCGCGAGGAGATCCTGGACGCGATCCTGGCGCTGATGGAGGGCCGGGGACTGGGCTGTCCACACGTCTATCTCGCCGACGAACGGCGCTCGGCCTACCGCATCGTCGCGGAGCGCGCGATCCCCGAGTCGTATCGCGACGAGATCGAGCGCCACCTCGCCATGGTCGCCGCGGGCGAGGCCATGGAAGATTTCGTCTTTCTCCCGAATGGACTCCGTCACGGCGTCGTGGCCGTTCGCGAGCGGGGCGAACTCCTCGGCGTCCTGGGCTGGCTCCAGGACGAGGGGGAGTCGCCGGCGCCTCTGGGCCCTTTCGCTCCTCTGATCGGCGCCGCGTTGACGCGCCTTTTCCGGGGCGCCGCTCACCGCCGGCGCCGATCCGAGCGCGAGGCCGCCCGGAGGGCAGTCCTTGCCGTGGGCGAGGCGAGGGATCTCTCCACCATGCTCGACGCCATCGCCGAGCGCGCACGCCTGCTCACCGGCGCGGCGCAGGTCGCCGTGCGCGAGGTCGGCGTCGAACCGGGACCCTGGGTCGTTCGTGGACCTTCCCAGGTGAGCGCACCCCGGCCGGAGGCCTGGCCTTACCGGATCTCCATTCGACACCAAGGGCGACAGCTCGCCGAGATCCGCATTCGGCCCGCGGAGAACGGCGCGCGGCCGACCCGCGAAGACCTTCGTCTCGCCGCGCTCTTCGCGGAACACGTGGGCGCCCTCGTCGCCTGGGCGAGCGCCCGCAGCCAGCTCATGCGGGAGGTCTCGGAGCAGGCCCGCCTCGCGGAGTGGCTCCGATCGCTCGTGGAACACCTGCCCGTCGCCACCCTGCTGGTTCACGGGGCGCCGGGGAAGGAGACGGTCCTGGTCAACCGCCGCGGCCGGAGCCTGCTGGCCTGCGAGGCCGAGGTCGGACTCGAGAGGGTGTTGCCGCTTCTACTCGCCGACGACGGCCGGCCCTTCCCGAGCCACGTCCACCCGATCTCCCGTATCCTTCGGGGCGAGAGCATCTTGCGGCTCGAGGCCCAGATCTGTCCGACCGAGGAGAACGCGCCGCGTTCCATCGTCTTTCACGGCGAGCCGATCGAGGGTTGCTCCAATTCGCTCGCGGCGGTGATCGCCCTCGAGGACGTGACCGCCTTCAAGACCCTGGAGCGGATGCGCGAGCAGTGGGCATCCATCGTCACCCACGACCTGCGGCAACCGCTCACCTCCATCGTCGGCTTCGCCTCCCTCCTGGCTCGGGAGGAGGATCTATCGCCCACCATCCGCACCAAGCTCGAGGCGATCGGCTCGGCGGCGAGGAGACTGGTTCGGATCTCGCGCGACCTGCTCGACGTCACCGCCATCGACGCGCACCAGCTCGAACTCGACCGACGTCGGATCGACCTCGCCGCGCTCGCCCGCGGCCTCGCGGCCGAGCTTTCCCGCGAGAGCGACTCGCTGCCCATCCGCGTCCTCGCCGACCCCGACCTGCCCCTCGTGGACGTCGACCCGGTTCGCATCGAGCAGGTCCTGGAAAACCTTCTCACCAACGCCCGCAAGTACGGTCGCGAGGGCAGCGTCGTGCTGGTCCGCGTCGAGCGGGGCGAAAACGAGGTTCGCGTCCACGTCCACAACGAGGGTGAGGGCCTCGAACCCGACGAGCTTCTCCTCGTCTTCCAGCGCTTCTTCCGCGGCCAGAACGCCCGGCGCGGCAACAAGCCCGGCGTCGGCCTCGGCCTCTACATCGCCCGCTCCCTCGTCGAGGCCCACGGCGGCCGAATCTGGGCCTCCTGCGTGCCCGGCCAGGAGGTCGTCTTCTCCTTCGCCCTGCCGATCTGAAGGGGCGCCTCGCGGTCTGCGGAGGTGGTGCCTCGAGCCACGAACGCAGGCCCGATCCGGGGCCTTTCTTCGCCGCCCCCTGGACTCGCCCTGGCAGTCCGTCCCCTCCTTTCGACCGAGCGCCTTGCCCTACCGGCTCGCCCCTTGCCCTGTGGGCGCGGTCCTCGGGACTTGCCAGCCCGGTCCGGGTGTTGTACCTACCGCGGCCTTCGCGGCCCCATAGCTCAGCAGGATAGAGCGGCGGTTTCCTAAACCGTAGGTCAGAGGTTCGAGTCCTCTTGGGGCCGCCAAGAATTCTCCAGGAAATTCAAGGGTTACGCCCCTTCGCCGAAAGGTGAAGGGGCGTTCGTCTTACCCGGTTGCGCCCCGGTGGGTTGAAATGGCGTTGAAATGGCGAGGGGCGCTTCCTGGCCCTTCCGAGGGGCGTTCCGACCGACTGCCGAACCCGCCCATGGCCAAACGAGGCTCCACGGGTGCACCCGTGGAACCTTTTTCCACGCGCGCGGGAGAGGACCGCCGATAGACGCTGGTGTCGCCCAGTTGCCCAACCGCGTCGTCACGCCAGGCCCAGACGCTGCCGTCATGACGGATGGCAAGGGCATGGAAACTTCCGGCTCCCCCGCACCACGATTTCCTGGGACACCCAACTGCGGCATGATGGCCGCGGAAAGGCGTACCGATGGGAAAGCAGAAGTCCGGAAAAGAGCGTGGTTGATTCTCTTCCAAGCGTAAGGCGGATGCGGTCCTTCGCCTCCTTCGTGGCGAAGCCCTCGACGAGCTTTCACGTGAGCTCGGCGTGACGGCAGCAACGCTCTCCCGG